>ENA-OPZM01000534-OPZM01000534.1-human-gut-metagenome-genome-assembly--contig:-NODE-534-length-16183-cov-2.311286_pt1 | contig 16183 bp, 26 predicted proteins | sample MGYA00242478_ERZ504493 | MGnify/ENA primary metagenome ERZ504493 (study PRJEB26092, sample SAMD00036227) | human gut metagenome | host: Homo sapiens | study: EMG produced TPA metagenomics assembly of...
TTTTCTTTCTGCATGAGATCATAATATTTTGCCGGGATGCCCAGTGCCGATGCCACCTGGCGGTGGAACAGCGAAGTTGTCCCGAACACCTCCTGCTGATTTCGTGGTCAGATGGTTGATCTCAAAGGTGTGTCCATCTTCCCGGAGGTGCATCCCCTGTGCCGGACTGATAAAGTCCTGCTTTGCCTGATTCTGACGGTTCAGTTCGACCAGGACTTCCTGCAAATTTCTTCCTGTTTTCATAGCGATTTTCCTCCCTATCTATACGGCGCATATTTATACGCCCTTTTATTCGTCCGTGTCCTTGCGGCAAGGGCACCGTGTTTACAGTTCTCGGTTGATCATCTGCTGGATGATCCGTACTGCTCCCTGCATCCGCCTGCGGTTCAGCCGCGTATCCTGCAGGAGTGCGTCCAGTGCGTCCACCTCGTCCCGGATGTTACAGAGAACCGACCGCTGATGGTCAGCAAGGCGTTCACCATCCCGTTCCATGCGGTCATACTCTTTTTCGTAATCATCGATATCCTCCACATTGGTTTCGATATACTCCTCGATCTCCCGGCGGAGTTCCTCACCGGCATAGTCCTCGACTGCATCCAGCAAGTCTCGAATACCAAAGGGTGTCAGGAGTTTTCCGTCCTTCATTTTCAATACATGCGGCATCTTGTTCACCCCTTAGTCTTTGAAATAGTAGTCACCCTTGTAACCAGCTGCCGCCAACGGCAAGCCCTTACACCATGCCGGGTTGACCGACATCAGCTTACAGACCTCATCCACTGTGTACTGACCCTTGGGTGCCTCGATGATGACTTCATCGTGAACATGAGCCACAATGTTCAACCCCTCTGCTGAGATGCGGTCCATCGCTTCAGCCAGAATGTCACGGGCAATGGCCTGCGTTGCATTCTCGACCAGCCGACCGGAGTAGGTTTCCTGTCTGCTCCACTTGTGATTCTGCCCCACACCTTCATAGGTCAGGCTCATACGGCCGAAGCGGTTCGGTTGCTGTTTCGGTTTCAGATACGCAAGCCGTCTGCCTGACGGAAGCACCATCCAGAGGGTGCCGGAATAGAACTCAAAGGCGATCTTTCCGACCTCCTGCCGCTCCCCGGTCTTATAGCGGTCATCGCAGCCTTTTCGGTATCCCACCAATACTGCACGATCTTCGGGTTGCTTCCCGCCAGGAATCAATGATCTCCGGCAGTTCTTCTTCGTGCAGTCCCATTTGCAATGCGCCCATACTGATGAGTGCGCCGGAGGAGCCGCCATAGCCACAAGCCAGAGTCGCAATTTTCCCTTTCTGACGCAGGTCACCGTTGATGCCGTGCTTGACAACAGGCACATGAAACATCTGGGAAGCGGTAGCACAGTAGAGATCCTCGCCGTTCTGGAACGCATCCAGCACCCACTGTTCCTCCGCCTCCCACGCAAGCACACGGGCTTCAATAGCAGAAAAGTCTGCCACGATGAACTCGCATCCATCTTTCGGGATCAGCATGGTGCGGATCAGCTGGGACAGGACATCCGGTGTATTGCCGTAGATACTCTCGACCATATCGAAGCACCCCAACTTCACGAGTGTTCTCGCTTCATCCAGCGTTGAGATGTGGTTCTGTGGGAGGTTTTGCAGCTGGATATTCCGGCCGGAATATCGACCGGTACGGCTGGCTCCATAGAACTGGAACAGTCCTCTGGCTCTGCCGTCAGGACACACACAGCGTTCCGCCGCCTGATATTTCTTCACAGAGCTTTTTGCCATCTGGAGCCGGAGCTTCAGCATATCCATTGCCTCAGCATCTACTCCGTTCTTGTCCAGCTCTTCGATCATCTGGCTACATCCTTTTTTCCGAGCGTGTCCATCGGGATGCCGCGCTCCTCCAGCCATGTCTTCAACTGAGATACGGAATTCGGGTTTTCAAGTCCCGTCAGCTCGTAGGCTTTCCTGCTCATGGCATCGGAGAGCATCAGGTCGCAGGTGATTGCTTCCTGCACCAACTCCGTATCGATTCTCACGCCGCGGTCATTGATGCGCTCATTCGTGCGATAATGCTGCCATTCCAGTTCCGTCATTGGGAACTTCTTCAGTCTCTTGTAGATGTCCACCTCGGTATTGACATCCTGAATGCAGTAATACTTGAACTTTGCCCAGTCCGCCGGGTAATGCTCCGGAAGATTCCGGGTCCGCATCCCATTTGACTTGGTCGGCTTGCATGGCACAGAAAACAGCTTGATGAGCCGCTCACCTTCTTTGTCTTTCTGCTGGCTGGTCTTCAACACCGTACCGACACCTTTCAGTGCCAGCGGCAAAGTCAGCGATGCTGCCATGACCATCGTGCAGATCCAGCTATCCGGCGAAAGGAACTCTCCCGGTTTCAGATACTGTCCGGGATAGTGCCGGTTCAGATGCACGGAGAAGCAGACACGCTCAAAGGCGGCATTGTGTGCGATCAGCCGCACATTGCCGGTTTGGAATGCCTCCAGCAGTTCATCCGGTATGACTTCTCCCGATGCAAGGTCTGCACATCTTGTCTCGCCAAAGCCATCCCCTTCATCGGTTGCCCAGGCTACCAGCAGGATTTCAAAGCTGGTATCTGCGGCATAGCGGTACAGACCGCATTTTCCGATATCCACCTCGCTGTAGGTCTCAATATCGACCAATATCTCTTTCAAAAAATCACCCCATATCTAAGAAAAAACCGGGAGACACCTCTGCATCTCCCGGCGTGCTCATTTACTTGTGTCCTTGAAACACCGGGTCTTACTTCAGATAATCCGGCAGTTCCTCACCGGCATCGCCGCCCAGAACATCCTCATCATCTTCCAGACGCATCAAAGTCGGAGTCCGCAGATGCACGGCCGGACAGACGGTCGCCGTCCTTAACGAACTGGATATTGCCCAGACCTGCCGCAACGCCACGGTTGCCGTTGGCATTGAACGGATAGAGGTTGACGCTGACATTGCAGAAGCAGCCAGAGTAGACCATCATCGGGTCCATGATCGGCTGAACATGACGGTCAACAACCTGCGGTGCATCCTTACTGGTGGCATTCAGGAAGAAGTGGTTCTGATAGGTTTCATCATCCGGACGGTCGATGTCACCATCACGCAGTGGAAGTTTCAGGTTCGGCGGAATCTTGCCGCCCCACTTGCGGACCTTGCCATCTTCCTTCGCGGCTTCGACCGCCTTATGGATCGCCAGCAGGGTCTTCTTATCGTCCTTCGGGATCAGACAGGAAACGGAATACTTCGCCTCGCTGCCATTGATGCTCTTCGGCTCGAAGATGTTGGCAAAAGAGATGCGGCACGGGATAACGAGCTTCGTTGCACTGGTAATTTTCTTAGCCATAATAAAAATCCTCCAAATTCTTTTGTGATGCCGCGCCTCTCATCTGACTGCGGCATCCTGTTGTGTAATGCGTTTTTTCTATGTCCAGCCTCAGTCAAGGGGCGTGAACTCATCCTCGGCAGTCTCCAGATTGACTGCCTCTCTGGGATCAGAGTTTGGTACAAGAGCCAGCTTACCGGGTGGCTTGACCACATACTCTCCCAGAATCTCCTTGAACTTTTTCTTTCCCATGAGCTTTTCAAACTCAGTAAGGGAGATCAGCTCAGTCTTGTAAATATCGGTGTATCCGGCTTTTTCTGCTGCAGCTACCACCGACTTTGTGTCAAGGAACTGCCGCTTGCTCCTGCCCTCGACCACCTTATAGCCATCCCACGCAACTCCGTGGTTGATGCTTCGGAACTGACATAGGCAAAGATGGCCTCGATCCAGGACTCAATGCGGTTCAGGGTCGGGAGCATCTTTTCGATGTCCGTCTTGGAAAGGAGCGCCGGGGACTTGAAGGTCGGTGCGGAGGTATCCAGATTGAAAGTTGCTGTGGCATCGGTTTCCTCTTCCTCATCGGTAAGAACACCTTCATCCAAATCCAGAAATTCTTCCTTCACCAGTGCCAGAGCTTCCTCAGCACAGGCTTTGCAGGAAGTTCTGCACGGCAGAACCGGCACCAGTCTCCGGGAACCTGCTCGCCTTTTCCTTCAAAGGCCAGCTTTGCCCTCGGCCTAACATAGGTCTCTGCCCAGTCCAGCAGTTCCTCCACACTGCATTCATACGTTGAGATATTTTCCAGTCGCGGCTGGATAATGGTCATGGACACCTGCTTGATGTTGTACAGGTATCCGTAGGCGTGATAAGCGCCCAAGGCGTACAGCATCATCTGCGGATTGTGGTCACAGCTGACGAATACGCCTTTGCCGTTCTTGTAATCCATGACATACAGTGTCCCGTCTGCGATGATCACGCAGTCGCCGGTACCGAAGCCAGATGGAACCAGATAGCTGTAATCGAGCCGCTCCTCCACCATGACCAGTGGATGCGGGCAGGTCTCCTTGATGCGCTCCACCGTGGAAATGATGAACTCTGCGTAAATGTCAGTGTTCGCTTCCATCTCCTCGTTCTCGTACTCGGAGGTCGGACGCTGCACCCTCTCATGCAGGTACTTGCGGAGCTTATACTCACCCAGAGCATGGGCAGCTGTTCCTTCCTCGGCATACACCGAGGATTCATTTGGAAAGTTCTGCTCCAGCCTTGCCGAAGGCGTACAGTTCAGCCAACGTTTCGAGCTGGAAGCAGACAGGATTGCGTGTACTTCTGGCATAGCGACCTCCCTTAAATCTGGGAAACATCGGCCAGAAACGCTTCGTACTTCTCCGCAGGCAGATCAGACAGCTGGGCTACACCATAAGTCTTCAGAAGCCGACCGATCTTCTCGTTGTTGTCGCGCTTCTTTTTGATCTTCGCCACAATGACCGCCGTGATATCATCCTTGGTGATTGTCACCGCAGATGGTGTCTTAGCGGCAGCAGATGATTCCTGCTCGGTCTTATCAGTCGGCTCGTCCTTCTGAACATTCTTCTTCTCCTGACCAGTATCCTCGCTCCACGGCAAGGCGTCTGCATCATCCGCCGGGAAGTTTTCTTCTGTGGTATCCTCTGCTTCCCCGACACTGTTCTCGGCCTCCAGCTGTGTGTCTGCACCGGCATCACTGTCGCTGTCATTGACAGGATCTTCCGGCTTGTCCACAGCTTCCTCTACCTTTCGGGTCTTCTTGATCGGCTTCCTACGGGGATGCGGTGCTGCTGAACCTTTCTTCTCAGACACAGCAGGAGCTTTCTGATCCACGACCGGAAAGATACGCTTTCCCTCCGGGACAGCATCTGCGCCCAGAAGTTCAAGCTGGTCAGACACGCCCTCAAACATCTGGCGAGTCCTTCAAAAACCTCGGTCAGCCCATCCACGACCTTCTTCGGAGCATTCAAAGCATTCAGTTCGTCCATCATGCGTTTGCCTCCTCTCCGGTTTCTTCCTCATCACCCCACAGGTCATCCAGATAATCGGCCTGTGCCTTCAGAACTGCCAGAATGACCTTCTCGCACAGACCAGTTTCCTTGTGGATACGCTCCAGCATCTCATCGAAGTCGATATCCTCTACCGGGTCGTCTGCCTCAGCATCCGGCTCCTGACCGAAACCGTAGTTGTAAGAGGTCATGCGTTCATCCATGTGGACATGCAGGTTCTCGATGTTGAGTGAAAGGACCGGAACACTGGACGGGCGTGCCGGCATCGGCTTGTCCTGCTTCTGCACTTCCGTTTTTTCCTCTGCCCTGACAGGAAGCGGAACCTTTACCACCTTGCATCCTTCAGCATCTCGCCAATCATTTCCTCCAGAGTCATGCTCTTCTCATTCTTATTCTCCATTGTCTTTCTCACTTTCTGCAGCTTCCTGCTGCTCTTCGGTTTTACCCTCCATTGGTATGTGATACTGCTCGGAAAGCCTCTTCAGAAGCAGCTCGACCATGCGTCCCGGCTCCGGGAGATTACGAACAGGTTTCTTCAGCTCATATGCTCTCTTGATCTCCGCTGCCATCCCCTCGGATATGGATTCGCCGAACACCCACACTTCATCCGCGGCTTCCAGCCACTCCATTCCAAATCGGATTCCTGTTGCTCGCTCCTGTGCATCCTCATCCTTTAAGAACTGGGTAAAATACAGATGCGGAGCCAGCGGCAGGACTCCCATCGTGCAAGAATCCTGCAGCTGTCTTTGCCCTCTGGATGTTTGCCTCCAGCTGTGCCTTCCTGCACGGCGGGTCGTTTGCTGTCGGTCGGTATGGCGAACAAACAAAAATCTTCTTCACTTTGCGGCCGCCTTTCCTGCTGCTTCCGGGTAAATGTCAACATGACCCACAGTGTCCCCCGGTGTGATGACCAGAACTTTCATTCCGTCACCCAAAAGCCAATGGACCAGTCTTGCAGGCAGCTTCATTACCCGTCCGTCCAGCACTTTTTCTTTGTTTTTGACACGAACTTCAATGCGGTGCTTCATGCTCCTCGCCTCCTTAAATAGATATTGAAGTGCGGAAAGCCGATCCCGGCTTTTTGGTCACACCGTTCTGTTTTCCCGGTGGCCTTCTGCCTTCTAAGTCACAGGCGATGGAGGAAGCTTAAATCGAACCCCCTCTCCAAAGTTTTTTCAAAATTTTATCTGATGCGATTTTTTCTTCGATCTTCTTACGGCGTTTCCGTACAGCCGCTTCCGATACCTCATCCTCTGCAGCCGCTTCAACATTGGATTTTTCCTGCTCTACGACCTGCCGATATGTATGGAGCTGGGATTCTGGAAGTTCATCCCTAAGCTCATGCAGTCGGACAATATAATCCGGTTCTTCATCCTCTGCGCCCATCGTGATAGCACATTCATATAAAAGGCTGGACTTATCTTCACTGCCTTCATCATCTGCAAAAGAAGCATCCAAGGACAGGTTGTAGGAATCCGGGCACTTTTCGCCCGGGATGGGCTTCCTCCCACTCCCGGATCTGCTTCTTCTTGTTTTCATCCGCAGGCGGTTTCAAATGTTTATTGTTGTTGTAGACTTCCCTATCACGGTCCATATGCCACTGACGGATAAACTCTGCCGTCACGACTTCTCCCGTAACCTCATTCACGCCCTCATGGATGACAAGAGGCCTGTCACCGATGTAATAGACGATGACATCCCGAAGATCCTGTGGAATTTTACGGTACATGTTTTTAAATGCGCTGTAATCACGCTTTCCTGCCTTGCTCTGAGCTGCTCCGTTTTTCTTTGTTTCCTTCATTTTTGTGTCCTTTCCGCTCGTGCGGACAGGCAAAGGAAACTCTGACAAGGAGGGCCTTCTGGAAGAAAGTCGTGTCTGGTCTCATAAGAACCCGGAGATCGGCTGCAAAAAGAAAAATGCGCAACAAGTCAGAGGGCACTCGTTACAGTCACAGCGAATTCTGCGGTTAGGTAAACCGTAAAATTCATCGACTGTATGAGAATCCTTTGCCTATTGCGCACTGGGCTCTGTATTCTATTTTTTATATGTTCACAGCCATATCAGCTGTACGCACTTCAAATAAGTGCTAACTCCCCATGTTCTTCTGTGAACACAGGTGGTATAATGGTTCTATCTTCAGAAGTTTTCTTATCAGCTCCCTAAAAAACTGTAACATTACATTTCAGTTGGTTTCCAGTTGGACTCCGGTTGGAATTTAAATTTTAACGAAAGGAGTACCTGCGCCATGCCATTTTCGTATACCTGTACGGACTTTCTCCGTACATTGCTTGAAAACTGTATCGGAACGGTCATGATCGAATGGGAACAATGGAACTTTCCGTCTCCCAGTTTTGACCGTGGATACTTTAACAGCCGACTGAAGCAAGCCATGCCGATCAACGAACTTACACATAAACGGCTCATCCGACTTTTCGAGTGCGTATTTAATCCTGAAAACAGAGAGGGACGTTTTCAGGAACCCCAGGCCGTAGAAGCAGCTAATGCACTGATCGATCTGATTCAAAACTATTTTCATGTTGATTTATCCATCTGGATAAACAGATATACTGTAAATAATCTGGCTCATCGTTCTCACCTCCTCTACTGCCTTGAGCTGATTTTTGCTTTGTCAGAAGGAAAGGAAACTCTCCCAGTTTCTGAAATATCTAAAGCATTGACCGCCTATCTGGAACAAGTCGATTTAAATCCAGAAGTTCCAAGGCCCTCATATCCTGAGCTTTTATCTGCAGTTCCTTATTCCTCAGACCGAGCATTATATTGGCCGTGAAGAACTAACTGCTGCGGTTTCCAATAGACTGATAGACGGAGAGTCCTGCTATCTGCACGGCATCGGCGGTATTGGTAAAACAGAGATTGCCAAATCTGTCTTGAAGGAAATTCTTGACACTCCTACTTCCGATTCCGGCATCACTCATGTTCTCTGGGTCGACTGCATTGAAGACAATTTCACCCTTTCTCTGGTTCAGGCCTTGCATCTGGATCAGAAGTTTCATAACATCGAGCAGGCATTTCAGGCGGCCATTAAAATAATCAACAACTATAAAAATCGCCTCCTGATCGTAATCGATAATGTTGACAGCCTGGAACATACAAGGGAATCCTCAATCAGCGAATATCTGCACTGCCGCGTATTGATCACCAGCCGATGTGCAGGATTTGGGTCGCTTACGGAAGTTCCTGTTCCTCCTCTTTCCCTGAATGACTGTATAAAACTTTTTTATGCGTATTATCACGGTGACAGGGATGACATCACACTGCGTAAGATTGTAGAACTCTGCGACTGCCTTCCTTTGGCCGTTGAGCTGCTTGCAAAGATCGCAGATGCTGAAGAACTTCTACTTTACGAATTTTACGAAACCCTTCTGCGTTGTGGCTTTGATATGAGTTCAGAAGAAATCACAGCAGCTCATGAAAAGCTACATTCGGAGGGGACTGCAGTTCAACAGCTGTCCAAGGTTTTCCGGGTATACGGCCGTTGTCCTGAAGAACAGACCTTGCTTGTACAGATATCCACGATCCCGAATATCCGCTTTCTTTTTTCTCAGGCAAAGAGGTGGTTCCTGCTGAGGAACAGGACACCCCTGAATCACCTTGAGCATCTAGGCTGGATCAAGAAAGAAGCTCTCTATGACAACGGCCGGAATCGCTATCGCTATTACATGCACTCGGTCATCGCGGCTGCTATTCGTGCTCAGTTTATCGATGATCTTTATGACCTGTGTCAGGGTTTCATCCATGAGATCACAATTGAAATGACCTCCTGCCTGTCGCAAAATGATGCCACTAAAAAAGAGCTCATCCAGTTCAGCTGGTCCTTGAATGATATCTTCCACGGTCAATTCCAGTCAGAGGAAGACAGCGACTTTTTGTGGGCGCTTGCCGAAATATACCGCGATATCGGCTACTATGAACGTGCATTGCCTTTGCTAGATTCCCTGGACACCCTCTATTGCCAGCTTTATGGTGAGGGAAACATCAAGCTGGCTTCCGTCTGGAACAGCCGCGGCATGATTCAGTATGAGTTATCCCATTTTCCGGCTGCATTGGATGCATACCAGACAAGCGGGATATTTATGAGAAAAACCATCCGGCTGGTTCTTATTCCCCTTCTGAGAGAATCGACCTTGTAAAACTCGATTTGAACATTGGAAAGACCTATCTGAAAAATTGACTACACGAAAGCCGGGACGTATTTTGATCGGGCCTACCAGACTCTTTCCGGGGAAGCAGAAGCAGAACAGCATCTGAAATTGAACGCTCTTGCACATAAGGCAATGCTCTTAGCACATTCCGGCCAGCTTGAAGAAGCCGAGAAGATTTTTGTAGACATTTACAATCAGACCGATGCGAAGAGCAAGGATCGTGAGATGCTTCTGCTTCGTGCAGGCGTGGCACACCATATTGGAAATATTTACTCTGATATCGATCCGTCACAGGCAATGCCTTATTTAGAAGAAGCACGAGATATTTTTTTGGAAGCTGCTGTCGCCTACTCATCCGGATACTTTGGATGTGCTCAACTCCGTTTGCTCCCTTCGTCTCACACTGGAGGACGATTACGATGATATTCTGGCTGGACTCCAGAAGCTTCTCGAATTGTTCATCAAAGCCTACGGTCCAAATGACCCAAATACCGGCACGATTTATAACAACATCGGACTGTGCTATTACTACATGCAGCGCCCCGATGAAGCCATCGAAAACTACAAGAAAGGCCCTTCAGATCGATTCCTTGACCTACGGTGAGAATCACGAGTCAACCGCGTACATCTTAAACAACATCGGCGGTGTCTACTCAGAATCCGATCATCCTGAACTGGCAATCCCTGAGCACGAACGTGCTCTGCGAATCTATGAGGCAGCTTATCCAAATCACATGAACCTTGACCTTGCTCAAACACATTCCGATTTAGCCGATGCGTACCTTAGGGAAGGAGATGCCGACAAAGTCATGGAACATTTGAATGAAGCATTTTCCATCTACGATAAGATGCTTCCCGAAAACGCAAGACAACTGTTGCAGCCATATTCCACTCTGGCGAACCTTCTTCTCGCTCTGAATGAGTATGATGAATCCATTACCAACTACTCCCACGTCCTGTGGCTGATGAAGGAAAACGGATACACCGAAGATTCGTTTGCGTTCCATGAATTTACCGACAGGATCAATGAAGTCCGTCAACTGAAAGCACAAGCAGCCGCTACTGAGTAAAAAAAAGCCGAGGCAGACTCCAGATACCCATAATTAGGGTTATCTGAATGTCTACCTCGCTTACTACGTTATTCGAGCAGCACCTGCAAGTAGTGTCAAAAGTTTTTGCTAACTCACACGTCCTGCGGTGAGTCAAGCCCGTTCCAAAATCAAGTACGCTTATCTTCTTCCGGGTCTTCAAATGCCAGACGAGGACCGGAATAAAACTGTGATGCAAAGTCATCCATATAAGCATAGGACTGTAACTGTCCATTCTTTACATACGCGATCGCATCACGGCCATTCACTGTTGCCCGGTTTCCCAAGAGAGTCTTTTTCCCCTGGGTCGTGTAAATCCCATAATCCATAACCATCCTCCCATCTACAACTTTCTTTTGTGTGTTCATATTATTTCCGTCTTGACAAGTTGCGTTTCTTACGTTATTATAATCATGCAAGTTGCGTTTACAAGCACATTATACAGTCCAACTTGCGTCATGTCAAGCGCAACATAGTGAAGTGACATGCACAACCAACGGAGGTTATATTATGAAATTCGGAGAAAAAGTCAGGGCAGCCCGCCTCGCTGCCAAGTATTCACAGCGTCAACTCGCCGACATGACTGGTATTGCGCTGCGCACGATTCAAAATTACGAAAGCGGAGAACGTCTTCCCAAGCAGAAGGAAAACTACCAGCTCCTCGCTACAGCACTTAATGTAGATGTCGACGCACTCAAAGATGATGATGCAGACTTTGTAATCAAGGCGACCGAGAAATACGGTGCGCGCGGCAATGCCAGGCAGAACGTCTGGTTAAAGAGGTGTCTGGTCTTTATGCTGGTGGTGAACTTGCGGAAGAGGATATGGATGCGATGATGAAAGCCATTCAAGAGGCTTACTGGATAGCAAAAGAAAAGAACCGGAAATATGTACCGAAAAAATACAGAGGCATCTCCGGTGACAGCTCCAATTCTTAAGCGTTCTTATAGAAAAGGGAGTGATTTTAACAATGATCAGTAAACAAGCCTCTATCCTACCACGCCGCCTGATTCGGCGCTATCACACCAATGATCCATTTGAAATCGCTGCTGCTCTCGACATTACTGTTATGGAACGCAGCGATTTCCAAAGGCAGAAAGGCGCATTTAAAGTCGTCCTGCACAACAGTTTCATTTTTATCAATGCAACGATGTCTAATGAAATGAAGCGCATCGTATGCGCTCATGAGTTAGGCCATGCCCTGCTCCACCGCTCTCTCGGTAAAACGCAGGAATGCCTTATGGAATTTGAACTCTTTAATATCACAAACTCCACAGAATACGAGGCAAATCTGTTCGCCGCCAATTTGCTTCTGGATGACCAATCCATAGATTCTCTTATTCAGGATGGTTTTGATGTCGTTCAGATTGCCCGTAGTCTTGGAACCAATGTCAACCTGCTGCTCCTTAAACTTCAGCAGATGAACAACGATAATCACCTGCACCTTCCTGATATGCCCAGTCGGAACTTTCTGGGTACGATTTCTGATGATGCAGGACATTTATAATAATTAATGAAGCCATTGCTTCTCCCATTGAAAAGCAGTAAATATAAAAAAACTGGCGATGCCAGCAGAAAGGACTCACAAATGAAATACGTGCTTTATCGCTTTCCCAATGCTGTCCGTCACCCCGAAAATTCCAATCCCGAACTCTACGGTATTTTCAAATTTCCTGTCAAAGGTCAAGTCGTTGGTGTTGAGTTTGGCTCCAGTATTGGCGAAGTGACAGACGAACTCATCCACGATGTGAATGATGAACTTTCCGAAGCGTACCCCAAATGTCAGGTAATGACCTATGCGCCTTCCGACGAGATGTACGGTCTGGAAGTTCTTACCAATGAATCTTTTGATTATGAAATGCAGGGGATCGTTGTGGACAAGAGCAAACCGGTCAACACGATCATCTATTTTGGTGTGAAAGAGATGGATGAATAATTTTTATCACCTGAGAGAACCTCACATTGTGAAACTGAGGCACACAATGTCGGGGATAATATGTTTCTTCGGAACATCCACAACAACCGGAACCTGTTGTTCAAGTCAATCATTTCGCTTATGAGAGGTGACCACTTATGCCATTTACAGAATCTGATATCAAAAACTACAGGTGCCATGCCGATGCTGTGATTGCCGAAATCTATCCATTATTAAAGAATGCGGTATCGCCTCATGCCGCCACTTACATAAAGAAAGACATGTTGCGTCTTAAGGAAAACGGTTTGGACGAGCGGATGACCCTGGAAGAAAATAAAACGTTCTTCCATGAAATAGCCCACATGCACTGTGATGCCGCAATTACCGCCCAGATCCGATACAGCAACAAGTCATACCGCGCCACGCTGACCAAGGAATCTATCTTGGAAAAATGCCGGATTTGTGATCTGGATGCTCAGAAGCGTCAAACAGATTCTGAAAGCGGCCGGTTTCGATGCTGGAGGTGACCAACATGAATAAAGAAAAAGTCTATGTAAAAGTCAATTCCACCTTCGACCCAACCGGTTTTATGCAGCCGACATCGATCACCTGGTCGGATGGACGTACCTTCCCAATCGAAACAGTGCGCGACTTCCGCCCCGCCGGGACTGCTGACAACGGTTATTCCGGTGACTGCTTTACCGTGCTCATCCAGGGGCAGGAAAAGCACCTGTTCTTTGAGCATCTCGATCCACGCTTCAACGGTCGGTTAGGCCGGTGGTTTGTGGAAAGGACTGGAAAATAACACGAGCACATAGAGAGGAGGGAATTGTACAATGCAACGCACATATCTTGCGATAGATCTCAAAAGCTATTACGCGAGTGCGGAATGCGCCTCTCGACACCTCGACCCGCTTACCACAAATCTGGTCGTGGCAGATTCCTCCCGCACCGAGAAACTATCTGTCTCGCTGTGTCTCCTTCCCTAAAAGCCTATGGTATTCCGGGTCGCGCCAGACTGTTCGAGGTCGTGCAGAAGGTCAAAGAGGTCAATGCGAATCGGTTAAGGGAAGCGGTACGATTAAGAAAAGCTATGTATAAGGACGGTAAGCCATCCTTCTCCTCTGCTTCCTATGATTCCTTATCGCTTGCCGCCGACCCATCACTCGAACTCTCTTACCTCGTCGCGCCACCTCGGATGGCATATTATGAAAAGGTGTCGCGGCAGATTTATGGCATCTATCTGAAATACATCGCGCCAGAGGACATCGTGGTATATTCCATTGACGAAGTGTTCATCGATGCCACCTCGTACCTATCCCACTATAATATGACCGCACACGACCTTGCCATGACAATGATCCGGGAAGTGCTTTATACGACCGGCATCACTGCCACCGCCGGGATTGGTACGAATCTGTATCTGGCGAAGCTGGCAATGGATATCACTGCTAAGCACGCTGCACCAGACAAGGATGGAGTCCGCATCGCTGAGCTAGATGAAGAGAACTTCCGTTATCTCCTCTGGGACCACAAGCCGCTCACAGACTTTTGGATGACTGGTCCCGGCACCGTCAAGCGGCTAGAAAAGCACGGCATCCATACGATGGGCGAGCTGGCCTATTTCAGCACCGTCAATCAGGATATCTTATATAAGGAATTCGGTGTTGATGCAGAACTGCTAATCGACCATGCTTGGGGGCTGGAACCCTGCGGCATGAAAGAAATCAAGGCATACAAACCCAGCAGCAACAGCATCTCCGAGGGACAGGTGCTCTCCTGCCCTTACCCATATGACAAAGCCAGAATCATTGTCATGGAGATGGCAGACAGCCTGGTACTCCAGCTGACAGATAAAGGACTGGTAACGGATAGTTTGACACTGGATGTGGGCTATGACCGGGAAAACTGTGACAGCGGAAAGTACAGAGGTCCGGTACACATCGACCACTACGGCCGCACCGTTCCGAAGGGCGCTCATGGCAGCACAAAACTGGATAACCCGACCAATCTCGCAGTATCCTGATCTCTGCCACAACTGAGCTATTCGAGAAAATAGCTGATAAAACACTGACGGTAAGACGGATCACAATAGCCGCTAACCGTGTGGTCAAAGACGAGGGATTCTTCCAAGTTGACCTATTCACGGACACAACCAAGTTGGAAAAAGAGAAAAAGCTGCAAAATGCGATGCTGGGTCTCAAGAAGAAGTTCGGCAAGAACGCCGTACTAAAAGGAACCAACTATCTGAATGGTGCAACGATGAGGGAGAGAAATCAACAGATAGGCGGCCATAAGGCCAAGTAAGGAGGGAGAACATGGACTATAAGAACACACCGGAAGTCAGGACCGTCCAAAGTAAGTATGGCAAAATACTCCATGCTTCCCGCCCGGAACCGCCACATAATCATCCCCGTATGCCGATGTCCAATCGTGCTAAAATCTTCTCTCCGTTTGCCGCCTTGCGAGGCTATGAGGATGAGATTGCTTCTGAAGGCAGAGATCATCTCAAAGGAAATAGAATCGAGCTGTCTGAAGAAGGCAAGCAAGCTCTGAACCAAAAGATCAGCCAGCTTCGGAAAGGACAAGAGATCACAATAAAATATTTCATGGACGGCTACTATGAAGATATAGTCGGAATACTGGATGCTGTGGATACGATAAACAAAGAACTGCGAATTTACACAGGCTTTATAAATGATACCGGCAAAGAGCTGCCGACCATTATTGCATTTGAAGATATATTAGAGATTGGGGTGAATATGACTTGAATTACTACTTTTGCGATGCCTGCCGCTACTGCTTCTCTGCAGAGAAGCTACCTGACCGTTGTCCTGACTGTGGAGCGGTAGCACACGATAATAAAAAGGCAGTACGGCCGGCGAGTAAAACGGAAATCGAGGAATTGCTCAAAATGCAGAAAGAAGATAAGGAGGACACACAAAATGAAAGCACATAAATATTGCTCACTCGGCGCACTTGCTGCATGGCAGGATGCTTCTACACAGGCTGCAAGAAACTGATGCAGGCTCACAAGTATTTTGCCTACGGAGCATTAGGCTGCATGGGTATGGCAATCTACTCCGGTCACAAAATGATCGCACCGAAGAAGAAAAAAGCTGAAAAGCCTGAAAAGTAAGAACACACGCCCTCGCCGTAACAAGCGAGGGCTTTTTTGAACTTCAGGAGTTCATTTTATTTCCGTCATAAACTATACGCTTCCATCATGAGCCGAATTCCGACTTTCAGACCTTCCTCAAAAGCGATCTTTTCCCATGCACAGCACACCGTTCCCTGCCGGTCCATGATCTTCTCCCAGAGCGGAATCTTATCTCCGACATAGTCCTCTACGAGCCTATCCATACCATCTAACCCTCGCAGCCACTCTTCCAGTTCCTTTTCCTTGGCCTTTGCTGCTTTCCCAGCAACTGTGTTTTTCTCTACTGGGTTGTTCTCTGTATAATGCTCGTAGATCAGATCCAGCAGGTTCTCCACTGGCGGGTAATACTCCGGCTCTGTTTTCTTCAAATACTCCTCCAGCATTTCCTTCAATTTTTCTATAATGCTACCATCCTTCCCAACTGAGATTCGTATCCTCAGTTACGGCACATATTACCGCACACTTCTGTACATAGCAACCTATTTTTTGCGGTTTAT
>ENA-OPZM01000535-OPZM01000535.1-human-gut-metagenome-genome-assembly--contig:-NODE-535-length-16178-cov-3.155878_pt1 | contig 16178 bp, 37 predicted proteins | sample MGYA00242478_ERZ504493 | MGnify/ENA primary metagenome ERZ504493 (study PRJEB26092, sample SAMD00036227) | human gut metagenome | host: Homo sapiens | study: EMG produced TPA metagenomics assembly of...
GCATAAAGGCAACACCGCACAATTCCCGCCTTGCGGCTTAAGCACCGCTCCGGCAGCTGCGGCACGGCATCTGCGCTGCCAAAATGCTCGATAAGACATCCAGTATTATCTGCGCTTTTGGTTGGCATCTGCCGCACCTCGCTCGCCGTATCGGCACTTAGAATTATGCGGTATTGCCCTTAAACAAAAACAGCGCCCGCTTATTCAGCAGGCGCTGTTCTTAATTCATGCCATCTGTCGATCAGACCAATTCGATAATGGCCATTTCGGCAGCGTCACCGCGGCGCATACCAGTCTTGATAATGCGGGTGTAACCACCATTGCGGTCAGCGTACTTGGGTGCATAAACGTCCATAACCTTCTTGGCAACATCCTCTTTGGTGATGTAGCTGAAGATCTGGCGCTTGGTATGCAGGTCGCCGCTCTTGCCGAGGGTGACCATCTTTTCGGCCATAGCGCGAACTTCCTTAGCGCGGGTAACGGTGGTTTCAATCTTGCCGTTCTCAAACAGGTAAGTGACCATGCACGCAGCATGGCGTTGCGGCTATCGGTAGCGCGGCCGAGCTTTCTAGTACCGGGCATTCCGTTTCACTCCTTTACAAATCAGTTGTCTTCGTCTTTGGTAAGCGTAAAGCCCAGGCTGTCCAGCTTTGCCATGACTTCCTCGAGCTCTTGCGGCCAAGGTTGCGCACCTTCATCATGTCGTCCTCGCTCTTGTTCACAAGGTCGCCCACGGTGTTAATGCCGGCACGCTTGAGGCAGTTGAAGGAACGGACGCTCAGGTCCAGCTCTTCAATCGTCATCTCAAGGGCCTTTTCCTTGCCCTTTTCGTCGTTTTCGACCATGATTTCGGTCTCAGCGGCTTCATCGCACAGGTTCACAAACAGGTTCAGGTGCTCGGTCAGCACGCGTGCAGAAAGGCTCAAAGCCTCCTGTGCACTGGTGGTGCCGTCGGTCCAAACCTCAATGGTCAGCTTATCATAGTCAGTGATCTGGCCAACACGGGTGTTTTCCACCGTGTAGTTGCACTTGAGCACCGGGGTATAAATGCTGTCCACCGGCAGGGTGCTGATATCGTTTTTCTCAATCAGCGCCTGCTTGTTGCGCTCAGCGGGAACATAGCCGCGGCCTTTATCAAAGGTCAGCTCCATAACCAGCTTAGCGCCATCGCCCAAGGTGGCAATGTGCCATTCCGGGTTCAGGATCTCAAGGTCATCGCCCTGCTTGATGGTGCCGGCCGTGACTTCGCACGGGCCAACAGCTTCAACGCGGACGGTCTTGGGGCCGTCGCCATAGATCTTGGCGGCAATTCCCTTGAGGTTCAGCACGATTTCAGTCACGTCCTCGCGCACGCCCTCAATAACAGAGAACTCATGCACGACACCGTCGATCTTGACGCTGGTAACTGCCACACCGGCAGGCTGGAGAGCAGCACACGACGCAGGCTGTTGCCCAGCGTGGTGCCGAAACCGCGTTCCAGCGGCTCAACAACGAACTTACCATAACGGCCATCCGGCGAAAGGTTGGCCATCTCGATCTTGGGGCGTTCAATCTCCATCATAAAAACCCTCCTTGATCAGCCTGCGGCCAATAGCTGGCGCGCAGGTTCGTAGTAAATAGCGGTAATGAAAAAAGAGAGCTTACTTGGAGTACAACTCGACGATGAGGTGTTCCTGAACGTCGAAGTCGATATCACTGCGCTCAGGCAGCTTGGTGACAACACCCTTCAGGCTGCCGGTTTCGCGGCTCAGCCAGGAAGGCAGAGCAACAACAGCAGCATCAGCGCCGGTCAGCTTGGCAAACTTTTCAATCTTGCGGCTGCCTTCAACAACGTCGATCACGTCGCCGGCCTTCACCTGGTAAGAGGGGATGTTAACGCGCTTGCCATTAACGGTGAAGTGGTTGTGAGAAACGAGCTGACGGGCATCGCGGCGGTGGAAGCGTAGCCCAGACGGAAGACCACGTTGTCCAGACGGCACTCCAGCAACTGGAGCAGGTTTTCACCAGCCTGGCCCTGACGGCGGGAAGCTTCTTCAAAGTAGTTGGAGAACTGCTTTTCCAGAACGCCGTAGATAAACTTCAGCTTCTGCTTCTCCTGCATCTGGGTGGCGTATTCAGACTTCTTCTTGCGGAAGTTGCCGTTGGAATTGCGGGTGGTGTTCTTCTTGGCATAGCCCATGACTGCAGGAGAAATGCCGAGAGCCTTGCAGCGCTTTGCGATCGGCTGAGTATTTTTAGCCATAATTCAGTTTCCTCCTTCAATCAAATACGGCGGCGCTTGGGCGGGCGGCAGCCGTTGTGGGGGATCGGGGTGACATCGCGGATCATGGTGACCTCCAGGCCGGTAGCCTGCAGGGCACGGATTGCGCTTTCACGTCCGGAGCCAGGGCCTTAACGTAGACTTCAACAGTCTTCATGCCGTGTTCCATTGCAACCTTTGCAGCGGTTTCAGCGGCAGACTGAGCAGCGTAAGGAGTGCTCTTGCGGGAACCGCGGAAATTCAGAGCGCCGTGCTGCACCAGGAAACGGTGTTGCCCTGGGTATCGGTAATGGTGACGATGGTGTTGTTAAACGTGCTCTGGATATGAGCAGTGCCAGCAGCAATATTCTTGCGCTCTTTCTTTTTGGTGCGGGTATTACGAGCCGCACTAGCTTTCGTAGCAGCCATTTCAGTTCCTCCTTACTTCTTCTTGTTAGCAACAGTGCGCTTCGGACCTTTGCAGGTACGGGCATTGGTCTTGGTGCGCTGGCCGCGGCAAGGCAGGCTCTTGCGATGACGTACGCCACGGAAGCACTGGATTTCGGTCAGACGCTTAATGTCCAGCGCGACGTTCCGGCGGAGATCGCCCTCAACGATGATATTGTTTTTGTCAATGTAGTCACGGATCTTAGCTTCATCGTCAGCAGACAGATCCTTGACGCGGGTATCAGGGTTGATTCCGGTGCCGGCGAGAATCTCGTCAGCAGTGCTCTGACCGATACCATAAACATAAGTCAGACCAACCTCGATCCGCTTCTCGCGAGGCAGATCAACACCAGCAATACGTGCCATAAAGCACCTCCATTAGTAACATCCCATGTCCTAGTCGGGGCCTGCGCCGGGAATCTACGCACTTGGCCCCCAAGCGTTTTGGGTACGGTTTCCAGGGTTTTAACCCCGGACCTTTAGCCCTGACGCTGCTTATGCTTCGGATTGGCGCAGATGATCATCACGCGGCCTTTGCGCTTGATGACCTTGCACTTCTCGCAGATGGGTTTCACGGAAGGTTTTACCTTCATGATGTTAACCTCCTTCTATAAACACAAGGCACTTATTTGGAGCGCCAGGTGATTCGGGCTTTGGTCAGGTCGTAGGGGGACATCTCCATGGTGACTTTATCGCCAGGCAGGATGCGGATAAAATTGGTCCGCAGTTTTCCGGAGATGTGTGCCAGCACCGTATGGCCATTGGGCTTGCCCTCTTTGTTGAGCAGCTCGACCTTGAACACAGTGTTGGGCATAGCCTCGCGGACGACGCTTCTACTTCGATGACATCTTCTTTAGACAAGCTGATTGCCTCCTTGAAGGTTCATTCAGAACGGATGTTCGGCATCATATGCTTGATCGCGTCACTGATCGGTTGATCGCTTTTCAGAAGCTCGTTGCCAAGAACGGTTGCGGTGGGGGCAACGTGCCGGCTCTTTTTGCGCTTCGGGTTTGCCACCGTGCGGTGGCTGCCATCGGCCAGGGCCAGTATCTCACCCTCCACATCCAGAACGGCATAGGTGCGGGTTTTATCCCGTCCCGCCTTGGAGCGTACCAGTTGGCCTTTCACAAAGTCCATCCGGGTTCCTCCCAGCCGTGGGTCAGGACTTCCGGCCCGTTGGATGTGATCGCCACCGTGTGCTCAAAGTGAGCAGCAAGGCCGCCATCACAGGTCTTGACCGTCCATCCATCTTTCAAGGTCTTTACCGCGCATTTATATTGGCAGATCATCGGTTCAATCGCGATGCACATGCCCGGCATCAGGCGCTGCCCACGGCCCGCGTGCCCATAATTGGGAATTTCGGGGTCTTCGTGCAGCTCCTTGCCAACGCCGTGGCCAACATATTCACGCACAACGGAGAAACCGTTCTCCTCCACGTAGCTTTGCACTGCGTGGCCGATATCCCCCACTCTTGCACCTGCCTGCGCGGCAGCAATGCCAAGGTGCAGACTCTCTTTGGTCACATCCAGCAGGCGCTGGGCTTCCAAGTCGAGCTTGCCGCAGGCAAAGGTACAGGCGTTATCACCGTTAAAACCATCAATCTTGCAGCCGGTGTCAATCGAAACGATATCGCCGGGGCGGATTTTCTGGTCGCGGGAGGGGATGCCGTGGATGACGGTGTCATTCACGCTGATACATGCCGTGGCGGGAAAACCGTACAGATGAAGGAAGTTCGGTCTTGCACCATGGCGCACGATAAAGTCGTAAATAATTTTGTCAATCTCTGCCGTGGTTATACCCGGTTCGATTGCTTCGCCGCCTGCTTTCAATGCAGCTGCGCTGATTGCAGCAGCTTTGCGCATTTTTTCGAGTTCGGCAGCATTTTTAATCTGAATCATGGAACGCTTACGCCTCCAACTGCTTCAGGATGTAGGCGTTGGTTGCTTCAATCGAGCCCTGGTCCGGAATATCAACCAGCTTGCCGCGCTTACGGTAAAAATCTACCAGCGGCTCGGTTTGCTGATGATACGTTACCAGACGGTCACGCACGGTTTCAGGGCGGTCATCCTTGCGGATCACCAGCTCGCCGCCGCAGCGGTCGCACACGCCTTCCACCTTGCTGGGTTTATTCTTGATGTGGTAGCTGGCACCGCACTTGGCGCACACACGGCGGCCTGCCATGCGTGCTTCGATCGTGGAATCCTCAACCAGCAGGTTGACGACCTTATCGATCTCGATACCAAGCTGCTCAAGCGCTTCGGCCTGAGCGATGGTGCGCGGCACACCATCCAGAATAAAACCGTTCGCACAGTCGGAAGCGGTCAGGCGTTCCTTGATGATGCCAAGGATGACTTCATCAGGAACGAGCGCACCCGCGTCCATAAAACTCTTTGCTTTCAGCCCCATCGGGGTACCGTCCTTAACGGCGGCACGCAGGATGTTGCCGGTGGAAATGGTGGGGATGTTCAGCTTATCGGACAGGATCTCGGCATTGGTGCCTTTGCCGGCGCCAGGGCGCCCAACAGGATCAGTTTCATAGGTGTTCCCCTTTCCATTCAAGCTCCACCAGTGACCAGTCGCCTCTGGCGGAGCTGGTCAATTACTCCAAAAAGCCTTTGTGATGGCGCGCGTCATGTAGCCTTCCAGAGAACGGGCCGTATCCAGTGCCACGCCGACGATAATGAGCAGGCTGGTACCACCCAGCTGGATGGAAACGCCGGTCAGATCGCCGATGATCATCGGCACAGCCGCAACGATTGCCAGGAACACAGCGCCGATCAAAGTGATCTTGCTCAGGGTCTTGGTGATGAAATCGCTGGTCGGCTTGCCCGGACGAATGCCGGGGATGGTGCCGTTGTTCTTGCGTAGCTGGTTGCTGATGTCTACCGGATTGTACTGGATTGCAACATAGAAGTAGTTGAAAGCCACAATCAGCAGAACATAAACAACGAGATATAGAACACTGTTGTAGTTAAAAACGCGGAAGAATGCTGTCCAGTACGGATGCTTGGTAGCGTCCAGATTCAGGAAGCTGCCAATCATATTGGGCAGACCGCACAGGGTAGAAGCGAAGATGATGGGCATAACGCCGCTCATGTTCACTTTGATGGGAATATAGCTGGCCTGACCGCCGTACATTTTGCGGCCAACCACGCGCTTTGCGTACTGCACCGGAATGCGGCGCTCAGCGTTGGTCAGGATCACTACAAAGACCACAGCAACAAGGGCCAGAATGACCATGGCGGGGATCATAATGTAGTAACCGGAAGCACCAGCCTGTGCACGGGTGAGCATATCCTGGAAGGAAGAGCCCACGCGGGACCAGTCAGCCACGATACCGGCAAAGATCATCAGGGACAGGCCGTTGCCAATACCCTTTGCGTCGATCTGATTGCCCATCCATGTGACAAACTGAGCACCGGCGGTGAAGCAGGCCACGATAACGATACCGGAGAAGATACCGGCAAAGCCATCGGTGTACTTCAGCGCGCCCATGCGGCGGATGATAAAGTAGTAAGCGATGCTCAACAGCAGCGCGATTGCCGCACCGGTGTAGTTGCTGATCTTGGTGAGCTTTTGACGGCCCTCCTCACCCTCTTTGGAGAGATTCTCCAGATAAGGGATCGCAACACAGAGCAGCTGAATAATGATCGTTGCGTTGATATAGGGCTGAACACCCAGCGCAAAGATCGTGCAGCGGCTCATGGCACCGCCGGACATCATGTTGAGGTAAGTCAGCATGCTGCCGGTGGTGAACATGGATTCCAGTGCACTGCTGGTGATATAAGGTACCGGAATTGCGCAGCCAAGACGGAAAAGAATCAGGATCAAAAGCGTGTACAGAAGGCGCTTACGCAGATCTTCGGTCTTCCAGGCGTTGCGAAACGTTTCGAACACCTTAGATCACCTCAGCCTTCCCGCCTGCTTTCTCAATCTTTTCCTTGGCCGAAGCAGTGTAAGCTGCAACCTTGACATTAACTGCCTTGGTCAGCTCACCATTGCCCAGGACCTTGACGCCATCCAGCGTCTTGGAGATGATGCCGGCATCCAGAAGAGCCTGTGCATCGACGGTTGCACCAGCCTCGAACTTTTCGAGGTCAGACACCTTAATGGTGACATACTTGGTGGCGAAAATGTTATTGAAACCGCGCTTGGGCAGGCGACGCTGCAGGGGCATCTGGCCGCCTTCAAAGCCTGCCTTCTTGACGCCGCTGCGAGCCTTCTGGCCCTTGTGGCCGTAGCCGGCGGTCTTGCCGTTGCCGGAGCCAGCGCCGCGGCCCTTACGGGTCACAGCCTTGCGGGCACCTGCGGGCGCGTTCAGTTCATGAAGCTTCATGCTTGCACCTCCTTGCGTTATGCCTTGGTCACAACAACCAGGTGGGCGATCTTAGCGATCTTACCCTGGGTAGCTGCGTTGTCAGGCTGCTCGGTAACCTCACCGGGGCGGTTCAGGCCCAGGGAGTGCGCAACGGCGATCTGCTCTTTGCCGCGGCCGATCAGGCTCTTGGCCAGACGAATCGTAACTTTTTCCATTGTAGCGCCCTCCTTAGCCCAGGATTTCCGCAACAGTCTTGCCGCGCTTGGCTGCGACGCTCTCGGCGTCGGTCAGGCCGCACAGACCAGCAAAAGTGGCAGCGGTAACGTTGATGGGGTTATTGGAACGCAGGCTCTTGGTACGAATGTCCTTGATGCCAGCGCATTCCAGAACAGCACGGACCGGGCCGCCGGCGATAACGCCGGTACCGGGGGCAGCGGGACGCATCAGAACGCGGCCTGCACCATACACGCCAACGATCTCGTGGGGGATGGTGGTGCCCTTCATGGCAACCTTGTGCATGTTCTTCTTAGCGGCGCCTTCACCCTTGCGGATGGCCTCGGGAACTTCGCCGGACTTGCCAACGCCGTAACCGATGTTGCCCTTGCCGTCGCCAACAACGATCAGGGCAGCGAACTTCATAACGCGGCCGCCCTTAACGGTCTTGGAAACGCGGTTGATGGAGACGACCTTGGTGATCATGCCGTCATCTTGTTCTCTGTTTCTCTGCATGGCCATTGTATCTTCTCCCTCCTTACAGTTTCAGGCCGGCTTCACGGGCACCTTCAGCAAGTGCCTTAACACGGCGTGGTATACGAAACCGCCGCGGTCATAGACCACTTCGGTGATGCCTTTTTCAAGGCACTTCTTGGCGATGCGCTCGCCAACCTTCTTGGCAGCGTCGCAGTTGCCGCCGTAGTCCTCAAAGTCCTTTTCCAGGGTGGAGGCGGAAGCCAGCGTAACACCAGCTTCATCGTCGATCACCTGGCAGTAGATGTGCTTGGCAGAGCGGAAAACATCCAGACGAGGACGCTCGGCAGTGCCGCTGATCTTGCCGCGGACGCGGCGGTGACGGCGAAGACGAGCTTCGTTCTTATCAGCCTTATTGACCATAATGTTTCTCCCCTCCTATTATTTGCCCTTGCCGGCTTTGCCTTCCTTACGGATGACAAACTCGCCGACATAGCGGATGCCCTTGCCTTTGTACGGCTCAGGCGGGCGCTTGCTGCGGACTTCGGCCGCAAACTGGCCGACTTCCTGCTTGTCGCTGCCCAGGATGCTGAAATGCAGAGCATCCTTGACTTCGATCTTGATGGTCTCGGTTTCTGCAACCTCAACCGGGTGAGAGAAGCCCAGGGTCAGGACCAGCTTGCTGCCCTGCTTTGCGCAGCGGTAGCCAACGCCCTGGATCTCCAGGTCCTTGCGGAAGCCTTCGGTAACACCGACAACCATGTTGTGGATGTTGGTGCGGGTCAGGCCATGGAGCTACGTGCCTCCTTCTCGTCATTGGGGCGGGTAACCAAAATCTCATTGCCCTCGACCTTAACGGTCATCAGGGGATGGAATTTGGAATGCAGGGTACCCTTGGGGCCCTTCACGGTGATGGCGTGATCGGCCTCGTCGACCTTCACTTCCACGCCCGCGGGAATGACGATGGGTTTTCTTCCAATTCTCGACATTGTCTTATGCCCCTTTCTTACCACACAAAGGCGAGCACTTCACCGCCGACATGAGCTGCGCGAGCAGCTTGTCAGTCATGACGCCCTTGGAAGTGGAGATGATTGCGGTGCCCAGGCCCTTCATGACCTTGGGCATATCTTCGCAGTTGGTGTAAATGCGCAGACCCGGCTTGGAAACGCGCTTCAGGCCGTCGATGACCGGAGCACCATTTTCCTGATACTTGAGGGTCAGGGTGATAACACCCTGCTTGCCGTCGTCGGTGACTTTCATACCCTTGATGTAGCCCTCATCAACCAGGATCTGGCAGATTGCCTTCTTCAGGTTGGAAGCAGGAACGTCCACGGAAGGGTGTTTGGCAGTGCTGGCGTTGCGGATGCGAGTGAGCAGGTCCGCGATAGGATCGGTGATTTGCATGCCACTAACCTCCTTAGGTTGTGATAAATTTGTTGTTGATGTTTCGTTATGGGAGCAAACGCTCCCTTACAGTGAAGAAAGCAGATTACCAGGACGCCTTTTTGACGCCAGGGATCTCGCCCTTATAGGCCAACTCGCGGAAGCAGATACGGCAGACGCCATACTTACGCAGGTAAGCATGCGGACGGCCGCAAATCTTGCAACGGTTGTATTCACGGGTGGAGAACTTGGCAGGACGCTGCTGCTTGATCTTCATAGAAGTTTTTGCCATTCGTTGTTCCTCCCTGATCAGTTGGCGAACGGAGCGCCCAGAGCCTTCAGCAGCTCCTTGGCTTCCTCGTCCGTCTTAGCGGTGGTGACGAAGCAGATATCCATGCCGCGGACTGCATCGACCTTATCAAAGTCGATTTCCGGGAAGATGATCTGCTCCTTCAGACCGAAGGCGTAGTTGCCGCGGCCGTCGAAGCTGTTGCCGTTAATGCCGCGGAAGTCGCGGACACGGGGCAGAGCAACGTTGAACAGGCGGTCAACGAACTCGTACATACGCTCACCACGCAGGGTGACCTTTGCGCCGATGGGCATGCCCTGGCGCAGTTTGAAGTTTGCAACGCTCTTCTTGGCCTTGCAGACAACGGCCTTCTGGCCGGTGATCTGGCCCAGGTCAGCGACGATAGCATCGATAACCTTGACGTTCTCTTTTGCCTCGCCGGCAGCCACATTGATGATGACCTTATCCAGCTTGGGAATCTGCATCACGCTCTTGTAGCCGAACTTTTTGTTCAGGGCCGGAGCGATCTCATTGACATACTGTTCTTTCAAACGTGCCATAATTAACTCCTCCCTTACAGTTCAGCACCGCACTTGCGGCAGATACGGACGTTCTTGCCATCCTTAACGGAATGGCCCACACGGGTGGCCTTGCCGCATTTGGGGCAAACGGGCATGACCTTGCAGGCGTAGATAGCGCCTTCGGCCTTAACGATGCCGCCCTGCTCGCCCTGACGGCGCGGCTTGACGTGCTTGGTAACCATGTTCAGGCCTTCGACAATGACCTTACCCTCTTTGGGGCTGGTCTGCAGAACCTTACCGGTCTTGCCCTTGTCCTTGCCAGAGATGATCATCACGTTGTCGCCGGTTTTAACATGAAGATTATTCATTCTAAAACCTCCTTACAGCGATTCGGGAGCCAGGGACAGGATCTTGGTGTAGCCGGCGTCGCGGAGTTCGCGAGCGACGGGTCCAAAGATACGGGTGCCCTTGGGGCTCTTGTCGGCCATAACGATAACGGCGGCGTTCTCATCGAAACGGATGTAGGAACCGTCGTCACGGCGCAGGCCCTGCTTGCTACGGACGATAACGGCCTTGACCACATCGCCCTTCTTAACGGTGCCGCCGGGAGCAGCCTTCTTTACGCTGCAGACCACGACGTCGCCGATGTTTGCGTATCTCTTGCGGGTACCGCCCAGTACACGGAAGCACATTAACTCCTTGGCACCGGTGTTGTCGGCCACTTTGAGATAAGTTTGCATCTGAACCATCTTTCAGGTCCTCCTTTCAAAGTACCAGGCTTATTTCGCTTTCTCCAGGATCTTGACGAGACGCCAGTTGACCTGCTTGGAAATCTTGCGGGTCTCCATGATCTCAACGCGGTCGCCGATGCCGGCTTCGTTGTTTTCGTCATGAACCTTGAACTTCTTGGTACGCTTCAAGATCTTCTTGTAGAGGGGGTGCTGAACGCTGTCCTTAACAGCAACAACGATGGTCTTATCCATCTTGTCGGAAACGACACGCCCACACGGGTCTTTCTCAGATTACGTTCCATGTTTTACCCTCCCTCTTACGCGTTTTTAACGTTCTTCTCTGCCATGATGGTCATCACGCGGGCGATGTCCTTCTTCACAGCATCGATGCGAACGGGGTTATCCAGCTGGTTGATGGCGTGCTGAAAGCGCAGGTTGAAGAGCTCGGCCTTCAGGTCCTTGAGCTGCTTGTTCAGTTCGACATCGGTCATTTCACGCAGTTCCTTGGCTTTCATTCAGCGTCACCCTCCTTTACGGTGTCAAGCTCTTCGCGCTTGACAAATTTGCAGCGGATCGGCAGCTTGTTGCTGGCCAGGCGCAGAGACTCACGAGCGGTAGCCTCATCAACGTCGGCGAGCTCAAACAGCACGCGGCCCGGCTTAACCACAGCAACCCAGTACTCCGGGCTGCCTTTACCAGAACCATTCGGGTGCGGCCGGCTTTTCAGTAACGGGCTTATCGGGGAAGATCTTGATCCAGACCTTGCCGCCACGCTTGATATAACGAGTCATAGCAACACGAGCAGCTTCGATCTGGTTGGAAGTGATCCATGCCGGCTCCAGAGCAACCAGACCGTACTGGCCCTGGTTGACAGTGTTGCCACGCATGGCCTTACCGGTCATGCGGCCACGCTGAACGCGGCGGTATTTAACACGCTTCGGCAGTAACATTACTGTTTGCCTCCTTCCTTCTTAGCAGGGGCTTTGGCGCCCTTCAGGATCTCGCCTTTGTAGATCCAAACCTTGACGCCGACCTTGCCGTAGGTGGTGTTGGCCTCGGCGAAGCCATAGTCGATATCAGCGCGCAGGGTCTGCAGGGGGATGGTGCCCTCATGGTAGCTCTCAACGCGGGCGATATCAGCGCCAGCCAGACGGCCGGAGCAGGTAACCTTGATACCCTTGGCAGGCACGCCGCCGCGGGGCTGCATTGCATTGCGGATAACCTGCTTCATAGCGCGGCGGAACGCAATGCGGCGCTCCAGCTGGGAAGCAACATCCTCAGCAACCAGCTGAGCGTTGGTGGTGGTGCCCTTAACCTCAACAATGTTCAGGTTAACGTTCTTGCCGGTCAGCTTAGCCAGCTGCTTTTCGATCTTTGCGCTCTCAGCGCCGCCCTTGCCGATAACGATGCCCGGCTTGGCGCAGAAGACGTTGACCTTAACGCGGGGGGTGCCGGTCTGGCTGTCCACGGTGCGCTCGATCTCGATCTTGGGAACGCCAGCAGCGTACAGCTGCTTCTTCAGGGTCTTGCGGATCTTGTGATCCTCAACGAGGGTGTCGCCGAATTCCTGCTTAGAGGTAAACCAGCGGCTGTCCCAATCTTTAATAACGCCCACGCGCATGCCATGGGGATTAACTTTCTGGCCCATTTGTTTACCTCCTTAGTTTTTCTCTTTCAGCACAACAGTCATGTGGCTGGTGCGCTTCAGGATGCGGTATGCACGGCCCTGTGCGCGCGGCATAATGCGCTTCAGGGTCGGGCCGGGGCAGACATAGCATTCCGCAACATACAGGTTGTTGCGGTCCATATCAAAATTGTTTTCCGCGTTAGCGGCAGCAGAGTTCACCAGTTTGAGAAGGGGCTCACAAGCGGCCTCGGGGTGTACTGCAGAATCGCCTGAGCTTCAGCCAGCGGCTTATTACGGATGAGATCCATCACGATAGAAACCTTGCGGGGGCTGATGCGGGCGTAACGGAGCGTTGCCCGTGCTTCCATGTTGTGTTCCTCCTCTCTTATTTGGCGACGGTCTTACCGCCGCCGTGGCCAGTGAACTTGCGGGTGGGAGCAAACTCACCCAGTTTGTGGCCAACCATATCCTCAGTAACGTATACGGGCACATGCTTGCGGCCGTCATGGACAGCAAAGGTGTGGCCGACGAATTCGGGGAAGATGGTGGAGGAGCGGCTCCAGGTCTTGACGACGCTCTTCTTACCGGCCTCGTTCATCGCTTCAACTTTCTTCATCAGAGAATCCGCGACGTAAGGGCCCTTTTTGGTGCTACGAGACATATCTTATTTCCTCCCTTAACCGTTGGCGCGCTTCACAATGAACTTGTTGGAGCGAGCATGATGTTTGCGAGTCTTGAGACCCATTGCCGGCTTGCCCCACGGGGTGCGCGGGCTGTCGTGACCAACCGGGGCGCGGCCTTCGCCACCGCCGTGCGGGTGATCGCAGGGTTCATGACGGAACCACGGCTGCCGGGGCGAACGCCCATGTGGCGCTTGCGGCCAGCCTTGCCCAGGTTGACGTTCTCGTGGTCGAGGTTGGAAACAACGCCGATGGTGGCGATGCAGTTAACGGGGATGTTGCGCATCTCGCCGGAAGCAGGCGAACCAGTGCATAACCGTTCTCCTTAGCCATCAGCTGAGCCATAACACCAGCGGAGCGGACCAGCTGGCCGCCCTTGCCCGGGTAGAGCTCGATGTTGTGGATCATGGTACCGACAGGGATGTTCTCAAACGGCAGAGCGTTGCCCGGCTTGATATCGGCGGTGGGGCCAGCCATAACCTTATCGCCAACCTTCAGGCCGTCCGGAGCCAGAATGTAGCTCTTGGCGCCGTCTTCGTACTCAACGAGAGCGATGAAAGCGGAGCGGTTCGGGTCATACTCAAGGGTCTTGACCGTTGCGGGAACGCCGAACTTGTTGCGCTTGAAATCGATCACGCGGTACTTGGTGCGGTTGCCGCCGCCGTGATGGCGAACGGTGATCTTGCCGGTGTTGTTGCGGCCGGCATGCTTCTTGTTGGGCTCCAGCAGGCTGCGCTCGGGTGCAACCTTGCTCAGCACGCTGTAGTCAGTAACAGTCATGCCGCGGCGGCCCGGGGTAGTCGGCTTGTACTTTTTGATAGCCATTGTGGTACTCCTTTTTGATCTTATGACTTATTATCGGGGTCATATCCCCATATGTGGCCCCTCGGCGGGGCCATGCGCCCGGCGTTTACCGGGCGGCAACCAATTAGACCATGCTGTTGAAGAACTCGATCTCCTTGGAGTCGGGCTTCAGGGTAACGATGGCCTTCTTGGAAGCGGCAGTGTAACCAGCATGCATGCCCTGGCGGCGGTAACGGCCGCGGACGCTGATGGTGTTGACCTTAGCAACCTTCACGCCAAACAGCTCTTCGACTGCCTGAGCAATCTCAACCTTGGTGGCGTTGGTAGCAACCTTGAAGGTGTACTTCTTATCGGCAATGCCTGCCATGGAGTTCTCGGTGATGACGGGGGCGAGAACGATATCCTGTGCGAACTTCATCACGCATATACCTCCTCAAGTTTCTTGGCGGCGTCCAGGCTGACGATCAGCTTGTCGGCGTTCACAACGTCGTAGGTGTTCACACCGTCAACAGCAGTCTTGACACCGGGGATGTTGGCAGCGGAAGCAACGAACTTGACATCAGCGGTATCGTTGAGGATCAGGTTCTTCTTGCCGGCGCCGACAGCAGCCAGGAAAGCAACAACGGTCTTGGTCTTGAACTCGTCAGCAGCGATCTTGTCAACGACGATCAGGTTGCCGTTGGCAGCCTTGTCAGACAGGGCGCTGAGCAGAGCCAGGCGCTTGACCTTCTTGTTGATGGTGTAAGAGTAATCACGCGGCTTGGGGCCGAGAGCAACACCACCGTGGGTCCACTGCGGAGCGCGGATAGAACCCTGACGTGCGTGGCCGGTGCCCTTCTGGCGCCAAGGCTTTTTGCCGCCGCCGCGGACTTCCTTGCGGATCTTGGTGTTCTGGGTGCCCTGGCGCTGGTTGGCCAGGAAGTTGACGACTGCCTCGTGGACAGCCTTCTCGTTCGGGGTGATCCCGAACACGGCGTCGGAAAGCTCAACGGTGGAAACTTTCTTGCCGCTCATATCAACGACATCAAATTTAGCCATTGTGTTTTCCTCCTTTACGCTTTGACGCTGTCACTGACGCAAACCACAGAACCCTTCGGGCCGGGGATGCGCCCTTGATGGCGATCAGGTTGTTTTCGGCATCGACTTTAACGATGCTCAGGTTCTGAACGGTCACGCGCACAGCGCCCATGTGGCCGGGCAGACGCTTGCCCTTGAACACGCGGGACGGGGTGGAGGTGGAGCCGTTAGAGCCGGCATGGCGGGCAACGGGGCCGGTGCCGTGGCTCTCGCGCAGGCGGTGCTGGCCAAAGCGCTTGATAACGCCTGATAGCCCTTACCTTTGCTGGTGCCGATGACGTCGACCTTATCGCCAGCAGTGAAAACGTCAGCCTTGAGGATATCGCCGACGTTCATGCCGGAAATATCGTCCAGACGGAACTCACGAAGGGTGCGCTTCGGAGCGACGTCTGCTTTGTCGAAGTGGCCTTTGGCTGCCTTGTTGACCTTCTTGCGCTCACTTCGCCAAAGCCAAGCTGGACTGCCTCATAGCCGTCGGACTCGACGGTTTTCTTCTGCACGACGGTGCAGGGGCCGGCTTCGATGACGGTTACGGGAACGACCTTGCCGTTTTCATCAAACAGCTGGGTCATGCCCAGTTTCTTGCCAATGATACCTTTTTGCATTTGTGTAAATCCTCCTGTAAAGGTTATTGGTTGGCGGCGGGTTGTCCGCAACATGACCTCTCCGCTTAATGAACGTTTTATGCGGATCGTGTCTGAATTCATTCAGCATGGGAACGCGGGTCCGGCGGTTAATGGATCACGGCCATTCGGGCCGGGGTTCCGGTTCCCGCCTGATTGCATCAGAGCTTGATCTCGATGTCAACGCCAGCGGGGAGCTGCAGGCTCATCAGAGCCTCGACCGTCTTGTTGGACGGCTTCAGAATGTCGATCAGACGCTTATGGGTGCGGGTCTCAAACTGCTCACGGCTGTCCTTGTACTTATGAACAGCGCGCAGGATGGTGACGATTTCCTTGTCGGTCGGCAGGGGGATCGGGCCGGACACGCGAGCGCCAGTGCGCTTTGCGGTCTCCACGATCTTTGCTGCAGCGGCATCGATCAGGGATGCATCATAGCTCTTCAAACGGATTCTGATTTTTTCTTTGACTGCCATTAGATTCGCCTCCTAAAAATTTGTGTTGCCTTAGGCGGCCGATAAATTACACACGCTTCCGGGTGTTCAATAGTTTCGCATCAGAAAATCCGGTGAACCGCGCACCGCAGTTCCCCCGGAGAAATACATCGCAAAAACTATGGAAATTGGTCCGTGCCGCAGAATGCAGCGCCGTACATATCCCTTCGCATTCGTAATTCTTTCGCCCGGTTCTAAGATCGGACATACTCCGCGGAAAAACCCGTCCGCCCCTATGGGAGCCAGCGGCAACCTCCCGCA
>ENA-OPZM01000536-OPZM01000536.1-human-gut-metagenome-genome-assembly--contig:-NODE-536-length-16160-cov-1.847377_pt1 | contig 16160 bp, 21 predicted proteins | sample MGYA00242478_ERZ504493 | MGnify/ENA primary metagenome ERZ504493 (study PRJEB26092, sample SAMD00036227) | human gut metagenome | host: Homo sapiens | study: EMG produced TPA metagenomics assembly of...
CTTCTATACATAGAAGCGCAAAGACCGCCACGTAATTAATAAAGCCAACCGACACATAATCTTTTAATCCACTAATATATTTATTATAACCGAGAAAAAAGCAAGAAATATCTTCCATAATAAAACAAATATGTACATATTAAAAAAAGGATATACAACTCAATTCTTTCACTTATTTTTTTCCAAGAATAAAACATACAAATATATGCCACCGTTACAATGACTGCAATATACTGTGCGTTGATATTATTACTAAACGGTGCAACTAACACCGTCATTCCTAATATGCATAGTGATATTATAAGCGACTCCTTCGCTTTTGCATCAATTTTTATTCCTCTTGCCATTTTTCACCTTTCTACTCTATAACAGTTTCTCTTTGTTGTTTTACCACCATTGAAAATAATCGTGGTGAAACCAAAAGCATTATTGCTAATAATGACAATTTAAAATTTCCTATAAAAACAACTTTCCAAATTTTTTTTCTATAATTGTCTTTTATAAGTAATTCGCTGAACAGTTCATACGATGATGATTCAGCAAATGTTCTATAAAATGCAAGAGCCGCTTTCCCATATAAATATTTAAAAATTGATTGATCTTCTGGATATCTTTTCATAAGCTGTTTTACAGTATCTTCAAATGTGTCCATTAAATCATAACGCGTTCTGCGTTTTGTGATGTCATCAATGATCCTGTCCGTTGCAAATATAAATAAGTTGGATTACCCGTATAAGCAATTACATCCAGTGTTGGAAAAAGTCTCCACATAAAATCAATATCTTCACCATATCGAAGATTTTCATTAAACCATATATTCTCACTTATTAAATACTGTCTATCTATTAACAATGCGCAACAATGAATTTTTAATTTTCTTATCAAAAAACCACGTAATAGTGTATTACGATCTATTTTTGAAGCATCATGAGATATTGTTTGATGCCCCTCTCTATTTTTTTCGTATGTAAGTTGAAAATCCGCATATGCAACTTTTGCCTTATATTTCGTACATGCTGTTACCAATCTAGGATATGTTTTGGGGAAATCATGTCATCTGAATCTATGAAACAAATATATTTCCCCGTTGCTTGCTTAATTCCAACATTTCTTGCAGATGGTAGGCCCCCATTTTTCTTATTCAAAACAACTATATCTGTATTGGTTTCTTCAGCAACTTTTTTTGCAATTTCAATGGAATTATCTGGTGTTCCATCATTAACTAAAATAATTTCCAAATTTTCATATTGTTGATCACATATTGAACGTATTGACTTTTCAATATATTTTTCCACTTTATAAACAGGTACAATAACGCTTACCTTAGGTTTTTTTTCTTTCATTCTTATAACCTCTTAATAATCTTCGCTGGGTTTCCAGCGATGACACAGTTCTTCTCAAACTTACCGCACACAACAGCTCCGGCGCCAACAACACAGCCATCTCCTAACACTGTGCCTTTCAGTATTATACTATTGCAACCAATAAAGCAATCCTTACCAATCTTAATTTCTCGACTCGGTACCAGTTCACTGTCACCGCCATTCTCATCACGCAGCAGTTTGTTTCTCGTCTCAGCTTCTATAGGATGAAAATCATTGTCCAAAATCTTGCAATTACCGCCAATGCAGGTATTTTCACCAATCGTAATTTTCTTCCGGGCATAGATCGTTGCTCCGCTTATACCCACATTATCCCCAATTTCAATCTCTGCTCCCGGAGCACGGGTAACAATAATTGTCCGACTGTAAAGTCCCACCAAATTACTGAGAAAACTGCTTTTAATCGTAACATTTTCTCCAATCTTCAGCTTTGCCCCACCTTTGTTGAAGATGATTGGTACTCCCTTCAGTAAGAGGTTCTTTCCATATTCAACTTTCGTCATCTTCATAACCAGCTTAAACCAGTTACTGTTCATACTTTCCGTCCCCTTTATAGTTTCAGAATTTCTTCTGCATATTTTCTTCTGACACGTCTCTGGTCAAATTTTTCTCCAGATTTTCACGGCTTCTAACTCCCATAGCCTTCATTTCATCACTGCCAGCATTCTCAATAAACCAGTGAATATTTTCTTCAACCTTGTCATACTCTCCTGGCTCGCAGCAAAGACCTCCTTGAGTATCTTCAATCAGACAACGAATCTCAGATCCTGCTTCCAGAACTCCAATTACTGGCTTTCCGACTCCTGCCAGTCCGTAATACTTAGACGGACAGCTAACGCCTTTAATTCCTTTTTGCATTCACACACCAATGAACATCGCCAGCATTTAAACTATAAATCAGATCCGCTTTATCCTGATACGGAATAAAAACAACATTGTTCATATGATGTTCCTTCACATAGCTCACCAGTTGATCCAACACGGAACCAGCTCCAACAAAAGCAAACACGACTTCTCGGTTATCTTGGGTTTTTGTCCCCGGTTTGAATCGCTCTACAACACGAATAAGATTCTCAAGATCATAGTACAGACCAATATTGCCTGAATACATGATAACAAATTTATTGTCCAGACCATACTTCTTCTTAAATGCAGTTACCCGCTCATTATTCTCCGCCAATGGATAAATCTCTTTTTCATCAATCCAGTTATTGATCATAACAGTCTTTGGAATTTTTCTGCCTTTGAACCTTTTTTCTACTGTTTTTACCAAATCACGGCCAACTGTGATTACAAGATCACTTTGCTTACAGCTGAACTTATCGAAACACATCATAGCATCTGTAATCAATTTACTTTTTGTATATCCAACTGCCAGTACCTGTTCTGGATTAAAATCCTGAATGTTATAGATATACTTTGCGTGCTTTACCCATTTTCCCCAAACCCCCAGCAAACCACCTAAAATTGGCGGCTGCGAAATAGAGAAAACAAAATCCATCTTTCCGACCTTAAAAGTTGCTCCCATTGCTCCTATAAAATAGGAAACAATATTCTTTACACGGCTCTTTTTATTGGTCTTGTTAAATTCCGGAACTCTTATTCTTAAAACACTTACGCCATTAATTTTTTCTTCATAATATTTCTGCTTTTTATATTTATCCTCAATCGTTCCCAAGTAACTCGGCACCACACAAATGATTGTGATGTTAAACTTATCCAGCATCCCCTCCGCCAGTTCACGGAGGATCTGCCCCGTTGACGCAGTATCTGGAATATAGTAATGAGCATAAATCAGAAGATTTTTCTTTTCTGTTTTGTTATCATGCATTTGCTATAATCCTTTCAGAAATTATGTATAAAGTCTGTTTTTATTCATCCTTACATTACAGAAGCCATGAACAATTTCTCATTCACAGCCTCTTTTCTTTCCATAAATACTATTATCTGAGCTTTCTGCTCTGGAAATTTATTTCTAGATTCTCCTTCACAAACTTTTTCAAGTCTATCCCCATTCTACCACGCCTCTCCCCTAATCGCAACATTTCCGCAATTTTTCAGCACAGTAGCCAATTCCGAATGATTTTCAAAGTCCGATTCCGTATCTTTTTACATAGACCCCTTCTGTCCTAATACAATCAGTACGGTCTTGAACAGAATCCTGATATCCAGCATAAACGACCATTCCGAGATATACTTCGTATCCAGTTTTACAACTTCTTCGAAGTCCGTAATCTCGCTTCGTCCGCTTACCTGCCACATACCAGTCAGTCCCGGCTTGATTGCCAGTCTTGCTCTGTGATGGAGCTCATATTTCTCCCACTCATCCACTGTCGGCGGACGGGTTCCTACAAGGCTCATGTCGCCTTTTAACACATTGAAGAACTGCGGGAATTCATCCAGCGAGGTTTTGCGGATAAAGTTTCCGATTCCTTTGCCTGGTCCTTTTTCGCTTCCGATGACACGCGGGTCATTCTCCATTTTGAACATCAGACCATGCTGACGCGGTTCTGTTTCATCAGTTCTTTTTTCCGCTCTTCCGCATCCATGTACATACTGCGGAATTTGTAAATCTTGAATTTTCTTCCGTTCTTTCCGACACGGTACTGTGAAAAGAAGATCGGACCCGGGGACTTGATATAAATCGCTGGGGCAACGAACAGGAAGATGATTCCGGTCAGAATACATCCGGCGAGACCGCCGCAGATATCCATGATTCGTTTCAGCACAAGCTGTCCTGCGCTTGCCATGTTGATGCAGGTGGTGACCACGGTATAGTTGCCCATGCGCTCTACAGTCTGATTTTTTCCCTGCATTTCATTCACATCCGCAATTTTCACATGGAGCGTAATTCCCATCTCAGCGAATGCGTCGAATACTTTCTGCGGGATTTCTCTGCCTTCCGGCAGAACAATCAGCACTTCGTCGAACCACTCACGCAGACATACTCAGCTGCATCTGCAAGGTTCGATACCACCGGTACGCCGTGGATTTTGTGTCCGGTTCTGTCCTGGTCTACGAGAACAACGCCGGTCGGACGAACGCCGATGTAATCGAAGTCCAGCATGCTCTTTACAACGGACTGTGACTGTTTTTCGGTCGTGATGATCAGAAGCGAACGGCCGCTGTGTTCTCCGCTGCTGCGTTTCTTCAAAACGACTTTCCAGCCGGTGCGCATCAGATAGGAAAACATTCCGTACAAAACACCGGTCAGCATAATGGTTGCTCTGGAGAACTGGTCTCCTCCTGAATCAGGAACAGGTAGAATACACCAAGAACGATGATGTATACCATATTTTTTACGGTCATTCCGATTTCCACGAGGTATCCGCGCTTCATGACGTTTTTGAAAGAATCGTCAAAAAACATGATCATCAGCTGGATCAGAGCGAATACGATAGCCTCATTTCGGTAAATTGGGCTTCCATATGGATTAAAACTGTGATGTCTTAAGAAATAACCCATGACGAAAGCGAGCTGAAGGCAGATAATATCAAGAACCATAAAATCCAGATGCTTCAGCCATCCTGTGGATGATTTTTTGTACATACCTTTCTCCCCTGTCGTATTTTTTTTCGCCGTATTCGTAACACTCTCTTGTTTCGCATAGTTTTTCTGGCTTTATAGTATCATTTTCACTAAAAACTTCTCATTTTTTCTGGTACTATGCATTTTTAATATCTTCTGTGACGAATACAGAACCATTTTTTTCTTTATCCTGAGTATTTTATCCCATTTCTACTTATTTGTAAAGGTGTGGACACACTTTTGGACATACTTTTTTCACATTTTTTGCAAATTATTACATTTTATATTATTTCATCATATCCAGAATCTGTAATGTTTTCATCTTCTTTTCGACATAGTGATGGAGATATGCACGCAGCAATCGTTCCAGTTCGTCCAGAATCTCTTCATTTACGGTAAACCCATACAGCTTCGCGAGCGTGCCGCGATAATGTAGCGGCACGCCAGCACGGTGCCCGGCTGAAGCGGCCATGGATCTTTGATAGTCCTTCCGCAGTCTGGGCAGTAGATGGCGCTGTCGCGCAGGGAGAAAATGGTCAGATTCTCTTTCGTGCCGCACTCCATGCAGGAGAACATCTGCGGCGCTTCTCCGCTGATCGTGATCGTGCGCAGTTCGAAGATGCACCGGATCAGGCGGAGATCCTGTTTTCCACGGCGGATAGCGTTCATGGTCACGTACAGAAGATTCAGCATCTGGGTTTCGTCGTTTCCTTCCTGGCCGAAATACTCTGCCAGCTCCAGGAAGTAGAAGCCGTAATAGACGCCGGGCTGCATCTGCGCCAGGTCGAGGAAGTATTCTTTGATGTTCGCACCGGAGAGAGTGTAGCTGTCGCGGCTTCGTAGACCTGAAACTCGCCGAAGACGAACGGATTGGAAACGGCCATCAGCGGGCTTTCATGCGGCGGGCGCCGCGCGCGAAGGCAGTGATTTTACCGAGCTCGCGGGTCAGAATCACGACGCGCTTGTCGTACTCTCCGACCGGCGAGGCAGCTAATACCATTCCGCTGACTGTAATTGCCTCCCGCATTTTCCTCTCCCCCTTTCTTTCTCGTTTTGTCTCGTTTCCTGTTTTTACTGCATTTTGCCGCTTAAGCTGTCACCATTCGGCAGCAATGAAACATTTTCCCGGCTGCTTACAGATCAAGCTTCTTCTTATCATATCCAAAGTTCTTCACCAGGAAATCGCTGTCGCGCCAGTCTTTTTTGACTTTAACCCAGAGCTTCAGATTGACTTTCTGCTCCAGCATCTGCTCCAGCTCATACCGCGCGTTGCTTCCGATCTTCTTGAGCATCGCGCCCTGTTTTCCGATGATGATGCCTTGTGGGAATCACGCTCGCAGATGATGGTCGCGTCTATATCAACGATTTTTCCGTTCGGGCGGTCTTTCATCTGGTCGATCACAACGGCGATGCCGTGCGGGATCTCTTCGTTTAAGGCGTACAGTGCTTTCTCGCGGATGATCTCAGCCACGATCTGGCGCATCGGCTGATCGGTGATGGTGTCCTCATCGTAGAACTGCGGGCCGTACGGCAGGTATTTGAAGATACTCGGAATGATGTCATCGGTGTTCTGATGGCGGAGTGCCGAGCACGGAATGATCTCGGCAAACTGAAACAGCTTGCGGTACGTATCGATGAATTCCAGGATTTTATCTTTCTCCACGGTATCGGTCTTGTTGATAATGAGGATGACCGGCGCATTGACTTTCTCCAGGATCTCTGCGATATGGCGCTCTCCTGCTCCGATGAAGTTGCTCGGCTCTACCAGCCAGAGAATCACATCGACTTCTTTTAACGTTTTCTCGGCTACATCGACCATGTACTCGCCGAGCTTATTTTTCGCCTTGTGGATACCCGGTGTGTCGAGGAACACGATCTGTCCCTCGTCACACGTATAAACGGTCTGGATGCGGTTGCGGGTGGTCTGCGGTTTCTTGGATGTAATCGCAATCTTCTGTCCGATCAGGTGGTTCATCAGCGTGGATTTTCCCACGTTCGGACGGCCAATCAGGGCTACAAAGCCGGATTTATAATTTGCATTGTTTTCCATTGCTGTCTCTTCTCCTCATTTATAAGTTCTCTACGTTCTTAAACAGTTCTTTCTCTTTCTGAATGGCTGCTTCGCTTCCGACAACGCAGATGTTGTTCTGTTTTAAGGCTGCATCTACAAGGTCTGCCAGTGCATGAATGTCATCCAGGGTTGCATCGAGGATCTGATCTCTCTCCTGCTGGAAGTCTGCTTCGGTGATGCCGTTGAACCATGCGCTCTCGGAGGTCTGGCCTTTTGCGGACGGGTTCATCGGGACGTCGAGTTCGCTGATCGTTCCGATGATGTATTTGGTCATCTGGCGCTCGTCTGCTTCGAAATTGCGCACGTAATCGCCGATACCGCGGTATACTTCAAGGGTTCTTCCGACGTTCGGGTCACGGTAGGAAGAAATGCACGCGTTTCCGCCTCTTCCGAAAGCTCCGCCGCAGCCGTAAGCGCCGCCTTTGACACGGATGTTGATCCACAGATAGTCATAGCTCAGCATGACACGCAGGATGCGCAGGCTCCTGTGTAGTCGTAGCCTTCGCGCTCGAAGTTTCCACAGAGTGCCACGTACTGTACCTGGCCGGAGGTCTGGAAGGCTTCGTTTTTCTGTTCAAAGTCATACACAATGCTGCCCGGCTCCACTTCGTCGGTGTACAGATTCTCTTTGAATGCTGCGATTTTTTCTTCCAGCGGTGCGTAGCCTGTCTCGTCTGCGGTATAGGAGACGGTCAGATTCTCTTTGCGGAAGATGCATTTCATCAGGGTCTGCAGATTTTTAATCAGTTCTGCTTTTTTCTCATCGAAGTTCTCGTCCAGATCTTTTAAGAGCTGGTAGAAGCCGATGCCTGCGATGCGGTCCTGGAAATTGCTTATCGGGGAGTAATAGGAAGCTGCACGCATCACAGCCGTTGCATTTCCGGCGGAAGACAGGCGGTTCTGCAGGCGGATTTCATGCTGGCGATGATCTCGTGAAGACGTTTCTCGTCATCCAGTCGGGAGGTGTTCAGGATTTCCTCGATCATTTTCATGACGAAATCCAGTTTGTCGTACAGGAATTTCGCGCGGATGCCGAACATTCTGCGGCAGTCGTCATCATTTTCCGGAATGCGGAATACCTGCAGTCCGCAGTTGATGCCGCCGGTCTGTGCATTGATCTCGTTGAACAGTTCGCCGTAGGTGTAGTGTTCGGTGTCCACATAGCCGAGAACGGATTTTAATACGCCCATGTACGGGATCAGATCGTTCGGCACATTTTTCGTATCAAACAGCAAGCTTAAGTAACCGATGCCGTTCGTGAATACGTTGTGATGAAGAACCGTCGTTCCATCGACTTCATGCTCGTCATTGTAAAGTTTGACAGACTCACGTTTGATATCGCTTCGTTTCAGGAGCGGAATCGTCTCGAGTGCTTCCTCGCTCTCCTCTTCTTCCTGATATGCTGCCAGCTCTTTGGTGTCAGCAATGATTTTCTCGATCTCTTCTTTTGACAGGCTCTCTTTGTATTTCTGCAGTTTTTCTGCGGTCTTTGCATCATTTTCTGCGGCAAGGCCGGTCTTTGGAACGAGGGTCACGATGGAGGCATGGGTGTTGTCCAGCAGATAGGTCTGGATCAGGTTTTCAAAATAGCCTTCTTTTGCCAGTTTTTTCAGCTCATCGTAGATTGCAAGCTGCTGCAGGTAGGCGAACGGTTTGTTCTCGTCGTACAGCCAGCTGTCGAAGACGTCGATGCCGTACATCAGGCCCTTCGGGAAACTGGAGAAGTCCGCCTCACGGAAGCGGAATTCGAAATAGTTGATGCCCGCCTCGATGGCTTTCTGATCCATGCCGTTTTTCACGATATCCTCGAGGGTGCCGCGGATGATGGACAGGAATTTTTCTTTCTCATTTTCATCGGCGTTCTTGGCTACGATGGAGAAGAATGGCTGCAGGATGCCGTCCTCGTAGGAGCCATAAACGTCTTTTCCGATGTGTGCGTCAAGGAGTGCCTGTTTGACCGGGGCGCCCGGGGCGTCGAGGAGTGCATACTCCAGAACGGAAAATGCTACGTTTAATTTTACATCCAGGCCGCTGCCGATGACCATGTTGTAGGACAGGTACGCATTGTTTTCGAGCGGATCGCCGTCGAGCACCGGGTACTCGTGTACAATGTCGAGGGTCTCTGCAAATGGTTTCTGATACGGAATTTCGGATTTTACTTCTTTTGCATTAAAATGGGACAGGTATTTTTCATCCATCCATGCCAGTTTTTCTTCCATATCCATGTTTCCGTACAGGTAGATATAGCTGTTGGACGGATGGTAATAGGTCTGATGGAAATTCAGGAAGTTTTCGTAGGTCAGGTTCGGGATGCAGGACGGATCTCCGCCGGATTCTACGCCGTACGGAGTGTCCGGGAACAGGGTGTTGAAGGTTTCACGCTCCAGGACATCGTCTGCGGAGGAGAAGGCTCCTTTCATCTCGTTGTATACAACACCGTTGTAGGTCAGCGGGCCGTCTTCGCTTTCCAGATGATAGCTCCAGCCTTCCTGACGGAAGATTTCGTCGTGTTTGTAAATGTTCGGGTAGAATACGGCGTCCATGTAGACATGCATCAGGTTCTGGAAGTCGGCATCGTTGGTGCTGGCTACCGGGTACATGGTTTTATCCGGGTAGGTCATAGCATTTAAGAAGGTGTTCAGGGATCCTTTGACGAGTTCTACGAAGGGATCCTTTAACGGGAATTCGCGGGAGCCGCAGAGGACGCTGTGCTCGAGGATGTGGGCTACGCCGGTGCTGTCGGCCGGCGGGGTACGGAACGCGATGTTGAATACTTTGTTGTCATCTTCGTTTTCGAGAAGGAGCACGCGGGCACCGCTCTTGTTGTGGCGGAGGAGGTAGCCGTGTGCATGGATATCGTCAATCTGCTGTTCCTGCAGCAGGGTATAGGCTTTGCAATGTTCTGCGTTCATTTTTGTATATCCTTTCTTGTTTTTCTTTATTATTTCCGGTTTTATGCAGTCAAAAACGGACCGCAGTGCCCGTTTGCTGGGATTTTCTGCGGCCCTGTCGGTTTTATTCTTCGTTGTCGGTTTCTGCTGCGGTGTTCTCTGTCTCGTCGACGTGTTCTTTTACTTCGTCGTTTGCAGCGTTGTTCTGTGCATTTTTCTGTGCCTGTGCTGCAGCGGCCTGTGCCATCATTGCCTCAAGGTTCGGGCGGACGCTCTGTGCCTGGGCTCCCATGATTCTCTGGAGCTGTTCTCTGGTCAACAGAAGGTTGAAGCCGGACGGGTTGATGACGAAGCCTTTGGCCTGTTTCATCAGGTACGGCAGAAGGTGCTGGAACGGGATGGCTGCCAGACGGAGTTTTGCCTGCGGATCCGGACGGAATTTCTGGAATTCACCGATATCGGAAAACAGCGGCTGGAAGATGTCTTCGTTCTGGTTTTTGATGTACGGGATGCGCACGTCTGGTCCCGGGTTGGCGGATCGAATTCGCCCTGTCTCGTGGAATGTCGATGGCAAGGATGAATTTGCTTCGCATCAGGTTGACAAGCATTTCTTCTTCGAGTTCACGCAGGTGCTGCATGCGCTCGGCATCGTCTCTTCTCTGGTTTGGTTTTCTGAGTTCCTGCAGAAAGTATACGACGGTGAGCTGTACGCCCGGTTCAGAACCGGGAGGTGCTGTTTGTTCATTTTCTCCATGTCTGGTTTCGGGAAGATCTGCTCGAGCTCGATGCGGCGGGTCTGGTCGCCTTCGTGGAAGATGACCATATTGACGCCTTCGGCGTAGAGGCCCATATAGAAGTTCGGCATCTGCTTGCGCAGGACTTTTACGGTGAGCAGCGGGGTGTTCTTTTCTACATAGGATTTTGCAAACTCCTTGGCTGCTTCTTCTTCGGTAAACATGTATACCTGATCATCAAAGGTTTCCGGATCGCACTCTACGTATGGGAGTTTTGTGATCTGGGAAAAGGTCACATAGATGATTTCCATGCTCTGGAATTTCTTCATGGTGAAGCTGTTGTCTACTGTCATTTGTGGTTGAGTCCTTTCTTCGCTCTTAGAGGACGGTTTATCCTCAAAATATCTATGTGACATTATATCATACTTTTGATGGGTTGCCAAAGGTTTATTGCTTCAGCTCGCCATTTTTGCGTTTCGGATAGATTTTTTCCATCCGGCTGTCCGGAAAACGTTCATCAATGAGCTGCTCTATGGCGTTTGCTGCTGGCTCGTTGTTGGCACGCTGGTTGTAGCGGGTGAGGGCCAGGGTGGAGACGAGGATGTTGGCGAGCATGAAGATGATCAGTATCCAGGTAATGATGGGGCCCTGTTTCAGGGGGATTTTTTCGATCCATTTGGAGAACAGGGGGTAGAGTTTTTTCAGCCATACGACGCGGCGATTCCCCAGAAGAAGCAGTACAGGAGGTTGATGCGGCCGCCGAGGTTGAAGGGAATGTCGCTGTAGTCCCAGAAAACTTTTCCGAAGACGATTTCGGTGAAAACGCTGCAGAGGTATTCGTAGGCACCGCCGAGGAAGGTTCCGAAGGCGAATAAAAAGCCATCGGAACGGTTTCTGCAATTATAGAGGAACCAGGTGGCGAGGGCGATGGCGAGGCCCCAGACGATGCTGAACGGGCCCCAGACAAGGCTGCTGCGGCTCATCCAGACACCGGCGGTGATGCGGCAGAAGATGGTTTCTACGATATCACCTAAGAAGGCGCCGATGATGAACAGCAGGATGATTTTGTAGAAACTGCAGCCCTCGGCGAAGACTTCGGATTTTTCTTTCTGTTTCGGTATAGGCTGTACCGACGGGTAGGCGCGCTCGACACGAGCTTCCAGGTAGCGGTACAGGCGGACGGAAAGCCGTTTGGTGAAGGCGTCGATCTGGTCGTTCATGGCGGCGATGCGCGGCATCTTTTTGGTGATGTGCGCAGGACGCGTAAGAACCGATGGCATCGACGACGAGGACTCCGAACAGGATCCACAGGGTGATGTGCATTACGCCGTTTGGGGCAAGATGGAGGAGGGTAAGGCCAAGGATGTTGCCGAATTTCAGGGCAAGGACACCAAGGATTCCCCAGAGAACGGAATACTGGAGCAGATGTAGCCGTCCATGTTCCATTTTTTGTTGGAATAATCCCACCATTTGCCGTGGCCGATCCGTTCCAGGACGTGGCCTGCGATCCATTCGGCGGCGGTGGCGATGATCATACAGCCGAGAAACAGAAAGACCGGGCTGGACTGCAGTTCGTACAGGTAGCGGGTCATGAAAACAGCCGTGATTCCGTAGATGGCACACAGCGGGCCATTCAGAAAGCCTCTGTTTACCATGTGTTTTTTCCGAACAGCCGCCACTGTCGTTTCCAGAAGCCATCCAAGAAAGGCATAAAGGAAGAACAGCCCGAGGTAGTCGTAGATTGTGTAGTTCATCAAAATCTCCTTTTCTTTGTTCATATCGGGCTTGTAACCCCGTTTTTATGACATTATAGCATAGAACATGCAAAAGCAGAACCTTTTCAATGGAAAAAGGAAAAGTTCACAAAAAGAAGCCACACCCTTTTGGGGCATGGCCTCTTTCTTTTCTCAGGCGGCGGCAATACGTACCGCCTGAGCGTTTATGTTACAGGTTCGGAGTAATCTGAACGAAAGAATTACTCTTCTGCGCCGTACAGTTTTACGAGTTTGTTCAGGTAAGTGTAACGGTCTTTTGCTTCCTGCTCGTTCTTGCCGAACAGTCTTTCTGCTTTCGCCGGGTTTGCACGTTTCAGAGAGTTGTAACGTACCTCGCCATTCAGGAATTCCTGATAATCTCCTGACGGAGCCTTGGAATCCAGTGTGAATGCGCTCTTGCCTTCTGCAGCGAGTGCCGGGTTGAAGCGGAAGCAATGCCAGTATCCGGTCTGAACAGCGAGCTGCTCCTCGGTCTGTGCTTTGCTCATACCTTTCTTGATACCATGGTTGATACACGGAGCGTAAGCGATAATGAGGGATGGTCCGGATATGCCTCAGCCTCTGCGATTGCTTTGACTGCCTGATTGTAATCAGCGCCCATAGCGATCTGTGCTACGTATACATAGCCATAGCTCATTGCGATGCTTGCCATATCTTTCTTCTTGGTTTCTTTACCGCCTGCTGCGAACTGTGCAACTGCACCGGTCGGAGTAGCTTTGGAGGACTGTCCACCCGTGTTGGAGTAAACCTCGGTATCGAATACCATTACGTTGATATCTTTTCCGCTGGCAAGTACGTGGTCTACGCCGCCGAATCCGATATCGTAAGCCCATCCGTCACCACCGAAGATCCACTGGGATTTCTTAGCGAGGAAGTCTTTGTTCTTAACGATGTCTCTGCAAACGTCGCAGTCAGCGTCTTTGATTGCTTCTACAAGTTTCTCGGTTGCAGTTCCGTTGGTAGCGCCGCAGTCAAAGGTATCCAGATACTCTTTGCATGCTGCTTTTACTTCTTCCGGAGCTTTCTCGGAGTTCATAACATCCTCAACTTTGGCTTTCAGGCCGCCGCGGATTGCTTTCTGAGCGAGAAGCATACCATAACCGAACTCTGCGTTGTCCTCGAACAGGGAGTTGGACCATGCCGGGCCCTGTCCTTTCTCGTTTACAGTGTAAGGAGTGGACGGTGAGGAGTTACCCCAGATAGAGGAGCATCCTGTTGCGTTTGCGATGTACATTCTGTCACCGAACAGCTGGGTGATCAGTTTTGCGTAAGGAGTCTCGCCGCAGCCTGCGCATGCGCCGGAGAACTCAAGCAGCGGTTTCTTGAACTGGCTGCCCTTTACGGTATTCTCTTTGAATTTTGCTACAACGTCTGTCTTCTCTGGAAGAGCTGCTGCATAATCGAAGTATTTCTGCTCTGCTTCGTGTGCTGCAAGGCTTTCCATAGCCAGTGCTTTCACACCCTTCTTGCCCGGGCATACGTTTGCACAGGAACCACATCCGGTACAGTCAAGCTGGGAAATAGCCATTGTGAAGGTGTAGTCCGGCATACCGGTCATCGGCATGGTCTGGATGCCTTCCGGAGCTGCTGCTGCTTCTTCTGCGGTCATGGCAACCGGACGGATAACAGGCGTGCGGGCAGACGAAGGAACATCTGTTTACACTGGATACAGTTTTCCGGATTCCATACAGGTACGTTTACGGCGATACCACGTTTCTCGTATGCGGATGTGCCGGACGGAGTTGTTCCGTCTACGTAGTCTGCAAATGCGGATACAGGCAGGTTGTTTCCTTCCTGGGAAGTTACTTTTGCCTGGATGGTATTTACGAATTTAACAGCGTCAGCGCGGCCGCTCTCTGCATGAGTTGTGGTCAGACCTTCGTCTGCTGCATTTTTCCAGCTTTCCGGAACTGCAACTTCTTTGATCTGTTTTGCACCCTCATCGATTGCTGCCCAGTTCTTTGCTACGACATCATCACCTTTACGGCCATAGGTAGCTTTTGCTGCTGCTTTCATGAGTTCGATGGCTTTTTCTTCCGGAATGATCTTCGCAAGCTTGAAGAATGCAGACTGAAGAATGGTGTTGATACGGGTCGGTCCCATGCCGGTCTCGATACCGATCTTAACGCCGTCGATCACATAGAATTTGATGTTATGGTTTGCGATGAATGCTTTTACCTGTCCCGGCAGATGCTCTTCCAGGCCTGCTTCATCCCATGGGCAGTTCAGAAGGAAGGTTCCTCCGTCTACCAGCTCTTCTACCATGTGATATTTGTTCACATAGGAAGGATTATGACATGCAACAAAGTTTGCTTTGTGGATCAGGTAGGTGGATTTGATCGGTTTCTTTCCGAAACGCAGGTGAGACATCGTTACACCGCCGGACTTCTTGGAGTCATAATCGAAGTAAGCCTGAGCGTACATGTCTGTGTTGTCACCGATGATCTTGATGGAGTTCTTGTTTGCACCTACGGTACCGTCTGCGCCAAGTCCCCAGAATTTGCAGTTGATGGTTCCTTCCGGAGTTGTTACCAGAGGAGCGCCAACCGGCAGAGACAGATTGGTAACATCGTCTACGATACCAATGGTAAATCTCTGTTTCTCTGTATTTTCATATACAGCAACGATCTGAGCCGGTGTGGTGTCCTTGGAACCAAGTCCGTAACGACCTGTGAATACCGGTGTGCTCTCGAATCTGCTGCCTTTTAATGCTGCTACTACGTCCAGGTACAGAGGCTCGCCAAGAGATCCCGGCTCTTTTGTTCTGTCCAGAACGGAAATCTGTTTTACAGTCTCCGGAATTGCATTGATGAGTGCTTCTGCGGAGAACGGACGGTACAGACGTACCTTTACAACGCCGACTTTCTTGCCTGCTGCTACGAGGTAATCGATGGTCTCCTCGATGGTATCGCAGACAGAACCCATAGCGATGATTACGTGCTCAGCGTCTGCTGCTCCATAATAGTTGAACAGTTTGTAATCGGTTCCGATTTTCTCGTTTACTTTGTCCATGTACTCCTGTACGATTGCCGGAAGAGCATCGTAGTACGGGTTACATGCTTCTCTTGCCTGGAAGAAGATATCCGGGTTCTGTGCGGATCCTCTCTGGCACGGATGGTTCGGGTTCAGGGCATGTTTACGGAATGCATCTACTGCATCCATATCTACCATGTCTTTCAGATCTTCGTAATCCCATGTCTCGATTTTCTGAATCTCGTGGGAGGTACGGAATCCGTCGAAGAAGTTGATAAATGGAACTTTGCCTTTCAGTGCTGCACAGTGTGCAACCGGTGTCAGGTCCATAACCTCCTGTACGCTGGATTCGCAGAGCATTGCGACTCCGGTCTGACGACAGGCGTAAACGTCTGAATGATCTCCGAAGATGGAAAGTGCGTGGCTTGCAAGGGCACGAGCGGATACGTTGAATACGCCCGGGAGCTGCTCGCCGGCAATTTTATAAAGGTTCGGGATCATCAGAAGAAGTCCCTGGGATGCGGTGTAGGTTGTGGTAAGAGCTCCGGCTGCCAGTGATCCGTGTACTGCACCTGCTGCTCCTGCCTCAGACTGCATCTCAGTTACCTGAACTTCCTGTCCGAAAATGTTCTTTCTTCCCTGGGTTGCCCACTCATCGGTATGCTCCGCCATAACGGATGAAGGGGTAATTGGGTAAATAGCTGCTACGTCGGTATACGCATAAGACGCATGTGCTGCAGCCTGGTTACCATCCATGGTTTTCATCTTTCTAGCCATTTGATTTTATCCTCCTTAAAAAAATGATG
>ENA-OPZM01000538-OPZM01000538.1-human-gut-metagenome-genome-assembly--contig:-NODE-538-length-16121-cov-1.508378_pt1 | contig 16121 bp, 24 predicted proteins | sample MGYA00242478_ERZ504493 | MGnify/ENA primary metagenome ERZ504493 (study PRJEB26092, sample SAMD00036227) | human gut metagenome | host: Homo sapiens | study: EMG produced TPA metagenomics assembly of...
CGGCCAGCGACGCCGAAATCGACGCCCTGTTCGCCTAAGGGACCCCGGCCATGGCGGAAACATACGTCACCCTCCACGGCCTCGCACGGGCGGTCACGAACCTGCTGCAACGCACCAACACGCGCACCATGTTCACGGCCGCCACCCTCATCGGCGAGATCATCGAAACCACCCCCAACCTCGACCCCAACACAATCGGCGGCACATGGACACGCCTCCCCGACACCATCGGCCGAGGCCGCCTCTGGAAACGCACCGCATAAACGTCAGGAGAACACATGACAGTCGAACTCATCACCGGCTTCGCCGGCACCCCACACATCGGCAGCGACGACATCGGCGCATTCCAAGCCGGTCTCGTAGGCCCCGGCGACTACGCGCTCACGACCGGTAATCAGCTCAAGGCCACCATGAGCAACGCGAACACCATCGCCGTCCAATCAGGCGACGCCGTATTGAACGGCCGCCATGTGCACCTGACCGGCACCACCACCGCCACCGTGCAATCCGGCACCCAAGGCCAGAAACGCAACGATCTCGCGGTGCTTCGCTACACGAAGAACACCACCACCGGCGTGGAAACCTGCTCAATCGTGGTCCTCAAGGCACCCCCACCACCGGTACCCCGGCGGATCCGGCCCACAACACCGGCAGTATCCTCGACGCGTCGCCACCCACGACATGCCCCTCTACCGCATCCCGATCAACGGCATCACCGTCGGTACCTCGTCCCGCTCTTCAACGTGCTGAAACCAATGAAGGACGTGTGGGATTCGCTAACCCCCACCGTCCTATGGGAGGGCGCCAGCGGCAAAACCGGCACCCTCCCGCTCGCCGAATCGATCACGGATTTCCGCGAGCTGATCATCGAGTAATGATGATGACCATTACCCGAGGCTGTTCCACACTGCCGCCGAAGCAGGATCGATCGTCCTCTCATTCGTCGGCATGAATTTCGTGAACGGGCTCGCGTCAGGCAAGGCCACTCTCGTCCGGATCTCCGACACGAGCGTGCAGATCATCGGACACCGAATCCACGTGATGGAAGGCAACACGTCAGACACGCAGTGCCTGACCATCACGAGGATTCTCGGCGCGCGTTAGACGGCGGGGATCACCGCAAACCGGACATCCATCGTGATGTTCTGCTGGGTGCCGACCTGGATGGCGCGGACGACCTTATGGGGCACGTCGTAGCATGCGACCAGCGCCGTATCCACGCCGGTGGTGACGGGCGTGAAAACAACCACATCGCCACCAGTGTAGCTCCGGCCGACCAGGGCACGGTATTCCGCATCGGACAGGACGTTAGCGACGCTGCCGGTGAACGTCGCGTTTTTTTTGCCGGACCGTATAGGGGTTAGCGAAAGCTAGGCGGTCAGCCAGCAGCCAGTACAGGTTTGGTAATATCCTTTATCCGCTTTGCCGCGGATGGTGATGCTTCCATCAGAGCTTATATACCAGCTACCGACAGCGCCGCCATTGTTCGATGCAAACAGAATCGACCCGTAGGAAGCTGGCCTGTATCCTTCCGGGATTTTCTCTATAGCTTTCAATTCTCCGGTCGCATAACTAGATGATGGCGAAGGTTGGCCGACCGCTATAACGATGCGACCTATGCGCATGAGTCTTACCCTCATTGCGTAGGGGCCAGTAAACGATACAGACGATTGGGTTAGCGAATCCCTATCAGCGTATGAGGGCGTGCTCCCATGTGCGTTGTGCTTCGCGCAGCACCTCGCTGTCCGGCCGCAGGTAGTAGCGGGCGGTGGTAGCGATGCTGGAGTGGCCGAGTGCGCGGCTTACGACTGCCACGTCCACGCCGGCTCCTAACGCGTGCTGGCCCAACTGTGGCGCAGGTTCCTGCGTGGCACGTAGGCAGGTTCTGCGATCTGCACCATGTGGCGTAGCGACGAGCGACCTGGCCGGGATTCAACGAGCCGATGAGTCGGCCACCGTCTCGTGGCCTGATTTCACGGAGTCGAAGTACCGCGAATCGCGGCAGCACGATGGTGCGACGGCTCAACTCGGTTTTTGGATCTACGATTACCTCGTGCCCGTCCACCCATTGCAGGCCGCGCTGGACCCTGACCTTGCCGGTGTTGAGGTTCAGATCCTGCCATTCCAATCCGAGGGCTTCTTCGGTGCGCAATCCGAGGCATACGCTGCAGATCAGCCATGCCTCGAGCTCATGCCCGTGGAAACCCTGCAGCAACTGGCGTATCTGGCGGATATCCAAAACCTCCGGTTCATAACCGCTCGGTTTCGGTGGCGTGACCCTGCCGGTCACGTCCGCATCCAGTAATCCGAGCCGCACCGCCGAACGCAGCATCTGCCGCAATACGGCCCACGCCTTACGCGCCGCTCCGGCCGACGTGATCGAGTCCAGCCACGATTGGATACGCGGCCCTGTCAGGTCAGCCAGGTCCATGTCACCCAATTCGGGTCGTATGTGACGTCGCCATGCACTCGCATATCCGACGCGTGTGCATTCGCGCAGTCTGCCGCATGCCGGCCAATACGACTCGTCCCAATACTCATTCAGCAACATTTCATACCTCCAAAACCCATACGCAGCATGGCCGTCCATGCGGATCTGCGTGTGGGTTTTCCATACCGTAGGAGCCGTGCATGAACCTGCCGAGGGATTGCCAGCATGGGCGTACATCGTGGTGAGCGCCCTGGTGCTCGCCGCCCAGATCGTCACCGCCATCTGGATCAACACAGAGGGACGAGAGGGATCGGGCGACGCGCGGCGAGATAACGAACAACCATGAGATGCCGTTGCGCGACGACCTCGACGACAAGGCCCTGCGCACATTGGACGCCATCGAATCATTGCGCGGCGCGGTCGACGGTCTGCGTGACGACATGAACGGCGAGTTCGCGACCGTCAATCGTCGCACTCACCACTACCGAGCAGAACCTCATCGAACTGCGCCACGAGGTCAACGACCTCCGGCGCGGAGGAAACCACAACCACCAATAGAAAGGAACACCAATGGCAAACACCAAAGGCGTGGCCGACCACAAGGCCGCCAACACCACCACGATTCCAGGTCTGACCGTGGAGCGCACGAAATCCATCGTGCTGCTGCTCGTCCAGCTGTTCAGCGTCGTCCAGACCGGTCTGTCCATCGCGGGCATCAGCCAGCTGCCGTTCACATCGGACCAGGTGAGCACGGCGATCACCGGCGTCATCGCCCGTCATCGCATCCGTATATGCGTGGTGGCGCAACAACAACTTGACCGTGGCCGCCGTGCAGGGCCAGCAGGTCTCAATGCCGTCAAGCTTGCCCAGGACACAGGTAACGCCGTGGATATGCCGGGCGAGGTCGTGCCCATGAGCGAGATGATCTCCGATCCGGACGCCAAGACCACCACGGAGTGACTAATAGTGCAGATCAAGGAGGAGATCGTCAACGCAGGGCACGGCTACCTCAATCCGTCCCTGTTCGCCGTCCACAGCACGGCGAATCCCGGCGCCACGGCCCGCAACCACCGGGACCTGTGGTCGCGAGGCTACGACTACGCGGTGCACCTCACGTCCGACTGGACCGAGGCGATTCATTGCGTGCCCTACGACCGGCTGTGCTGGCAGGTCGGCAATGGCAACGGCACGTGCGAGGGCATCGAGATCTGCGAGGCCACCAACGCGTCGGACTTCTGGCGCGGCATCGACATCGCAGCCGACGTGATAGCCCAGCGCTCCGCACGCACGGGTGGGGCGTCGACCGCATGCACCCACACCAATGGTTCAGCCAGACCTACGGCGGATCCGACCATACGGACCCCATCCCGTACTTCACGCGCTTCGGCTACAACTGGGGCGCCTTCGTCCAACTCGTCCAACAGAAGCTATCCGGCGCCACAGCCGGGCAGGAGGTAGACATCATGCAGGAATGATGATCCGCAACGACAACACCGGGGTCATCTACTATTGCGAGCCCGGCAAGGGCCGCACCGCTCTCACACACCCCGACCAGGCCAACCTGCTCCAGCAGGCCGGCGTGCCGCTCATCCACGGCAACAACGGCGCCCCATGGTGGGGTCGTTTCGACCAGGTCGACGCGCTCGTGCGCAAGACCATGGAACAGCTCGGCGTATGAACCGCATCCAATGGCTCGTCGAATGCGCGGGCCTGATCGCAGCCGTACTCGCACTCGAACTGTATGCTGCGCTCGCCGACGACCAAGGCATGCCCTGAAAACCGAACGCCCCGCTCAGGCATCGCAGACGGCTCTCATGAGCTTGACTGCGGCCGGACGGGGCCGATTTTTCACGTTGTAGGCGCGGTCCGAGACGGTGTAAATTTATCCGATTTTTATCCGATGACCTCTGAAAACGACATATATCACCGAACTCAACGAATGAACTACATAGGCACAAAACGTTGAAATTCCAACCGTTTTAGGTCTTACAGAATTTGATGGAGAAAGACGAAAACAGGTCGAATACAACAGGATGTCGTGGGTTCAAATCCCGCTAGCCCGACAAACAAAAAAAGCCTGGAATCTCAACGATTCTGGGCTTCTTCTTTTATCCGGCCGCTAAACGATTTATCCGGTTTTATCCGATGACCGTAGAACCTATATGGCCTTGCGGTCTAAGGGACTTTTGTGATGTTGGGACCCCACCTGCTAGTCAGTTCGATTCCATGCGACATCGATTTCCGCTTCCCAATCTCAAATGACACCAAAATACCTGCAACCGATTGTGCAATCCCGTGGGCGGGAGTGGGTTGCAGGTAAAAGGTGTCGAGTTACAGCCCAGAATCACCCCTAACTAGTACCGAAATACCCGCAACCGCAGTAACTAACCCCTTTATACCTGCAATCCGGCAAATATGGTTCAGACAATCCGCACATCCAGACCGCTATCCGAACACACCGTTTATACTGGATCACACATCGAATCAACATCTAGAACCGACCGTCTCCAACGACCCATAGGGAGAGCACATGGACGATATAAGACCACGCTGCGGCTGGTGCAATCTCAGCAATCCCGTCTATGTTGCCTATCACGATGCCGAATGGGCGGTTCCGTCGCATGATGACCACCACCTCTTTGAGATGCTGGTGCTCGAGACCTTCCAAGCCGGACTGTCATGGGAGACGATACTGAACAAACGCAAGCGTTTCCGTCAGGCGTTCGATGGGTTCGACATCGAACGGATCCGGCGCTATGACGAGAACAAGATCGCCGAACTCATGAACGATCCGGGCATCATCCGCAACCGTCGCAAAATCGTCGCGACGGTCGGTAATGCCAACGCATTCCGGGATATCCAGACGTCGTACGGCAGTTTCGACGACTATATTTGGCGGTTCACCGGCCGTCACGTCATCTACGAGACAGGCATGACTACATCCCTCTGTCCGACGCCATCGCAGTGGATCTCAAGACGTACGGCATGCGATTCATCGGCACCACCATCGTCTACGCCTATCTGCAATCCATCGGCGTCATCAATGCACATGAGCCTGGATGCTTCCTGCACAGGGAAAGGTGACCCGCGCAAGGATTTATAAGGTCGCTCGGGCAGAATCTCTCCGAGAGGAACCCGTGCTTCTAGTTATTTTGCTTATCGAGTTCTTGGTAGCGCTCTTTGACCCCGGTAAGGATTCCGGCAGATTGTTCACGCTACTGCGCGGTGAGCGCTTCGAGCAGTTCGCCGAAAGTCAACCCACCTTCACTACCGGATGACGGATGATGGTTTTGAGATTTTCCGGTTTGGCTCGGCGCGGGTCGGATAGGTAGATCTCGTGATGGCGGCGGGCGTCGGAGAAGTCGAGCCCGTAGCCTTGCGAACGCGCGTAGCGTCCAGAATCGTCACGGTTGCGGGCTCGTCGTCGTACGGGCCTTTGTGCATGACCTGCGCGACCACGCCTTCATCGAAGTCGAAGAGATATGCACGATTGATGTCGACTTCGGGATGCTTGGAGGCAAACGATGCCTTGGCCCACGCAAAGACCTCATCGGTCACGAATTCCGGCAGACGAATCATCGAAGTCCAATAGAAGTCGGTTTTACGCGTGTAATCGACGCCGGGCACACCCTTCTCCATGCTCCATAAGCCCTCCAGCGGAGGCACGGTGTAGTCGAAGTACCCGTCAATGTGCTCGTCCGGATTATTTGACTTCTTGTTCATTTTGATGGTGAACGAAATGCCGTACAGCAGTTGCATCGCCTTGGCGTAGTTGCCGCCTTCTTCGTTCGGATCTCCTACACCGTCCACCGCGACGAACCGCATCGCCGGCACCGTGACGATGGCGGGCATCCTCTTCGGCTGATACAGGTCCTTATATTCCTTTTTATAGTCGAATGCCATCGCTCATTTCCCCTCCGCCACCGCATCGATCTCATCCTGGCGCCGCCACCGCTTGAGGTTTGGCAACAGCGCGACATGCAGTCCTCGGCCTGTTCGACGCTGATATGGCAGGATTCCGCCATCATCGGCGCACACGCGGCGACCAATTCATCGCTATTGGCATAGTCCTGAAGAAAAACGCCGTCGTCATAGCAGTAGTTGCAATAATCTCCGTTCGCGTTCCATCCGGTTCGTGCCGTGATCTTCCGGGCAGTAAACGGCATGCACAACTTTGGCAAAAACCATTGTCCGGCATTTCCATAAGCCTCGCCATCGGCACCTCAAAACGGGTGCTGATCAGCCGAATCATGTCGATGCTCGGCTCTGCCGTTCCCTTCTCCCAGCGGGAAAGCGCCTGTTGGGTGACGAACAGCTCGTGCGCGAACTGCGACTGCGTAAGACCTCGCTCCTCGCGCACGACTTTGATAACCTGACCGATTGACATGACTACCTCCCGACATCGGAAAACGATTCGCGCGTCTCGCTGTGCGCTTGCTGATTCCAGTCTAAGGGCATGTCCCGTTCGCCAAGCGCGGGTACAACAAACCGTTGTTCGCGCTTGTATCCCGGAGGAAGAAACGGCTCGGTCGAACCTATTTCCTCTCCACCCCCTTCAATTCTCCCGGTTCCTCTGACTCCTTTGCGAGCGCCGCGGATGGGATGAGCACGCTTACGTATGGGGTTGCGCCAGACAGGACGTCGTCGTAGAAGCGCTGTTTGGCGTCGACGAAGTCGATGGAATCCTGGATTTCCGCGAGCTGCTCGACCAGCCGCGCCCGCTTGCCGGCGAGCATCTACTTGCGTTCGGGGATGCTCGGCTCGTGGAGGAGCGTAAGGGGCGCGAGTAGGGGTTCGCGGCTTTGCTGCGGTCTCTCCCTCACCCGGCTACACTGGGAGCTCCCTCGTCAGAGGGAGCTTAAATTCGGTCTGGTTATAGGCCCATGGGCTTCTTGGGCTTTTTGGCGCTCATGAGCATGAGGAAGCTGCGGGACTGGGCGGTGATCATGAAGCCCGCCTCATAGCTCAGCGCCGGCTCATTCGGGTTGTGCGTATCCACGACCAGCTGCCATTTGCGGCCGTATCGCTCATCCGGCAGGGTGAACATAATCGGCTCGTAATGCGCGTTGAAGATCAGGATGAAGTCATTGTCGACCATCCGGTTGCCGTACCAGTCGACCTCCGGGATATCCGAACCGTTCAGATAGATCATCATGGAGAACGCATGCGTGTTCTGCCAGTCGTCCATATCCATGATCGAGCCGGTGTGGTCGAACCATTCGACCTGCGGAATCGTGTTCGAATCGTCGCCGGGCTCACGGCCGGTGAAGAAGCGACGGCGGTGCAACACCGGATGATCCAAACGCAGATGAATGAGTTTGGAAACGAAGGCGAGCAGTTCCTTGCGTCCTTTGTCAAGATGCCAGTTGGTCCAGGAGATCTCGTTGTCCTGACAGTAGGCGTTGTTGTTGCCCTGCTGGGTGCGGGCCACTTCGTCGCCACCGCAAATCATCGGGATACCCTGGCTGAACAGCAACGTGGCGAACATGTTGCGCATCTGACGCTGACGCAAGTCGTTGACGTCCGGAATATTGGTCGGGCCTTCAACGCCGCAATTCCAAGAGCGATTGTTGCTCTCGCCGTCGCGATTGCCCTCGCCATTGGCTTCGTTGTGCTTTTCGTTGTAGCTGACCAGGTCGTTCATCGTGAAACCGTCATGCGCGGTGATGAAGTTCACGGACGCCACCGGTCGACGGCCGTTGACCTGATACAGATCGGAGCTGCCCATGAGGCGTGATGCGAATTCGGGCAACGTGGAGGCTGTGAGCGCCAGAAGTCGCGCACCGTGTCGCGGTAGCGGCCATTCCATTCGGACCAGCTGGACGGGAAGCCACCCACCTGATAGCCGCCGGAGCCCAGATCCCACGGTTCGGCAATCAGCTTCACGCGCGAGATGATCGGGTCCTGCTCCACGATGTCGAAGAACGCGGACAGCTTGTCGACCTCCTGGAACTGGCGTGCCAGCGTGGCGGCCAGATCGAAGCGGAAGCCGTCGACGTGCATTTCGGTAACCCAGTAGCGCAGCGAATCGGTAATCAACTGCAGCGCGTGCGGCGAGCGCATGAGCAGCGAGTTGCCGGTACCGGTGGTGTCGAAGTAGTGCTGCTGGTCGCCTTCCACCAGTCGGTAGTAGGAGGCGTTGTCGATGCCCTTGAAGCTCAGGGTGGGGCCCATATGGTTGCCTTCGGCGGTGTGGTTGTACACCACGTCGAGGATGACTTCCATGCCGGCATGATGGTATGCCTTGACCATGGATTTGAATTCGTTGACCTGCTCGCCGCGCTCTCCGGAGGAGGAGTAGGCGTTGTGCGGCGCGAAGAAGCCGATGGTGTTGTAGCCCCAGTAGTTCGACAGGCCCTTCTCTGCAGGAGGAGTCGTTGACGACTGGTGGATCGGCATAAGTTCGATGGCGGTGACGCCGAGCTTCTTCAGGTATTCGATGACGCTCGGGTAGGCCAGGCCGGCGTAGGTGCCGCGGATGTCCGGCGGCACGTCCATGTTGAGGTTGGTCATGCCGCGCACGTGCGCCTCGTAGATCACCGAATCGTGGTACGAGATGTAGGGGTGCTGGTCGTTGCCCCAATCGAAGTAGGGATTGATGACGGCCGACTTCATGGTGTGGGCGGCCGAGTCAAGGTCGTTCATCGCCGAGGTGTCGTCCGGGCTTTTGAACCAGTAGGAGAACAGGCTTTCGTCGCCGTCGATGTTGCCTTCGATGGCCTTGGCATACGGGTCGAGCAGCAGTTTGTTGGGGTTGCATCTGAGGCCGTGCATCGGGTCATAGGGACCGTAGACGCGGTAGCCGTAGCGTTGGCCGGGCTGGAGGCCGGGGATATAGTTATGCCATACGTATGAGTTCTGTTCGGTCATTTCGATGCGCGTTTCCGCATCGTGCTCGTCGAACAGGCATAGCTCGACTTTCTGCGCAACCTGTGAGTACAGCGCGAAGTTCACACCGGCGCGTCATAGCTGGCGCCCAGCGGATACATTGATCCAGGTCTGATCTGCATAGTTTTCAGTATCCCACTTTCTTGTGTCACTGATGTGCCGGGGAGTTGAACGTCAGGAGAACAGCGACGGCTTGTCTTTGTCGGAGTTCCTGACGATGAGTCTGCGTAACGCCTCATGCTGGATGGCGATCATCGAATTGGATGAGGTGATGCGCGTGGCGGCAAGGTCGCTCCACGGAATCCACGCGGATTCCACGTGCTCGTCCGCGTCGAAATGGCGCTGCTCCGCCTCAACGGGCCCAAATGCAACACCATGATGTGGGCCAGTTCGTCGGTCATGCCTTCGGACGAGTAGAAATCGCCCACGAAGTCAACACCCATGGTGTCACGGTCCGGCACCACGCCGGTTTCCTCGGCCAGTTCCCTCAGGGCCGCGTCCATGATGTCCTCGCCCTCGTCCATGAGACCGGCGGGAAGCCCGTAGGCGAACATGTCCGATCCGGCACGGTATTCGCGTTCGATGAGGTAACGGTCGGTGGACATGTCGTGCACGAGCATGACCACACAGGGGGCGTGACGCAGCACCTGGCGGCCGATCTCGTGTTCCTTGCCCTGCTTGTCGGTCAGAGCGATGCGCATGTCGTCCACATGGAAGATACGCCCGGTATAAACGGTTTCGCTACTGATCACTTTGGCGGGCACGTCCATGTCGATGCCGTCCGAGGAGCGTTCAGCTTATGGTCGAGCCGATGCTCCAGTTGTTCCTGCTTGCTTCCGCCAGACATGTCATCTCCTCGGAAAAACGTTTTTTGCCACGTTACTATAGCGTCTAATCTCGATGCGCGGTAATGGACAGCGTCCATGGATCGGTCGTGTCGTGGAACCACTCGACTTCAGGCCTTGCTCCGGTCGCTTGTTCGATGGCGGCTGGCACGTCATCGATCGCGTAGTTGAACCACATGGATTCGATGGCGGCATGAGGGGTGTTGATGAAGCAGGGACGCACATGGCTCTCCCCCGCCATTCCATGGCCGAGCATGATGCCTTGGGACCTCATACGGGCTTCATACCGGGCTTGTTCGATGGCGTCGGTCACCGGGTGGTGACGCAAATCGCTGGTTACGTACACGTCCGCACCGGTGGCACGTACCTCGTTGAACAGGGAGTCCCCGGAGCCAGGCAGAATGGCCACATACTGAACAAAAGTGTCCGAATCGCCGCATACCTGGATGCCGAGCGCGCTGGTCATGCCATGATCGGACACTTCGTCGAATACTCGCTGAGCGAAATCCTTCAGGGCAACAGGCTTCGGCAAACGACCCACACGCCCCAAGCCGACCGGATGAGAGGCGTTTGCATCGTCAATCGGCACGAGTGGTTTCTGGTCGATGAGTCCGAAGTAGTCGGCCGCCGCCTGTCCCACGCCGCGATACGCAGCGTCGGCATTAGTGTGCCCTACCCACAGCCCGCAGCCGTCTGGTAGAGTCTGCGGACGATGTCGCCCCGGAAACCGAGTCCGCTTGTCTCGTGTACGGGACGGAAGAACAACGGGTGATGGGTGATGAGCAGGTCCGCGCCAGTAGCGATGGCCTTGTCAATGATGGCGGAGGTCGGGTCGGCGGCGAACACGATGCGGTGCACGTCGTGGCTCAGATCTCCGACAATGAGGCCCGGCTCATCCCATTCTTCGGCGTAGCGCAATGGGTACAGGGTCTCGAGAACGTCGATGACTTGCTTGAGATTCGGCATATGTCCCATTGTAGTGGGCTATTGCGGCAAGGGACTCATTCTGCAATTGCGGACAAGCCATGCTCGTGCTCTTCATTGCTCGACTATCGGCTCGCCTTCGCCTACAAACAATCCACTGGACTGTTTGCTCAACGGCTCAGCCCCCTCACCCGAGGGGAGCTAGAAATTGTCAGTGTGCAGCGAGTTGCCAGTCGGAACCGATGCCGCACGATACGTCCAGCGGCACGGCAAGGTCGACGGCGTGTTCCATGGCGTTGCGCACCAGTTCGGTGACCTGGTCGCCTTCTCCCGGCGCGATTTCCACTACCAGTTCATCGTGAATCTGCAGAATGATACGGCTCTTGACGTGAGCCTCGGCCAAGGTCTGCTCGGCGCGAATCATCGCAATCTTCATGATGTCGGCGGCGGATCCTGAATCGGTGCGTTGAGTGCCGCACGTTCAGCGGCCTCACGCGCAACACGATTGGTCGAATGCAGGGCCGGGAAGTAGCGACGTCGTCCGAAAATGGTTTCCGTATACCCCTTCTCTCGGGCATTGGCCACCAGCGATTCAAGGTAATCGTGCACCTTGCCAAAGGTATCGAAATACCGGTTTTTCAACGCTTCCGCTTCACGTGGCGCGATCTTGAGTTGCTGGGCAAGACCATACGTGCTCAGACCATAGGCCAATCCGTAGCTCATGGCTTTTACGTGGCTGCGCTGGTCGCCGGTGATCTGGTCGACCGGCAGCTTGTAGACCATCGAGGCCACGTATTTGTGGAAGTCGGCTCCGGAGCGGAACGCTTCGATCAGCGCCTCATCATCGGACAGATCAGCCATAATGCGCAGCTCGACCTGTGAGTAATCGCAGCTCATCAGGGCCTCGTACCCCTCCCCCGGCACGAACACGCCACGAATCTCACGGCCGGCGGCGTTCCGATTGGGGATGTTCTGCAGGTTCGGATCCACGGAGCTCAATCGGCCGGTGGCGGCAACGGTTTGCTCGAAAGTGGTGTGGATGCGCTCATCTGATGTGTTGGTGGCATCGATCAGCGTTTGGACGATCTGCTTGAGCTTGTTGATCTCGCGATGGCGCAGCAACGCTCCGAGGAAACCGTTGGCCCGCTCATTGTCCACTGATTTGACATACAGATCCTGCAATGCGGCCGCATTCGTGGTGTATGAGCCGGACTTGGTGCGTTTGGTGGGTTTCAAACCCATATCTTCGAACAGCACCTTCTGCAGCTGCTTGGGGCTTTGCAGGTTGATTTCGGTGCCGGCATACTCCCAAGCCATTTCCTGCGCTTGGCGAGCCTCGGCGGCAAACTGGTCACGCATGGAGACGAGTCGAACGCTATCGACTTTGGCTCCTGTGTGCTCCATGCCGTGCAGCACGCGGGAAACAGGAAGTTCAATCGCGCGCATCAGCCAGCATTGTTCACGCTCGTCGATAATCGGCCCGAGCGTGACGGCGAGGCTGCGGATAATGGCCAAATCACGCAGACGATGTTCGTTCGGATCTTCTTCGACTGATCGTCGTCGAAGTCCAACGTGCCTTGCGAAGGCTGTTCGGTTTCGGTGAAGTGGATGTCGAGGAAGTGCTCGGCCGCCTGCTTGAGGCTATCGGCATGGAAATCCGGTTGGGCCAGATACCCGGCAAGCTTGGTGTCGAACATCGGCAGGTCCATGTCAAGATCGACCGCGCCCAAAAGATGCAGCAATTCTTTATACCCATGCACGATGGTGCGGGAGTGTTCGCTTTTCAGGAACCGCGCAAGCTGTGCTCGCAGGGTATCGGTGATTGGAAGGGGCACTATGGCCGCTGATGTTGCCGTGGCCACGGCAATGGCTTGTGCGTGGCACGCCCCGGCCTTTCGTCGCCCCATGCGGCCACGGTCCAAGCGTGGCGACCGCGTCGCCGCAGATGGCATGCCGCTGCGAGCCATCGCCATAGTCGGAAACCGTGAAATCGGCGATTTCACCGGGAACCTTGACTTCGACGCGATGGGCCTTGACCCATTCGTCGAACTGCTCCGGAGCAGTGATGCTCGTGGGTTCCGGCAGGTTCAGATCGAGCTGCTATCCTGCTCGTTCTGCTCATTATTCGTAGACTCGCCAGCTCCGGATGTGTTGGATGCCTTGGCCCCGGTATTGAAGGTTTTCAGTACACGACTCTTGGTGCGAGGTCCGAATTCAAGCTCCTTGAACAGGGCGTCGATCTGTGCCACGTCCACGGTGCCGAATGTCAGATCCTCGATATCGACGCTAGATCGACGTCTCGTACCAGTGCGTTGACTTTGCGATTGAGTTTGACCTGGTCGATATTTGGCCCGCAGTGATTCGCCTTTTTTGCCGCCGATTTCATCGGCGTGCTCGCAAATGCCGTCGAGGGAACCGAATTGGTTGATCCACTTGGCCGCAAAGCCGTCGCCTACGCCGGGCACACCGGAATATTGTCGGCGGTTTCGCCTCGGAGTGCCGCCAGATCCGGATATTGTGCGGGAGTGACTTTGTATTTGTCGATGATGGACTGCGGCGTCATATGCTTCAGGTCTTTGAAGTGATGGCCCGGGTACAACACGGTGACGTTGTCATCCACCAGCTGGAAAGCGTCTCGGTCACCGGACAATACCAGTGTGTGGTAACCGGCCTTGTCTCCCATGGTGGCGAGGGTGGCGATCACGTCGTCGCCTTCGAATCCCGGCTTCTCGATGTAGGTGACGCCGAGGGCCGTGAGCATGCGTTGAATCAATGGCAGCTGGGTGAGCAGCTCTTCGGGAGCCGCCTCACGGGTGCCTTTGTATTGCGGAAGCATCTCATTGCGGAATGTGCCGCCCTTCACATCGAAGGCGACGCCAGATGGTCGGGCTTCTCCGCATCGATCACCTGCGCGAGCATGGTGGCAAAACCCCAGACGGCGTTGGTGGCCTGGCCGCTGGAGGTGCTGAAGTTGTCGACCGGCAGGGCGAAAAATGCACGGAAGGCCAGCGAGTGGCCGTCCACCACCAGCAATGTTTCATTGGTGGGTACGGTCACGCTGGCCTCTCCCATAGTGTGTTTGTGTTGCTTTACGACTCGGTACGGCGACGCCGATAATCAGCGTTCGCCCGAATCAGAAGCTTCGGATCGCCGTACTTGGCGATGATGGCCTGAGCCAGGCGCTTCTTGGGGATGCGCTGGTCCATGGAGGTCTTCTGAATCCAACGGAAGGCACCCTGCTCGGAGAAGTCCGCCTTGTCCATCAGCAGGCCCTTGGCGCGGTCGACGAGCTTGCGCTCCTCAAGCGTGTCTTCGGCCTTCTTGAGCTTCTCTTCGGTTTCCTTGAGCTGATCGGTGGTTTCCTTGAGCTTACGTTCGCTGCGCTCCACGCTGTCCAGCAAATCGTTGATCTCGGCGAAACGGCCCATGGCCACCTCGAGGGTCGGCAGCAGCTTGGATTCCTCATACGGCTTGGTGACGTATGCCATGGCGCCAGCGCCGGTGGCCTTCTTCACCAGATCGGTCTGGGAGAATGCGGTGAGCATGACGACGGGGGCGATGTTTTCATCGCAGATAATGCCGGCAGCGGTGATGCCGTCCATACGCGGCATCTTGACATCCATGCACACCACATCAGGGCGGTACTTGCGGGTCAGTTCCACGGCTTCCTCGCCGTTGGCGGCCTGACCAACGACCTCATAACCGTTGTCTTCCAGCATGGCGACCAGATCCATGCGGTTCACGGCTTCGTCCTCGGCCACGACAACGGTACGCGGACCGTCCTCGGGCTTGGCCTTGCGCTCAGCAGGTTCGCTTTCATTGGCCACGGCCTTGAGCTCTTCGTCGGTCAGCACCTCATCGATGTTGATACTCGGTTCTTCGGACTTCTTCCTTGCAGCCATGCCAACCTCTTTCTTGAATTACCCAACAATGGGGTTCACAATAATTTCAGCGAACTCCTAACTAAAGTGCCCTCGGTGGGACTCGAACCCACACTGCGCAGATTTTGAGGCTGCTTCCTCTACCAATTGGGATACGAGGGCGTGCCAAAGCACTCTGAAGAGAGTAGCATACCAATTCGACTCTTGCGACACAAGACACGCGCCAATCCTCCATTCCCCCGGTAAAACAGGCGAAACACGTCGATATCGCGGACGGCGTACCCGTGTGTTGCCCGTTCTCCTGCGTGGTTTCACCGCTTACAATGGGCTGTAGTTTCGATGATCGCTTTTGTTAGGAGGCTTATGAGCAACGAAACTTACCGTCAGTTCGATCCCTGGCGCCCCTCTCCGGTCAAGGAGATTTCCCGTAGACAGATTGTGGAGACGCATTATTTCAATGTCGATCACGTCTCCTATGAGTCGAATCAAATCGGTTCGTTTGAACGCTACTTTGTTCAGGAGAACAATGGCGACACTGTGGCTGTGCTGGCCGTCACCGATGATGGCATGATTCCGCTGGTCGAGCAGTATCGCATCGCCAACCATCGTTGGACGTTGGAGATTCCGGCCGGTCACGCCAACAACCCGTCCGACGCCCGACCGATGTAGCTAAGCGCAAGCTGGCCGAAGAGGCCGGTTTCGACGCCACCAAGCTTACGCAGTTCACCCGTTTTATGAACACGCCGAGCTATTCCACCCAGCACACCGCAATCTTCTTCGCCACCGGTCTAACCCCGGCTTCCCGTCAGGAAATCGGCCCGGAGACTCCGCGTTCCGACGTGCGTATGGTGTCGGTGGACGATGCCTATGAGATGGTGGTCAATGGCACGATTGTGGATGCCAAGACCATGGTCGCCATTTTGCGCCTGAAGAGCGGCACGCTCGATCATCTCAACGACTGATCGCCACGCTCGATCACCGCGGTGACTGTGGGCCATTGCAATCACCACACAATCGCAACATAACAGATAACGAAAGCCCCCATCCACTTTGAACTGCGCCCCGTTTGTTGGACGTTGTTAATTAGGATACAGCCCTAGACCGCGAGGGACATGCTCCGGAACTCCTCCGGGGTGCGTCCCTCGAGTCGTA
>ENA-OPZM01000539-OPZM01000539.1-human-gut-metagenome-genome-assembly--contig:-NODE-539-length-16109-cov-7.219247_pt1 | contig 16109 bp, 17 predicted proteins | sample MGYA00242478_ERZ504493 | MGnify/ENA primary metagenome ERZ504493 (study PRJEB26092, sample SAMD00036227) | human gut metagenome | host: Homo sapiens | study: EMG produced TPA metagenomics assembly of...
CACGCGGCTCCCGAACCCCAGCCCGAGCCCGAACTCGAGCCGCCCGTTATGGATCTAGACGACCTCGCCAACCGCCAGTTTGCCTTCGATTCCTGGGCCGCGGCCGACTTGGACGAGACCTCGGCCGGCATGCCGGCGCTCGATATTCCGGTCAACCCGCTGTTTGCAGCTGCCGAGGAGCGCGACTCCGATTACAACGAAACAACAGCGCACGATGACCGCTTTGATGCCGCGCCCCGCGCCTCCCGCATTGAGACCGAGAGCTACGGATCCGCATCGAGCGCATACGATAACGGCCCGTTTGCCAACGCGTCCGCTCCTGAGCACAACAAGGCTGGCGCAAAGGACGCATCGGCATCGTCGTATACCCGTGGCACCGACGACGAGCGCTTTGCCGACTACTACACTGAGGAAGAGCCGCCGCACTTCTCCGAGTTTCCCCAAGCGGCAAAGGTTGTCTTTATCGCCATCATCATCGCCCTGCTCGGCGTGATCGCGTTTGAGGGATTCCAGCTATTCCGCGGCCCCACCGCGTCCGAATCGGCAACGCAGCAAGCAGAGGATGACAACGACTACTTGGATATCAACCCCCTCAAGGGCGACCCCAACAGCTAGGTTGGAACATAAGCTATGCCGCGCCCCTGTTTACGTGCAGTTTTACACTTTTCCGTGATTTCCACGCGCTCATTTCGACACTTTTCCGTAATTTGGGCGGCTCGAATTTGACACTTTTCCGTACTTTCATACGGCTGATTTCGACACTTTTCCGGATGTTTGCCGAATAATTGCCGCGTAATCAAGCGCCGTCTGCGCGTCATTTCAAACGCAGCGCTTGATTTCTGTCCGCGCGCGCTGATAGACTCCATCGTGCCCGCAAGGAGCGGGCGCGTTTTATCCAGAGTCGGGGTAGAGAGTTGGCTCCACGATCCCGACGCCAACCGGCCAAGAGGCACGGTGGCCCTGCCTACATCGATGAAAGGAGTCCGTATGGACAATTTCTCCGTGCGCAGTGAGCGCAACTTCCACAACCTGGCAGCCAAGCCAAAACGAATGCATCTTCTGGACATGCCGAACGGCTATGCCTCGGCCATGGTCAAGAGCATTCTCTCCCACCAGATGCGCTTCACGGTACAGAAGCTCGAGAAAGAGCTTTGCGCCGCCGGCAATCCGCACGTGCTGCAGATCAAGCTGCTTGGAGACGATTCGCGCGAGCCGTCTAGCTGGAAGCTCTTCGCCGACGGCGTGTGCGTTACGGACGGATCCGGCGTCTTTGCCCGCGAGTGCTTCTGCGAGGGAGCCGAGGTATTCCTGGACCTGTGTCGCGACGCCGTCGAGGCCGCCGAGCTGCGCCAGTGGAGCCAGAGGGAGTATGAGCTGCTGAGTGCGGCGCGCGGGATTGCTATGGCGTAAGCGAGAGATCTCAGCAGTGTCACTAACGAGCAGAATCGATTTTTGCAATCAAGTCGTTCGCCCATGCCACGGCATCATCGACAGTCGGCAAAACGTTAAGTCCTTCCGCCTGGAAGAAATACAGTGAGTCCCAGCCCACTCCCCTCGAGATCATTGGAGGCCACTCCTGCTCCGCACGATACGCAAAGAGTCTGATACAGACCTCTCGAGTTTTAGGTAATCAATTTCCCCGTTGGAAATTGCAATCTGGAGATCTATCAGATCATGGGCGCGCTCGCTGCCGGGGCTGCTCGCAGCATGAAGTTTTTGGGCAATCTGATGCTCGAGCCTCATGCACGGAACCGGCCCCGGTTCGGGAAACCCGAGACCTTTCAATATTGCCGCAGCTTCAGGCGAGGAAACCATATCGGGATCGTCGGCGTCACCGATTTCGTTATGACCGACCTCAAGCGGCAACGTCATCCACGATTTACCATTGTAGGCAATCTTGATTTCGAACGGACGCATGACGTAAGCAGTTGGAATTCCCTTCGGAGATGCGGGCTCCCTCGGAACAATGGCACCCGAGAATCCGTTCCAGCCTATAGTGAGCGAATCTTCAAGCTTCGTCATGTAATCGTTCAGTGAGGATGCCCTGGCGGTATCGAGGTCGCGCGAGAACCGCGTGACATCCTTCCCAAAGCGAATCTTCAGGGCATTTCCACCCTTTGCGGCTCCATCGGGTAGCATCTGCCCAACAACAACGGCCGCAATGAGCCTTTTAACACGGCCCGGTTCTTCGCCCAAATCAGTGCAGAGTCGGTCTATCGCTATGTCAAGGTTACGTCTGCTGGTTGGCTTCTTGACTTCCTTCACGACAGCTCCTTCATCAGTCTCTCATGCTCATTGGAGGTAATAAGGCCCTCGGCTTGAGCGTGCTTGGTTGCCTCGATGAGGCGTTCGGTCATAACGGACCCCTTACAAGCCTCAATCGCATCAGCAACGCATTGAGAAGGGATTCCTTCATAGAACGTCGTTTTCGCATTCTCTGGAGCGCACACTGTTTTTACCCAAGCCGGCAGTTTGCGGCGAATACGCTTTGGTGTTGCCACGGTCACGGCACGAGGATCAACAAGTGCAAGTGCGTGCATAGACAGCACTGATTCGCCCCACAGGAAACCCTCGTCACCAACAAGAGCCACTGCCTCCGCAAAGACGTCACGGGGCGTCGGAACCCATTGGGTGAGCTTGTACACCCCATGTCCTCGGCGCATCAATTTCCCAGTGGCACACCATCGGCTCAGTTCTCCGGTGGTTACGCCAATCTCGCGTGCCTGCGCAGCAGTCACGATGCCGTAGCCATCTGCCGCCAGTTCGAATATTTCATCAAAGTGTTTCATGTCAAAAGACTAACACTTTTGTATGTCTTTTGACATAGACATAGTCTTAATCAAGCATTAGAGATCTATTTAAATTCGTATAGCATTGCAATCGCCCTCTCTGAATTCGAAGTCCGCGCCGACAGCATGCGGAAGTAAAAAGTACCGGCAAGAACGATATCGAATGAAATCGCTCCCGCTGGCATATATCTTACCATATAAACGAACACGTGTTCGTTCTCTTCAATTATCGGTTTATCACAAGCCTACTTTAGCCGCTGCCCGCGCTAATCGTCTAGCCGATAGCTCTTCGCCGACAGCGCGTGCATCGCAAGCGGCTCGGGTGACTTTGCCCGCGAGTGCTTCTGCGAGGGAGCCGAGGTATTCCTGGATCTGTGCCTCGACGCCGTGCGCGCGGCCGAGCTGCACCAGTGGAGCCAGAGGGAGTACGAGCTGCAGAGCGCCGCGCGCGGGATTGCGGGGGTGCAGACAGGCGATGAGCCATCGACGATTTTGAGCTGGCAAGGCCGAGAATTTGATTCCCGGCCCTTGTCTAGCACTGCTTTATGAGATCGAGCACCGCGGGAATATCGTCAGCGCTACGGAGTGCAACATAGGTCGGCATACCCGGCCCAAATCCGCCCTGCGTGCGTTTGTCCTGGCACATGGCCTCCGGGTCAATCAGCTCGTCCACACTCTTTGCCAGACCGACGGCAATCCAACCACCGTTGCTGGTCCTGCCTTCTAACACGGCATGCAGTTTTCGCTTGCCCGACCTAAAGCCTACATAGTACTTGGCTATATAGGACTCCCACGAAGGGTTACCACTCAGAACAGACTCGCACACCTCATCGAAAAGCTTCTGGTTGAGTCCACCTTCGGCAAAAGTGGGGTGATTCTCCTGCAGGGTCCAAATAGGCGCCTCGTCAGACTCCCCGCGAGAGGGGCGATACTTGTCGACGACATCTGCCGGAAGGTCGGGATATTTCCATATCTCACACGCCTCTTTCGCCAGATCGTCCGCGCGCTGCCTAATCTCTTCCTCGCCCCATTTTTCATGCGAGGCAATCGACTTGTTTAGGTAGAGCGGGCTGCATTTAAGTCCCACGTTCGGAAGATTGAGCTTGTCCGAGAACGACCGGTTTGAGTACTCCTGGTTGTAGCCCGTCAGCGTAAGGTTGCCCAGGTTGTTGCATAACCTGTCGTGGATGTCTTCCCAGTTCTCGCCAAGCGATTCCTTCCAGCCATGTTCACCGTCGATCGTCTGGGGCATGACGTGCTCGATTTGGTAATTGTCAGCCGAGATGGGCTCCTTCGGGTGGTGCCAGTTCTCCATGCGCTCCAAGTAATAGCGCTTTTTGGAGAAGCGGTTGTAGCAGTCACGCGTCTTGAACTCCTCGACAAAATGCTCGTCCGTCGGAAAGTACGCGGTCATACCACTGCTATGGATAAGGAGCATCGCCGTAACGTACTCCTCTATATCGTCCCGCTGCTCGAGGTTGCGATACATGCCGGCAAAGAAATTATTTAGGCCCGTGGTAAGCCTGCCGCAAACCGCCCGCCTGAACAGGAACGACTCGATAGTCTCGCAGATACGCAGAAACGCATCGTGGTTTAACATATTTCCCTCGTAAACCGAGTAAAGCAGCATCAAAAGAGGCCTGATCTGCTTCACATCAAGCTTAGGATTCTGCCGAATACTTGGTGCAGGCCATCGTCTTTCTCCTCGCCAAGGAACAACCTGGCATATCTTTGCGCATATTCGCGGAGTTCCTTCAGCAGGCCCTCGGTATCCCCATCGTAGTCATCAGCGAAATAGCGTTTGAACTCGTAGTAGGCCTCGTTTTCCTTCGGCATCCTATTGGGAACCTTGAGCCACAGCCAGTACCAGATAAATGCATTGAACTCTTCCTCGCCGCCTTTTCCGAACAGGCGCTCGAGCGGATGCCAATAGCCCTCGTAAAGCTTGGTCTGCTCGTCGTTGGGAAGCGACATAAGAACGTAGTTACGAATGAGGTCAATGGGCGTGAGTGGCTTGCCCTTGGAGTTCATGGACTCAAATATGAGCTGGGCATTATCAACGCCAGCGGTGAGCTTAGTGTCGATGACCTGCACGCGGTTTAGCCCCGCCCAAAGCCTTGCAGGGTTGAATGATTTCCCGTGCATCTTTTCACGGAAGAACGCATGGTTCTCGACAATGCGATCCGATTTTTCATCTGCACGGGAGACCCAGACACGATGGAAAACAGCGTCTCTTTATCGTCCTGCGAAAGCACCAGCTTGTAGCGCGCCAGACCGTTGTAGTCATCATCGTTAAAGAGGTAGTTCTTCCGCAGCGCTGAGATCTTGAGATCGCCAAGGAAGCCAGCCTTGTCGGGGTTGCTCTCCAAATAGTCAGCCAAGGCGGCGATCATCAACGAAAACGTCGTCATGCGCTGCTGTCCGTCAATCAGAAGCACGCGCGAAATACTCGTGGCAGAGCTCTCGGACTCGGGGATATAAAGCATTGACCCCACGAAGTGCGATACGTCATCACGGCCCGCTCGCATGACGTCGTCCCAAAGCACTTCGCACTCTTTTACACTCCACGAGTAAACTCGCTGGTACACGGGAATGACGAACTGCATCTTCGCCACGCCCATAAGGTCGAGTAGATTTGCCTCGGTTGCTTTCATTTGCGATTGCTCCCTCTTCTTGTTCTTATGACCTTAAATGAGTCTTCGACGGGCGGCGGACGCTAAAGATGGGCTTGCCGCCCGACTATAAATCAAGGCTCGCCAAAGAAAAAGATTGTCCTAAGGTGTTTCTTGGCACAACGTTGTCGGTGGCAACCTTAGCCTTACGACGCAAGAACGCTACCGATAGTCAAGCCTAGCCGCCTCGTCTCCCAACAACCGCTCAAAAATAATGCGAAGATCATCCTCGTCTAAATAACCGTCCTCAAGGTAGCCACCGTCGATGGCGTCGAGCATTATCTTCTCTTTCTCCTTTAGGCGCTCGTAAATCACCTTATCCAAGGAAAAGGGTATGCCATCGCTTTCAAAGATCGTGCGCATAAAGTAGTAGCGGGTCTTCCGATCATCGGGGAGTCCAAGACGATGAATGCGGTCCTTAGACTGCAAGAGATGTACGAGGTTATAGCTGTACTCAAAGTACACGGCGTCATGGCACACCGAATGCAGGGAGACAGACTCGGCAAGCGTCTGTGGATTGGTCACCAGCACCGTAAAGCGTCCGGCACGGAAGTCGTCCAATATCGCGCGTCGATCCTCTTGTGGCGTTCCGCCGTAAATCGCCCGAGCGTCGACTCCCTTTTCGGCAAGTCCGCGCCGCAAATTGCTAATGCTGCGCACAAACAGGCACCACACCACAACAGGGCGGCCCTGAGCAACAATACGTTCAATTAGCTGCTCGCACGCCAAGAGCTTTGAAGTCGGCCGAGCTCGATCAATGGACTCGTAAAATGTTTGCGAGAAGTCAACATAGTCGATATCGGAGAACTCCTCCCCAACCTGATCGAGCACATACTCCAAATCTTCTTGATCGATAGCCTGCTCGAGCATGGCAGGGTCGCTCTCAAGCTGCAGCGTACGGATGATACGCGAAAATGGGCTAGAGCATGCACTGGATAAGATATGCAGAAGCGAGTTTTCGTCAGCAGTCGCTTCGACTTCCACGATTTCGTCGGGCTCGGGCGCAGGAACACCAAGCTCGTTCTTATTTGTGCGGCAGAAGAAAGGCGCAAGGCTTTTGTTTAGCTGCTCAATCTCATCCGCCCCGGGAGACTTAAGTTCACCCGGCTCATAGCCAAAAAAGGTGTCGTAGTCCTCGGGATAGAGAATGTGCAGCAGGTTGTAAATATCCTGGTAGGTATTAGGTATGGGTGTGCCCGTAAGTGCAATCACGTACTTCGCGCCCTCATTTGCCTCAAGTGCCGAGGTCGCGCGCCTGCCTTGATCGCCTTGATGCATGAACCTCATCAAATACAACGAGTGTTTGGTTGGAAACGATGGGGTGCAGCTCCCTCACATAGCCAGCAAGGGCTTCGTAGTTGAACGTAAACAGATTGCACGAACCGCTGTCCAGCGAAAGCGCATTTCTGCGCCGCTCGGTCGACATTGCTGCTATATGCGGGTCTCCCAGCGAAAAACAGCGCAGGGGTAGTTTGTCTCCAAAGGATGCCACCCACTCCTTTTCCCATGCTTCAAAGCCGTTTTTTGGACAGACGACCACGATGCGCTTTGCAAGCCCCAAATGCCTTAAATATGCAAATACGCCGAGCACGGTTGCGGTCTTGCCCGCACCAGGCACCGAGAAATCGGCGGCGCGGCCGACGGCGGCCATAAAGAACGCATCGAGCATCTGCCGGTCGCGCAAGGGACGCACCATCGAGGCGTTCACTATGTCGCGGAACTCCCGGAAACGCGGCCCCAGCTGGGGGTCGTCGGCTATGCCTGAGCAGTCTGGGCCTTAATGGCAAGACCCACTTCCGAGCGCTCTCGGATGTACGTCTCCGTAGCGCTTGCATACGCCTCGAAGCTCCGATCAACCGCAACCTCAACGCCATGCTCAGTGGCCTCCTGCACCGCCTCGAGCATCTCCTGGCACTCGCGCAAGCCCATGGCGCCATCGAGCAAAATGGAGTCGCCCTCGGTGCCCACCACAGCGCTTGCGGGATAGTAAAGCCAGGCGCGCCACACCGTCGAAGCCATGAAATCCGCAACGCTCTGCCCCTCGATACGCAAGAACATGCCTGGACGGGCATCGTCGTAGCCAACGATAATCCTAGGAGCGGTCATCGATTTCACCGATCAGCTCATCGGCCTTATTCCTCACGGCAACAAGGTTAGCGCGCACTTTCGAAAGTTCGATTGCATTCAGTACGTCGAGCATCTCGGGAAGGATCTTATTAAGATCGGAGAGGCACTCGGCAGACTTCTTAGCCGGAGTATCCATAAGCTTGGAGCGGCGCACAACCTCTCGAGCCCTATCGCCCGCACGCGAGAAGCTATCGACCAGATCTCGGTCCGCGCGAAGCTCACTCACCTTTTCGCGAGTAAGGGGACCGGGCCCCATCTTCTCGAGCAGCTCAGACATCGCCTGCTGCTCGGCGGCCTTAAAATCCGCCTCGGCAGGGGTGCCCGCCACGTTTCCAAAGTCTCTGACATAGCGAGTAATGTCGCCCTCGGGCTGCACGACCATATTCGAGAACATCGCGCGCTTAACAAATTGCTGGTCGCGCTTGTTGCCATACTTCTTCAGGACACGGCCGAATTCGCCCAAGGGGCCGTCGACCTTAAGGGCACGGGCGAGATGGTATTGCTCGGGAGCTTGACAGAACTCGAGAAACTCCTCCATGAACTGGGCGCGGTCGACGAGCTTCTTGACCTCGGCTTCGGTCATGCCTGTCGCGGTTCCGTACTCGGCCGGAGTGATCAGGTGGTTCTTAACCACGTCGCGGTACACGCCGACAAGACGATCGACGGGATCATAGGCGACCTTTTCCTCCTCGCCAATCTGAATGGCGAGCTCCAGCAGCTTGATGCGCTTGGGGTCGCTGCCGGTGGCATCGTCGATGACGGCTGCCTCGAACCAGCCGGCCTCGTTGTTTTGGCGCGCAAGGCGACGAATGCACGTCAGACGGCGGTTGCCGTCAATGACGCGGCCGTCGTTAAGCACGATGCCCGGCCTCAGCTGACCGCGGAGCGCAATGCTCTTCTCGGTCTTCTTAAGCGCCCCGGGGTTGCTCTCGACGATAAAGCCCTCAATGGCCCCGTTATACTCTTCGCGACCAAGCGCAAGCAGATCCGCATCCTGCGCGGCGTTGTACTCACTTACCCACGTTGCGATGCGATCGTTCTGGTCGTTGTAGAACAGCAGGTCGCACTTGATGCGGTAGATGTCGAAGTCGCGCGTCACGTTGTCGATGGAGTGCTTTTCTTTGCGTCCCGTCGGCAGAACGTTGCCGGTTGCGATTCCTTCCTCAAGCAAGCTCATTGCGTGCCTCCCTTTTCCATGCTTCCATGGATGAATAGTATGCGTCTTCAATGTCATCGTAGTAGACATCGGAATTATGAACGGTCGTCGTCAGGAGCGGCGCCGGACAGGCTATGCCAAAGTCGCTCGCAAGCAGACGCGGCAAATCGTCACGTTCGATCCCCTCATGGCGTGCAACAACCCACTCAATAAGATCAGTGGCAGAGAAGCGTCCCTCGCCGCCGACAACAAACACTTTAATGCCGGCAAGCGTGCAGCTCCGAAATAGCCCGGCCACGTCGAGCAGCCCTTCGTAAAAGTCATCGGGCATATCCAACCCGTACAACGGGTGCACAGTCGCGCCGCTCGCACGCAAGCTCGCTATTGTGAAGGGCTCTCCCTCGCGCGCATCAATACAAACCGTGGACGCATACGACTCAACGTCGGCCATACGCAGGCCCAACACGTCGTGCAGCCGCGTGAACGAAATGTAGCTGTCGTCTTCGTAGGCAAGCACGCGATGGTCCGAAAGCGCCTGGCGCAGCACGTAACGGAAGGCAGGATGTTGCCACACGGCATTCTCAAACCCGGTTTCGCCTTTCGCAAAGGACGGATGCGCCGCCAATAGCCGCGTGAAGTGGCCGTTCGGGGCGTCCCCTTCTTGGAAGAGCAGGCCGTGGTCCTCGTAGTAGCCCGCGGCATCGATACCGCGATCGAGCGTCTCGGGCTGCTCGCCGGGAAACTCGAAAGCAAAACGTCGGCGAACAAGACCCGCGTCACAAATCTGGTTGGCAAGCTCCCGAGCGAGGAAGCCCTCAAGGGTGAGCGCCTTGCATTCGACGTTGTCCCTCCCAGGCGCCTCCGAGCAAGAGACCGGTACGTCCGTCGGGCGCTCAATAGACTTGACACCAAGCCACTCCGAGACGCTCACGTCCGCAGGCTCGGCGAACAGGTCGAGCCATATCGCGGCGACACCGGCGCTAAAGCCATATTCGCGCTCGTAGGCCTTCGCCAGAACGTTTTTGGGTTCGCCCGCATGACGCTCGGCAAAGGCGCGCACCTGGCGACGGCGATCGACCACGCCGAATCCGACAGAAAGGTGGTCCCCCAGAGTGACGCCTTCGTCGGCATTCCAAAAGACTTGCTTCAGCTCGTCATAGAGCACGGCGGGCGTGGTGATCCCCGCGCGCCTTAGCTCATTGCGCGAGACGCGAAAGACCAGGCGGGCGCACAGTTCGGTATCCTCACGCCGCGCCACACTCACTGCCGCTCGCGCAGCCTCCGCACGCCCATCCCGTTGGCTGTCGACTACGTCTGCCACGCGCCTATGCCTCGCCCATCTTAGGCCCAAAGACGCGCTCGACGTAGGCGTCCAGCGTGCCCTCCTTGGCAAGCTGTGCAGAATCCGCGAGCTCGAAGTTCGAGTCGCATCCCTGGCCCACCTCGTCGTGGAAGCCAGGATGAAGTGCGTGGCGATCTCGTAGATGATCTTGGTGGGCGCGATGCCGAACACCTGGTGCTCCAGGATATGGTCCAAACGCTCGCGGTCATCCGGGAAGGTAGCCTTCATGCCCTCGCTTCGGTACAGGCGCTTGATGATCTCGGTGATGTAGAGGCCCGACTTCATGTACAGGTCGGCGAAGGTGTGGCTCGGGTCGTCGAAGCAGCCCGGGTTCTCCTTCTCGAAGAGGTCCACCATCTGAACCACGACGTTGCGCGGCGTGAAGATCTGGTTGGTCTTCTGGGGCGGCACGTAGTCGAAGATGTCCTCCGTCTGGGACTCGTCGAAGTAGTTGGCCAGGCGCTCGCGCAGCTTGATGAACTCGCTCACGGAGTCGTTGAACACGACCTCGTCGAAAAGGTGCCCGACGAAGCGCTTTACCTCGCCGGTCTCGCCATCGGTGTAGTCGCCGCCGTCGCGCAAAAAGCGGAACTCATCAACGGTGATGCTCGTGACGTCCTGGAAGACGTCGGCGGGGATCACCGTGTCGAAGTTCGCGAGCGTCGTGCCCTCCTCACCGTATGCCATGAGGAACGACGGGATGGTACGTGAGAAGCCGCGCAAGTGGGCACGCACCTTGTCCTCGATGCCCTGCTTCTCTTCCTCCTTCTTCGTTGTCTCCACCTCGCGCACCACGGTCTCACCGGCGCTCTGCACGAGCTCCTCGCGGGAGTCCTCGAGCTTCTGGGTGAGCGCCTGGAACGCCTCGGCCTTCTGCTCGTCATGCCGTTGGTTCACCTCGCGCGCTCGGTCTCGCTTGTCGCCGCCTTGAGCTCGTCCTTGCGCGACTGCTCGATGCGGCGCGCCTGAATCTGGTAGTCGCCGACCTGACGGTTGAGCTGGATGTCGGCGTCTGCCTGGACCTTGCGCTCGATCTGCTGTTGCTGCGCGGTTTAAGCTCGCTGCCATAGCTCTCCTTGGCGGCCTGAACCAGCGGCGCGGTCACGCTCTGTTTGAAGGCCTCCTTGAGGTTCTCGAGCATCGCCCTGTCGTCGTCATCGGCTGCGTGCGCCTTCGCGATATCTTCGACCTGGCCCGAGAACTCAACGACGACATCGCCGTAGACCTTCGGCCCAAAGATGTCCGCTGCCTTGCCTACGACCTGCTCGTCGGGAATCTCCACATCGCCCTCGTCGTTGATGGAGAGCTCGTCGGCCGTGCCCTCGTCGATCTCGACCTTGTTCTTCTCGGCGTTCTGCGCCTTGCCCTGCTCGTAGGGATCGAAGCGCTGGATGATCTCCACGACCTCAGCTGGCGCGCGGAAGACGCTCGCGATGTTCTGGAACAGGAAGTTGCTCATGAAGCCGCGCTTGACCACCTCGCGGGCATGGATGCGTCTCGGCACGCTGAGCACCTGTTCGGCATCGAGCTCGACCATCTGCCCTCATCGTCCTCGCCATAGACGGGGAAGAAGTTCAGCAGCTGGCGGATATGGCGCTCGCGCGTCTCCACGTCGCCGCCGCCGCGCGCGGTCTCGCCGTACAGGTCGTTGGCGAACTGCTCGAAGATGGTGAGTGTGCGCGCCGGGTCGAAGTCGAAGACGTAGGCGTTCTCCTTGCGCGCGTAGTTGCCGCCGCCCAGGTCGAACAGGCACGGGTTCTGGCTGCGGAAGGCCGCCTGCATGTACAGTGCGGGGCTCGCCATGTTCGAGAGCATGAGCACGGCGGTCCACTCCGGCACGGTCACGCCCGTGGTGAGCTGGCCGACCGAAAGGGTGATGGTCCTGTCGTGGTCCTTGATCGCGCGGCGCACCTTGTCGAGCGACTTCTCGTTCTCGTCGTCGGCGTCGATCTTGCCGTCGCCAGCAGCGAGTACCACCTCGTAATCCTTGAAGACGGGGTGCGCCTGCAGTTTCTTGGCGAGGGCGCGGGCGGAGTCGACGCGGTTGAGCATCCAGAACGTATGGCGCAGCTCGTCGCGCAGCCCGGGTGTCGAGAACGGGAACTTCTCCTGCGTGGTGAGCGCGTCGAGGAACTTGTCCACGTCGCGTCATGCACGAAGCCGCCGTTCTGCTTGGTCGAGAAGAACTCGTTGAGGTCGAAGGCGAACTCGGTCTGCTCGCCGTCGATCTCCATGCCGCCGCGGGCCTCCCGCTCGACGATGTCGCTCATCTGGTAAGTGAGCAGGTTGAGCTTGGGGAGGTTGGCATAGGGGTTCGGCTGCTCGGAGTCGGCCGGCCAGTCGCGCTTGGCCTGCTGCTCGTCAGCGTATGTCCAGTTGTAGATTGCGTCGTCGGCGAACTTCTCGTTGGCGATGGCCTTGAAAGGCGTGCCGGAGAGGTGCAGCGTGAAGCGGCGCTTGATGTGGTCGAACGCCACGTCGGTCTTGAAGGTGTCCACGCCCTCGTGTGCCTCGTCGATGATGAGCACGTCCCAGGTGAGGTCGGCCACCTCGTCGAGCTTCTGGTATACGCCGCCGAAGCGGATGGAGCCCTTGAGGTCCTGAAGGCTCACGAACTCGATGAACCCCTTGGGGCCTTCCGGGTCGTTGCGGATGGCGCGCAGGTACTCCTCGCGGCTGAGGCAGTAGGGCTTGCCAGCCAGGCGTCCACGCCGCTGATGAAGCGGTAACCGCCCTCAATGCCCACGAACTTTACGTAGTCGTCGTACCAGGAATTGGCGATGGCGGGGCGGTTGGTGACGATGAGCACCTTCTGCGCGCCGATGCTGCGGCAGAGGTCGTACGCGGTGAGCGTCTTGCCGAAGCGCGGCTTGGCGTTCCACAGGAACTCGCCACCGCGCGCACCATCCTCGCCCCAATGGGCACGAGCATAGGCGCCCGTTTGTTCAACAGCATGCTCTTGCTCGGCGCGCAGGGTATAGGATGCCGCCCCGGGTGTGTCCAGCACGCCATCGGTGTCGCGGAAACGGTAGAACTGCTGGTGTGACTCATCGCCACTGATCTTGAACCATTCCTTTTTGGGCTCGCGCTCGATGCCCTGCTTTTCCAAATAGGCATGGAAGTCGGTGTCGCGGAAGGTGCCCGCGCGGTGCTCCCACGTGGCGTTGCCGCTCCACTCCAGATGCCACTGAACATCGGCGGTGTGCGTCTGCTGCTTGATGCGCTCGCGCACGTCCTGCTCGGTGTAGCCGATTTTGGTCCAACCGTTATGGCGGGCGATCTCGGGCGTAGTGTAGGCGTAGATCTGCGGCACCGCGGGAGCGGTGGTCTCGATGATCTGGGAGATGTCGATGCTCGCCATGGCTAGTTCATCTCCTTCACATGGGATTCGATGAACTGAATCTCCTCGTCGTCGAGGCCGTACTTTGCATAGAGCTGGCGGTCGATGTCGGCAACGGGTTGCGACCAGTCGATGTCGGAAGCAGGAGTAAAGTCCTGAAGAGGGACAAATTTCCATTTCTCGGGAGGATTATCTTGAGTAATCTTCAGAATTCCAAGGAGAGCTCGAACAAATTTCGACTTGACATATTTCATGCAGTCCCGCGCCTCATCCTCAGTACTAAAGCTTCCTATTCCAAGGAATGATTGCGTGTACCCGATTAGGGGTTCCCCGATTAGGGGTGTCGACAGCACTTCACCTATCGCTCCGGAGCCATTTGCCTTTGGTAAAACAACTTTCCAAGCCTCTAAATTCCCGTTGTCTTCAACATAAGACGCCTTGATCCACTTATAAACCCTCTGGTTCGTTCCCGCCAAGCCGAGAATCTTGATTGAATCGCTGCCCGCCTGACATTCCGTAAATACCGGAAGTTTGTTAAATGAGCTTGTCACAATCCTTCGCTCGCGCCCACCACTGCTGATCTGTTCACGAGCTTCAGGGAAATCTGCATACAAGGCTTGAAGATCAAACCGATTTTGCAAATAAATGATGTCCGTTAGACAGCCGCCTAACAAATGGGGACTAATTTTCTTTTGTAAACTGCGCAATTCGGAAAAGGCTGAAAAAACGCCAATTGGACCAAATTGGGGGTGCGGACAGAAAGTTGGACCGCGGGGCGGTCCGGACTGGAGGTTCGCATGTACAGCAGGGAGAAGGTCGAGCTCTTCCTCCTGGCGACGGAGGACGGCATGGGGCCCACCGCCGCCGCGGAGTTCGCGGGGGTCACGGTGAGCGCGGCCAAGAAGTGGGCGACGGGGCACCTCCCGCGCAGCTACACCGGCGGGGGCTGTAGAATCGTGGCGAGGAAACCGCCACGGAAGGAGGCCAGCTTGGGCCCCGACAAGTCGATCTACGCCCCGCCCGCGACCGGCCCGCTCGCCGGACTCAACGAGGACCAGATAGAGAACCTGCTGCTCAGGGCGGTGTTGGCCGACCTAAAAGCGGAAGGGTGGGACCCGGCTTCGATCTCGAACAGGAGCAAGTGCGAGCTCGGCGAGAGATTGAGGCGGCGACCGCCCTGCCCCTCCGCTCGATCACAGGTTTCTTGAGGATATCGAAGAGCTCCTATGAGTACTGGAGGCCCCGCGTCGCCGCGCCGCCGCCGACCGCGACGCCGACAGCGACGACCGCGCCCAATGGAGGAAAGCCAACCCGAGCTTCCCGCGCCGCACCAGCGAAACCAGCATGCTGCGCATGCAACGCCAGCTCGGCAAGGACAGCTTCCGCCGCGAGGCACTGGGCATCTGGGACGAGACCACCACCAGCCAGGCCATCAACCCGAACAATGGGCCAAAGCCGCCACCGGCACACCCAACATCAAAGGACTGATCGGCTACGCGCTCGACATGAAACCCGACCGCAGCTCGCTGGCCATCGGCGGCGCGTCAACCACAGGGACGGCACCGCGCACATCGAACTGCGCCGCTTCGAGTCCACCCAATCCAAAGGCACCCAATGGGCGGTCGACTACATCGCCGACCACTGGCCGCGCACAGCAAGCGTGGTCATCGACTCGCAATCACCCGCCATGAGCCTGCTGGCCGACCTCAAAGCCCGGCACGTGAAAGTCATCGTCACCAACTACAGCGACATGGGCCGCGCCTGCGGCAAATTCCTCGACATGCTCAGAGACGGCAAACTCACCCACCTGCCGGACGACAAAGCACCGGCGCTCGCCACGGCCGTGGCAACGCCACCACACGCAGCATCGGCAAATCCGGCGCCGTCGGATGGAACCCGATGGGCAGCGACATCGACATAAGCCCGCTCGTGGCATGCACGCTCGCCCTCTACGGCACCACCATAACCAAACGAGACCCGGACCGAGTACAGGAGGTCATGATCGGATGAGCGAACAATCCATCAGCTTCGGCAACCCCTACCTGTCCACAGGCTCCTCGTCCGTGACACACATCGCCAACGTACCCGACAACGACATGACGGACATCACCCGCCTACTGGAACTCTGGCGCAACAAATACCCACGCAACCTGCTACGCTCCGCGTTCTACGACGCCAAACAACGATTCAACAACTCGGCATCAGCATCCCGAACATCGTCGCCCAGAAAGCCGGCGTCGTGGTCGGCTGGCCACAGAAAAGCGTGCGCGCGCTCGCCGACAAGAGCGTGTTCGAGGGATTCGAGACCGCCGCCGGGGCCGACAACCACGGCATCGACGAGATCATGCGCATGAACGAGCTCGAAACCGACATGAGCGAGGCCGTCATCAGCTGCTACAAGCACTCCTGCAGCTTCCTGACCATCGACTACGACCCGGACGACAACGAGCGCATCCTCATCACCCGCGCTCGGCCGACTGGTCCGCCGCACTATGGGACAACGAACGCCGACGCATCAAAGCCGCGCTGACCATCACCGACAGCGACAAATGGGGCAACATCACCGCATTCAACGCATGGCTGCCCGGCCGCAACTACGCCTGCATGAAAACCGGATACGGGTGGGAAGCGGAACCCCAATACAACCGGCTCGACGCGTGGCCGTGGTGCCCATCTCACGACA
>ENA-OPZM01000540-OPZM01000540.1-human-gut-metagenome-genome-assembly--contig:-NODE-540-length-16101-cov-8.172405_pt1 | contig 16101 bp, 18 predicted proteins | sample MGYA00242478_ERZ504493 | MGnify/ENA primary metagenome ERZ504493 (study PRJEB26092, sample SAMD00036227) | human gut metagenome | host: Homo sapiens | study: EMG produced TPA metagenomics assembly of...
CCTTATGCGTGCATACAGAGCGTATATTGTGTCGAGAAAATGCTCCTGCGTATCCTGCGGCGTGGGCACGGAACCGGCATCGAAACGGTTCATCTGCTCGTCCATGACCGAATATTTGATCTCGGTGCTCCTACGTCAAAAACCATGACCTTCATTGCTGTTCCCTCCGCAAAGCTGATCTTCTTCCTTATTATGGCAAATGCGTGCAAAAAAGTAAAGCCATCCGCAACATGCCGCGAATAGCTTTACTTTAATTTAGAGCTTGCTCAGCTGCGGGCCCTGTGCGGTGTCCTTGACCGCCCAGCCAGTTCGGTCAGCTGTGCACGGATGGCATCGGCAGTGGCCCAGTCCTTGGCCTTCTTGGCGGCGGCACGCTTCTCTACCAGCTCGGTCACCTCGGCGGGCACCTCGTCCTTCTTGCGGTTGTACAGCAGGCCCAGTACGCCGGTAATCTCGTCGAACGCAGCGGCGGCGGTCTGCAGGGCATCCTTGGAGGAAACAGCCGACAGCGTGTTGATCTCCTTGACCAGATCGAACACGGCAGCCAGTGCATCCGGGGTGTTCAGGTCATCGTCCATGGCAGTGCAGAACTTGGTGCGGGCCTCGGCAGCCTTTTCCTTCAGAGTCTCGTCGGTGCCAAAGGTGTTCTTGGTCAGGGCAAAATCCAGATTCTCGCGGCAGGTGTACAGGCGCTCCAGGCTGTTCTTGCAGCTTTCAATGAGGTCCACGGTGTAGTTCAGCGGCATCCGGTAGCCTGCGGTCAGCATGAAGTAGCGGATGGGTTCGTAGCCGTAGACATCCGCCACGTCCCGCACGGTGAAGAAGTTGTGCAGGCTCTTGGACATCTTCTGATTGTCCACGTTGATGAAGCCGTTGTGCATCCAGTAGCGGGCAAAGGTGCAGCCGTTGGCGCACTCGCTCTGTGCGATCTCATTCTCGTGGTGGGGGAAGATCAGGTCCTGACCGCCGCAGTGCAGATCAATGGTCTTGCCCAGATGGGTGCGGCTCATGGCACTGCACTCGATATGCCAGCCCGGACGGCCCATGCCGTAGGGGCTCTCCCATGCAGGTTCACCGGGCTTTGCGGCCTTCCACACGGCAAAGTCTGCGGGGTCCTCCTTCAGGTCGTCGTCCATCTGGCTGCGCAGCTCACGGTTGCCGCTCTCCAGATCGTCCAGCTTCAAATGGCTCAGCTTGCCGTACTCGGGATCGCTCTTCACCCGGAAGTACACATCGCCGTTCTTGGCAACATAAGCGTGGCCGGAGTCGATCAGATCCTTCACGATATCCAGGATCTGCTGGATGTGCTCGGTAGCCCGGGGCTGGACGGTGGGCTTTTTGCAGTTGAGGCCGGCGGCATCCTTGAGGTACTCGGACTCAAAGCGCTGAGCGACCTCCTTCATGGAGGTGCCCTCTTCCTGTCCCTTCTTAATGAGCTTATCGTCGATATCGGTGATGTTGGAAACATAGAACACCTTGTTGCCGCGGTACTCAAGGTAGCGGCGCAGGGTATCGAACACGATCAGCGGGCGGGCGTTGCCGATGTGGATATAGTTATAAACGGTAGGGCCGCAGACATAGATGCGGTATTCACCGGGCACCTGCGGCACGAATTCTTCTTTCTGGCGGGTCAGCGTATTGAAAATCTGCATGGCTGTTTCTCCTTTTTTACTTTTTTCATTATAACGGTGTACAGAAGGGAAGTCAAGAAAAAACGACCGCTCCCGGCGCATTCTGCACACCGGAAACGGTCGTTTTTCAAATCAGGAGCTTAGCCGGGATACCTGCTCACTTCCAGCAGTTCTTCTGCACGCTTCACCTGCTCCGCGGTGGGCGGCACGGCGTCCGGCAGTGGATAAGGGATGCCCAGCTTCTGCCACTTGAACAGGCCCAGCGTGTGGTAGGGCAGTACCTCCACCCGCTGCACCGTTTTCAGGCTGCGGATAAAGTCTGCGGTCCTGCGCAGGCCCTCCTCGTCGTCGGTCAGGCCGGGCACCAGCACATGCCGGATCCACAGCGGGATGCCGAGGTCAGAAATATGCCGCGCCATCGCAAGGATGTTGCATTGTCTTTGCCGGTGAGCTGCCGGTGGCGTTCCGGGTCGATCTCCTTCAGGTCGAGAATGACCAGACTGGTGGACTTCATCAGCCGGTCGAAACCGGCCAGATAATCCGGGTCATCGGGCCGGAAGGGCTGCCCGGCGGTATCCAGAGCCGTGTGCACGCCTTTGGAGCGGGCCAGCTCGAAGAATGCCGTCAGAAACTCCATCTGGCGCAGCGGTTCACCGCCGCTGACCGTGATGCCGCCCTTCTTGCCCCAGTAGTTGCGGTAGCGGTAGACCCGCTGGAACAGCTTTTCTGCCGTCCATTCCTCGCCGCCCTCCGCAGCCCACGTTTCCGGGTTGTGGCAGTATTTGCACCGTAGGGCACACCCCTGCAAAAACACCACAAAGCGCACACCGGGGCCGTCCACAGAGCCGAAGGATTCCAGCGAGTGGACATAGCCGATGGGGTTACAGGGCTGCATGGCAGGTGCGGGAGATAACGTCCATCTGCTGCTCGCGGGTCAGGTCGATGAACTTGACGGCGTAGCCGGAGACGCGGATGGTGAAGTTGGCGTACTCCTCCTTCTCGGGGTGCTCCATGGCATCCAGCAGCTTCTCCTTGCCAAAGACGTTCACGTTCAGGTGGTGTGCGCCTGATCGAAGTAACCGTCCATGACCTGTACCAGATTCTCCACACGCTCGCCTTCGCTGTGGCCCAGAGCGTCCGTTGATGGTCTGGGTGTTGGAGATGCCGTCCAGTGCCCAGTGGTAGGGCAGCTTTGCCACCGAGTTCAGGGAAGCCAGCAGGCCGTTCTGCTCTGCGCCGTAGCTGGGGTTTGCACCGGGAGCAAACGGGGTGAATGCGGCACGGCCGTCGGGCAGCGCGCCGGTGTACTTGCCGTACACCACGTTGGAGGTGATGGTCAGGATAGAGGTGGTACTCAGAGTTGCGGTAGGTGTGGCGCTTCTTGATCATCTCCAGGAAGGTGCGCAGCAGCCACACGCCGATCTCGTCGGCGCGGTCATCGTCGTTGCCGTACTTGGGGAAGTCGCCCTCGGTCTCAAAGCCGGTGGCAAGGCCGCTCTCGTCACGCACTACCTTGACCTTGGCGTACTTGATGGCGCTCAGGGAGTCGATGACGTGGGAGAAGCCTGCAATGCCGGTGGCAAAGGTGCGGCGCACGTCGGTGTCGATAAGGGCCATCTCGGCTTCCTCGTAGTAGTACTTGTCGTGCATATACTGGATCAGGTTCAGCACATTGACGTAAAGGCCAGCCAGCCAGTCCAGCATCTGGACATACTTGGGCAGCACCTCGTCGTAGTTCAGGTACTCGCTGGTGATGGGGGCATAGTTGGGGCCGCACTGCTCGTGGCTCTTCTCGTCCACGCCGCCGTTGATGGCGTACAGCAGGCACTTGGCAAGGTTGGCGCGGGCACCGAAGAACTGCATCTCCTTGCCGGTCTGGGTGGCAGACACGCAGCAGCAGATGGAGTAATCATCGCCCCATACGGGCTTCATCACGTCGTCGTTCTCGTACTGGACAGAGCTGGTATCGATGGACACCTTGGCGGCATATTTCTTGAAGCTCTCCGGCAGGGCGGAGGAGTACAGAACGGTCAGGTTCGGCTCCGGTGCGGGGCCCATGTTTTCCAGCGTGTGCAGGAAGCGGTAGCAGTTCTTGGTGACCATGCTGCGGCCATCCATGCCGATGCCGCCCACTTCCAGCGTTGCCCACACGGGGTCGCCGGAGAACAGCTGGTTGTAGCTGGGGATGCGGGCAAACTTGACCATGCGGAACTTCATGACCATGTGGTCGATCAGCTCCTGAGCCTGGGTCTCGGTCAGGATGCCGTTGTCCAGATCGCGCTGGATGTAGATATCCAGGAAGGTGGAGATGCGGCCCACGCTCATGGCAGCGCCGTTCTGGGTCTTGATGGCGGCCAGATACCCGAAATACAGCCACTGGCAGGCCTCCTTGGCGTTCTTTGCAGGCTGAGAGATATCATAGCCGTAGGCTCGGCCATCTTCTTCATGCCCTTCAGGGCACTGATCTGGCGGGCGATCTCCTCGCGCAGGCGGATCACGTCGTCGGTCATGGTGCCGTCGCCGCAGTTGGCAAAGTCCTCCTGCTTGAACTTGATCAGTGCATCGATGCCGTACAGAGCCACGCGGCGGTAGTCGCCCACGATGCGGCCGCGGCCGTAGGTGTCCGGCAGGCCGGTGATGATGTGGGTGTGGCGGGCCGCCTTCATCTCAGGGGTGTAGGCATCAAACACAGCCTGATTGTGGGTGCGGGTATAATCGGTAAAGATCTTGTGCAGCTCGGCGCTGGGCTGGTAGCCGTAAGTGGTGCAGGCCTGCTCTGCCATCTTGATGCCGCCGTAGGGCATGAAGGCGCGCTTGAGGGGCTTGTCGGTCTGCAGACCCACGATCTGCTCCAGATCCTTCAGGCTTTCGTCGATATAGCCGGGGCCGTAAGCAGTCAGGCTGCTGACCACTTCGGTCTCCATATCCAGCACGCCGCCCTTGGCGCGCTCGGCCTTCTGCAGCTTCTGCAGGGCACCCCACAGCTTGTCGGTCGCCTCGGTGGGGCCGGCCAGAAAGCTTTCGTCGCCGTCATACGGGGTGTAGTTCTTCTGGATGAAGTCGCGCACATTGACTTCTTCTTTCCAGATGCGGCCCTCAAAGCCTTCCCACTGTTCAAAATTGATCATTGGAACCTCCTTGCTCCATTACGCAGTTAGCGTTTTCTAACTAATGAGCCTTTGAAAAGCCGCTCTGTATGGCGGCTTTCTGGGGGCAAAACGGTCTTGAACTGCCGGTTACAGCAGCCCCGACTACAAGGTGTAGACAAAAATGAAAACCTGCCCACAAAATCTTGCGTTATTATAATAGCAAGAACCACTTTAAAATGCAATAGAAAACAAGTGGGTTTTCTTCCAAAGCAAAGGGCTTTCTTTGGGCAGAATGTAGAAAAAGCGCCGAAATCCCGGCGGTGCACCTATTTTGCGAAAAAAATCGCAAAATAAGGGTTGACAAGACTAACCGGCTATGGTATTCTGTTCTCGCAACGAGGTTAGACAAATCTAACCACGTTGCACCAGAAAAGCAGATGCTTCTGCAAGGGCTTCTGCGAAAACCGGATCCGCCATGGCAGAGCTGAGGAGCTGTGTCAGGTGATCCCCAAGTTTGTCGTGGCGAGGCCACTCCATCTTGCTTACGCAAGACCGCTTTGTGGCTTAAAAGCCCCACTGGGGCTTTCATTGCTGCGCAAACGCCAATTCCTCCATTCCATTCTCTTTTTCAAGTGAGCTGTGGTTTTAGTTTGCTCCCACGGCTCGATGCGCGGCATTCGGTGTGATTGGTACCGCACCGTGTGCAAAAGAAAAACAAAAACGGGACATGCAGCTTGACCACCTGCGTGCCCCGTTTTTTGTTTTTATAAGGGAAACGACCCTCTCAGCCGCCTGCGGCGGCAGCTCTCCCGAAGGGCGAGCTTCATGCGCAAGTACGGAAAGATACTACTTTTGGTTTGAAGAAAAACGTTTAAGCCAGATGCAAAGAAGCTCCCCCTTTCGGGGGAGCTGGCATCGCTCAGCGATGCCTGAGAGGGTTTACTTCACGATCTCCGCCAGCTCCCGGTACACTTCCTCCGCTCCGCCTTTGGGCGCTTTGACCTTTACGAACTGGCTGTTCACGATGGCGGTGCCATCGGAGTAGACGGTGAACAGGAGGTTATTGTTCTCGGCATCATCGTAGTAGCTCACAGTGACGGAATCCACCGGGTATTCGTGGCTGTAGGAGGAATACTGCTGGTTGAACCGCTTGACACAGGTAAGGCCGGAAAGCACGTTTGCGATCTGCTGATAGGCAGGTTCGTCGGCAGAAAGCAGCTGAACATCCATCTCTGCGGAGCGGGCAAAGTTCTGAATGTGCTCCACCCGGACACTGGCCTGTGTGCTGGCCTCGATGCTGGATGCAAGATCGATCTTTGCGGAAGGAAAGATCAGCACCAGTGCAAGCAGCACTAAAATGACAATGCCGAACCGGGACAGAATGCCTTTTTCCTTCATAAGAGTCATGCCTCCTTTGGCGGCTCCGCTCCCATTTGGCCCAGATGCCGCTGGGCAAAGAAGAAGCCCACGGCGCTGGCGGCGAACACCACATAATAGCTGGCGATGCGGTAGAGCATCATCACGCTCATCACCTCGCCGCGCTCCAGAAAGCTGCCGAACACCAGCAGGAATGCCGTCTCGATGGAGCCCATGCCGGCCACATTGGCAGGGCGTTGGACAAAAACAGCATCAAGCTGGTGAGCAGCTGCACCTGCAAAAAGCTCAGAGGGGAAAGCCCCATGAACCGGATGCACAGGTAGGGCAGGCAGAACAGCCCGAACAGCTTGACCGCCTGCAATGCCAGAATTTCAGCGCAGCGGGGCTTATCCGCCAGCAGACGGCGGCTCTCCTCGCCCAGAACATCCAGCTGCTGCTGCCAGTCGGCGCGGCGCTGCTGCCATTTTTCCGTTTTGGGCAGCAGACGCATCAGCAGCGGGCAAGGTTCTGCACCAGCGGCGATACGCACACCAGCACCAGCACCACAATGATGGCCGCCACTACAGCGTATGCCATGGGCAGATAATTCATCACACCGGTGGTGTTGGCGGCAAGCCATCTGTGCTGAAACAGCAGCATCACCGTGGCATACAGCAGCACGGTGGTTTTGTGGAACACGTACTGCAGGGTCATCAGGCCCACGCCCGGGCCAACCGGCAGGCCGCAGCGGTGCAGATACCAGGTCTGCACCGGCACTGCACCTGCGCCCAGCGTGACCACATTGCCAAAGGTGCCGCACCACGCGGTATCGATGCCCTGCCAGAGCCTGAAGCCCGGGATGCGGCTGCGCACGATGACCCACGCCACGCACCCCTCCAGCAGCGGGTAGCTGAGGCCGATGGCCAGCACCACCAGCACCTGCCATGCGGACAGCTGCGAAAGCGCTGCGGTGATCTCGGCCCAGTTGTCCTTGAACAGCAGCACGATGATGCTGGTAAGTGCGGCGAGCACCAGCAGCGAGATCACTGTCTTTTTGCGGGAAGGTGCGGCAGAGGCGGGTTGGCTCATAGAGAGAACAGGCTCCTTTCAGGCGGAATGATTTGATAAAAGTATAACACACGCGGCCTGTGTCTTTGTGAACGGAACTGGAATTTTCTTGTGCAATTTTGATGGAATGATAAAAAGGCAAGGGCAGATGCACACATCGACCTTGCCTTTATCTTGTTTTTAGTCTGTTGATTCGTTCACCAGCCGTGTCAGGGTGGCAACATAGGCTTCGTTGGAATAATATTTCTCGTACATTTTCCGGCAGTCAGCTTTCATGGCGGCCAGCTGTTCCGGATGCAGAATAGCATGCTCCAGCACCTTTGCCAGCTGATCCGGGTCGTCGTCTTTGTACACAAAGCCGTCCACGCCCTCGGTGATCAGCCCGGCGGTGCCGGTGTGCTCCGACACGATGGAGGGCTTGCCGAAGATCAGGCCCTCGGTGACGAAGGTGGGCATGGGATCATCGCGGGAAGCGCATACCACGCAGGTGCACTGATCCATCAGGGATTTGATCTCGGGCCGTTCCAGACGCTTGCGGTAGAAAACGGTGTCCGGGTAGTCCTCCACCAGTGCATCCACGGCGTTCTTCAGGCTCTTGTCCGCCGCCTTGCCCACGAACAGGAAAGCAGCCTTCTGGCGCACCTCGGCTTTAGCAGGCGGATGGCGTTGCAGAAAATATCCTGACCCTTGCGCGGCTCAAAGGAACCTACGGTCACGAACAGCGGCCGGCCGCCGGCATAGCTGATATCGTAGGGCGGGAAGCTTTCCTGCGCATAGTCCGGCAGACCGTAGATCAGCTGTTCAATGCTGAAGTCCGGCCGCACCGAGTGCATGGCGGCAGTGGCGTGGGAGCTACGGCGCACACATGCACATTGGAGCCCAGTGTTTTGGGAATCTTGTGCGCAATGAACGGGTAGCCTGCAAAGGCATCGTGCAGCCACCACAGCACCGGCACGAAGGAGCCGTTCAGGGTGCTCACGGCGGCTGCCTCTACCACGGTGTTGGCCAGCACAAAATCGGCACTGGTGGCAAGGCCCCACAGCGACGAGTTCATCACGCAGTCGCTGCGGGTCACTACGGCGGCACCGGCATCCAGAAACAGCGGCAGCGAGCCGTCGTCCGCAGGGCCAAGCACCACCACTTCAAAGCCCATGCTGCGCAGCACCGGCACGGCACTTGTCAGCACGATGGGCGCACCGGTCATGGTCAGCTCATGGCTCAGGATCAAAGCACGCTTTCCGTCTGCAGAGAACACATCGTCGGCACACAGCTCCCGCCGGAAGTGCAGCAAAGACTGCGGGATGCGGTGGCAGTTTTCCGCCATGGCGGTGGCAAGGCGCAGCAGCTCGGTCACGCTGTCCCTGCCGCGCGCAGCGGCGCGCACCCGGTCCAGAAGCTTCCGCGATACCATGGCGCAGCGGCTGCACGGGATGTGCTGGGTGCTCAGATAAAGGGCGGTGGAGCCATCGAAGCCAAAGGCGGCATCACACACCACAAAATCGGCACCGGTGCGCAGGGCGGCGGCAAAATAGGTCAGGGCGGTGGAGGTGCACTCCAGATCTTCGCTGACCAGCAGCACGCCCTCCACCGAGTCGGTCAGGGCGGGGGCCAGCTCCGTCACCAGCCGGAACTTGCGGTGCAGCTGGTTTTCCAGTGCGTGCTCCAGCGCCTGATGACGGCCCGGTGCATACACCAGCAGATAGGTGCTCTGGGTATCGGTATAAACCTGCTTCGTCAGCTGCTTACGCTGCAGGGTGCTGTAACTGCTGTACATGTTGACAACTCCTTTAGCGATCCGATTCAGCCGCGCAGCAGGCGGCGCAAAGCACGCAGCGGTGCGGTAAGCCGCCAGCTGCTGCTCTCGTACAGGTTTTCCAGCGAATCTTCATAGGCAGCACGGCTGTTCTGCAGTTCCGTCAGCTGATTGTTCAGCCGGGTGTTCTCGCAAGGGCGGCCTGCAGCTGTTCCAGAACATCGTTCTTTTCGGCCTCAGCCTGCAGCTTGATGGTATTCAACGCGCTGAGCAGGGCCTTGCCGGGCTGCTCGTGCTGGAAGCGGCCCAGCGGATAGTAATGATAGGTTACGGCAAACTTCATCCCGGCCGCAAAGGGCACGGTGCTGCACACGGTCAGGTTGGGGTCCACATCCAAAAACAGCAGGCAGTCTTCCTGCAGCCGGATGCCGTTCATGGCGCGGCATTCCAGCCGCTCGTCCGAGATGCTCAGTCAGTCACGCAGCAGGCCAGCTCACCGGGGTCCAGCCGCAGCGCACGGGCATCCGTGGGCAGGGTGAACACCGCAGAGACCTCGTGGGTCAGTTCGTCGTAGGCATCCTCGGCAACGGTCAGGCATTCCCGCGGGGAATAGCCGGAGCCGGAATCGTAGAACAGCTGCGGCAGGGTCAGGGCGGCAGGTTCGTTGTCGCTGCCGTGCTTGCCAGTGCGGCCTGATAATTCAGCACCTGTTGTTCCAGCTCCAGACACCGCTGTGCCAGCCGGGATACACCTTCGTCAGAGAGCTTGAGCTGCTGTTCCAAGTCAGCAGCGCGGCTGCGGGCCGCAGCAAGGGTCTCGGGGACATCGTTGTTCATAACCGGATTCTCCTCTTACTTTTATGATGGCTGCACCGCAGCAGCCGGAAAAACATGTCAGTGCCGGGAGGTATAGTGCACGGCGGGCGTTCTGCGCTGTGCCGGGAAAAATCGGATGATGAGTGCGCGGCGTACACGCAGCAGCTCACACACCAGCCAGATAGAGCCAGAGAGATGGCATATTGCAGCCACATGCCCAGCACCGGCTGCGCAGAGAACTTTGCTACCATCAGATACCACGGAATAGCGATGATCTCCACGGTATGTACGCAGAAAATGTTCAGCGAACGGCGGCCCACCGCTTCCAGAAAGTGCACGATGGGGCCATGGCCGCGGCTGAGCCGCATGAACAGCCGGATGAAAAGCAGGCCTGCAGCACCGTCCAGAAAGATGCTCAGCGGCCCCAGTGACCACTCGGCCAGCGAGATGCAGTCGGTGGTGCGGGTAGCAAGAGCGCCTACGGCAATGAGTGCTGTGGCGGCCAGCAGCCCGGCAAAGACTTTGGGCGGCAGGGGCTCGTCCAGCAGATGCTTCTTTTTGGCAAGGAAGCCGATATAGAGGTAGGGCACCACCACGGCACCCTGGATCAGGCAGAAGGGCAGCTCCCACACAAGGCTCGCGCCCCAGCCCAGCAGGACGCAGCCTGCCACAGCCCATGGAACATAGCGCTCCGGGAAGATGTTCAGGATCACATCCAGCAACACCCAGCCTACCATCAGCGCCAGCAGATACCACATCGGCCCGCAGGAGAAGAACTCCTGCCCGAAATACTTGGCCGTGTGGGGCAGGCCCAGCAGAAAGCCGCCGGTGACCTTGATAGACTCGCCGATGGTGCCGGGCAGGTACTGGAACGTCTTATAATGGATGATAAAGTGCAGCACGCAGGTGAACAGTGCCGTGTAAGCATAGGGTTTGAGCAGGCTTTTGAGCTGCTGGTGGATGCACTTGTGGATAGAGCGCTTGCGGAAGCCGTAGCCGCTGGCAATAAAAAAGGCGGACATCAGCGCTTCGCGGTAGATGAACGGGAAAAACGCGGTCAGGGACAGGCCGCTGATCGCCTGCATGGGATAAAGCTCGGCGGTATGCGCAAAAACGATGGTCAGCATACCGGCACCCTTGAGCATGTCGAACATGCCGATGGAGCTGGCGGTGCGGGGCTTGGTTCCTTCCATGGAGGTTCCTTCCTTGCGCGGGACATTCCATCAGAGCCGGACGCCGCACAATGCGTAGATTTTGAATGAAAAAGATAAAATTTTGTATGGATATGAACCCAGTATAATGCTTTTTGCACAGACTGTCAATTTTGAATTGCGGTCCGGCGGGCGGGGACACATTGCAGCCTGCAATAAAAGCATAGCACAGGCAGGGTGGCTTCGCAACGAAAGGCAGAATTTACATCTGGAAACGACATGATATGCAAGATTTTATTGTCAATGTTTGGAATTAAATGTTGCAAAACTCTTGCATTGACACGGGCCTTATTGTATACTGGGCACAGTTGGAAATGACTGGAAGGATCTGTGTTGGCCTACACAGGAGCGCCGGATCGGATGATAAAAATGGAGGAAAAAAATGATTACATCGCTGTATCAGTCACTTTGCAATATGGAAACCAACATTGCAGACCGTGTGGCTCTGCGCTGGTATGATGAAAAAAAGCAGGGCGTGGCCGAGGTGCACTACGCACAGTATGCCCAGGATCTGCGCCGGTTCGTGGCGTTCCTGCGTGCAGAGTATGGCGATGTGCGCGGCAAGCGTGTGGCGATCCTGGCCCGCAACAGCTACCAGTATGTCATCTGCATGTACGGCACGGTCATTGCCGGAGCCGTGGCTGTGCCGCTGAACCTTGGCAAGGACTGGGATGCCATCTCCTATGAGCTGGGCCTCACCGAGCCGGTGTGCATCCTGCAGGATGGCGAGTTCGCGGAGCGGGAGCCTGCCCTCGCTGAGACCTACGGCAGCATCCTGAAGCCCATGGATGTCTTTGCGGCCTATGAGCCTGCCGAGGACGTGACCGAGGTGGAGGACCTCTCTGCTCTGGCCTTTATCATGTTCACCTCCGGCACCACCGGCCGCAGCAAGGGCGTTATGCTGAGCCAGAAGAACCTGTTCAGCGCCATGCCGGCCTTTCTGGACCCCTTTGACGATGTGAAGAAGTACACGGCTGGAACACCGATGAGTTCTCGTCCCTGTCCGCCCTGCCCATGTTCCACATCTCCGCCATGACCAGCCTTGTTTCGTGGAGCATCACAGGCCACTCCATCAACCTGTGCAACAACCTGAAGTATTTCTACCGTGATCTGGGTGCCATGCACAGCGAGGTGATGGCAGTGGTGCCGGTGCTGCTGAAGAGCATCTACAGCGATGTGATGAAGGGCCGCCGCGACCGCCTGAACGGCCTGTGCGTGCTGACCTGCGGCGCTGCCATGTTCGACCCCAAGATTCTGAGTGATATGATGGAGAAGGGCTTCTTTGTGGCCAGATGTACGGCCTGACAGAGACCTGCGGCGACGGCGCATGGAACTCCTCGCAGGAGGCAAAGTACCTGACCAGCGTGGGCCATGTGGACTTCAGCTGTGAATACAAGCTGGACGACGGCGAGCTGTGCATGCGGGGCGACCCCATCATGCTGGGCTACTACAAGGACCCGGAAGGCACTGCGGAAGTCATCGATGCAGACGGCTGGTTCCACACCGGCGACATTGCCCGGGTGGAAGAGGACGGCTACATGTACCTGACCGGCCGCAAGAAGAACGTGATCATTCTGGACAGCGGCGAGAACGTGAACCCCGAGGAGCTGGAAAAGCTGCTGGTGCCCTGTGCGGACATTCAGGAGTGCATCGTGAAGGAAAAGGACAAAAAGATCTGTGCCCTCATCTACTGTGACCCTGCAAAGCAGGATGCGGTGAAGGAGTTCGTCACTGGGGTCAACCGCGGCCTGCCGCTGTACAAGCGCATGGTGACGGAGTTCAGTGCACAGCCGCTGCCCCGCAACGCCATGGGAAAACTGCTGCGCTGAACACAGGAGGAAACAGAACAATGCGTAAGATCAGAGTGCTGGATAATGTCTACGACCTTATCACCATCAACATGGAAGACCGCTTCAAGGATAATGTGGCCTTCCGCTTCTACGACACCGCAAACGATGCCGTGACCACCATCCTCTATAAGGATTATGTGCAGGATATCCGCAAGGCGGTGAATTACTTCCAGTCCACCATCCCGGAGATCAAGGGCAAAAAGATCTGCCTGCTCACCAAGAACAGCTACGAGTATGCCGTGAACACCTTTGGCGTGGTGGCGGCCGGTGCGGTGCTGGTGCTGCTGAACCAGCGCAAGAGCTGGGACGAGCTGAGCTACGAGCTGGGCCTTGTGGAGCCGGATGCCATCCTGACCGACGGCGACGACTACGGCTTCAACGACCAGCTCAAGGCTGCCTACGGCGATATCCTCCGCCCCATGGATGGCTTCCGAAGCTATGAGCCTGCGCAGCTGACCCGCTGCATCGACCACGAAGCCTGATGGTCCTGATGTTCACCTCCGGTACCACAGGCCGCAGCAAGGGCGTGATGCTGAGCGAGAAGAATTTCTTCTCGGTGATGCGTGCCCACACCCAGATCGGTGAGCACATGATGGCGTATAAGCACGAACCGGACCTCGTCATGAGCCAGTACACCGTGCTGCCCATGTTCCATCTGGGCGCGTTCATCTGCCTGTTCTCCTGGGCCCACGCAGGCTGGGCGCTGAACGTCAGCAGCGACATCCGCAACTTCTATAAAGAGGTAAAGCGGATGCCCAGTCAGGCCATGGCGGTGGTGCCGGTCATTATGAACTCGCTCCACCACGATGTGATGCGCGGCCGCAAGGACCGTCTGGGTGAGCTGTGGGTGCCCATCTGCTCCTCTGCCATGTTCGACCCGCAGGTGATGCTGGATATGGCGGAACACGGCATGTTCGTGGTGCAGACCTACGGCAGCACCGAGACCTGCGGCGACGGCATCATCAACTACGCACAGGACGCAAAGCACATCGGCGCTGTGGGTCAGGGCAACGATTATCTGGACTACAAGATCGCCGAGGACGGCGAGCTGTGCATGCGCGGCGACAGCATCATGCTGGGCTACTACAAGGACCCGGAGGCCACCGCCGAGGTCATTGACGCGGACGGCTGGTTCCACACTGGCGATTTGGCCCGCAAGGACGAGGACGGCTACTATTTCCTGACCGGCCGCAAGAAGAACCTCATCATTCTAGACAGCGGCGAGAACATCAACCCGAAGAGCTGGAAGCATCGTGGGCAAGTGCGAAGCCGTGAAGGAATGTGTAGTAAAAGAAATGGGCAAGAAGATCGGCGTGGTGGTCTATTGTGACGAGGACAAACAGCAGCAGGTGCGGGATTTTATCACCGAGCAAACCGCACCCTGCCGCTGTACAAGCGTATGAGCGCAGTGGAGTTCAGCACCGAGCCGCTGCCGCGCAACGGTGCAGGCAAGCTGCTGCGCCAGTGATACAGATGCGATCGAATGCCCGGATGCATAAATGGGCCGGCAGACCGGCAGACTGAAAACAGGAGTTCCGACAAAAAACAAAGCTTTGTTGCCGGAACCCTTGCGCACAGGAGAGAATCAGGGTATTATTATGGAAAGGCATAGGAGATTGTGCCTATTATCCGTCACGGAAAGGAAGAAAATTTCTATGGAACGAGCAGAGATCATTTCCCAGATCCTGGCCATCCTGGAGGATGTTGCCGAGGTCTCTCCCGAAGATGTGAATGAGAACAGCGTCCTGATGGACGATCTGGATCTGTCCTCAATGGAGATCCTGACCATTGTGGCAGACCTCGAGGAGACCTTCGGCCTGCGCATCCCTGAAAAGGAGCTGCGCAACTTTGTGACCATAGGGGATCTGGTGGATTATCTGGCGGCAAACGCGGGGTAACAGTTCATGAATGAGTCGCAGCGCTCGACGGAGTACATCTTTCAGGGAACAATGTACTTCTTCCGTCGGGAGAAGATCCTGTGTCGGTACCAGTTTGCGCTGCAGGATGCGGTGGAGCCCGCTCTTTTGCAGCGCGCACTGGAGGCGGCGCTTTCGGCCGCACCGTACTATCGGGTACAGCTGGTGCAGGAAAAGCGGAGCTTTTTTCTGGAGCCGAACCCGAACCCCTGCCTTGTGTATCAGGGCAGTGCACAGCGCGATATCCCGGAGGAAACGAACGGCTATCTTTTCAGCGTGAGCTGTGAGGGGGACACCGTCTATTTTGACTGGTATCATTTCCTCATGGACGGCCACGGGGTGTCGCCCTTCCTCACCCGCATTCTGGAACAGTACTGCAACCTGCGCTATGGCACGGCGTTTGCAAACACGCCCATCGTGTGCAGCCCGGCCTATGACATCGAGGCCATGATGGAAAAATATCCACCCCTCACAGCCACCGAGAGCACGATGCAGAGAGATGTGGTGCAGACCTACGAGGGCAGGATGCGCCGCACCCGGGTGCGGCTGACCAAGCAGAGCCTTGTGGACAGGGCAGTGGAGAACGGCGTCAAGCCCTTTACAGCGCTGGCCGGTCTGCTGAGCCTTGCGCTGCGCAGCTATCTGGGCAAAGACGAGATCCAGTATTCCTACTCGGCAGATACCCGCAGGGAAGCGGGCGTGCCGGATGCCCTTTACAACTGCGTGTGCTCCTTCCAGAGCGGCGTGAAGCTGAACGATGACACCCGCCTTGCGGACATCGTGCCGGAAATGGATGCCGAGGTGCTCCGCACCCTGCAGCCGGAGGCAAAGCTGCGCCAGATGACCCAGCAGATGAGCTGGGTATACAAGGTAGACCAGCAGAAAGCGCCCCTGCGCATCAAGCAGAGGGTGTTCCAGATGGGCGAGTACATCAGCGGTGTCCCGGCGGATTTCTGGCTCAGCTATCTGGGCAATCCGCTGCTGCCGGCTACGCAGGAGCTTGAGCAGTACACCAAAGACTTCAACGTCTGGGTCCCGCCGGATGGCGGCTCCATGGGTGTGGAAGCCTCCAGCCTGAATGGCATCATCACTCTGTGCATCGAGAACAAGGCCGAAATGCCAGGCCTTGCCGGGATGATCCGCACCGCTTTTGAAAAAGAGGACATCACGGTGCTGGAAGCCGTGGATCTGGATACATAAGTGCAGAACATAAAAAGCACTCTTTCCGGGCAGGAAAGGGTGCTTTTTTTGCGTCTTATTCGGTCCGTGCAGGCCGTGTGGTCACCTCGCCGCAGCGCAGAGCTTCCTGTCGCCGTTCTCCCTCTGGATGACCAGCCGCCCTTCCTCGTCGATGGCAAGGCCTTTGCGGCGTAGGTCTCGGTCTCGGCACACACCGTCACCCAATGGCCGGG
>ENA-OPZM01000541-OPZM01000541.1-human-gut-metagenome-genome-assembly--contig:-NODE-541-length-16084-cov-2.232249_pt1 | contig 16084 bp, 22 predicted proteins | sample MGYA00242478_ERZ504493 | MGnify/ENA primary metagenome ERZ504493 (study PRJEB26092, sample SAMD00036227) | human gut metagenome | host: Homo sapiens | study: EMG produced TPA metagenomics assembly of...
CTTGTATGATTTGCGTAGGTTTTGGACTTACGTCAGCTTTACTATGCATAAAAATATTTTTCTTTCCTTTTTCTTGTACTGACAGCCAAACCCCAAATTTAAGTCAATACGTTTTGCTCATCTCTCTGCTATTATAATGCATATAGCCGCAAAAATAAAGCAAAACAACTGGAAGTTTCATGATTCCTGATTGAAACCGGCGCTTTCGTCTGCTAAAATAAGTCTATTCAGAACTTGAAAGGAGCATCCGTCATGAGCTATTCTATCCCCATCGAAACCAGCGCCAGACATATCCATCTCTGCCGTCAGGACTTTGAAGCCTGTTCGGGAAAGGGAAGGAACTGACTTCAAAGCAAATCTCAGCCAGCCGGGCCAGTATGTTGCCGAAGAGCGACTGACCGTCACGGGTCCGAAAGGCACTTTTGAAAATGTAGCTATCCTCGGCCCATTCCGTTCCGAGACACAGCTTGAAATTTCCATGACCGATACACGGAAGCTCGGTGTCCCCGCAGTGATCCGTCAGTCCGGAGATACCGCGGATACCCCCGGCTGCACACTGACCGGCCCGCTTGGCTCCATTGATATCGACCACGGCGTCATCGTTGCCAAGCGCCATATCCATATGACGCCTTTCCAGGCGCTTCAAATGCGCGTGAAAGACAAGGATGAAGTCTTTGTCATCATGGAAAGCTATGAAAGATCCCTGATCTTTGCCGATGTCATTGTCCGCGTAGATCCGAATTTTGCATTGGCCATGCACGTAGATACTGACGAAGCTAATGCCTTTGCCAATTATGACCACCCTACAGGCGTGATCTTAAAGCTGTTCGGCGGAAGAACCTATAATCTCCAGAAATGGGCAGAAGAACTGCAAAGCGGTATCCGCCGGGTTTAAGCTTCTGACATCTGCTCTAAATCTTTGCCGTCAGTGTCTTCGCAGTGACGCCCCGGATCATTCCCAGCTTCCCTGACAGGGAGCTGGTCGCATCCTGCGGCGCGTCAATCACGATACTGATGATCGAAACACCCCTGCTCCGGTAGGGGATTCCCATGCGCCCCACGATATATTCACGAAACTCGTGCAGGAGATCATTCACAGCTCCTGCCGCCTCTTCATCTTTCAGGATGATACTGATCACAGACACCTTATTTTCCAATTTTCACCACTCCCTATTGTGTTACATGCGATCATTATACCACGCGCGCTGGGAAGGAAGCGACGCACAAGCGGCATTTACTTCCCAAGCCGTGGATTGCCGGTATAATCCTGCGAAGCGGGGCGGGCCGGCTGGCCCGGATCGCACCTCGTGCGATCATTATACCACATTCCTCCCTGACCGCATCTAATTATTTTTCTCATCTTTGATCTGGCGCCTCTGACATCCATGTGATAATCCGTCCGATAAATTAGCTTGGATACTGGCACCAGTTCGTATCCAGCCTCTTTCAGCCTCTGTATCAGCGGCTTCAGAGCCTCCGCCATATATTTTGTCCCCGCATGGGCCCGGATGATCGCTCCGTTTCCCAATTCCTCATTTCCCATCACTGTATTTAAGATATTCTTTTTCCCATAGTCCTTCCAGTCCATCGTGTCAATATTCCATTCAATCGTATAATACCCCTGTTCTTCTGCTGTCAGGATCACTTCATCATCATAATTCCCATACGGCGTCCGGAAAAGGTTCATTTCCACACCGGCTATTTCTTTTACCCGTTCATGCGCTTCCGAAATTTCTTCTCTCTTCTCCTCATATGTCAGCTGTGTCATGCTTTTGTGATCCTGGCTGTGGTTTCCCAGATCATGGCCCAAGTCGCGGATCTTCTTTAGCAGCTCCGGATTTTGTTCCGCCCACTCTCCAGTCACAAAAAAGGAGACTTTCACCCCCTCTTCCTCCAGCACATCGAGTATCTCCGGAAGATCTCCGTTCTCCCAGCCACATCAAAGGTCAGCGCTACCTTCGCATCCTCTGTCTCCACAGAACATATCGGAAGCTCTCTGCCGTTCACATTCGAAGACACCGTGGAATATTCTGCCAGATAACCTGCAGCTCCCGAGACAGTAACTGCCATGAGCAGCACCCATGTGATCCTTCCTGCTTTCATCCTATCGTCTCCGGATTTTGCTGTTACTGGGAATATATGCTTCATTTTTCCCTTTTATTCCCATCTGCAAGTGTGGTTTTTTCTTCCTTCTTTATAGATTTGATGCTATAATGTCTGTATGAAAAGCACAACTTTAAAAAAAATCATAAACAACAGCATATATACGCTGACACTGCTAATTGCCGCAACGGCTCTTGGATTTGTAATCTTTTACGTCAGCAAAAATAATACCGCCAATATTGCTCTGGTTATATTCTGGCTCTGCTGATGATTTCCAGGCACACAGCCAGCTATGCATGCGGAATTTTTTCCGCTGTTTTCAGCGTGGTATCCATCAACTGTTTTTTACATATCCGTTTTTTGCCGTAAATTTCACATTGGATGGATACCCGATTACTTTTATCTTCATGCTGGCCATCGCCGTACTGACCAGCGCTACGACAATCCGGATGAAAAAGCAGGAAAATGATAGCTGAACGGGAGCGCAGGATAAACGAAACGGAAAAGGAACGGATCCGCGCCAACCTTCTCCGGGCTGTCTCCCATGATCTTCGCACCCCTCTTACCAGTATTATCGGCGCCTCCGCATCTTATCTGGAAAACCAGGAGTCGCTGACTCAGCAGGAGTGCACAGATCTGATTTCCACGATCAACGAGGATTCACACTGGCTTTTAAATATGGTTGAAAACCTTCTGTCTGTCACCCGTATCCAGAATGACGGCGGCAAGGTTACGAAAGAACCGGAAATTATTGTAGAAGAAGTTGTATCAGAAGCTATTACCCGGCTGAAAAAGAGGATACCAGGTGCTGATCTGAAAGTTTCCGCCCCGGAGCAGATGCTGATGCTTCCCATGGATCCTTTGCTGATCGAGCAGGTTCTGATCAATCTTCTGGAAAACGCACTGGTACATTCCGGAAGCAATGCACCTGTAGAGCTTGTGATCACTGAAGAAAAGGACACGATAACCTTTCATGTCATCGACCATGGCAAGGGAATCGATGTAGATATTCTGCCGGAGCTTTTAAGCGGACATTATGAAAAGCCCCCCGCATCAGACGCCCACCGCGGCATGGGGATAGGCCTTTCCATCTGCAATACGATCGTGCAGGCCCATGGAGGTATTCTTGCCGCAAAGAATCATGACTCCGGCGCCGAATTTTATTTTACACTTCCCAAGGAGGACAACATATGATAACCCCTAGTTATTCTGTACTGATCATCGAAGATGAGAAAAATATTCTGGACTTCATGACAAAAGCCCTGAAGGCCAATAATTATAAGGTCTTTACTGCAGTTTCCGGCAATGCCGGACTTGCTCTCATTACATCCCAGTGCCCGGATGTAGTTCTTCTGGACCTGGGACTGCCGGATATTGACGGAAATGAAATCATTTCGTCAGTCCGTCAGTGGACCAGCTGCCCTATTATCGTTGTCTCAGCCCGCAGCAGCGAGCGGGACAAGGTAACAGCCCTTGATCTGGGGGCAGATGACTACATCACAAAGCCCTTTGGCACACCGGAGCTCCTGGCCAGGATCCGCGCTTCCCTGCGCCACAGTAACCGCATGGAGTCCAGCGGTCCTCTGTACATTCATCCTTATCAGTGTCATGGGCTTATCATTGACTTTGAAAAAAGAATGATCTCCCTGCACGGGAAGCCTGTCCACCTGACTCCGGTGGAATATAAAATCGTCGCTTTTCTGGCCAGAACTCCGGAAAGGTCATGACATATTCCGCTATCATGTCCAACATCTGGGGCCCTTATACCGACAGCAACAACCGGATCCTGCGTGTAAACATGGCAAACATCCGCCGAAAGCTGGAGCTTAATCCAGCTCAGCCGGAATACATTTTTACAGAAGTCGCGTCGGCTACCGGATGAAAGAAGACGAATATGAGGCCGGATAAATGTGATCAAACTGTGAACGGGACGTACACTTTTGCAAAAAGTGTACGTCCCCGTTCACATATTAGTCATTCTTATTCAGCCATTCTTTCATCAGTTCCACATAGTGGTCGTTGTCTTCCACGAAGCACATATGCCTGCATTCCCGGAACAGTTCCCACTCTGCATTCGGGATCCGGTCATACATATATTTAGCGATGTACGGCGTACACAGATCATTTCCGCCGTTGATCACAAGAGTCGGCTCCTTGATATCCTTTAACTGCTCTGTTACGTCATAGTCTTTCAAAGTTCCCTGTGGTGTGAACTCGTTCGGACCCCAGCCTACCACGTAAGCCTCTCCGCCCTTCTTTACCGGACGGCGCAGGCACTCCGGAGAGTCCTCTGTCACTTCTCCTGCCGCGTAGCGAGCATGTATTCTGTTTCTGCTGCCACATAGGCCGGATCGCTGTAGTCTCCGCTGGAGGTTGCCTTATCGATGGCGTCCTGCATTTCCTGCGGAAGGAACTTGATCATCCTGTGCTGCTCAATGCCCCACATCCAGGATGCCGGCAGCGTACTGGAAAGGATCAGGCTCTTTAATCCTTCCGGCTTATGGTTGCACACATAATCCAGAAGCAGCATACCTCCCCAGGACTGTCCCAGAAGATGCATCTCTGTAAGCCCCAGATGCTCTCTTAAGGCTTTCAGCTCCTCGATCCATGTTTCTGCTGTCCACAGATCCGGACGGTTTTCCACATAAGATTCCCCGCATCCGATCTGGTCATACATGACAAGCTCACGCCCGTCCTCTTCTGCCAGGCGGTCCAGCACCTCAAAATAATTGTGGGTAGAGCCCGGTCCTCCATGCAGAAGCACCAGCGGCTTTTTATTGCCGGTCTTCTTTCCTACAATGCGATAATACGTTTTGTACCCCTTAAATGGCATATAACCTTCTCTGATTTCCATAATGAAAACCTCCTTTTATTCTTCAATCATCATCTTGATGATCTCTTCATTGGTCACTTTCATACCATCTTTCCCAAGTCGTCCGATGTTATGAATGGTTGCTTCCACGCCCCGGGTGACGATACCGTCCCTGCATAGAACTGCTGTCCTCTCAGATACATATTGTAGCCCAGGATTCCTGCATCCACAGACTCGGCAATCTTGGCGGCGCAGGATGCCTTTGCACCGTCGCATACCATACCGGAAACAATAGCCAGCGCGTTGACCACCGTGTGGATCACTTCCTCATAACCGCCTCCGCAAAGGTATGCGATACCCGCGCCTGCTGCCGCGCCTGCGCTGACAGCTCCGCAGTAAGCGGAAAGCCGTCCGATTCCCGTTTTCTGATGGATCGCCACCAGGTTGGACAGTGCCAGCGCCCGGTAGGTCTTGTCCTCATCCGCCTTCAATTCCTTTGCATATTCCAGCACCGGCAGAGAACAGGTCATTCCCTGGTTTCCGCTTCCCGCATTGATGATGACCGGCAGTTCACAGCCGTTCATCCGTGCGTCAGAGCCGGCAGCGGCCCTTGCCTTTGCCCGCACTTTTACATCCTGATCCCCATAAGTATCCAGGAGTACGCTTCCAATATTCGCGCCATAGTCCCCTTTTAATCCCTCGTCTGCGATCGCCGTATTATATTCGATCTGACGGGATATGACCTCTCTGATATCATCCACCTCTACCGTGTTGATAAAGTCCCAGATAGCCTTCATATCCAGAAGGCTTCTGTCTGTCAGGCCTTCCTCTGACTCACCCTCTACCGGAATATCCAGCAGTACCTTATGGTCCTTTTCGATGTGCACGATATTGGTGTGATAATTGGCAATCCGCACCTGAGAATAAGAATCCCCCTTCTTCAGCGTCACGATGATCTCAAAGGTAATCCCATTGTCCACGTGCTCCACCGTGATCTTCGTATTTTCCAGGAACTCCTTCATCCGGGTGATCTGTTCATCGGAAACCTCTGCGATCACCTCCAGCTCCTTATCTGCCTGTCCGGCTATGATCCCCGCCGCGGCTGCCGCCGGGATTCCCTTCAAATGATTGGTATTTGGCACGATCACGCTTTTTACATTTTTAATAATACTTCCGCTGGCCTCCACCTTTACTTCATCCGGCACGGCTCCCAGCACCTCTCTTGCTTTTGCCGCCGCATATGCCAGCGCGATCGGCTCCGTACACCCCATTGCCGGAACCAGTTCTTCTTTTAATATCTGGACATATGCCTGATACTTTTCATCGTCTCGTTTCACGATCCACTCCTTTCTCCTACCTTTTATTATATCTGTAAAACGGACAGATTCCTAGCCTTTTTCATTGTAAACCCGTTCCATGGTAAACCCTCGTCCGCTTACTTCATTGATCTGTGTAATGGTAATAAATGCCTTCGGATCGATACTCTGCACGATCTCCCGTACCGAATACAGCTTTCTGTTCTGTATGACACACAGAACTCCTTTCTGCTCGCATCCGCCGTATCCGGTCTCAATGTGGACCATCGTAACCCCGGCGTCAATATCCTTTAATACCCTCTCTTTGATCTCTTCGTATTTATCCGAGATGATAAACAGCTGGATCTGAGATTTTCCAAGAAGCATTACCCGGTTCATGAACACCGTTTCCAGTACCAGCGTCATGATACCGTAGAGCACCTGCTCCGATGTGGAATCGAAGATCTGGCTTCCCAGCACGAGAAAATCCACCACGTAGAGCAGCACCGCCACTGGAATATGGAACCATTTGTGGAAGATCAGCGCCAGGATGTCGGTTCCTCCCGTAGAGGATCCCACCTTGACGATCAGGCCGATTCCCGCTCCCAGGAGAACTCCTCCGTAGAGCGTCGCCAGCATAATATTATCTGTCAGCTCGGTAATCCCGGGTATCATCTGTGCCACAGACAAAAATGCCGGATAAGCAAAGGTACTGACTATCGTTGTCAGAGCAAACTTCTTCCCCAGCACCAGCGTCCCCCATACAAAGAGAAACGCATTGACCGCCAGGATCAGCGAGGACAGCGGCAGGGAAATGACTCTGCTCAGCAAAAGGCCGATACCAGTAGCTCCGCCCATAATAATCCCGTGAGGGACAATAAAAGCCGCAACCGAAAATGCAAGTATCGCATTTCCTCCCAGCACGCCGAGAACGGTCTGCAGCAGTTTCATATTCTTATTCCCCATATCAAAAACCTCTCTTTCTCTTCTGCTGTTCTACTTTCCTACGAAATCCCCTTCATGGTCAGCTGGATCCTCTTTCTCTTAAGATCCACACTCAGCACTTTTACATCTACGATATCCCCTACATGTACGACCTCCAGCGGATGTTTGATATACTTTTTGTCGGTGATCTCGGAAATATGGACCAGTCCGTCCTGGTGCACTCCGATATCCACAAACACCCCAAAATCTATGACATTCCGGACCGTGCCCTTCAGCACCATGCCTTCTTTCAGATCCTTCATATCCAGCACATCTGTCCGCAGGATCGGCCCCGGCATTTCTTCTCTTGGATCGCGTCCCGGCTTTTCCAGCTCCTTTACAATATCCCGCAGGGTGATCTCTCCCGTCTGCAGTTCCTCCGAAAGCTTATGATAGTCCCTGATCGTAAGCGACAGGCCTTTCAGATTGCCTTTCCGGATATCCTCCGGCGTAAAGCCCTGCTTCTTTAGAAGCTTCTCGGCCGCCTCATAGGATTCCGGATGCACGCTGGTCCCATCCAGCGGATTTTTCCCGTCAGAGATCCGCAGGAAACCTGCACACTGTTCAAAGGCCTTCGGCCCCAGCTTTGCCACCTTTAAAAGCTCTTTTCGGTCTGTAAACTTCCCGTTTTCCTCCCGGTAGGCCACGATATTTTTTGCGATCGTGCCGGAAATTCCGGAAATATAGGAAAGAAGCGGCGCCGATGCCGTATTCAGATCCACACCCACACGGTTTACACAGTCTTCCACCACACCAGACAGTGCTTCATTCAGCTTTTTCTGATTCATATCATGCTGATACTGCCCCACTCCGATGGCTTTGGGATCGATCTTTACCAGCTCTGCCAAAGGATCCTGCAGCCGTCTTGCGATCGAAGCAGCGCTTCTTTGTCCCACATCAAATTTAGGGAACTCCTCGCTGGCCAGCTTGCTGGCGGAGTATACGGACGCTCCTGCCTCGCTGACGATCACATACTGCACCTTCTGCGGGATCTCCTTTAACAATTCCACAATGAACTGCTCGGATTCCCGGGACGCTGTCCCGTTCCCCAGAGAGATCAGTGTAACATGATATTTCTCAATAATTTTCTTCAGCAGATCCTTAGAAGCCTGGATCTTCTTCGGCGTGGTCGGCGCTGTCGGATAGATGACTGTAGTGCCGATGACCTTTCCCGTAGGATTGACCACCGCAAGCTTACACCCGGTACGAAAGGCCGGGTCCCATCCAAGGACTGTCTGCCCTACGATCGGAGGCTGCATCAGAAGCTGCTCCAGATTCTTTTTAAACACCTGGATTGCTCCGTCTTCCGCTTTTTCTGTCAGTTCATTTCTGATCTCCCGTTCAATGGCCGGTGCGATCAGACGCTTGTAGCTGTCATCCGCCGCCTCTTTCAGCACCGGAGTCGTGTACGGATTGTCGCTTCGCAGGATCTTCTTATAAAGATACCGCAGGATTTCCTCTTCCGGCGCCTCCACTTTTACGGTCAGAAATTTTTCCTTCTCTCCACGGTTCAGGGCAAGCACCCGGTGCCCGGCAAGCTTTCCTGCCGGCTCCTCAAAATCATAATACATCTCATAAACGGACTCTGCCTCCGGATCCTTTGCCGCAGAGATGACCCGCCCCTTTTTCATCGTCACAGAACGGATATAACTCCGGTAATCCGCATCATCCGAAATGTTCTCCGCAATGATGTCCCGGGCGCCCTGAATCGCCTCTGCCGCGCTTTTCACGCCCTTTTCCTCATCTACATATTCCTCCGCCAGTTCTTCTGGCGGACGGTCTGTTTTCTGTAATGTGATCAAAACGGCCAGCGGTCCAGCCCTTTTTCCTTGGCAATCGATGCTCTGGTCCTTCGCTTTGGCCGGTAGGGGCGGTACAGGTCTTCCACTACCACCATCGTTTCGGCCGCCAGGATCTGATTCTTCAGCTCCTCTGTCAGCTTTCCCTGCTCCTCGATACTATTCAGCACCTGCTCCTTCTTTTCTTCCAGTCCCCGCAGGTAGGTAAGCCTCTCGTGAAGTGTCCTGAGCTGCTCATCATTAAGCGTTCCTGTGGCCTCCTTCCGGTATCTGGCGATAAAGGGAATGGTGCTGCCCTCGTCGATCAGACGGACGGCCGCATCCACCTGCCACCTTTTTACCCCCAGCTCTTCTGTGATCTTTTGATTTATATCCATCTTCTATATCCTTTCTATTTTTACACCGAAACTAATTATAACGAATAATCTCCTGCTTAGCAACAGTCTTGGGCATACCGAGTTCACTCTGTTTTCTTGAAAAAAAGGGGGCCTCATGCTATACTGAAATCAACTTAAAAACAATCAAAAGGGAGTATTGCTCATGGAAACAAATATCCAGGAACTTTCCAAACAGCAGCTAAAATCAAGGGAAACAAAAGCAAAGATTTTCCGGGCTGCCAAACAGATCCTGAAAGAGCAGGGCTACGAGGCCCTTTCTATCAAAAACATATGCGAAGAGGCCGGCGTATCCAACGGCAGCTTTTACCATCATTTCAAGACCAAGGACGATCTTCTTTCCTATTATATTGAAGAACAGCCTCGCATCGATCCCAGCTATCTGGATCTTCCGGCAACTCCGGAGGAGGCAAAGACCGCGATCATCCGTGTTTATCTGAATTATGTCCACTACTGCCAGGAATTAGGCCTGGAGTTTGTGTCCAATTATTATACGCCGAAAAACCAGTCCCTGAATCCTCTGATCCGTACGGAGCGCCCCTATCCGATCGTCACGGTCCACGATTATCTGCAAAAGGCGATCGAATGCCGGAGTGGTTCGTCTTCCTCTTCCTTTAGAGGACGTGACCACGGATATCCGCATGATCGTGATCGGCAATGTATTCGAATGGTGTCTGAAGGACGGAAAAGCCGATTTTGAAGGTAATATGGCCCGCTCTCTGAAAATATATCTGGACGGGCTTTTTTAGGCTATAGAAAGAAGGAACTCTGCCATGTATCATTTTATTATCAATCCTGCTGCCAGATCCGGGCTTGGAGAACACATGTGGAAGAAACTGGAGCCTTTGCTGAAACAGCGCCGCATCTCTTATCAGGCGGTATTTACCCGGTATCAGTCCCATGCTACTAAGATCGCAGAAGAGATCACCTCTGACGGCGACCGCCATACACTGATCGTCCTCGGCGGCGACGGGACAGTCAATGAAGTTATCAATGGAATTGTTTACCTGGGACAGACAGAGCTCGGCTATATACCGCTTGGATCCAGCAACGATCTTGCCCGGGGACTTGAGCTTCCTTCCGATCCGGAAAAAGCTCTTTTTTCCATTCTTAATGCACCGGCCCGCCCGATCGATATTGGCTGCGTCAGATACGGTGGCAGGACGCGGCGTTTTATCGTAAGCTCCGGGTTTGGATTCGATGCTTCTGTCTGTCACCAGGTCATGGTTTCCCGGCTAAAGCCCCTGCTCAACAGACTGCACCTTGGAAAGCTGACCTATGCAGGCGTCGCACTCCAGCTTTTATTCTTTCTGCGTCCACAGAACATGCAGATGATCCTGGACGGACAGGAAAAGATTTCCTTTCACGGCGTATACTTTGCCGCCTCTATGAATCTTCCCTTTGAGGGCGGCGGCTTCAAATTCTGCCCCCATGCGGACTGCCGTGACGGCAAGCTCAATATCATCGTCGTTTCAGGCCTTTCCAAGCTAAAGGTACTGTTACTCCTGCCTACGGCTTTCTTCGGACTTCACACCCGTTTTCACGGTGTGCATACTTACACCTGCCATAGCGCAGAGTTCCTGAGCGCGGCAGAGCTTCCGGTCCATACAGACGGCGAACCCGTTCTCCGTCAGCAGCGTATGATGGTCCGGCTGGAAAATGAAAAACTTCTTATGAAAATTATTAACAAATAGTGAAGACGGTTGTTGATTTATTTTTTTCATGTTATAATCCATTGAGAATCCGGAATATGATATATTTAAGACATTTGCAAAAGGGAGTATGCATAATGAATATTAGAAAGACAGCCGGAAAAATACTAAAAAAATACAGTCATGCATGGGTATTTCTGTACGCTCTGATCTATATGCCTGGTTCACCTGGCTGGAAAAGAGAACCGGAGTACAGTACACCATGGTACACTCTCCTCTGGATTCCTATATTCCATTTATAGAGTATTTTGTCATACCGTATCTTTTGTGGTTTGTATTTATTGCCACAACAGGACTATATTTTTTCTTTACCGAAAAACAGAGCTTTTACAGAATGGCCGCATTTACAATTACAGGAATGACACTTTTTCTGATCATATGCACCTTCTTTCCGAACGGACAGGAGCTGCGTCCTCATACATTTGAGCATGACAACATTTTTGTATCGCTTGTGCAGGTTATCTATGCTACGGATACGCCAACCAATGTCCTTCCCAGCCTTCACGTATTTAACTCGCTGGGAGCCTCTGTGGCAATCGCGCACAGCCCTCGCTTAAGGAAGCACCCGCTGGTCCGCTACGGCGCTTATTGTCTGGCGGCACTGATCATTCTGTCTACCGTATTTTTAAAACAACATTCTGTAACGGACGTATTTGCCGCATTTGCCATGGCGCTTCTGATCTATCCTCTGGTCTACGTACTACAGGATAAGAAAGCTCCTAAGCTGTTAAAACAGCCTATATAAAAATAAACACGTATATGCTATAATGAGAAAAAATGCCGAACAAAAGGAAGGAGATATGAACTATGTACGCAGAATTTACTGATAATCTGGTGACCGGAAATGAAATGATCGATTCCCAGCACAAAGAACTGATCGAAAGAATGAACAAGCTGTTGGAAAGCTGTGAGCAGAGTAACGATAAAGCAGTTGCCGTAAAGACACTTGACTACCTTGCAGACTACACCGACTACCATTTCTCCGCCGAGGAGCAGCTTCAAAGAGAAATCGAATATCCCGGATTCGCAAAACATCACGAGCAGCATGAGGCGTTCCGCCAGACCATCAAAGAGCTGGACGAAATGCTTGAAGAGGAAGAAGGTCCTTCCAATGCCTTCGTAGAAAAAGTCCAGGAAAATATCGTAAACTGGTTTTACACTCATATTCAGGGCTTTGACCGCTCTGTAGCAGAGTATAAAAATATGAGAAAAAGCGGCGACCGCCTGTAAAAAATAAAAATGTGGCCCTGTCTGACGGCAGATTCCAACCGTCCGGCAGGGCCTTTTTTATCATCCTAGAACTTCTCGTAGTGTACCTTCTCCATCGGCAGTTTATCCAGCTCATAGGCATCTGCTTTTGCAGCCGGCATACCAAGGACCAGAATAGCCTGGAGTTTATATTTCTCCGGGAATCCCAGTCTTGTGCGTACATACTCCTCTGTCGTGGTGTCTGCGTCCGCATTTCTGAGTCTTCCCTGCAGCCAGCAGCTTCCCACACCCAGGTGGTCCGCCATCAGATGCATGTTTGTCATAGCTACGGAGCAGTCCTCTACCCATACATCCTGTGCCTCGGCATCCCCGATCACAACAATGGCACATTTCGCTTCTTTTAACATAGCAACTCCGCCTTCACGGCATCCTGCTAATTCATCCAGCATGGCTTTGTCCTTTACGACAATAAATTCCCACGGACGTTTTGCTTTTCCTGATTCAGAAAGCAGCCCCGCCTGAAGGATCTTCGTAAGGCTTTCTTCCGGGATCTCCTCCTCTGTGTATTTCCGGATACTCCGGCGTGATCTCATCATGTCTAATAATTCCATTATTAACGCTTCCTTTCTTTTATATATGGTTTATATCAAGCAGGATCTTTCTGCCCTGCTCTCCGGCTTTCTCACCCAAAACGGGGGAAGGATTGCTGCCATATCTATTATAACAACAATCCTTCGCTTTTGCATTATATAAATTGGAGGCTATAACTCTAAGTAAGCCTTTAAGACCTCATTTAAATCTGCTGCAATACCATAATCCGCAATATTGTAGATCGGGGCATTTTCATCTGTATTGATGGCAACCATAAGTTTCGTATCTTTGATTCCTTCTGTATGCTGGATTGCTCCGGATACTCCCAGCGAAATACAGATCTTCGGACGGATCGTAAATCCTGTCTGTCCGATCTGATTCTGGAACGGGATCTGTCCGGTGTCCGCAAGCGGTCTCGTTCCGCCGATAGCTGCTCCGATCTTGTCCGCAAATGCTTTTAAAAGCGCAAAGCTTTCCGGTTCCTCGGCTCCTCTTCCGCCTACAACCACAACTTCGGCCGCCAGAATACTATCTGTCTCAGCTTCCGCCGGAACAGCCGATGTCACTTCAATCTTTGACTCAGGAAGGCTGATATCTTCAAAATAGGTAACTTCTGCCTCTCCCGCTCCTTCGTACGGAGTGTAGACTCCGGGTCTCACCGTCATCATCTGGGGATAATATCCTTCTTTTGTCACGATCGTAACAAAAACATTTTCACCAAAGGAAGGTTTGTTTTGTTTGATATAGTAAGACCCGTCCTCTCTTTTATCTACCAGAAGTTCTGTACAGTCCGCCGTCAGCCCACAGTTCAGCTTTACCGCTACCCGTGAAAAAATGGAACGTCCCATAGGGGTTGCCGGAACCAATACGCTGGAAGGATCTATCTTCTTCAGCATCTCTGCAACCACCTGGCTGAGTGCATCGTCCTGGAATGCACAGTCCCTGTCGGTCTTTACTGCATAAATTTCATCCACGCCTGACTGCTTTAACTGATCCACAAGAGCTTCACATTCACTTCCTGCGACGATCGCCTGGATCGGTTCATTCGTCGTCTCTTTTATTTTATGTGCTGCGGAGATCAGTTCTGCTGTGACAGGCTCAATTTTTCCATTATAATTTTCTGCATATACGCAAATTCCATTCGCCATTACTCTTTTCCTTTCTCCGTCTCAATTAACTCTTTCAGCTTTTCAGCCAGCTCCTTCGGTGTTCCCGTCAGGAATTCTGCCTTTCTGTCGCTCTCAGGCTCGAAGGAGTCTGTTACGATAGTCGGTGATCCTGGAAGTCCCACTTTTTCCGGATCCATGCCCATTTCTGCATTCGTGTAGGCCGCAAGCGGTTTGGATTTAGCTGCTCTCTTTGTCCTTAAGGTTGCAAGCTTGGCTCGTTTGCCCCAAAGTTTACGCTTACCAGAGCCGGAAGGGCCGCTTTAATGGTAAGATCCAATCCCTGGAATTTCTTTATAATCGTTACTTTGTCCGGTTCCTCTGCATCATAGGAGACAGACTGAATCTCTGTTACATGCGGAATGCCCAGATATTCTGCCACCATTGCTCCTACCTGCCGTCGCGCCGTCTGCTGACAGCGCTCCGCCCATGATCAGATCAAATTCTCCATATTTCTTGATGCCTTCTGCCAGCACCTTTGCTGTCGCGATAGTGTCCGCACCTCCGAATACACGGTCAGTGATCAGACAGCTTTCATCACAGCCAAGCGCCATTGCATCTCTCAGCGCCTTCTCTGCGTCCGGAGGTCCCATGGTAAATACCACGACCTTCCCTTCTGTCTGCTCCTTCAGCACAAGCGCCGCCTCAATGGCATTTAAGTCAGACGGGTTGATCATTCCTTCTGAGCTTGCGCGTACCAGGCATGTGTTACAGGATCCACAGATACGTCGTTTGAAACCGGAACTTGTTTTATCAGAACTGCTATATTCATACTATTTATTCTCTCCGTTCTCCTTATTTCATTAAACGCTTGAATGACCAGTCTTCCAGTAATGGTGTTGACTCTCCGCGCATGATCAGTTTTGCAAGATCTCTGCTGGCTGCCGGAGCTTCAATGACACCATTTCCGCCGTATCCTGTAGCCAGGATGTAGCCCTCTACCGGAGTTTCTCCCAGGATCGGAAGGAAGTCCTTTGGCTCTGCTCTGTAGGAAAGCCAGGAAGATACAAGTCCGCTGTCTACAATGCCTGGAACCTTTGCTTCCAGCTGATCTAACAGGAAGTCGATGAAGTAGTCGTCCGTTCCGCCTGTTGCAGGAAGCTTGTCCGGATCCCACTGTCCGGCATGCATCGGATTGCTAAGATCCATGGACAGGTGAGACTTGCAGATAAAGATGTTGTCGCCTGCTCTCAGTGCATAAAATTCCGGATATTTCAGTACCGGGAATGTGTAGCTTAATTTCTTTCCAGGAGGGCAAAGGAAGAAAGCTTCTGCCTTTGTATGCCAGATCGGCACGTCAAGCCCTACCATATCGCCTGTAAATTTGCTCCATGGTCCGGTACAGTCTACAACATAGTCAAATTCATAGGTCTCTCCTTCATCTGTCTTAAGACCTTTGATTTTGTTGTCCTCTACCAAAACTTCCGTTACTTTTACACCAGTCTTAATGGTTCCGCCATTCTTCTGCATTTTCTTTGCATAAGTATTGGAGATCATCGTTCCGTCAAAATATCCATCGTCCTGTGTATAGCCTGCTCCCAGGATGTTTTCTGTAGAAATGTCCGGCAGGATTTCTTTAATACGGTCTTTATCAGTAATATACTCTCCATTGTACTGCAGCCTTTGCAAGTGCGATACCGGTCTTGATCGTAGCCTCTACCTGCTCGTTGGTTGCTACTACCAGTGTTCCTGTCTTGTCGAATCCTGCAGATCCTTTTTCTTCTGCTTCCATTTTCAGATAAGACTCAAAACCATAAGTCTTACGTCCCAGTATCTGTTTCTCAGAGAATCGTCAAACAGACATACAGTTCCTGCTGATTTCGCTGTAGAAGCTCCGCCGATCGTATCCTTTTCAAATACGATAACCTCTGCATTATCATAGAGCTTAAGTGATAGCCCAGACATGCTCCTGAAATACCTCCACCGATAATACCAATCTTTTTCTTTTCCATACCATTACCTGCCTTTCTTTTTTCTTTATAATTTATTTACATGCTGTCCATGTTATCTGCCTCTAA
>ENA-OPZM01000544-OPZM01000544.1-human-gut-metagenome-genome-assembly--contig:-NODE-544-length-16069-cov-2.106699_pt1 | contig 16069 bp, 25 predicted proteins | sample MGYA00242478_ERZ504493 | MGnify/ENA primary metagenome ERZ504493 (study PRJEB26092, sample SAMD00036227) | human gut metagenome | host: Homo sapiens | study: EMG produced TPA metagenomics assembly of...
AGAAAATCGAGGAAGAAAACGCGCAGATCGTTCAAATGGTGAAAGCGGTACACCTTGACGGGGCGCAGCTTGCCGCGTTCCTCTCCGCTTACGCCAGCGGCGAAATCACCTTGCCGCAGCCGGAAGCACTTACCCCGCCGAACAGGAGGACAACGACAATGAAGAATAAAAAGATAATCCGAAAGTTTACCGTATTGCTTGCCGCACTGGTTATCATGTGCGGCTTTTCTGTTACCGCTTATGCGGGCGGTGGCGATGAAAGCGACGACACGCCTACCCCCGTAACCGAGGAAACCCCCGCGCCGGAAACCGAGCCGGAAGAAACGACGGGCGGCTATGAGCCGCAGCCCTTACCCCGGACGGGAATATGTCCCTTGTGGAGATATAACGGGTGAAGCGTCCGGCGACAAGCAGTTTATCACCGTCGTTACCAAAAGTGGCAACTATTTTTACATCATCATTGACCGCGCCGAGGACGGGGAAAATACCGTCCATTTCCTTAACCAAGTGGACGAAGCGGATTTAACCGCCCTTATGGAGGACGGGCAGACCGAAGCCCCCGTTTGTAGCTGCACCGATAAATGCGTTGCCGGAAGCGTCAACACCGATTGCCCCGTTTGCAGCGTCAATATGAGCGAGTGCGCGGGCAAGGAAGCCGAGCCGGAGCCGGAAGAAACCGAGCAGCCGGAGCCGGAGGAAGATAAAGGCGGCGGCATGGGCGGTGCTATTCTGCTTGTCGTGCTGCTTCTTGCCGCAGTAAGCGGCGGCGCGTTCTATTACTTTAAGATTATGAAGCCCAAAAAGGACGCGGCGAAAGGCAGCAGCAGCCTTGACGACCTTGATTTTGACGAGGACGACGAGGAAACGGAAGTAGTCGAAACCGAACAGACCGAGCAGGAGGACGATAATCTATGAAACTTGTAATTGCAGAAAAACCGAGCGTCGGGGCGGCGATTGCCGCGTTATGGGCGCGAATGAAAAGCGCAGCGGATATTTTGAGGGCGGCGGCTACCTTGTGTCGTGGTGTATCGGGCATTTGATTAGCCTTGCAGACGCGGCGACCTACAATGAACAATTCCGTAAATGGAAGTACGACGATCTTCCCATTGTCCCGCAGGAGTGGCAGTTTATTGTTGCCAGCGGCAAGGAGCAGCAGTTTTCCATTCTCAAAGACCTTATGCACCGCAGCGACGTTACCGAGATTATCAATGCTTGCGACAGCGGGCGCGAGGGGGACATCATTTCCTGCCTTTGTCTATGAACAGGCGAATTGCAAAAAGCCTTTTCCCGCCTTTGGATTAGCAGCATGGAAGCAAGTGCAATCCGCGAGGGCTTTTCAAATCTCAAAGACGGGCGCGGCTATGACAACCTCTATCAATCCGCGCTTTGCAGAGCAAAGGCCGATTGGCTCATTGGCATTAACGCGACCCGCCTTTTTCTCTATCCTCTACCATAAAACATTGAATGTCGGCAGAGTGCAAACGCCCACCCTTGCTATGCTGGTAAACCGCGACTATGCAATCAGCAGCTTTAAGAAAGAGAAATATCATGTCGTCCGGCTGGACGTTGGCGGCGTTGCCGCCCTTTCCGAAAGGCAGGACGACGAAGCGGCGGCGCGGCAGATGAAAGCGGCTTGCGAGAAATCGCAGGCCGTTTGTACTTCCCTTAAAAAAGAGAAAAAAGACCGCAGCCCCGCCGAAACTGTTTGACCTCACCGCCTTGCAGCGGGAAGCAAACCGTTTGTATGGGTTTACGGCGAAACAGACCCTTGACTATGCGCAAGCCCTTTATGAAAAACGGCTTTTGACCTATCCCCGCACCGACAGCAAATATATCACTTCCGATATGGAGGGCAGCACAAAGGAACTTATCACCGGCCTTTGCGCTGCTCTCCCCTTTATGCAGGGCGTGAAGCTGCAAGCCGACCTTGCGAGGATTTGCGACAACAGCAAAGTAACCGACCATCACGCCATTTTGCCGACAGCGGAGTTTGTGAAAACGGGCTTTTCTTCCCTTGCCGAAAGTGAGAAAAAGCTAATGACCCTTGTGTGCGCAAAACTGCTTTGCGCCGTTGCCGCGCCCTATGAGTATGAAGCGGTTACGGCGGTTTTCACTTGCGGCGGCTATACCTTTACCGCAAAGGGCAGGACGACGCTTTGCGAGGGTTGGCGCGAGATTGAAAGACTATCCCGCGCCGCGTCCGGGGAACAGGACGAGGACGCAGAGCCGGAAGCGGTTTTACCCCCGCTTGCCGAGGGGCAGACCTTTGACAATCCGGCAGCGGAGATCTCCGAACGTTACACGCAGCCCCCAAAGGCATTTACCGAAGATACGTTACTTTCGGCTATGGAGAGTGCGGGAAAGGAGGACACGCCGGAGGACGCGGAGCGCAAAGGGTTAGGCACCACGCGACGCGGGCGGGTATCATTGAAAAACTCATTAGCGCGGGCTTTGCCGAGCGCAAGGGCAAAAAGCTAATCCCCACAAAGGACGGGTATAACCTTGTCGCTATTCTGCCGACAGCCTTACGTCCCCGCAGCTTACGGCAGAATGGGAAACGCGCCTTACCGGGATTGCAAAGGGCAGCGACAGCCCCGCCGACTTCATGCGCGGGATTGAGGAATGACAGCGGGGCTTGTCAAGACCTATTCCGCGATTTCCGAGGATAAAGCGAAGCTGTTTACCCCGCAGCGGGAAGCAATCGGCACTTGCCCCCGTTGCGGCGCGGCGGTTTACGAGGGCAAGAAAAACTTTTACTGCTCCGACAGGGCTTGCAGCTTTGTGATGTGGAAGAATGACCGCTTTTTTGAGCAGCGCAAAAAGGCTTTCACAAAGGCGATTGCCGCCGCCCTTTTGAAAGACGGAAAGGTAAAAATCAAAGGTATGTACTCGACCAAGACGGGAAAGACCTTTGACGGAGTTGTGCTGCTTGCCGACACAGGCGGCAAGTATGTAAACTTCCGCGTCGAGCAGAACCGAAAATGATAAGCTTGATGAAAAGCAATACCGCGCCGTAAAGAAAATGACCCGCGCCGCTTGTGCAAACAACGATTGCGGGAATTGTCTGCTGCTGGACGACGGGGAAACTTGCGTTTGTGTGCAGAGTATCAGCTATTCGCTGCTATGCCGCTATTTCCGCGAAGCGGTATTACCCGCCGACAGGCAGCTTTGCGAACAGATCACCCGCAGCGGGGAAACCGATTTGAAGCGTTGCGCGGTATGCGGCAGCACGTTTGCGGCGGGCAGCAACCGGGCGAAATACTGCCCCGATTGCGCGGCAAAGATACGCCGCAGACAGAAAGCCCAAAGCGAGAGAAACAGGCGTTTACGGATAAAAACAACTACATAGCAAGCACAGCAAACGAGTACCCGTTTGCGAGAAATGCCCGCGCTTCCCATAGAGAGCGCGGGCATTTTGCTTGTTGGGATAGTCCCAAACCCTTATATGACCGAGAAAGGACGTGATGAAAGAATATGCCGTATTCCTCATACGACCATGACAAATTAGAAGCCGCCGAAACCATGCGGATAGAACGCCGGATATATTTTGAAGCAAAGGACAGGGAGATTGCCCCTTATGCTTCCTTGCCGATTGCGCAGCTACTTTCCATGCGCAGCGAAAGCGCGGCGGCAGAACAGGCGATTTTTGACGACCTTAAAGAACGCGCCGCCGCATGGGAAGAACAGGCGGGAAGAACGCTTTTGCTGGATAAAACACTTGAATATGTGAGAACGCCGCACGTCCAGCACACCGCTAACGAGTGGCAGACCACCGAGCATAACCGCCATATTCGCAGCAACCGGTATATCAGATGAATTACTACATTTACGAGAATACCCGCTACGACAAAGAAGCGCAGAAATCTATCCCGTATTCATGGACGCTTACATGGAGCGTGCGCACCAACAGCCCAAGCAGAACCCAAGCGAAGATTGCCGGACAAGATAGAAAGGTTTTCACCGACAAGGCAGCTATGGAAAAGTATCTGAATGGGCGTATCAAAGCGTATGACCGCTTGTTTACGGAAATCTCCCCGCCTATCCCGCAGGAGTACGCCGACTATTTCAAAGTAAACGGTATGCTCATGCCGGACTACACCATAGAGGGCGAAGAACCCCCGCAGCAGCAACAGGCGGCAGCTATCCCCGAAAATACCGGGCAGGAAAAGGAGCGTGAACACATGAGCGAACAGTTTTCTATTATGATAGGCAACCGCAGCCGCTTTGACGCGGGCGACCCCGGCGGCTATTGGTTGGATATGCCCGCCACAAAGGAGCAGTTGCACGAAGCTATGCGGAACTCGGCATTACCGCCGACAACCCGCAGGATTTTTCCATTCGCGGCTATTCCGACGACCCGGAGAAACATATTGCCTTGCCTTATGAAATGGTATGCGCCGCCGACGTGGACGAACTCAATTTTCTTGCGGCGCGGCTCGAACAGCTTGACCCCGCCGAGGTTGGCAAGCTGAACGCAGCTTTGCAGCAGAAAAACGGGCTTGCAAATATTGGACAGGTAATTGACTTCACCTACAACGTGGATTTTTACGTCCATATCCCCGAAGTACATAACTACCACGATTTGGGCGACTATTACTTAAATCAATCCGGCATGGTACAAATGCCCGAAGAATGGAAAGGCGGCATTGACCTTTCTACTTTTGGCAGGAACGCTGCCGCGCAGGAAAAAGGCGCGTTTACCGAGTACGGCTATATCGTGGAAAGCGGCGACGAGTGGGAACGGCAGTTTGAGGGGCGCGAAGTGCCGGAAGAATACCGCATTATGAGTTACCCGCAGCCGGAGCGCGGCGAACAGGACAAAGCCTATATGGACGCAGCCGAAACGCAGCAAGCAGACGCACAGGCCGCAGAGCCGCAGCAGCCCCGCCCCGTCGTCCCCATTATCCTTACTTCCGAAAAGCCCGCCGAAAAGGTAAAGGAGATCACCGCGCGTTTGGAACAGGGCGTACAGGCGATTTTTGACAGCGACCGCTACAAAGAGTTTCTAACCGCTATGTCAAAGTTCCATGATTATAGTTTGAATAACACTATCCTAATTGCTATGCAGGGCGGCAATTTGGTAATGGCTTCCGTCAATGGGAAAAGGAGTTTGACCGCCATGTAAAGAAAGGCGAGAAAGGCATTAAAATCTTTGCCCCCGCGCCCTACAAGGTGAAAAAGCTGGTTGATAAAATCGACCCCGAAACGAGAAAGCCCATGCTTGACCGCGAGGGAAAAGTGGTAAAGGAAGAAAAGGAAATCACCGTCCCCGCCTTTAAGGTATAACCGTCTTTGATATTTCGCAGACCGAGGGCAAGGAGTTTCCCGACCTTTCCGTTAAACCGCTGCTTGCCGATGTGGAGCAGTACGAGGATTTTTTCGCCGCCCTTGAAAAGCGTCCCCCGTCCCGATTGCATTTGAGCAGATTACAAACGGCGCAAATGGGTATTTCAGTTTGACCGACAAGCGTATTGCAATCAAAGAGGGCGTGAGTGAATTACAGGCGGTAAAGACCGCCATTCACGAAATCGCCCATGCGAAGCTGCACGACGTAGACTTAAACGCCCCGCCGGAGCAGCAAAACCGCGTTGACCGCCATACCTGCGAGGTAGAAGCGGAAAGCGTCGCTTATACGGTTTGCCAGCATTTCGGCCTTGATACTTCCGATTACTCTTTCGGCTATGTGGCTGGTTGGAGCAGCGGCAAGGAAATGACCGAGTTAAAAGCGTCCCTTGAAACAATACAGACCACCGCAAAGGAACTCATTACCGAGATTGAGGGGCATTTTACCGAGTTGCAGCAGCAGCGGCAAGCCGAGCAGGAGCAGGGCGATACCTTTTCCATTTATCAGTTAAAGCGCGGGGACGAAACAAGGGACTTGCGCTTTGAGCCTTATGACCGTCTGCAAGCGGCTGGACTTACCATTGACCGGGTAAATTATGAACTCGTCTATACTGCACCGCTTACAAAGGATATGACGCTGGGCGACATTTGGGAAAGGTTTAATATCGACCACCCCGCCGACTTTAAGGGGCATAGCCTTTCCGTTTCCGACATTGTTGTGCTTCATCAGAACGACGAGGACACCGCCCACTATGTAGACAGTATCGGTTTTCAGCAAGTGCCGGAGTTTTTGCAGGAGCAGCAGACCCCCGTATTTGACAAGCTGCCGCCCGAACAGCAGCAAGCCTTGTCCGACACCGTACAAGACACTTTGCAAATGCTGGTTGACGCAGACAAGCGGATTTATGGCGACGTTACGGGCAAGACCCTTGAAGCAATCGCGGCGCAAGGATATTCCTACAAGGACGGGCAGCTTGAAAAGCAGCAGCCGGAAGCGACCCCCGACAGCCTTTTGACGGGTGAAACCGTTAGAACGCCGAGGGGCAATTTTCATATTACCGATATGAGCCGTGAACAGATCGAAGCGGCGGGATTTGGTTTTCACCATGCGTCGGAGGACGGGAAGTATCTCATTATGGGGAATGGCACACAGGCTTATGCCATAGCCGCCGAGCAGCCGCAGCGGGATAATCCCTTAAAGCACGTCGAGGACACCATAGAGCAGAACGACAACAATTTTGACGGGCTTATCAACAATACGCCGCAAACGCCACCGTTGCAGATTTTGAGCAGCGGGCAAAGGCGGGGGAAGCGATTTCCGTTACCGACCTTGCAAAAGCGGTAAAAGCCGAGAAACGGGAACAGCCGCAGAAAAAACCGTCCATTTTGAAGAAGCTGGACGAATACAAGAAACAGGCGGCGCAGCAGCCGAAAGATAAACAGAAAGAGCATAAAAAGGATTTGGAGGTTTGATAGCATGAATACCCGCTTTACCATTGAGGAAGAAAACATTTGTTGCGATCTACGCCGAGGACAGCCCGGGAAACAACGCTTGAAAATATCCTTGCCGCCATGCCCTACATGGACGAGGATATGCGCCAGCTTGCCGCCGCAGCGGTGAACAAGCTGCAAGCCATGACGGACAGCGAGTTTTCCGAAAGGGAGTTTATCTTGACCGACGAGGAATAGCCCATAGAGAACGAGGGGCGCGGTTGCCGATTTCCGGCACCGCGCCCCTGTTCTTTTTTTGTCCTTGCGTGGACAATTAGAAAGCCGTTTTTGCGGGTTTGAATATACTTTATCGTCTATGTCGTTTTCATGCGCTGGAAGCCGCAGAAACACAGGCGTTTTCAGCCTTAACATTCCACTTGCCACCCCATGTTTTGCGCCTTATCGCTCCTGCTCCCGCGCCCTGCTTTGGGACGGGTAAAGAATACTATCGACGTTCTTTTTGACAACGCCGTATTCCTGCATTTGCTTCTTGGCTTGCCGATAATCTTCATACAATTTGGTTTTCCTGTCGTTTAAGCTTCTATACTCCTTGCGCAGCGCGGCGAGATCGGGCAGCTTCTTTATCTGCATTTCCTTTAATGCCCTTGCCGCAGCTTCAAACAGGATAATTTCGCTTTCATGCCCCCGCAGATACTTTTCCTTGTCCGGCGATTTTCGGTATTCATCGTAAATCGGTTTTAACTGTCGGTATGTGGTGGTGTGCTTGATAAGCAGCGACAAATCAGACATACGCTGTTCCACTTCCTTAACCGCCTTTGCCGCCGCGTCATGAGCGGTCATAATATCGGCTATCTTGCTTTCAAGTTCGCTATAATACTCAATCTTGTTTTCGGTTAGGAAGTTCATGCTTTTAGCAGCCTGTTTCAGATTATGGATTTTTGCCCACCGTTCATAGCCCGCCGACTGTTGGGCTTTGATACTGTTTTCAAGATCGACGACAAGCCGGATTTTCTTATCTTCCCGCAGCGTTTTTGTTTTGGCAACATACACGCCCTTGATACGCTCCTTTATCGCTTCTTCCGTATAGGCCGCGCCGAGCGTCTTTGTGCGGGTAAACCGTTCCTGTCCGGCAGCGCGAAAGGAAATGTATTTGCCCTGTTTGATTTCATACCCCATTTCCTGCAAGCGGCGCAGCAGTTCGTCAAAATCTTTCACTTGGGGAATGAGAGTATCTATCGCCGTTTTCAGCTTTGCTTTGTAGCTTGTCCCTTGCTTTTCGGCGGTGTATTCTGCATAGCTTTTTCCCTTGTCCCTGTCCCGGTACGACGACGGATAGCCCATGCTCTTTACATATCCTGTCGCTGGTGCGCCGGATAAAGTGATAGCTTTGCTTGTTGGAATGGTACTTTTTGTAGTCAACGAAGCTAACCGCGTTGAAAATCAAGTGATTATGCAGATGGTCTTTATCGACGTGAGTTGTCAAAACAAACTCATACTTGCCGCCTAATACCGCCCCGGCAAGTTCCATGCCGATTTTGTGCGCTTCTTCCGGTGTGGTTTCTCCCACCGCAAAGGATTGTATCAAGTGCCGCCCTAAATGTGTGCCGCGATCTCCGGCAGCTTCCCGCGTCCATGCAAACTCAATATCGGCGGTTTCCAGCCCGCAGCCGAAAGAGGACGCAAGCAGCTTCCCGTCTGTCTTTTCGGGATTTAAGATATAGTCTATCGCAGCCTTTAAGGTTGATTTAATAGGGTGCGTCTTTGTAACCGCCATATCTCGTCCACCGCCTTTTTAATGTCCTCTATATCCTGCCTGTAAACCGTCCCCGTCGCATTGGCGCGTTTTGCAATTTGGTTGATGTTCCGGCTCACCGCTTGCAGTTCCCGGATATATGCTTTTGTGTCGCTTCGGTCAACGACAAGAATATACCCGTCTATCGCCATTTTACGGAAGTATGCCCCATACTGCTTTATGGGAAGCTGCTTCATCTTCTCGTCGATCAGCCGCTTTTCTTCTTCCGTAACGTAAAACTTCATCTGTATATTTCTCTTTCGGTTTTCCATTTCCGCACCGCCTTTCGGTATAAGGGTTTGGGATTATCCCAACAAGCATTTTCCGCAAACGGGTACTCGTTTGCTGTGCTTGCTATCTACTCCATACCCCCACCGAAAGGCGGTATTTGTTGCGCGTTCCTTTGATTTTGGACGCAAAAAAAAGATTGCAGCCGCCATGCGCTGCAATCTCCCGATTTCTCATATTGTGAGGTTAATCCTCTGCTTTTTCGACTTCCGTTATCTCCCTTGCTGTTGCGGTTACAATCCGTATGCCTTTATCGCTCATACCGTCCAGCAGCGCGTCAAGCTGCCGCCGCCCGGTGGATTTCTCCGCATTGCTGTTCGGGAAGAAAAATTGATCTACCGAAATATGATACCGGGTTACAAGGTCATAGAATACCTGTAAACTCGGCTGTTGTCCCTTGTTCTCGATATTCGCAAGGTAGCGCGGGGAAATATATAACTCGTCGCTTACCTTTTTGCGGCTCTCGCCGTATTCATTTCTCGCGGCTTTTATAGCTGCCCCGAAAGCCTTAAAGTCGTACAATGGTACGGGTCTTTTTGCCATTTTCATTCACCCTGTTACATTTTACAGTTCACCTTTCTTTTTGGATATGTCCACACAATTCATATCATTAGGTTAAATACTTCCTGTTGTGTATTGACAGTAGACTGATTTTCTGATAAAATAAAATTTATGTAAAAGGAGGCGGCGTTTATGTTGCATAGCATGCGTATTAGATAAGCATTGAAAAAAAGGATTTTCCCATTTTCAACATGGGCTTTTTTGTCATGCTTATTTTGCGGATGCTATACAAAAAACTAACGACGTATAGATATAGTGCAAGCTATGCCTTAGTTTTGTTGTACTGCTCTGTGCATTATAAATGCAGGTCAATGCTCATGTTGAGGATTGACCTGCATTTTTTTGTGTAAAAAGGACGAGTGAAATATAATGCTTAAAAAATATTGGATAAAATGTCCGATTTGTAACGGAAAGACGAGAGTTCAAGTATTTCATAATACTGTATTAAAAGATTTTCCTCTTTTCTGCCCTAAATGCAAATTGACGCATATCATTGATGTAGAAAAATTAGAGATTGTAATCAAAAATACAGAAAAACAAACTTTTATTATTTAGAAGAAAGGATATAAAAATGAAACGTTTACCTAAATATACGCCTGCGGAAGTACGGAATGATCCATACGGATTTACTTACAAAGAAATGTCGGAAGTTATTGGCGAGAATGAAGCAAAAGCCTTATATGAAGAATTATATAAGCAATTACCACGCAAAAAAAATCTATCAATGTTGGTAAAAAATATTTGCAAAAGCAGTGATACTGAAAAGTATGTTTACGAACTGAAAGACAACAAATACATTGAAACGGTTTTTATCAAGCGGCGAGATGGTGGAACTGTTTGCGTGAGCACACAAGTCGGTTGTCCTGTTGGTTGTATTTTTTGTGAGTCCGGGCGAAATGGCTTTGTTCGTAATCTAACATCGTCAGAAATCGTACAACAGATTATATTGTTGCGTCGAAAAGTAAACCGTATCGTTTTTATGGGTATGGGAGAGCCTTTATTCAATTATGACAACTTGATAAAAGCAATCCATATTCTCCGAGATAGATATGGGCTCAACTTTCCAACCGACGGCATTACCATATCAACAGTTGGTCCGGTCGATCAATTAAAAAAATTGCGCGAGGAACATCTTAAAATTCAGTTGACAATATCTTTACACGCAGCAACACAATCTGCAAGAAATCGTATTATTCCTCACATGCGCATATATGCTATTGAAGATGTTGTTAAGCAAGCCTTATCCTATTCTGAAAGGCATAATCGCAAAATTGTCTTTGCGTATTTGCTTTTACCGGGTATAAATGACCGGCCCTCAGATGTAAGACAACTTGCAAAATGGTTTCGGGGCAAAAAAGTTATGATTAACGTGTTACAATACAACCCAACAAGCAATTCAAGAATTAAAGCACCACAGAAACGGGAAATAGTTGCATTCAAACATCAATTAGAGCAAGCAGGACTTGAAGTTACTATGAGAGTTTCTCATGGCAGAGAGATTAACGCGGCTTGTGGACAGTTAGCTAACACATATAATAAATTCAAAAAAAATGATTAAAAGTGCCAGACGCATAGACGCAGAGCCGATAACGCATTAGGTCAAAAAACCTATGTGTTATCGGCTTTTTTATTTAATATTGCGCAAAAGCCGCTGTTCCCTATTATAGAATGGATTGCGGGTAGTGTATTAAAGTCGCCCTTTTTTAAGGATACGGCGGTATCGGGGAGGTATCGCCGTGTCCATTTTTATTTACTGTAACCCGCCTAATGCTTTGCGGTCAAAAAAAGCTATGCTCCGCAAGCGGGATATTCCGGCTATGAATGTGAACTGTCAATACATTTAGCTACTGCTTACATTTCCTTTGCGCCCGTCCGCGTCTTGCGGACGGGCGCATTTTGCTTTTTTCAACTTTTTTCTGAAAAGCGCACTCAAGAGCCATCTCCCGAACGGTACGGAGCGAAAGGGGCAGAGAGGACAAGCCCTTAACTCCCGTCCTCTACTCCACGCGGGAAGGAGGTGAACTCTATGGAGCTATCTTCTTCCGACAAGGAAAGAATACAACATCAGTACGACGCATTAGCAAAGAAAACTTTGGTCGGCGAAGCGAAAAGCCACCGCCGCACTCTTGCGAAACGCGCAGCACGCGAAGTTACTTTTTCGGATTTGAGCGAAAGCGAACTCGCGCAGCTTTTCACAACGGACGAATACGAAAGCGATTATTTCCGTTTTCAAGTGTCCGGCTTTGATGTACTCGTCAAAAATGAACTGCTTGCCGAAGCCCTTAACGCTTTGCCCGAAAGAAAACGCGATATTGTTCTCTTGTCCTACTTCTTGGATATGAGCGACGCGGAAATTGGCGAACTGCTGAATGTTGTACGCACGACGGTTTTCCGGCATAGGAAATCCGCGCTTGCGAAAATCAAACAGTATTTGGAGGGAAAAGCAGATGATGAATACCGTTAGGAAATCTGAAAATCTGTTGCCGTTCCCTGTCATTTCCGCAGCGGCAAACGGCGACACAACCGCCATGTGCGCGATCTTGAAGCACTACGAGGGTTACATAGCGAAACTTTGTACCCGCACGCTGAAAGACGACGCGGGCAATACCTATTCCTATGTGGACGAGGAAATGCGTAACAGGCTGCAAGTGCGCCTTATTACCCGCACCCTTGCTTTTCATGTAGGATAATCTTTTAGCCCATGCGGGGAGCGTGTCCCCTTTCCACGCTTCCCGTTATGGGCTATTTGTCGTTCCGCAAAAGCATATCCGCTGTTGATGTGCTTTTGCAGGCCGACAAAGCCTATTGTTCTTTGACAAAGAAAGCGGCCTTTGGTGCGCAGCATAACAGGCAAACGGGTACATTCCGTCTGTACCGAGCCAGTCGGCGGGTACGCCATGACAGCTTTTCCCCATAGGGGAAAAGCCGAGCGAGAACTACCGCGCCGTAAAACAGGTTTAGCAGCTTGTGGGCGACGACATACAAGGCGGCACAATGATACTCCCGCGTTGAACACCCTCAAAGTATTGCGCGGCGCACCCATAAGCATGGGCCGGGGTGAAACTCCCGTGAGGTTGCAGCTAACAACCGCCCGTTTTTGCCTTTTGACGAATATAGTTTATCCATACAGGAAAAGGAGGTTTTTCTAATGGATAAAAAACAGACAATTACAACCGAACGCAAAATAGGGAAAATCACCTATCTTGTTCAAGCGTTGCCGAGTGAAAAGGCAACCGATACAATCCATAAAAAGATTGAGAAACTCATTGTAAAGGATTTGCAGAAAAAGCCCGGAAATCCGGGATTTTTAGCGTCCGAGTAGTGCATTAGGCGGCGGGATATGGTATAATGATAGCAACACATTATACCTGTTTATTCGGCTGTCGGAAAGGAGGACTAATGTTACAGTCGAATAAAATCACCGCCCTTTACTGCCGTTTAAGTCAAGAGGATATGCAAGCCGGAGAAAGCGGAAGCATACAGCACCAAAAAATGATACTTCAACGCTATGCGGACGAACACCATTTTTTGAACACAAAGTTTTTTGTGGACGACGGATTTTCCGGCGTGAGTTTTGAGCGCGAGGGGCTGCAAGCGATGTTGCAGGAAGTGGAAGCCGGACGAGTGGCGACGGTCATTACCAAAGACCTTTCCCGTCTTGGCAGAAACTATCTGAAAACGGGCGAACTCATAGAGATTGTATTTCCCGAAAACGGAGTACGCTATATCGCGATCAACGACGGAGTTGACACAGCGCGGGAGGATAACGAGTTTACCCCCTTGCGGAACTGGTTTAACGAGTTTTACGCCCGCGACACAAGCAAGAAAATCCGCGCAGTTAAACAGGCACAGGCGCAAAAAGGCGAGCGCGTCAACGGGGAATATCCATACGGCTATATCCCAGACCCGAACAACCGCCACCACCTTATACCCGACCCGGAAACCGCGCCGATTGTCAAACAGGTTTTCGCTATGTTTGTTAGCGGCGTGCGTATGTGCGAAATCCAAAAATGGCTTGCGGAAAACAAAGTCTTGACGATTGGAGCGTTGCGCTATCAGCGCACAGGACAGGCGCGGTATCAGCGGGCAATGATCGCCCCTATACTTGGCCGGACAAAACGCTCTATGACATATTAGCAAGGCAGGAATATTTAGGGCATACCATAACCGCGAAAACTCACAAGGTATCCTACAAGTCGAAAAAGACCCGGAAGAACGAAGAAGAACAACGCTATTTCTTCCCAAACACCCATGAGCCGCTTGTTGACGAGGAAACCTTTGAACTTGCGCAAAAGCGGATTGCTACCCGCCACCGCCCGACAAAAGCAGCGGAGATTGATATTTTTTCCGGCTTGCTGTTTTGCGCTGGTTGCAGACATAAGATGTATTACCAACAGGGCGTAAATATCGAGCCGCGCAAGTTTTCCTATTCTTGCGGCGCATGGCGCAACAGGGCAAGGACAGGCAGCGAGTGTACCTCTCATTATATCCGCAAAAACGTACTTCTTGATTTAGTGCTGGAAGATATGCGGCGGGTTTTGCGGTATGTTAAGGAACACGAACAGGACTTTATCTGTAAAGCTACCGAGTACGGCGACATGGAAGCGAGAAAGGCATTAGCGCAGCAGCAAAAGGAACTTTTCAAAGCACAGGCGCGTATGACCGAACTTGACACGCTTTTCCGCAAGCTGTATGAGGACAACGCATTAGGCAGACTGACAGATGAACGGTTTGTGTTTCTAACTTCCGGCTATGAGGACGAAAAGAAATCCCTTGCCGCAAGGATAGACGAGTTACAACAGCAGATCGCAACCGTTACCGAGCGAAAAAAGGGATATATCAAGGTTTATTCAGATTGTCGGGAAATACAGCGACATACAGGAATTGACCTATGAAAACGTCCATGAGTTTATCGACCGTATTTTGATACATGAATTAGACCGGGAAACCAACACCCGGAAAATCGAAATCCATTACAGCTTTGTCGGACAGGTTGATACCGAGCAGGAGCCGACGCAAGTTGTCAACCATGACCGCCGCAACATGGTAGATGTAAAAAGTAATCGCTATCTAACCCCAGCCAAAATTTGTACCAGAGTAACCGTCGTCCACATACGTTTTTGCTAATGTGCCATCCCTGCTTTTTCACATAATCCGTGAGGATGGATTTCTGTGTCGCAATGCTCGCACTCTCGTTATCCGTGCCATCGTCTTTTGACAAGCGGCAGTACATGCCGACTTCATAAATCTTGTTCTCCATTCTTATTCCTGCCATACTGTAAAACCTCCATATCTGTCCTATCTGTTTTCATGTTCCATTGCGTACATTCTAAGCGGACAGCCCCTCATTGTCGAAGGTGTCGCCCTCGGCAATCTTCTTCCGAATATCCTCGGAAATAATCGGGATAAACGCTTCTGTGACTGTCTGCGTGCCGACATATTCACGGCTGATTATCATCTGAACTGGTGCTTTCGGCACGATACGCTTTCTCTTTTTATCTGCTTTCTTATCCTCGCCCATACTTAAATCTTCCTTTCCAGACAGGGCAGGAGAACGTCTGGAACGCCCCGCCCTGTCAATCAGATACCATCAATCCCCGCTGTTTACTTCTTTCTGTAATGCTTCAAGGAGTGCTGCTGCTTCATCAGCGTTCAACGTGATACCCTTTCCGCACTTCTCACGGTTCGGGGAAAAGCTGCGGATGTCATATTTCGGCTCTCTTCCGTTCCATGAGATAAGATTGATTTCTTTTGTGTAGCCGCTGTCGCCCTTAGACAATACGGCGATTTCCTTTACAATCTCATACTGGATTTCTTTCATTCTTCATACCTCAATTTTCTGCATTTACCTCCCGAAAAGAGAAGATTAGCGGCTGTCCCTGCCCCGTTTCCTCTGCAATTCACGCTCCAAAAGTTTAATGATGGTTTCCTCCATCTGCTTCGGCGTTGTGTTCTTCGGAAAATACTTTTTCAGCTTGCTTGTGTTGATTTTCAAGGTTTCTTTCTGGTTTCCCTTTTCCTCCGTCATAATTGCAAATATCGTATCCATGTCAAGCCGCCCGCTCTGGCTTAGGCTTTTCATCCGCTGTGCCTGTGAGAGTGAGGGCGTTGCTTCTTCGCTCTCCATCGTGGCAAAGAGGTTTTCCTGCTCGTCTTTCTTCAAAAAGGACAGTTCCACCGCAGGCGTGAGGGCGATTTTCCCCTCGTCCACCATCCGCAAAATCGGCGGTATCAGTTCCGTCAAACGGATAAATCTTTGTACGGTCATCCTGCCTACGCCGAAGCCTGTGCCACCTTGTCGTCCGTCCGCAACTTCGTCACAACTTGTGACGAGGTTAAGTCTGTGCGGAAACCCTGCCGCTTCATGGCTTCGGATTTCATCTTGTAGGCAAACGCCCGCTCTGATGGCAGGATATTCTCACGCTGTAAATTACTGTCTACAAGGGTGATGATGGCTCGGTCACGGTCTAAGGGCAGGACAAACGCAGGCACGGTATTTATCCCTGCAAGTTCAGACGCACGGACACGCCGCTGCCCGCAATCACTCATAACCTTCCCGTCCTCTTTCGGGCGTGTGATTATCGGAGTGACAATGCCAAATTTCCTTCATGCTTTCCGCTAACTCTGAACAAC
>ENA-OPZM01000545-OPZM01000545.1-human-gut-metagenome-genome-assembly--contig:-NODE-545-length-16012-cov-1.754548_pt1 | contig 16012 bp, 19 predicted proteins | sample MGYA00242478_ERZ504493 | MGnify/ENA primary metagenome ERZ504493 (study PRJEB26092, sample SAMD00036227) | human gut metagenome | host: Homo sapiens | study: EMG produced TPA metagenomics assembly of...
CTGTACACGAAAAAAAGGTTTCTGGGACGGGGGAGGTTACTTAGAAATCCGTCCCAATGAAAGTTAAGGAAAGGAATGTGGATAATTTGTGGATAACCTTATTTTCAGCTTAAATGCGACGATTCCGGTGTTTTTACTAATGGTTCTGGGACTTGTGTTCCGCAGAATCGGATGGATCGACGAGGCGTTTGCCTCGAAATTGAATCAGTTTGTGTTCCGGGTGCCGCTGCCGCTTTTGGTGTTTGAGGATCTGGCGACGGTGGATTTTTCTCAGATCTGGAACGTAAAGTTTGTGTTGTTCTGCTTTGTGGCAACACTTCTTTCGATTCTGCTATGTGCAGGGATTTCCATGCTTTGGAAGGATCGGGCGATCCGCGGTGAATTTATTCAGGCCTCTTACCGCAGCAGCGCGGCGCTTCTTGGGATTGCATTTATCCAGAATATTTATGGTTCGGCAGGGATGGGGCCGTTGATGATCATCGGAAGCGTACCGCTCTACAATATGATGGCTGTGGTGGTGCTGTCCGTGTTCCGGCCGGGGCAGCAAGGCCTCGATAAAACAGTGGTAAAAAGAACAATGACTGGAATTGTGACCAATCCGATCATTTTGGGAATCGTGGCCGGCCTTCTGTGGTCAGCGCTTGGACTGCCGCTCTCTGGTATCCCAGGAAAGACTATCGGAAATATCGCCAGTATGGCGACGCCCCTGGGGCTGATGGCCATGGGCGCCTCCTTTGATATCCAGAAAGCGGTGCAGAAAGGGCGGCCGGCGATCGTAGCATCTGTTATGAAACTTGTCGGTTTCTGCGTGATCTTTCTGCCTGTGGCCATAGCATTTGGCTTCCGGGAGGAAGAGCTGGTGGCGATCCTGGTGATGCTGGGATCGGCAACGACGGTCAGCTGTTATGTTATGGCAAGGAATATGGGGCATGAGGGAGTGCTGACCTCCAGCACTGTCATGCTGACCACGCTGTTCAGTGCGTTTACCCTGACCGGCTGGCTGTTCCTGCTAAGAAGCGCGGGCCTGATCTAGAAAAGAGCAGGCAGCCTGAAAATGCGCGAGCCTGATTTAGAAACATCAGGCAGCCTGAAAATGCGAAGGATCGGTATGGAAAATAGCAGGCAGCCTAGAGAAGCGGGGCAGTCAGTTCGATTTGCCTTACGGGCAGCTCAGGATCCTGGAGGCGTTCCAGGACAAATTCTCCGGCCTTTCGCCCCAGATCCTGATAGGGCATCTGGATCCGGATCATGTCGATATTCAGAAAATCCGGATTGTGATAGCCGGCGACGATCATATCCTTCCCCGGCTGCTTTCCATGCTCCAGAAGATAAGAAAGACAGCCCCTCGTCATACTGTTGCTGACGATCAGGATGGCAGTGCAGCCGGCTTCGTCCAGCTGTCTGGCAAAAGCATAGCCGTCATCATGCATGGAGGAAGCATAAAAGATCAGCGACTCATCGGGCCCGATTCCTGCGGTATCAAGGGAAGTGCGGTAGGCCAGGACGCGGTCCGCCGTGGTGCTGAGCCAGGGAAGTCCCGCGATGCAGCCGATCCGGCGGTGTCCTTTCTCAGTCAGCCCCTTGATAGCCTTCCGGATCGCAGGAGTGTCAGATTCCGTTACCGTATCGTGGGGGCAGTTTCTGAGCTTCCGGTCAAAGAAGACGACCGGGATATCGCCGGGAATGAAAGGCTTTAAATCTTGATAGTCCTGAAATGCAGAGGCCAGGATGACTCCATCGGCGCTTCCCTTGGAAATATATCTCAAAATCTGTGCTTCTCGCTCTCTCGTTTCCTCCGTGCTTGCGATCATCAAAGTATAATTATGCTGGTTCAGGACGCTTTCGATCTCATGGATGACACAGGCAAAAAAGGGATTAGAAATATCCGGGACCACCACTGCGATGGCGTTTGTTTTTCCGGTCTTAAAAATCTGCGCCCGGGAATTAAGCTGAAAGTCCAGGGCTCGATAGCTTCGCTGATCCGCTGCTGCGTCTGTGCAGAAACAGTGCCGGTATGATTGAGCATCCGGGAAACGGTGGCGGTGGAAACCCCGGCATATTTAGCCACATCTTTGATCGTTGCTTTCATAACATTCCTCCACGTTTAAAACTTCATTCACATTACAAGAAACTTAATATTCATTATAGCAATATCGCTTGACAAACTCAACGTTTGTGCTATGATAAAACCATAAAATGTAAAACGTTTACACAACTAAGCAGCAAGAAAAACAGACAACGAAATAGCAAAGCAAGAAGCAAGGCGAACAACAGAGTAGGAAACAAGGCGAGGAGCAGGAGAAAACGACAAAAAGCCAGGAGGTGAAGATATGTACTGGAAGGAGCATTATACCACCCGGACAGCCAGAAGCTACGACGGGTACGATACGATTTACAACAACGAATCTCGGCTGGATTTTCCAGAGCTGCTGGATCATATGGAGGCGTTTACAAGGGTGTATCAGGCATGTGAAAATGATCCGCCAGCGATTCGGGAAGCAAAATGCTTTGACGCACAGTATCCGCAGATGCTGCTTGGCATCATGCCAAACGATCTTTTTTGCGGGAGAGCCGATATTTTCCCACTGGGGATGAATGCCCAGTATATCAACAGTGAATGGGGATTCGTGATGAATTTCCAGTGGTTTGAAGAAAAAATCCAGGATCCGGATGTGGACGAAAAGGATCGGAGGCGGCTGAAGGAACTTCGGGATTTCTGGAGCGACCATACATCTACCAGAAGATTCCTGGCAGAAATGGATCCGGAGGATAAGATCTACATGGTTACCGGAGGCGTCACGGACGGCAGGACGCTTGATCTGGAGGGACAGCCCCATGCGGCCTCTGCACTCCAGAGGGTGGCAGGGATCTTCCTGGATTATGAAAAGCTTTTGTCCCTGGGGCTTCCAGGGCTTCACAGGCTGGTTGATGAAAAAGAAAAGAAGCACCCGGAAAATGATCCGGATTTTTACGAAGGGATCCGGATGTCTCTAAGAACCGTGGAAAAGGTGCTCCTTTGGTATGCAGGACAGGCTCATGAGCTTGCGGAAATGGACGGGACAGATCCGGTACGCATAGAAGAGTTAAAAGAGATGGAGAGGATTTGCCGGAAACTGGTGGAGAAAAAGCCAGAGACCTTCCGGGAAGCAATTCAGCTGGTCATCATCTATACACTTCTGGACGGTGCCAGGGAGTGGGGCAGGATGGATGATTATCTGGGACTACTATGTGCGGGACAAAGAGAACGGCGTGCTGGATGACGAGGAAGCCATTCGTCTTCTGACCAGCTTCTGGCGGCTGATGATCGTCAAGGAGCAGGTAACAGATGACCGGGTGATCATTGGCGGACTGGGAAGAAAACATCCGAAAGAGGCAGATCAGCTGGCCATGGCCATTATGGAAGTGTCCAGACGCGTGCGGGACATTGTGCCTCAGCTGACTCTCAGGATGTATCAGGGCATGGATCCAAAGCTTTATCAGAAGGCGCTGGACTGTCTGGGTGAAGGAGTGACTTACCCCATGCTCTATCAGGATGAAAATATCATTCCGGGGATCCAGAAGGTATTCGGGATCAGCTATGAGGAAGCGCTGGGGTGGATGCCGCTTGGCTGCGGAGAATTTACCATTGACCACCGGATCATTGCAAGCCCCAACTCGATCCTGAATCTGCCTAATGTACTGTGGGGAACCATAAACGGCGGTTATGATGCGACAGGGCAGTATCGTCTTACGCCCAATAACACGACGCTGGCAGACTATGAAAGCTTTGAAGAATTATGGCAGGCATACTGCAGAAATATTGAATTTCTTTCTGATGTCAGCGCCAGGAATCACTCCCGGGGCTATGCGATCATTGCCAGCGATATGTCCCTGAACCTACATAATCTTTTGTATGATGGCTGCCTGGATGCAGGGAAAAGTGTGATCAGCGGCGGAACCGTGAAATGTGGCGGAAGTGACGAGATTTATGGACTGGTCACCTGTTCGGATTCGCTTTATGCCATCAAAAAATGTGTGTATGGCGAGCAGAAGATTTCCAAAGAGATACTTCTTGCTGCTCTGAAAGCGGATTTTAACGGATATGAAGAAGTCAGAACCATGCTCCTAGATGTGGACAAATTTGGAAACGACCTGGATGGACCGGATGAAATGATGCAGGCAGTACATGAGCAGGTCAGCTTTGCTACTATGGCACTTTCTGGAAAATATTTCGGACTGGACTGCTTTGGCATGGTAAATATCAATAACAGAGACAATGCCACTCATGGCAGGTATACAGGAGCAACGCCGGATGGACGCAGGGCGGGGACCTATCTTTCCAATGCGAATAATCCCACCTCCGGCATGGATAAAAACGGTGTGACGGCATTTATTAATTCCCTGTTAAAGGCAAGGAATGACATTCATTTTGGTGTAGTACAGAATATGAAGTTCTCGAAGGACACCTTTAACCGGATGCGGGATACCGTGATCATTCCGGTGCTGGATTCTTATTTTGGCCGGGGCGGAACACAGGCCATGATCAATGTGCTGGGACGGGAAGATCTGGAAAACGCCAGAAAAGAACCGGAAAAATATGCGAATCTTATCGTGCGGGTAGGTGGTTTCAGTGCCAGATATGTTGAGCTTTCGGACGAAGTGCAGCTGGATATCTTAAATCGAACGCTGAATTAATCCTGGTATCTGAATCCGCGGACAGAAGCATATGAAAAAGTGAACGGGAGGGATTGTACATGTCCAAGCTTACTATATTTGACCTGCAAAGATTTGCCCTCCATGACGGGCCAGGTATCCGGACGACCGTGTTTCTGAAGGGCTGTCCTTTGGACTGTATCTGGTGCCATAATCCGGAGTCAAAAAGCATGGCGCCCCAGCTTGGATTTCTAGCCAAAAACTGTACGGGATGCAGACGCTGTGCGGCGGTCTGTAAAGAGAAAGTTCACTTCATCGGGAACACGAGAGAGCATAAAGTAGCGTTTGAAAAGTGTCAGGGATGCGGAGCCTGTGTGAAAGCATGTCCCGGCCATGCACTGAAACTTTATGGAGAAGAGAAGGCGCCGGAGGAGATTCTGGAAATCGTACGAAAAGACCGGGATTTTTACGAGAGAAGCGGCGGGGGACTGACGGTAAGCGGCGGAGAGCCCATGATGCAGTTTGAAGGATTAAAGGAACTTCTTAACAAGGCAAAGAAAGAGGGATTCCATGTCTGTCTGGATACCTGCGGGCAGGCGGCGGAGAAACAATACAGAGAAATCTCCGAGGTTGTAGACATATTCCTCTTTGATTATAAGCTGACAGATCCGGAAGCGCACAGGCGGTATACCGGTGTGGGGAATGAAAGAATCCTTGAAAATCTTAAGATGCTCTGTGAAACCGGACAGGACGTGTACCTAAGATGTCCGATCATTCCGGGGATCAATGACAATGAGGAGCATTACCGGGCGATTGCAGAGCTTTCCCGGAAATATCAAAAGATCCGCAAGGTGAACCTGATGATGTATCATGACATGGCAAAAGGAAAGGCACAGCAGATCGGAAAAAACTACGGGCTTAAGGAAGTCCGGACGATAGAAGAAGCAAGGAAAAAGGAAATTTACCAGAAGGTGGCGGAACTTGGATGCCGGAATCTGGAAGAAAGTTAACTGGAAAAGTTCACTGAAAGAATGTCATGAAAGGAGCGTGGAATGGCCATGAAAGCAGCCGTTTTTTATGAGCCAGGGAAAATTGTTGTAGAGGAGCATCCGTGCCGGAAGCCGGGGAAAGGAGAAGTGCTGATCCAGGTCAAGGCGGCGGGTGTCTGCGGAACGGACATCCATATCTATGACGGTGCAAAAGGAGCGTCGGAATGCTACCCGCCGGTGGTGCTGGGACATGAGTTTGCCGGTGTTGTGGCAGAAATAGGAGAGGGAGTGACAAGATGCGGCGTGGGGATCATGTGACGGTAGATCCCAGCATCCTCTGTGGAAGATGCTATGAGTGCCAGGTGGGAACACCGCATTTCTGTCAGGATTACTCGGCACCGGAGTCACTTATGACGGAGCATTTGCAGAGTACTGTGTCGTAGAAGAAAAGCAGGTGTTTCAACTGAAGAAGGATGTCAGTTTTGAGGAAGCGGCCATGTGTGAGCCAGTGGGATGTTGTCTTCACGGAATCGATCAGGCGAAGATCAAGACAGGAGATGTGGTGGTGATCATCGGCGGAGGAACCATTGGTGCGATCATGCTCCAGCTTGCCAGAATGGCAGGGGCGGCCGTTCTGATTCTGTCCGAACCGGATGAACATAAGCGGCAAAGAGCCCTTGAGCTTGGAGCAGACCTGGTCTTTGATCCATTGCAGGAAGAGTTTCAGGAGGTGCTGAAAAAGAATCAGATTCGCAAGGCAAATGTGGTGATCGAGTGTGTAGGCAGCAGGGCTACTATGATGGACGCACTTAAGTTTGCAGGCCAGGGAACCCATGTGGTGTGGTTCGGATTGACAGAGCCGGACTGCGAGATCCCGGTGAAGCCCTATGAGATCTTCCAGAAGGAGATCACCATTACCGCTTCCTATGTCAATCCTTTTACTCACGGCAGAGCCGCTGATATCGTGAACAGCGGGAAACTGAAACTGTCAGAGCTGATCTCAGAACGGCTTTCCCTGGATGAGATTCAGAAGGCCTTTGAAATCCGCGGGAAAAACGGGAAGATGATGATCTTCCCGTAGACAACTGTCTCCCCAGATTTTTCAGCGGATTATCTCTCTTTCAGGCTCCGGCCGAGGGCGCGCGCTTCCTCCAGGTAAGCCGAGCCCTCGATGTCGGCGGGCGTGTACATGCCGATGGCGTTCACTTCCCCTGCGTTTTCCCAGTTCAGGTAATGACAGACAGCATGATAATGTGCATCCAGGGCATCTAAGGCCCAGGAATCCGTATCTCCGCAGGCTGCCAGCAGCACTGCCTGCTTTTTCTGCGCCCGGAGGACCTGATTATTGGCAAAAAAACGGTCGATAGCCATTTTAATCTGTGCGCTCATGCCAAAATAATAGAGAGGAGTGGAAAAAACCACGCAGTCGGCCATAAGAAGCAGTGGATTCAGCTTCTCCATACCGTCCTTGTAGACGCAGCCATCCCCGGTATTCCGGCAGTGGTTACAGCCAAGGCAGGGGTGGAGATCCTCGTTTGCGGTATGAAAGGTATCCACGGTATGGCCTGCACCCAAGGCGCCTTCTGCAAAAGCCTTCCGCAGAAGAGAGGTGGTTCCGTTTGGATGGGGACTTCCGTCCAGGATCAGTATTTTCATAGTTTTAAGACTCCTTTCATCAGGGATGAACCCCTTTTTACTATTAAGATAACGGAGCGGAAAAGAAAAGTAAAGTGGTTTTAGAAGCGTACATATTCAGTCTCACAGCTCAGACGCGCTGTATAGTCCGGCTTTTGACGTATGCGCCTGAGAAATCCCCGCTTATGGCCGGACAGATACTTAAGAATTCCTAAAAATTCCCTAAAATCCTTGACAAACCGGGGGTGGATGGCTATGATATTCATTAGTTTATACGTAAAGGCACAGATGAAGAGGAGTATGCAAGGACTTTTCCTGACAGAGAGGGCGCTCAAAAAAGAGGCTGAGAGGCGCCTGGGGATCAAAGATGCAGAAGGTAGCTTCGGAGCCGGATTGCTGAACGGATCATGAGTAGGCAGTCCCGGAGTCGTTCCCGTTAAAGAATAAGATGAGATGTATGGAAGCGTTTCTTCTATATAAATAAAGGTGGTACCGCGGTTATGTCGCCCTTTACGTTTTTGCGTAAAGGGTTTTTTAATATCCAAAATGTGAAAAAAGTGTGAAGGAATGTGAGGAGAAAACTATGAGTCAGAATCTGGAGAAAACATATGATCCGAAAGCAATCGAATCAAAGCTGTATGATAAGTGGTGTGAGAACCAGTATTTTCATGCAGAAGTAGACAGAAGCAAAAAGCCGTTCACCACGGTTATGCCGCCGCCGAATATTACAGGAAAGCTTCATATGGGGCATGCACTTGATAATACTCTGCAGGACATTCTGATCCGTTATAAGAGGATGCAGGGCTACAATGCACTGTGGGTGCCGGGAACAGACCATGCGGCGATCTCCACAGAAGTAAAAGTTACCAATCAGTTAAAAGAAGAAGGAATTGATAAAAAGGAGCTTGGCCGGGAAAAATTCCTGGAGCGGACCTGGCAGTGGAAGGAAGAATATGCCGGAACCATCGAAGGCCAGTTAAAGAAACTGGGCGTATCCTGTGACTGGGACAGAGAACGGTTCACCATGGACGAGGGATGCTCCAAAGCGGTAGAAGAAGTATTTATCCGCCTGTATGAGAAAGGCTATATCTATAAGGCTCCCGGATCATCAACTGGTGTCCGGTATGTAAGACATCCCTTTCCGACGCGGAAGTTGAGCATGAGGAACAGGACGGACATTTCTGGCATATCAAGTATCCGATCGTGGGAACCGATGATTTCCTGGAGATCGCAACCACCCGTCCGGAGACCATGCTGGGCGATACAGCCATCGCCGTACATCCGGATGATGAGCGCTACAAAGACATCGTAGGAAAGAAAGCAATCCTGCCGCTGGTGGGCAAAGAAATCCCGATCGTGGCGGATTCCTATGTAGATAAAGAATTCGGAACCGGCGCTGTAAAGATCACACCGGCCCATGACCCCAATGACTTTGAGGTGGGCAAGCGTCATAATCTGCCGGAAATCAATGTCATGAACGATGACGCTACCATCAATGAAAACGGCGGCAAATATGCAGGCATGGAGCGCTACGAGGCAAGAAAAGCGATCGTGCACGACTTAGAGGAGCAGGGCTATCTGGTAAAGGTAGTTCCACACTCTCATAATGTAGGAACCCATGACCGCTGCCACACAACCGTGGAGCCCCTGATCAAGCAGCAGTGTTCGTCCGCATGGATGAACTGGCGAAGCGGCTATTGAAGCAGTGAAAAACGGCGACCTGAAATTTGTGCCGGAGCGTTTTGACAAGATTTATCTGCACTGGCTGGAAAACATTCGTGACTGGTGTATTTCCCGGCAGATCTGGTGGGGACACCGGATTCCGGCTTACTATTGCGATGAATGTGGCGAGGTGGTTGTATCAAGAGGCATGCCGGAGAAATGTCCGAAGTGCGGATGTACACACTTTACTCAGGATGAGGATACCCTGGATACCTGGTTTTCCTCTGCGCTGTGGCCGTTCTCTGTACTTGGATGGCCGGATAAGACGGAAGAACTGGATTATTCTATCCGACGGATGTACTGGTTACCGGATACGACATCATTTTCTTCTGGGTAATCCGTATGGTATTTTCCGGATACGAGCATACAGGAAAGGCTCCGTTCCACACCGTATTTATCCACGGCCTGGTGCGGGATCCTTAGGCCGCAAGATGAGCAAGTCTTTGGGGAATGGAATTGATCCCCTGGAGATTATTGACCAGTACGGGGCAGACGCCTGCGTATGACCCTGGTAACCGGAAATGCGCCGGGAAATGATATGCGTTTCTACAACGAACGTGTGGAAGCCAGCCGGAACTTTGCCAACAAAGTATGGAATGCGTCCCGTTTCATTATGATGAACCTGGGAGATAAAAAACTGACTCAGCCGGCAGACTTTAAAGTGCGTCCAGCAGACCGCTGGATCATGTCCAAATGCAACAACCTGGTCAAAGATGTGACCGAGAATATGGATAAATTCGAGCTTGGTATTGCTCTGTCCAAGATCTATGATTTCATCTGGGATGAATTCTGCGACTGGTATATTGAGATTGCCAAGTACCGTATTTATCACGCAGATGAGGATCCGGAAAGCGCCAACGACGCCCTGTGGACTCTGCGGGAGGTACTGAAGAAGGGACTGAAGCTGCTGCACCCGTATATGCCGTTCGTCTCTGAGGAGATATACAGCAAGCTGGTGCCGGAAGAGGAATCTCTGATGATGTCTGACTGGCCGCAGTATGATGAGTCCTGGAATTATCCAATTGCGGAAAATATTGCAGAACATTATAAAGAAATCATCCGCGGCATCCGCAACGTGCGTGCTGAGATGAATGTTCCAAAGAACCGCAAGGCTACGGCCTATGTGGTATGTGAAGACGCTCAGTTGTGTACCGGTCTGGAGATGCTTCGGCAGGCAGCCCAGAATATGGCGGCAGTTAATGATCTGATCATCCAGCACGATACGGTTGGAATACCGGAGGATGCGGTATCCATCGTGGTGCCGGATGCTACAGTATATTTACCATTGGAAGAGTTGATCGATTTTGAACAGGAGATCGAGAGACTGGAAAAGGAAGAAACGCGTTTGACAAAAGAAATCGCCCGTGCCACCGGAATGCTGAACAATGAAAAATTTGTCAGCAAGGCGCCGGAAGCCAAGGTACAGGAAGAACGTGAAAAATTAGAAACTTATGAGCAGATGATGGCACAGGTCAAAGAAAGATTGGAAGGATTGAAGGCAAAACGTGAAACTAAAAATTCATAAGCCTGATCTGAAGGGCGGGCTGAAAAAGATTAAAAATTTAAAAAGAGAAGATGTCAAAGCCTGGTGGAAAAACAGGAAAGAGCGGCGCGCCCGGATCCTGGAAGAACGAAAGAACAGCGAGTTCGCAAAGAAAATGAAACCGGTCTATGCATTTATGAACCGGTTTTCACTGGTGTTCCATGCACTCCTGGCCTGCGTGATCAACTTTGCGATTGAAGCGATTTCACGGCACTCCGTGATTGCGGCAGGAGAGTATATGATAGGGACGCCTCTGGTATTTCTATACAATGCGTTCATGATATTTATCACATTTTCGGTGGTATACTTTTTCAAACGAAGGATTTTCGTGCGGATCATCATCAGCGTGATCTGGCTGATCCTGGGAGTGGCAAACGGTTATATGCTTTTAAAACGTGTCACTCCGTTTAATGCACAGGATCTGAAGGCGGCCTCGGAAGGGCTGTCTCTGATCAGTAACTATTTCAATGGGTTCGAGCTGATTATCCTGGTAGTCGGAATCGCGGCCGTGATCGTATGGGTGATCTCCATGTGGAAGCGGGGCGGCCAGTATTCCGGGAAGGTTCACCGGGTGCGTGCACTGATCGGAGTGATCATCTGTGCGGCCTCTATGCGGTGGTGTCAAACCAGGCGGTGGATAAGCGGGTGGTTTCCACCTACTTTGGGAATATCGCTTTTGCCTATGAAGATTACGGGCTTCCTTACTGTTTTATGGCAAGCCTTTTCAACACAGGGATCAACGAGCCCAACGACTACAGCCAGGAAACGATGGAAGCGATCAGCAATAACGGGGAGATTACAAAGTGCGAGACCGGACGGGCGGATGAAGCGCTGCCGAATATTTTGTTTGTACAGCTGGAATCCTATTTTGACGTGTCAGAAGCCGAATTTTTTTACCACATCCAAGGATGCATGCCCCAATCTGCGCTCCATGTTTGAAAATTATTCTTCCGGATACTTTAAGGTGCCTTCTGTAGCGCGGGAACAGCCAATACAGAGTTTGAAGTGCTGACGGGCATGAACCTGCGGTACTTTGGGCCTGGAGAATATCCTTATAAAACTTATGTAAAAGAAAATGTTTGTGAGAGTGTGGCGACAGCGTTAAGTTCTCTTGGCTACGGGACACATGCGCTCCACAACAATGGCGGAAACTTCTACAGCCGTGCCCGGGTATTTAATAACATGGGCTTTGACAGCTTTACCAGCAAGGAGTTCATGAATATCCTGCAGAAGACGGAGAACGGCTGGTCTAAGGACGATATTCTGGTCAGCCATATCCTGGACGCCATGGATACCACGGAACAGCAGGATTTTGTGTTTACCGTCAGTGTCCAGGGCCACGGTGATTATCCGGAGGAGCAGGTACTGGAAAATCCGGAGATCACAGTAGAGGGTATTGAAGATGAAGGCCTGAAAAATAAATGGGAATATTATGTGAATCAGGTATATGAGATGGATCAGTTTGCGGGCAATCTGATCCAGGCAATCGAGGACCGGGGCGAGCTACAGTGGTAGTATTTTACGGAGACCATCTTCCGACCATGGGACTGGAAGCCAAGGATCTGAAGAGCCGGTACCTCTATAATACCAATTATGTGATCTGGGATAATATCGGTCTCCCGAAAGAGGACCGGAATATTCCATCTTATCAGATCATGGCAGATGTGCTGGAGCGTCTGGATATCCATTCCGGAACTGTGTTCAACTATCATCAGGAACGGCGTCAGACCAGAAATTATCTGTCAGACCTGGAACTTTTGCAGTATGATATCCTGTATGGCGATCAGTACGTGTATAACGGCGAGCCGCCGATCACGGAAGGCCATATGGTGATGGGTGTGCGTGATGTATCACTTCAGAACATCGTGCCGCATCTGGAAGACGGCTATAGCTGTATGGAGAGAATTTTACGCAGAACAGCAAGGTATATGTTAACGGGGAAAGAATGAAAACCTCTTTCCTGAATAATACCAGGCTTGATTTTTCCGGTGTGGAGCTCCAGAATGGCGATGAGATCGTGGTTCGTCAGATGGGATCCAGCAATACAACGTTCCGGAAGTCGGACATCTATATTTATCAGGACGGGGAACTGATCCTTCAGGAAGGGACAGCGACAGATAAGACCAGGTCCTGGGTGGAGCAGGCCGATGAAGAAGAGTAGTTTAAAAGAAGGAAGATGGGAAGCGGCTTCTTATCAGGAAGCCGTTTCTATATAGAAGAAATACCGAAATTTACGAAAAAGCATCCGCTCAATCATACGCGTGAGTTTTTAAAAAGGCTGGGGAACCCGGCAGAAGACCGGAAAATCATACATGTGGCAGGCACCAATGGAAAGGGTTCGGTCTGCACCTATATCAAGACGATACTGATGGCAGAGGGGAAGAAGACGGGGTTCTTTACATCCCCTCATCTTGTATCCGTCAACGAACGGATCCAGATCAGCGGGGAGCCGGTGGACGACGGCACCTTTTACCGGGTCTTCAGGGAGGTTTATGACACGGCGGCAGAAATGGAAGCGGAGGGTCTTGGGCATCCGTCCTATTTTGAATTTCTCTTTGGAATGGGGATGAAGGTGTTTGAGGAATCCGACGTAGAATATATTATCCTGGAGACAGGGCTTGGCGGACGGCTTGACGCTACCAATGCAGTTCCCCATCCGGTGCTTACGGTGATCACGTCCATCAGTCTGGATCATACGGAAATCCTGGGCGATACCATCGAAAAGATTGCGGCAGAGAAGGCCGGTATTATTAAGAAAGGCGTACCGGTATTTTTCGACGGAAGCTCGCCGGAAGCCTCGGAAGTGATCAGGAGGATTGCACTGGCGCGGGGAAGCTGGTGTAGAGAAATCTCGAAAAATGCGTACGAAATCAGAGAAGTTGCCCGGAAATATATTGCATTTTCACGGGATAATACTTATGATAAAGATGTTATCTACCGGATTCCCATCTGTGAGACCTGCCAGGCCATGAATGCGGAGATTGCGCTGGAGGCAGTGGAATATCTGCTGGACGGGCAGAGAGACACTCTGTGGGACAAACAGTCGGGACACCGGGAAGAGACGAATCTTCCGGAACGGCAGGAGCGCTGGGCTAAGGCGCTTGCAGGCGTATACTGGCCCGGACGGATGGAAGAAGTGGCGCCCCATCTTTTTATAGACGGTGCGCATAATCCGGGGGCGATCGAAGTCTTTGTAGACAGCGTCCGGAGACTGAAAAGCGGAAAAACTGGCGGAGATGTGCTGGTGTTCTCCGCGGTGTCAGATAAGAAATATGAAAGATGATCGCATATTTGTGCAGGCATCTGGAAGTAAGAGCCATAATCGTCACGAAGATCGAAGACGACAGAGGGGTGCCGGCGGAAGAGCTTCTGAAGCTGTTCCGCAAATATACGAAAACAGAAAACGTTGTGCTGCCCGCGGCTTGCTGACGCACTTCTTGAAGCAAGGCGGCTGCAAAAGGATGGGGGATCTGCAGGGGACATTTATTGCCTGGGGTCTTTGTATCTGGCGGGTATGGTAAAAAAATTGCTGTCAGGAGGCGGTTTGGATGTTGAATTTTGAAGAGGAACTGAAAAAATTCCAGCCTAGTCTGGAAGTTGAGGAAATCGAGGATGCGGTCTATCAGGAAGACCTGACGGATATGACAGATATTTTAAGGGAAATGATCGAGCAGACCAAATAGAAAGAACCATAAGAGGGTAGTATATGGATTATGCAACAAAACTGGTGTATCAGTCGAATTACTGGTATAATGACGGACTGAAAAAAGCGAATATCAGGGATCTGTCCGGTGCTATTGTGTCTCTCAGACGAAGCCTTCAGTATAACCGGGCGAATATTGCAGCAGGAATCTCCTGGGGCTTGTGTACTATGGCCGGGGAGATGTGGCCGAGGCGCTGGTGGAATGGATCTTAAGCAAAAATTTTAAGTCTCATGAAAATATTGCCAATTATTATATTCAGAAAACCAGGGAAAATTCTGCGGAACTGGAGGCAGTGAACCAGGCTGTCAAGAAATATAATCAGGCGCTTGGCTATGCAAGGCAGAACGGGGAGGATCTGGCTATTATCCAGCTAAAAAAGGCGGTGGACATTCATCCGTCGTTTGTAAAAGCCTATCAGCTGCTGGCGCTTTTATACCTTCATACAGAGCAGTATTCGAAGGCCAGGCAGGCTGTCCGGGCGGCGCACAAGCTGGACAAGACGGATGATATGACGCTTAAGCTTATGCATGAGCTGAATCAGATCCGCAAAAACCGGACGGTAAAGATTAAAGAGAAGGACAAAAAGGATCAGCAGACGGTTACTTACAGTATTGGAAACGAAACGATTATCCAGCCTGTGTCCTCTGGTTACAAGGAAAGCGCAGGGATGCATACGATTGCCAATATCGCCATCGGACTGGTGGTGGGGCGTGGCGGTCATGTGGTTTTTAGTCCTGCCGGCGGTGACAGATCCAGGCAGGATGCGGTCAATCAGGATATTGTAGCTTTCAGTGATCAGATTGCGGAGCAGGAGGCACAGATCAGTGCACTGCAGACAGAACTGGAGACTTACCGGTCTACCAGCCAGGAAACAGAAAACGCACAGGCAACAGCCACGGCTACGCAGGACAGCTATGAGATTGTCATGAATATTTCCACTCATTATTATGCGGGCGATATGGGGAATCAGGCCATGGCAGAAGAACTTTTAAAGGTCAATGCAGACTCGCTGGGAACCGTGGGAAGGGAAACCTTTGATGAGATGACCGGGAATATCTATCCCCAGGTGTGCAGCACCTTATATTCGGCAGCGCAGGAAAGCGTAGACGTGGCAAACTACCAGACCGCGATCACTAACCTGGAACAGGTGATCCAGATGGATGCCGGCTATAATGACGGGGCGGCTATGCTCCTTTGGCGGAGGCTTATCAGGGAACGGCGATCAGGATCAGGCAAACGTCTATTATCAGCGCATCACCGAAGACTATGCGGACACCGAACGCGGCACAGACGCCCAGGAAGCCTGGATGAACAGAATGGCACCAGTTCAGACGAGAATGCAGAAGACGGAGCCGGGCAGGACAGCAGTTCTGAAAGCAGTGGGGAAAACTAAAAAAATAAGTGAAAAATGTGGATAAGAAGTACGAAAGAAAAAGGATGTGTAAAAAAATACACGTCCTTTTTTCTTATGCCTCAATGGACGATTTCAGAAATCCCCCGTCCCCATTGGAGGCATAAGATGTGGAAAACGATGAAAAACTGTGGAAAAGGGGGATAACTATGAAGTACCAGGTGCAGGAGAATTACCTGACGATTTTTCTTCCCAGCGAGCTGGATCATCACAATGCGGAGGAAATCCGAAAGGAGTCGGATCGGTTGATCGAGCATAATCATATCCGGTATGTGATTTTTGATTTTCGGGATACGAATTTTATGGACAGCTCAGGGGATCGGGGTGATCATGGGACGGTACAAAAGGGTGTACCTTCTGGGCGGGGAGGTTTTTG
>ENA-OPZM01000547-OPZM01000547.1-human-gut-metagenome-genome-assembly--contig:-NODE-547-length-15997-cov-7.591808_pt1 | contig 15997 bp, 13 predicted proteins | sample MGYA00242478_ERZ504493 | MGnify/ENA primary metagenome ERZ504493 (study PRJEB26092, sample SAMD00036227) | human gut metagenome | host: Homo sapiens | study: EMG produced TPA metagenomics assembly of...
CTGGCTGTACAAGGATGGCTCCTGGTTCTATTTAGATCCGTCCACTTATGCTATGAAACCGGTTGGGTTGCCGTTAACGGATCTTGGTATTACTTGAATTCGTCTGGTTATATGCAGACAGGATGGCTCAATCTGGGCGGCACCTGGTATTGGCTTGATGCTAGTGGAGCTATGGCTACTGGCTGGCGCGTTGTGGACGGATCCTGGAATTTCTTTATGGCTAACGGCGCGTGGGTGTCAGACTATATGGATGCTAAGGCTCAAAGTTATTCAAGCAATACAAATTGGCTGATACTTGTCGATACGTCACGTTGCGTTACGAGTATTTACACTGGATCCTGGAATAACTGGTCCTTAAACCGTCGATATGTATGTTCGACGGGAAAAGCTAGCACGCCTACGGTGATAGGGGAGTATCAAGTCTACGGTAAGGGATACTCCTTTGGGCATGGATATACTTGCTATTACTACACGCAGTTCTATGGTGATTACTTATTCCATTCCTCACCCTACTACGTCAACAGCAACCGCGTGATGGATCCCACGATGGGCGTTCCATCCTCTGCTGGATGCGTACGCCTTGAGATTCAGAATGCAAAATGGATTTACGATAACATTCCTTATGGAACAAAGGTTGTTACTTATTGATATTAGGCACTCGTTTTAAGAGACAGGGATAAATACTCTATTTTTAAAAGAGTTTCTTTTAACTGAGGGTGCTTTGATAATCTTTAGCAATGAATTTGGGAGGATTTTTGGAAATAGAAATGGGAAATGATATTGGCGTATGCGTACTTCTCTCAGCTTATAAACCCGATCTTAAGTTTTTCGCGGAACAACTTGATTCGATAGATAAACAAACGTTTCCGCTTACGCTTCTAGTTAGAAATGACTGCCCTGAATCGGATTCATTAGAGCGGTTTATCCAAGCGCATATAACGAAAAACGCCTATCGGTATTATCACGGTGATAATAATCTCGGTTATGTCAAATCGTTCGAGGCGCTGCTCTCCTTGGCGGAAGGGGATTACGTAGTACTTTGCGATCAGGATGATATTTGGGAGCCTAATAGAGTTGAAGTTTCGCTCAACCATATGCTAGAAGAAGGCTCAATTCTAGATGTTTGTGATAGATCGGTAATTGACGAAAACGGAAATATTCTGGTAAAGAGTTATAGGAAAGCTCATCCTAATTCGCCGGAAGTAAATTGGTGCTCTGGAGAGGATATTACTGTACAGGCCGCAAGCGTATGTTACGGCATTGGTATGGCTCTCATGTTAGATGCGAGTGCGGCGAAGTCGATGATTCCCTTTCCGGAATCGACTGCACATGACTTGTGGTTGACATTGGGTTGCAGTGAACTGGGGAAGTGCAGCTTTACTATGACTCCTTTGGTTAAGTATCGTCGACATGGTGGTAACGAAACTGGATTCCTTGCAGGTGTTTCTTCAAAAGATGATTGGTATTCGACAAGAGTTAAAAACAGGGTTGATACTGCTAGGCGATTTGCCGATAGATTTCCCGATTCACCGCATCTAAAGGAAATATTGGGGTTCGCTGAAGCAAGGGAGCGGCGCTCCATAATTGGTTTACTTAAATACCGACGAGCTTGCCCGTCTATCGCTAAAGCAGATATCATTATACGTCTTGTGCCGAATTGGCTGTTTATTTTGATTTTAAAAGAACTTAAAGCTGCGAGATAGCTCCGTATCCTCATTTCGACAGGTTTAGAAGGGCGCTTATATTTGTGAAGGCCACAGAGAAGACTCTTTCGATTAAACATAATATGTTCTGGAATACCGTCGGTTCGTTGACTAATTTAGGCTGTCAGTGGCTTATCACCATTTTGGTCGTTCGGCTGTCTGATGGATATAGTGCTGCAGGCATTTATTCGCTGGCTATGTCTATTTTCAACATGTTTTCTCAATTAGCCCAATACAGGATGTACACGGTGCAAATTGCAGATGTTGAAAGGAAAAACTCTGCTGGTGAATACCTGACTTTTCGTTTCTTTACTACTTTTATAGCGTTTGCAATGTTAGCCGTCTATTCCATTGCAACGTGTCGTATTGGTACGGTGCCCGCTATTCTTCTGTATGCTCTCTATAAAACCGCTGGCTTAGTCATTGATGTCATGCATGCTAATGATCAGGTTGGTCATAGGATGGACTATATTGGGAAATCCCTCATAATGCAGGGTATCGGCTCTCTCCTTTCATTCATTCTTGTCTTTGGATTTTTTAATAGCCTCGAAGGTGCACTGTTGCTTATGACGGTAGTGACAATAGGCATCGGAGTTATTTACGATTATCCAAGATCAAATCGGATTTCTGCAATCAAGCTTGGAATTAGCCGAGCGAAGGTCAGAGCCTTCCTATGTAGCTGTTTGCCCATCGTTCTGGGCGGCATTGCTGCTTCTGCGGCGCCGAATATTCCCAGGCAGTATTTATCTTATTCATTCGGCGATTCTGCTCTGGGTATTTATGCATCAGTTGCTGCACCTGTGGCAATTATCCAAATGGGTGCGACCTATATTTATAATCCTTTATTAGGTTATCTAGTAGAGCGTTACCATTCTAGAGAAAAGTCCTTTTTTTCGCTCATAGGTAAAATACTTGCTGGCATCTTTTTTGTCGGTGTCATATCTTCAGTTGCCCTTTTCTTTTTCGGTAAATTATTGCTGTCACTGTTTTATGGCGCTGGAATAGCTAAACATACCGATCTCCTTCAGCCTATGTTGGCTTGTGCCTTTTTGACTGGCATCGCTTGGTTTGTCAACGATTTGTTGGTTTCTCTTGATAATTACCGAGGGGTATTTGTTGGCAGCATGCTGTCCTTAATTAGTGCTGTCGCTGTTATGGCTCCTGCGCAAATGCTGTTTGGCTTAAATGGCCCTACTGTATCGGCGCTTATATCCAATGCCATTTGCCTTATTTATCAGTCTTCTGTTTTGGGGAAACAGACGCAACAATGGTTCGGGGAAAAGAGATAGGCCGATGATGTCTAAAGCTCACGCGCTATTAAAGCTTCAAAACACTGAATTGGATATCCTTCAGGTTGTCGCCGCATTCTGCTCTAAGCACGGCATCAGGTGGTGGCTTGACGGTGGAACATGTTTAGGAGCAATGCGTCATAGGGGGTTTATCCCTTGGGATGATGATATAGATATCGGAATGATGCGTTCAGATTATGACCGCTTTTGCTCTTTAGCCGAGGGTGGGTTACCGGAAGGATATTCGCTCCATACATCGCGGAATACTACTGGCTATGCTGCGATGTTTGCTAAGGTGTATCGCGATGGAACTCGCTTCGAGAATCAAGAGGCTCGAGAGGCTTCCAGTTCGATGGGCATTTTTGTCGACATCTTTCCATATGACCAGCTCTATACAGATAAACGCCTTCGTGCAAAGCAAGTCCGAACTGCATCAATTGCACAGAAAAGAGCCTATTTATATCATTCTTCTTCCATTGTTGTCCCTCATAAAGGGTTCCTTGGTCAACTCGAGCAAATTGGTTGTTCTGCTATGCACGTGGTGGAACAACTGGTTTCTCGAGGCGCATGCTCTTACCAGGATTTGTTCGATTCCTGTATTGCCGACTCAAATACGGGTGAGGTCTCTGATTACTGTCTGACGTTAAGCTGGCCGAATATGGCGCCAGTGCCTATTTCAGAGATTTTCCCTCTGAGCAGTGCGGTTTTCGAAGGCAGTGAATTCCCTGTTCCTCGTATGACGGATAAATATCTTACAACGATGTATGGCGATTGGAAAAAAATACCGTCACCGGATAATCGACATACCCATCTTCCGCTCTTGCTCGACTTTGGAGATGGGGAAGTCTGGACGGCACAGAATTAAGGATATGACATCTATATCAGATGAGGTTATGTGATGAGCTCCTCTATTTGTATTTTCACTCACCATTATCACCCGCAACTTAGTGGAATTGGTAATTTTGTCGATGGTCTCGCTCACGCCTTGACTGCACGCGGCGATAGGGTGGTTATCGTTACTAATGATTCGATGCGCGTGGGAGTCGGTCATTCAGTCGAAAACGGCCTGGAGGTAATTCGTCTTCCTTGCATTCCGTTACTTGATGGAAGACTTCCTCTTCCCAAAAAAACCAGTGATTATTACCGACTCCTGCAAACCCTTGATGATTATGAGTGGAATGGTGTTCTGATAAACACGAGACTTTTCCCTCTCTCGCTCGAAGGGCTGAAGTTTGCTGCGGATCATAGTGCTAAGGCTGTCGTTCTCGACCACGGCTCAGCGTATCTTTCCTTCAATCAGCCACTCCTTGATTTTTTTGTGCGCCGATATGAGGATTGGATTACGGATCGCGTAAAGACGTTTGACCCTGATTTCTATGGGATTTCTTCTAAAAGTGTTGAATGGCTTCAGCACTTTAATATCACTGCAAAGGGCGCCATTTCAAACTCAATCAATGCCTCATTCTATAGGAGTATTTCTTCGGGGAGAGATTTCCGATCTGAATTAGGTATCCCTCAGTCATCTTTGGTTGTAGCTTTTGTCGGGCGGCTTATTCCTGAAAAGGGAATTAATTCAATTATTGAGGCGGCTCGCACAAAAGATATTACCAAGCGTGATATTTGTTTTGTTCTTGCAGGGGATGGTCCGCTGGCTAATGAGGTCAAGGAAGCCTGTTCGTCTAACTTGTTTTGGCTTGGGAGATGTAACACAGAGGATATTTCTTCCTTACTTCAGCAAGCAGATGTGCTTTGTCTTCCAACTCGTTCCGAAGGCTTTTCAACGGTACTTCTTGAAGCTTCAGCCTGCGGAACGCCTGCAGTGGTAACAGATGTAGGCGGGGCACGCGAGCTTATCTTAGATGATAGCTACGGCACAATAATTCGGTCCATGGCATCTGATGAGGTGGTTTCGGCATTATGCAGGCTTTTTGATGATCGAGAGCTGCTTTCTCTTCAGTCTCGAAACTCTAGGGCGCTTGTTGAAAGTCGATATAACTGGGATGCCACTGCTATGGATGTCGAGAAGGCGTTTTGTATTTGCTAAGTGATACTTGGCTGGCTTTTGTTCGGATGAAGTTGATAATCAAGGGCTTTTGTTCGGCTTTTGCGTGAAGTTGGATATAAGTGCCGATTTTGGTATTGTCGATTCCTCCTATTTCATGAATATTTGCTCGCTTGAGCACCGCTGAATATCAAGAAGCACGCCGCTGTTATTGCGCCTGGCTTTGGGGCCGACATGGGTCTCGGCGCCTATTTATTGCTAGCGTCCGGCGTCGCGTCGCTGCTGCATGTTGGCCTCGCCTGTATCAACTCAGACCGCGTTTCTTTAAGCTAGTGCCAAAGATTAAGGCTATCGTTGGGATGGGGGGGATAGTTGGAGCAGTTTTGTCCGATTAGAATGGCGTCGAAGTCTTATGCACCGCGCAATTGGGCGAGAGCCGCAGCGGATTTGTATCTCGCGATGGCAGATGGGGGCTCCAGGTGAACGTCAGCTGTATGCCAGCCGTGCAAACTAAATATCCAAGCTTGAGATGTAACTTCGCGATGGTTAGTCCGGATGCTGTAAACTTTATTCATTACTAGACAGTGCGTTGGACTGTAAGGGCCGCATTTTCTTCGAGCGTCGCTAAGGGCCAACTATTATTTGGAATGGATGAAACTCGATTGTCATTTGCTTTAACAAAAGATTCAAAAGGATATCCGCGTGTTCTGGTAATTATTCCCGCTTATAACGAGCAGGAATGCATTCTCAATACCGTTGCTTCTATTAAGGCTGCTGGATATGACTATGTCGTAATTAACGACGGCTCACAGGATGGGACACTTAGGCTTTGTCGAGAGCATGATGTCAACATATTGGATCTCCCACAGAACCTTGGTATCGGTGGGGCGGTCCAGGCGGGGCATAAGTATGCTCAGAGATTTGGCTATGATATTGACATTCAGGTTGACGGCGATGGCCAACATGATCCTTCTTATATACCTGAGCTTGTTAAGCTGATTGAGGGTGGGGCGAGTCTGGCGATAGGCTCTCGATTCTTGGTCGAGACTGACGGTTTCCAATCAACCTTTATGCGTCGTGTTGGAATCAGGTGGCTCTCTTTTTTGCTTAAGTTGCTTACAGGTAAGGCGGTCACCGATCCCACTTCTGGCTTTAGAGCTTGCAATAAAGACGCCATCGACTTATTCTGCAAGAGCTATCCTGATGATTATCCGGAGCCGGAATCGATAGCTTTGGCTATGAAGCTTGGTCTCCCCGTTATGGAGGCACCTGTAAAGATGAATGAGCGCCAGGGCGGGCGTTCATCCATTGGGGTCCTCTCTTCCGTCTACTACATGATTAAAGTTACGCTTGCTATTGTCCTTGTGTGTTGGATCCATAGGGGAGACCAATAATGAATTTTTTTCTAAGGATTGGGGCAGCCATCTTTTTTTGGTGGGTTCCTCGTTTATGTTCTTCGACTCGTATCCAAAGGAAAGATGCTTCTTAAGTATTCTTTGCTTTGGATTTTAATGTGCATGGCGGCCTTGCTTTGTGATTTATTCCCTCAGCTTATTTTTTATTGCTCCACGCTATTGGGTTTGTTAACCCGGCCAATTTCCTCTTCCTGGGTGCAATTGTGCTGTTGCTTGCAATCTCTCTATCCCTTAGCGTTGCGGTGAGCCGTCATGTTTTGGCAATCAAAAGCCTTACACAAAGGATTGCCTTGCTCGAAAAAGAGCTTGAGAATCGGTTGGATTATTATGACTGAGCTTGATACAATTATTCGATACAGTTTACTTTTAGTTCTTCAATGTTGCTAGTTGAGGAAAGTGGAAATCTGCCTTATACAAACGTTGCTTATACCCTTTGCTGAGGTCTGGATCGGTACTAAATCCGATGATTCTCATCGCGGGTCGCCATTTGCTTGTCAATGGCGGCGATATCCCTGCTCCGGCTGCAATGTTGTTTCAGCTGTTATGTCGTGGTCGAATAGTTTTGTATTAATAATGTAGAACAGATAATAGAATCAGCCGGAGGACTCCATTACAAAAGAGCGTAATTCCATTATCGAGCCATTTAGGTTAATTTCGATGTGGTGTGTAGTTACGCATCATTTTGTAATGCATAATGCAGATGATGTATCGGTTTTTGCTAGCCCTTTAACCCTTTAAATTTATTAGGACGATATCACTGGCCTGGTGGCTGAACTACTACCACACTACCGCTACGCCCCAGTGGGGCTGGGTTTTAAATACGCCTTTGGAATGATATTGCTTTGGCTATCTTGCGGAAAACAATCTCGAAGACGAGTGGGCTCCTTGACGTAGGTCGCGTCGAGCCAGACGTAGGCACTGGCGAGCCCTCGAGCGGCCTTCCGTATAGATCCTCGATGCCTGGTCCAGGCTCGAGGCGATGGCGCTCACCTGGTCCTTCGAGAGCCTGGAGACGCTATCTTCTCGGCTACCCTCTGCACCTTGCGGGTGCTCGTGCCGGTGGCGTACATCTCGGCGACGGCGGCAACGAGGGCGCGGTCCACGCGCTGGTGGCGCTCGATCACGTCGTCCGGGAAGAAGCTGCCGGAGCGGAGCTTCGGGATGCGCAGCGTCAGCGTGCCGACGCAGGTGCGAGCGACCTTTCGCGGTAGCCGTTTCGGCTGTTCGCCCCGCCACCGCTCAGCTGGTCGGCCTCGGCGTCCATCGCGGCGTTCACGACCTGTTTGGCGAGTCTGGGGAGCAGCTCCCGCATGTCGATGGCGCCGTCGCTGAAACGGGGCATGGCGAGTATGTCCGGCGCCGGGTCTGACAAGATTTACATAGCGATCTTCGTCCTTTCCCGGAACCTGTTGTTGTGGTGATTTCTGGTTCCGGGACGAAGGCCGTTTTTCGTTAAACGGGCACTAGGGGGTCACCCTTGCACCAACATTTTCGGCGCGATCCATGAGATTGAATTCCGCCATTCTTTTTGGATGCCAATGTGCTTGCTAGTATACTGATACCAGTATTTTTAATTGCGTTCTATTAGTTTCTCGATTATAAGGATTTTTATGACAAGTTCCATAAGATGTAAGCCTTTTATTTGTTTTGTTTGCCGTTTTTTTCGCATTCTATTCAGTTTATTGGTATCTAAATAATCCGAGATTACTTGTACTGCTTACAATTGCCATCTCGTTGATTCTAATTCTTGGCCTTTGCGCTGCATATGCTAAGGTGTACCATCGTCTTAAAAGTGAATGGGTATTCTTGGCGCTGCTTATAGCATTTCTAATTATTTTTATCTTTATCTTTCCTCCGTTTACGGTTCCGGATGAAGGCCATCATTTTTTTTCAACTTATTGGATGGTTGATAGTCTTCCATTCAATGCGCATGTGACAAATGATGGTGGTTTTCTAGTACGGGATATCGATCTTTCCCTTTATAAGGGTCGCCAGAGTAACGCCATTGACTCCTCTTCATTTGATTCGATTATTCAGAATTATGCTCTGTTTGAGAATGGGAAGTGGACTCCATTCAATGAGTTCTCATTTAGCGTCAGTAGTGAGAACGTTTCTGCGAAAATAGGATCTATCGTTGGGCTGCAAATCGGTTTGTTTTTCGGACTTGGTGCCTATCCTGTGTTCTATATGGGGCGCATTGGTTCGGCTCTGGTTTTTTGCTTTTGTGCGTTCCAGGCATACAGGATTGCACCTAAGGGCAAATCGGTTATTGTTTTTGTTTCGCTTCTGCCTATGACGCTTCACTTGGCTGCTTCATACTCTTATGATTCAGGAATTATTGCGTACTCGCTTTTAGTATTCGCTTGTCTAATGCGCGGTTTTTTGGAGAGCAGAAATCAATAGGTTGTAAAGAAATCGTCATTTATTTAATTATTTCGGCGTTTTTGGCTCCGTGTAAGGTTGTTTATTCTGGGATGATATTACTTGGTTTGCTTGTGCCCCTTTCGCAGTTCCAAGATGTGAAAGTCGGACGTATCGGTAAGTGCATACTGATCTTTGCTGTTATAGCCTCCGTTCTAGTGCTGCGCATAGCATCAATGAGTACATTGGTGTCTCAGTCTTCAGATGCCTCTCGTGGCCAAGAGATCGGGCGGTTTTATACGCTCAGTGACATCATCATGCATCCAAAGAATAGCTTCGAGGTCTTTTTTAGGACATTAGATTCCCTAGGAGATTTCTATTGGGGATCCACCTTAGGTTATTCGCTTGGATGGCTCCAGAAAAACTTGCAGTTTCCAGCCTTTTTTATGATTCCTTATTTGTTGTTTGGGTTTATTTGTTGTTTGGATTCCGAAGATGAGCTCTTTTCTCAGCCCCATTTGTTCCATTCTGTTTATTATCGCTTTTGCTTTGGCTGCCCTTGGTTCCATTGTATCTATGTGGTTGGGCTGGACGTTCAATTACGAGAATGTAATACAGGGTGTTCAAGGACGATATTTTCTTCCTGTTCTACCAGCTTTGTTGTTTGGGTCGAGAACGCGCTTGTTTAAATTCAACTCATCTTCGCTTTCTGTCGTCTCTTTTGGCATGTGCGTGATGAATTGTTTATATCTTATTCGTTTTATTAGTATTGCATCTTGTGTGTAGGCCTTTGCGTAATGCTCTCGGGTTTTTTCTGCTATCTAACAGTTTAGATAACAGGCGATGATTCGGACGCCGCAGGGTCCCCGAAAGCTATGCTTTTCCAAGCCAAGCAGAGACTTTGACCGAGCGCTGGGTTGGCATGCGAGAGGCCAACATGAGGCCGTGCCGCGGGGCGGACCGCAGGTAGCAAAACGGCTCCGGAGCCCATGTCGGGCCCGGTGCCCAAGCGCGATATCGACGGCGCAGTTTCGCGATATTCAACAGCGCCCAAATGAGTAAATACTCATTATCTATAAATGATAATAACGATTCGCGGGTTCCCCGACGGTGAAGTTTGGATTCATATAAGGATCGCCTTTGACGTAATACTTAGCCCATCGATAATTCATGTACGCGACCTCTTTGTGGAAGCGAATCTGCTTCTCCGTATTGTTTTCAACGCCTCTAGAAATCGACTCGTAGTGATAGAGCTCGACTTCGGGTGTGTATACAATTAGGTCGTTGATCTCGCGTAGCTTTAAGCAAAAGTCAACGTCATTAAATGCAACTTGAAGCTCTTCCGTGAAACCTCCGACTTTCTCATATTCATCACGCTTGGTCATTATGCAAGCTGCGGTGACGGCGCTGAAGTCTTGTTGTGCATCGTTGAGTGCAAAGTAGCCCCAGTTATCCCTTGGCATGCTTTGGCAAAGATGTCCTGCCACGCCACCAGTGACGCATAAGCCCGCGTGCTGGATGGTGTTGTCGGGATAGTAGAGTTTTGCACCAACTGCGCCAACATCCTCACGTGCGCAGATGCCAAGCATAGTCTCAATCCAATTGGGCGTAATTACCTCAGTATCGTTATTCAACAGCAAGAGATAGTCGCCCTTGGCGTGAGCAACGCCAAAGTTCATGAGCTTGGAGAAATTGAATTCGTGCTTCCAAGTTACAAGACGAACGATGTCAGGATATTTTGCTTGCAACTTATCGTAATAATCGAACGTCTCCTTTTCTGTGCTGTTGTTTTCGATTATGACAAGCTCGAAATTGTCGTACGTTGATTTCTCAACAATTGACTTAATGCAGTTGTCCAGAATGTTGGCGTGGTCTTTAGTTGGAATGATAATTGACACGAGTGGATGGGAATCTGGCACAGCGTAGGTTACTTTATATGTAAAGGGACGACGCGCTTGTTCGACCTTCGCATTGAGCCCAAGCCTGTCCAAATGACTCTGGACCGCTTTGATACCTGCGATAGTGGCATACGGCTTGCTATCGGCATTTGCTGCGGTGGAGGTCTCGCTTAGGCGCCAGTGATATAGAACCTTTGCAACATGATGAACTTTCCTTGCCTTTTCCACGGCGCGGAGAGTCAGATTATGATCTTGTGCTCCATCGAACTCTTTCGTGTTCGGTTCTAGAGTGTCAAGCAGGGACTTACGGATAGTAAGCATGTGGCAGATATAGTTGTTATTTCTGAGCAGATCGATATTGAAATCCGGTTTAAAGAACGGCTGCGCTAGTTTCCCATCGGCCATGAGTTTGTCTTCGTCGCAATAAAGAAGATCGACGTTATCATCGTTTTCTATTGCCTCGGCATATGAGAACAACAAGTCCGGTTCAAGAATATCGTCATGGTCAAAGAAGCTAACGAAATCACCCGAAGCGATGGCAACGCCGGCGTTTGTGTTTTCGGAAATGCCCTTATTCTCGGTAAGGTTAATTGATTTAATTCTGTTGTCGTGGGCCGTCTCCTGCTCAACGCGAGCTTTTAGTTCCTGATTGTCAGGACTTGCATTAACTAGGATGAGCTCCCAGTTTGCATAGGACTGGTTTTTTACGGATTCGGTCATATCGTTAAAGAACGAAATGGGTGTGTTGTATAGAGGGACAATAATGCTGAACTTCGGAGCGCTGTTGAAGACGATTTTTCTCTGCTTCTCCAGAGCGCCGATAGTTGCCTTATGATCCGTGAACCATTCGGGGTATTCAGGGTCAAACTGCGCATGGGTAAAGAGAAAGTTGGTCTCCTCAAGAAGCAAGCCTAGCTTATCGGGTGTTAAGCAGTCGAATGCACTGAATGATGGGTGATTTTGATCGTCAATAATAAAGTAGTAACGATCGAACGCCTTTGGCATACGAACCGAGAGCTGCGTTTCAAGTTGCTTTTTCTCAGACGTAAATCCAACGCTTGTTACATTCGAACCGAAATTGACGATGCTCAAATTAACTTCATTAAGGGTTCGATCGAAACAACGAAGTTTGATTTGCGAGTCGCTACGATAAGGTGTTCTCACCGTGCACCTAAGGATATAGTCGCTTGAATCTTCGATGCACTGCCAGAAATCAATCGTTGCCATGTCAAACTCTGAAACGTCATCGTAGTTTCGGAGTTTGCTACACATGTCAGGTTTAATTTTGTAGTTAAGGCGAGACTCCCATTTGATGTTCTTGCAATTGAGCGAAAGGGAGTCGCTGCTCAGGGTACGACCGTCTTGGCCGATTTCGCTAAACTCAATTTTGATGGTGCGAGCATCGGGATCGGGGATTACGAGGACGTATGAGTCCGAGTTACAGCTATTGTCCCTGAATTTAAGGAGAGATAAAGGTAAACAGCGGTTATCGTCTGTAGCCGCTCTGGCTGTTACGTTGGAGTCTTCATGGATGCCTTCAATCTTAAGCTGCTGGTAGATTTTCCAGTTTCCTCTGCATACTCCGGTTGTTTCGACTCGCATTGTTTGCCTTTCGTTTGTTGGACACTGCTCATTGTACTTTTTCATTTGTTGCCTCGCTAGAAATGCAGAAAGAGTTGCGTGTTTCTGCTGTCCGATTTAAATAAGAAGACGGGGAGGTTGCTGCCGGTGCGTATAATTTAATTAAATATGCATCTGTAATCAGCGGCTTTTGCTCAACGATTGTCAATCGAGAGGATTTTTATGAAAGGCATCATCCTTGCCGGCGGGTCCGGCACGCGCCTGTACCCGCTCACGCTCGTGACCTCCAAGCAGCTGCTGCCGGTCTACGACAAGCCCATGATCTACTACCCGCTCAGCACCCTCATGCTGGCGGGCATCCGCGACATCCTGGTCATCTCCACGCCGACGGACCTCCCCAACTTCGAGCGCCTGCTCGGGGACGGCTCGCGCTACGGCGTGAACCTCTCCTACGCCGAGCAGCCGAGCCCCGACGGCCTGGCGCAGGCATTCACCATCGGCGAGGACTTCATCGCCGGCGAGCCGTGCGCCTGGTGCTGGGCGACAACATCTTCTACGGCAACGGCCTGTCGCGCCACCTGACGCGCGCCGTCCAGAACGCCGAGTCGGGGAGGGCCACGGTCTTCGGCTACCACGTGGACGACCCCGAGCGCTTCGGCGTTGTGGAGTTCGACCGCGAGGGGAGGGCCGTCTCCATCGAGGAGAAGCCTGAGCGCCCCAAGAGCTCCTACGCCGTCACCGGCCTGTACTTCTACCCGGCGACGTCGCCGCCAAGGCGCATGAGGTTAAGCCGTCGGCCCGCGGCGAGCTGGAGATCACCACGCTCAACCAGATGTACCTGGAGGAGGGGACGCTGTCCGTCGTGACGCTGGGCCGCGGCTACGCGTGGCTGGACACCGGCACCATGGAGAGCCTGCACGAGGCCGCGGAGTTCGTCCGCGCCGTGGAGCACTCCCAGGACCTGCCGGTCTCGGTCCCCGAGGAGATCGCCTGGGAGAACGGCTGGATCACGACCGCCGAGCTGGAGGAGGCTGCTAAGGCCTACGGCAAGTCGGTCTACGGGCAGCATCTGAAGAAGGTCGCCGCCGGCGAGATCGTCAACAGCCCGCGCGAGTACTAGCGCCAGCTTGTTTTCTTTTAGGGGTCACCGTTTATCTGGTGGCCCCTTTCGTTATGATTACGTGGACCATAAAGACAATATGATTGGGAGTGGATGTGTTAAGCGTCTACTTTGGCGATATGCCAGAAGCGATTTACAACACAGCGACATATTTCAAAAACTCTTACCGGTCTTCTTGGATTACGGATCCCTATGCAGTTTCGATAATTAAAGATGTCGATCGATCGGATGTTGTCTCCGAAAACGTCATCGAAAGCCCTGTGCTTGGATCCATCTCCCCACTCCAGCTTTCTGGTGGCGTGAAAACGCTGCTGCTTATGAGATTTGATCATAAGCATATTTTTAACGCCTCTACCTGTGGTGACAACTGTGCCAAGTGGATTCTCGACATGGCAAAAGACCGCAAGCTCGTTGTGAATCTCTATCATGTGATGGACTTTGGTCGCGAGGATTTTAAAATTAAAGTCGTGAATAGCGGCCGAATCGTTCACAACATGGCTGAATTGATTCACGAGTCGATTCCGTATCTGTAGGTGCTGCTTATGAACGGTTCGCATCTCGTTAAGATTTCCCGCCGCAGGGGAACCAAGTACACATTTACCATCAAGCGGAACATCACTATTGTGCGCGGCGATAGCGGCACGGGTAAGACGACACTGTTTGACATGGTCGCAGACTACATGCGAACGGGCGAGCAGTCGGGTGTTTCCTTGCAATGCGATTGTCCCTGTGTTGCCCTGACCGATTATGATTGGCGAAACCAGCTTTCGTCCGTTCATGACTCGATTGTATTTGTCGATGAGGGCTTAAAAGAGATCCATTCTGATGAGTTTGCCCATCATGTGCTGTATTCCTCGAATTATTTCGTGCTGATCTCAAGGGCTGATTTCCCCAATCTTCCGTATAGCGTGGATGAGATTTACAAGATTAAGACGAGTGGAAAATTCCATTCTTTCGTCCCTGTTTATCAAGATCGCGGGAATCATCGTTATGCTATTTCCCGGTCGGCGCCAAAACAGGACTTTTCTATCCTTCTATGCGAGGACAGTAAGTCTGGTTTCCAGTTCTTTGAACGGCATTTCGCTGACAGTGAGCTTACCTGTGCTTCGGCCATGACGAACAGCGCGATTTTGGGCTGGTTGGATCAGCATTTCGACGATCGCGTGTTTGTTGTTGCGGACGGAGCGGCATTTGGGTGCTATGCGGACCGCGTCCTTAAGCTGCAAGACATTCACCGCGATAATGTTACGGTTTGTCTTCCCGAGTCGTTCGAATGGCTTCTGCTGAGCTCCGGCGTAATTTCAGGGCTAGATGTTAAGACGGTTTTGGAAACCCCAGAAGCCTTTGTAAACAGTGAGAAGTTTAAAAGCTGGGAGGATTTCTTCTATAAGTACTTACGTGAAATAACTGGGGATTCGGTTTTTCACTACGACAAAGACTGCATTCCGGAGGCGTTTTGTACGGGAGGTAATTCTGCGAAGGTTATGGCTCTTATCGCATGCCGAAATGTCCGATAGTTTTGTTGAATAGTGTCGCGTCGTCACTTCCTGCGGCATACTAAAGAAGCTGTACATGCTTCAGATTGGATTTTCATGTCTGAGATTTTCGAACCCAAGAACATCATCGTCACGGGCGGCTGCGGCTTCATCGGCAGCAACTTCGTGCACTACGTCGTGAACAACCACCCGGGCGTCCACGTCACCGTCCTGGACAAGCTGACCTACGCCGGCAACCCCGAGAACATCGCCGGGCTACCCTCCGACCGCGTGGAGCTCGTCGTGGGCGACATCTGCGACGCAGATCTGCTGGACCGCATCGTCCCGGGCCACGACGCCATCGTGCACTACGCCGCCGAGAGCCACAACGACAACTCCATCGCCGACCCGGAGCCGTTCCTGCGCACCAACGTCGAGGGCACCTTCCGACTGCTGGAGGCCGTGAGGAAGCACGGCATCCGCTACCACCACGTCTCCACCGACGAGGTCTACGGCGACCTTGCGCTCGACGACCCCGCCAAGTTCACCGAGGAGACTCCGTACCACCCGTCCTCGCCGTACTCGAGCACCAAGGCCAGCTCCGACATGCTCGTGCGCGCCTGGACCCGCACCTACGGCCTGCGCACCACGATCTCGAACTGCTCCAACAACTACGGCCCCTACCAGCACGTGGAGAAGTTCATCCCCAGGCAGATCACCAACATCGTCGACGGCGTCCGCCCCAAGCTCTACGGGAGGGGCGAGAACGTCCGCGACTGGATCCACACCGAGGACCACTCCTCGGCCGTCTGGGACATCCTGACCAAGGGCCGCACGGGGGAGACCTACCTCATCGGCGCTAATGGCGAGAGGAACAACATCACCGTGCTGCGCATGATCCTGGAGCCATGGGCCGCGACCCCGAGGACTTCGACTGGGTCGCCGACCGCCCCGGCCACGACCGCCGCTACGCCATCGACTCCACCAAGCTCCAGCGCGAGCTCGGCTGGAGGCCGGCGCACACCGACTTCGCAGAGGGGCTTAAGCAGACGATCGACTGGTACGTGGAGAACGAGTCCTGGTGGCGCCCGGCCAAGGAGGCCACCGAGGCCCGCTACCGGGCACAGGGCCAGTAGGCCGAACCCCGACGGAC
>ENA-OPZM01000548-OPZM01000548.1-human-gut-metagenome-genome-assembly--contig:-NODE-548-length-15994-cov-6.827693_pt1 | contig 15994 bp, 21 predicted proteins | sample MGYA00242478_ERZ504493 | MGnify/ENA primary metagenome ERZ504493 (study PRJEB26092, sample SAMD00036227) | human gut metagenome | host: Homo sapiens | study: EMG produced TPA metagenomics assembly of...
TCCACAATTCCGGAGGGGGTGGTCAGCGCCCAGCCGCCGGCGGTCTTTTCGATGCGGGTCACAGGGCAGCTGCGGTGCAGCTCCACGCCGTTGCGCACGGCTACTTCTGCCATGCCAGTGCAAACTCCCACGGGCTGACGATGGCGGCGCTGGGCGCATACAGCGCGCCAACGACAGTGGGGGCCAGATTCGGTTCCATGCAAGCGTTTCCTCTGCGGAAAGCAGCCGGATGCCCGGCACGCCGTTGGCGATGCCGTTCTCATACAGTTTCTGCAGGTGGGGCAGCTCTTCCGGCTGAGGGCCAGCACCAGACTGCCGCACTGCAGGTACGGCACATCCAGCCGGGCGCAGATCTCCTTGGCCAGTGCGGACCCCTCCACGTTGAGCCGCGCCATCCGGGTGCGGTTCGGGGTCGTAGCCAGCGTGCAGAATGGCACTGTTGGCCTTGGTGGTGCAGTCTGCCACGTCATTTTCAGCCTCGAAAATGGCGGTCTGCAGCGGGTAATGGGACAGCTCATAGGCGGCTGCCGCACCAATGACACCGCAGCCGATAATTGCTACATCCAGCATAAAAACCTCCTGATCGCTCCGTTTGCCGAATAAAAGAAAAAGAGCAGGACAAACAAAAGGGCCTTTCGACTCTCCCCTTGCTTGTTCTGCTCGATCCTCTGAACAAACTTTTATTGTCTTTATGATAATGCGATCTGCACAAGATGTCAAGCTTTTGTTGAAAATTTAAAGCTCATTTTTACCTGTGCGGCTTTTTCCTGCTCTTTGCGGGCGCGGAGGCTTTTGGCAGAGCACGGCCTGCTGCAGCATGGCCTGCAGCGCTGCGCCCGGCCACAAGGCCGGAGCCGAACGCCCAGTGCAGGTTAAAACCGCCGCAGCTGCCTGCGCAGTCCAGCGTTTCGCCCACAAAGTAAAGGCCCGGACAGCCCTTGAACTGGAAGTGCTGATCCACCTCCCGCAGGGCCAGCCCGCCGCCGGTGGTCTGGGCCTGCTTCCAGCTGCAGGGGGTCAGCCCCTCAAAGCGCCAGTGCTTGGCGGTGTGGGCCAGCTTCTGCCACTGTGCGGCGGTGAGCACGGCAGGCGCGTCGCTGTCCTGCAGCCCGGCGGCAGACCACACAGTACGGCCCAGCTTCTGGTTCAGCAGGCCCAGCCAGAAGTCAGCGGCGCTGCCCCCTGCCGTCTGGGCGGCGTGGGCCGCAAACAGGCTGGCAAGTGCGGTTTCGTCCACTGCCGGGAAGAGGTCCAGCTCCACAGCAGGAGCCTTGGGGCCGCGGCCCGGGGCCAGCAGGCCGGACAGCTGCATGATGCAGATGCCGGAAAGGCCGTAATCGGTGAACTGTACCTCGCCGTTCTCGTAGGCAAGCACACGGGCACCGTCCAGCAGGGATGCTGCTGCCTTGGCACGGATGCCAGCCAGCGCTTTGCGGGGCTTTGCGCACTGCAGGGCGGTCAGGCAGGGGTACAGCGGCTCCACCCTGCCGCCGCACTGGGCGGCGAACCGGGTGCCAAAGCCGTCGGTGCCGAACTGCGGCCCTGCCTCGCCGCCCATGGCGCAGATGACGGCATCGGCGCGCAGCGTTTCGGCAGAGCCCTCTGCCGTCTCGAACTGCACGGCGTAGCCGCTGCGGCTCTGGTTCAGGGTGCGCACGGTGCAGCCGGTGCGCAGCTGCACATGGTGCTGCGCAAGGTGGTGCTCCAGCAGGGCCAGCACGTCCGCCGCCTGATTGGAGTACGGATACACCCGGCCCGCCTCGTCGGTGCGGGTGTAAAGCCCCAGCGCACGGAACCAGCGCAGCGGGTCGGCGGTATTTACGGCATCCAGCAGCGGACGAAGTGCTGCCGGGTCGGCAGTGAAATACAGCTCCGGTGCAATGCCGGTGTTATCCAGATTGCAGCGGCCATTGCCGGTGGCAAGCAGCTTTTTGCCCGGCTTCGGGTTGCGCTCCAGCACAATGACCTGTGCAGCTGGGGCACTTTGTGCCGCCGCCAGCGCGGCTGCAAGACCGGCGGCACCGCCGCCCAGAATGAGGATGTTCGGCATCCGGACACCTGCCTTTCTCAGTAGAATTTTAGGATCTGTCTTCATAAGCGGGGTGCTGTGCTTATGAAAATGGCTTTTTGTATCATTGTAGCAGAACCCTGCCGGAAACGCAACGAAGAGGCAGCTTTCCGTGCAGGTCTTTTTGCGCGGGGGCAGCAGGTATAAATGGCCCGGTCTGACAGATACTAGTGCTGCAGGCATTTTTAAGGAAACGGAGGAGCAAAAACATGAAAGCAACAGGAATCGTGCGCCGCATCGACGAGCTGGGCCGGGTGGTGATCCCCAAGGAGATCCGCCGCACCCAGCGCATCCGCCGCGGCGACCCGCTGGAGATCTTCACCACGGGCGACGGCGAGGTGATCTTTAAAAAGTATTCGCCCATTGGCGAGATGAACGCAGTAGCGGCCCAGTATACCGAGGTGCTCAGCAAAAGCTTTGCGCTGACCGCACTGGTGGCCGACCGCGACCGTATCCTTACGGTGAGCGGCTCCGGCCGGCGGGAGCTGGCCGACCGCAGCATCAGCCAGCCGCTGGAAAAGCTGATGGATGGCCGCAGGTTGTACCAGAGCGAGGGCATTGCCGAAAAGTGCATCCTGCCCTGCGAAGGCTCGCCCCGGGTGGTGTTGTGCGCCGCACCCATCATTGCGGCGGGCGATGTGACCGGCGTGGTGGCCCTGCTGACCGAAGACCGCACGGCCACGCCGGATGCTGCCCAGCTCAAGGCCGTGAATGTGGCAGCGGCATTTCTGGCAAGCAGATGGAAGAGTAAAGAACATGCCGGAGCGCTTTCCTTATAATAAGGAGGGCGCTTTCTCGTTTATGACAGAATTATGAATCTTTTAAAACATTTTTCCAAGGGGCTTGACAGCACCGGAAAATTGGCTATAATGGTCTTAGCACTCAGGAACAAGGAGTGCTAAACAAACAAAGCGAACGCAAAAAGGAGGCAGGCGCTATGACGATGGATGCACGCAAGCAGCGAGTCTTGCAGGCGATCGTGGCGCTGTATGGTCTCGAAGGCGAGCCCGTTGGCAGCAGCGTGCTGGCAAACTACTTTGACATGGCAGTTTCCAGCGCAACGCTTCGCAATGAGATGGCGGCGCTGACAAAGCTGGGTCTGCTGGAGCAGCCCCACACCAGCGCGGGCCGTGTGCCCAGTGCCAAGGGCTACCGTTACTACCTTGATAATCTGCTGACCGACGATCAGCCGCTGGATCGTGTGAGCCGCGCCCGGGTGGATGCGGTGTTCGCAAGCCTTGACCACGAGCCGGAAAAGCTGGCCGCAGGTGCCGCCAAGGCGCTGGCCGCCATCAGCGGCTGCACCGCCGCCATCAGCACCCCATGTGCCGAGGATCTGTGCATCGCCCACTATGAAGTGGTTCAGGTGGGCCGCAGCGCAGCGGCTGTGCTGGCCGTTACCACGGCCGGTTACGTTCGTACCCGTGTGGCACGGGTACGCACCGGCCTTTCCCGCGAGAATGCGGCAGCACTTGCCGCACTGCTCAACCGCAACCTTACCTTTGTAGCGCCGGTGGATCTTTCCACCCGGCTGCTGGCAGAGCTGTGCAGCCAGATCGACCCGGAGCTGGTGCCCGTTATCAGTGCAGCGGCTGCCATCCTGCAGGATTCCGTCAAGCCCCACGTATTTCTGGGCGGCGAGCAGTATCTGCTGGACTGGCCTCAGCTGGACGGCAAGGTGGGCGACATCCTCACACTGCTGAACGACGAGGAGCAGGCCGCTGGCCTGATCGCACCTCCGGCAGAACGCAGTGAGAGCGTGCTGCTGGGCGAGGATCTGGAACCGCAGATCCCGGGCCTGTGCATCGTGAGCGACCGGTATCTGGTGGGCGGAGGCCTGTGGGGCTCCATTGCATTGATCGGCCCCACCCGGATGCCCTTCCAGAAACTGATGCCGCTGCTGCATTACTTTGCAGATCAGCTGGGCGAGGGCATGAGCGGCAAACGAAAAGACACCCCGCAGGCTGCCGCACCCCGGCGGACTGTGATCTATAAGGAGGATCTGGAATGAGCGAAGAAGCAAAAAAGACGGCTCCGGCTCAGGAAGCTGAGCAGCCCGAAACGGCTCCCGAGGAAAAGGCCCAGCAGGCAGCACCCGAACAGGAACCTGCTGCCGAAGCTGCCGACCCGAAGGATGACAAGAAGAAGGATGGCGGCTGGTTCAACAAGAAGGCCCGTGAGCTGGAAGCCGTAAAGGCAAAGCTGGATGCTGCCGAAGCCAACGCTGCACAGGCCAAAGACCAGCTGCTGCGCATGGCAGCGGAGTACGAGAACTACCGCAAGCGCTCCACCCGCGAAGCCGACCAGAAGTTCAACGATGGCATTTCCTTTGCGGTGAACCAGATCATTCCCATTCTGGATACGCTGGAGATGGCGGCCAACGCCCCCACCACCGACGAGAACTACAAAAAGGGCGTGACCATGACGCTGGACAAGGCCGCCAAGGCGCTGGATGCCCTCCATGTGGAGGAGATCGAGGCGCTGGGCAAGCCCTTTGACCCCAACTTCATGAACGCGGTGCAGCAGATCCCCGCCCCGGACGGACAGGAGAGCGGCACCGTCATCACGGTCTACCAGAAGGGCTACAAGCTGGGCGATAAGATCGTCCGCCATGCGACCGTTGTAGTGGCCGAATAACAAAGCAGAAACCCGAAAGGTTTTGAATATAACATCCGCTTACAAACATTTGAGCATCACATAAACAATAAGATTTGTTCTTTCGAGAGGAGTTTTCATTATGAGTAAGATCATTGGTATCGACCTTGGTACTACCAACAGCTGCGTGGCTGTCATGGAGGGCGGCGAGCCCGTTGTTATCGCAAACTCTGAGGGTGCACGCACCACCCCGTCTGTGGTCGGCTTCACCAAGACCGGCGACCGTCTGGTGGGTCAGGTCGCAAAGCGTCAGGCCATCACCAACCCCGAGAACACCGTCGCTTCCATCAAGCGCTTCATGGGCACCGACCACAAGGTGACCCTGAACGGCAAGGAGTACACTCCCCAGCAGGTCAGCGCTATGATCCTGCAGAAGCTGAAGGCTGATGCCGAGGCTTATCTGGGCGAGCCTGTTACCGAGGCTGTTATTACCGTTCCTGCATACTTCAACGACAGCCAGCGTCAGGCTACCAAGGACGCAGGTACCATTGCAGGCCTGAACGTCAAGCGTATCATCAACGAGCCTACTGCCGCTTCTCTGGCATACGGCATCGATAAGGAAGAAGACCAGAAGATCATGGTCTACGATCTGGGCGGCGGCACCTTCGATGTGTCCATCATCGAGATGGGCGACGGCGTTACCGAGGTTCTGGCCACCAACGGTGATACCCATCTGGCGGCGATGACTTCGATGAGCGCATCATCAACTGGATGGCAGATGCCTTCCAGACCGAGAACGGCATCGACCTGCGCAAGGACAAGATGGCTGCGCAGCGTTTGAAGGAAGCTGCCGAGAAGGCAAAGATCGAGCTGTCCAGCGCAATGAGCAGCCAGATCAACCTGCCTTCATCACTGCCGATGCTACCGGCCCCAAGCACTTGGATATGACCCTGACCCGCGCAAAGTTCAACGAGCTGACCGCTGATCTGGTCGATCGCACCATGGGCCCCGTCCGCAAGGCTCTGCAGGATGCAGGCCTGCGTCCCTCTGACCTGAAGAAGGTCCTGATGGTCGGTGGTTCCACCCGTATCCCCGCTGTCTACGATGCAGTCAAGAAGGAACTGAACTGCGAGCCCTTCAAGGGCATCAACCCCGATGAGTGCGTGGCTGTGGGCGCTGCCATTCAGGGCGGCGTGCTGCAGGGCGATGTGAAGGGTCTGCTGCTGCTGGATGTCACCCCGCTGAGCCTGGGCATTGAAACTCTGGGCGGCGTGTGCACCAAGATCATCGACCGCAATACCACCATCCCCACCCACAAGAGTCAGGTGTTCTCCACCGCTGCAGACAACCAGCCTCTGTTGAGGTCAACGTTCTGCAGGGCGAGCGTGAGTTCGCACGCGACAACAAGAGCCTGGGTGTCTTCCATCTGGACGGCATCGCTCCGGCTCCCCGTGGTGTGCCTCAGATCGAAGTTACCTTCGATATCGATGCAAACGGCATCGTGAAGGTCAGCGCAAAGGATCTGGGCACCGGCAAGGAGCAGAACATCACCATTACCGCTTCCACCAACATGTCCAAGGAGGACATCGACAAGGCTGTGAAGGAAGCTGAGCAGTTTGCTGCCGACGATAAGAAGAAGCGTGAAGAGGTCGATATCCGCAACGGTGCCGACCAGATGGTGTTCCAGACCGAGAAGATGCTGAAGGAGAACGGCGACAAGCTGCCCGCCGACGTCAAGACCGAGGCTGAGAGCAAGCTGGCCGACCTGAAGACCGCTGTTCAGTCCGGCAACGTGGACGACATCAAGCAAAGCAGGAAGCCCTGAGCCAGGTGTTCGAGAAGATGTATCAGGCAGCCGCTGCCGCACAGCAGGCCGCCGGTGCACAGCCCGGCCCCGACGCAGGTGCAAACAACCAGCAGAAGCCGGGTGATGACGGCGTTGTGGATGCCGACTTCAAGGAAGTCTGATAAAAAACACAGCAGTGTGTGCCCGGCCAAACCGGCGGACGCACGCGTGGAATAGCAAAAGCCGCTCCGGTTTTGCCGGAGCGGCTCTTGCTGGTTATAGAGCGAGGAACCAACCGGGGCGTTTCCCGGATCAAACGTTCCCGGAGAGGTGAGTGGATATGGCACAGGAAAAGCGTGATTACTACGAAGTGCTGGGGGTATCCAAGACTGCGACCGATGCCGAGATCAAAAAGGCATACCGCAAGCTTGCAATGAAATACCACCCGGACTATAACCCCGGCGATAAGGATGCCGAGGAAAAGTTCAAGGAAGTAAACGAAGCAAACGAGGTGCTTTCGGACCCGAAGAAGCGCCAGCTGTACGACCAGTACGGCTTTGCAGGTGTTGACCCTGCCTATGCAGCACAGAACGGCGGCGGCCCCGGTGCGGGCGGCTTTGGCGGTTTTGGCGGCGACGGCGTGGATCTGGGCGACATTTTCGGCGATATCTTTGGCGGCGGCTTCGGCGGCTTTGGCGGTTCGTCCCGTCAGGCGAACCCCAACGCACCGCGCAAGGGTCAGGATATCCGCGTGCGCATCACCCTGAGCTTTGACGAGGCCGTGCACGGCTGCAAGAAGAACATCACCATCACCCGCCAGCAGGAGTGCACCGAGTGCCACGGCAGCGGCTGTGCCGCCGGTTCCAGCCCCGAGACCTGCCCGGACTGCGGCGGCCGCGGCTTCGTGATCCGTCAGCAGCGCACCCCCTTTGGCGTGATGCAGACCCAGCAGCCCTGCTCCCGCTGTGGCGGCAAGGGCAAGCTGGTCAAGAATCCCTGCAAGGTCTGCCATGGCAGCGGCAAGGTGGCTGCTAAAAAGACGCTGGAGGTGTCCATCCCCATGGGCATCGACGACGACCAGAGCTTTGCACTGCGCGGCATGGGCGATGCCGGTGCAAACGGCGGTCCTTCCGGTGATGTGATCGTCATGGTCACGGTGCGCCCCAGCGAGGTGTTCCAGCGCGACGGCTACGATGTGTGGGTAACCGTGCCCATCACTTACAGTCAGGCTGTGCTGGGCGACACCGTGCAGGTGCCCTCCATTGACGGCAAGGTGGAGTACACCGTGCCCGAGGGCACCCAGAGCGGCACCACCTTCCGCCTGCGCGGCAAGGGCATCCAGTACCTGAATGGCCGCGGCCGCGGTGATATGTACGTCAAGTGCGAGGTGGAGATCCCCAAGAAGCTGAACAAGACCCAGCGGGAGGCCCTGAAGAAGTTCGAGGGCACCCTGAAAGAAGAAAACTACGAAAAACGCAAGGGCTTCTTCAAAAAGCTGAAGGACATGTTCAACAACTGAGACTGAAAACCGCATGACATAAAAAGCGGCGGCACTTCCCAAACGGGAGGTGCCGCCGCTTTTGCTTTTCAGAACAGAGACCGGGACTTAGTTGCCGAAGATCAACAGGGCGTTGGGCACAAGGCCGATGATGGTTGCGCAGGAACCAATGAACCAGAAGCTGCAGCCGATGTCATGGATGGTGTTCGTGGGGCTTTTTTCAGCATGGGCAACCAGAGCGTTCATGCCGTTTTCCACCCAGTTGGAGTTGATATTTGCCTTGCGGTAATCGTGGATGGCAGAAACAGCCTTGTACCAGCCGTACAGCGGGAACCATGCCATGGCGGCTTCCACAACACCTACGCCGCCCTCGGTGTAGGTCATTTCTTCGCAGGACAAAACATTGTATGCAGCAGGATAAGTAATGGCGTTCGTCATAAAGCAAAACTCCTTTTTTAGGTTTGATAAAAAAAGCGGCGGCTCTTCCGTTGAAGAGCCGCCGCAAAAAGCCCTTTGGTGTACTCCTGAAAATTAGAAGTAGATGATGCCCAGAGACATAACGCAGAAAGGCCAAAGCTGCTGATGGTCGATGCAGCATTCCAGAAGATCATGCCGGCATGGTAGAAGGTGTTGGTCACATTGCCCTTGCAGTCGGCTTTGATATCGCTCCAGACGTTGGATACCCAGTTGTCGTGATCCTTCTTGCGTGCTTCACGGCAGGTGTTGATGCCGATAACCGTAGCGTAGCCGGGCCACAGCCATGCAGCGACAGCCTGACCGACGGTAGCACCGCCTTCGGTGTAGGTCATTTCTTCGCAGGACAGAACGTTGTAGGAAGCAGGCATCATGATTTTGTTTTCCATAATAACACTCCTTTGAATCAAAGCTATCCAGACAGTGCAAGATCGCACTGTTTAAAACCCAAAAATAAACCGGGATATGCGCTTGGAGATCGTTCTCATAAAGCAGGGCGCGCCGCCGCATGACGCGAGTAGTTGCTTGCAGGAAAAGGAAAGCAGTGCTGTTCTCTGCAGGCAAAAGACCGTTCAGACGGTATACAGTGCTCAGGCAGCCGATTTCTTATTTCTGCTTGATGAAAAGCCCGCGGCCCTCTATGGCGGAAAAGGCCGCGGGTAAAGGGGTCTTTGGTCTCTCCGGACGGATCTTATGAGCAGGGTCAGAGCAGGACGATGGCAGCATTGACCAGAAAACCAACGCCGGTAGCGCTGGTCGCGGTGACCCAGACGATGCGTCCCAGATCACGCAGCATGTTCTGCGCACTGGAATCCATATCGCGGCTCAGAGCATCCAGACCGGTATCCAGCCAGTCGTTGGGGTGGCTCTTGCGGTAGTTGCGCATGGCGGTAACACCCATGTACCAGCCAATGGGCGGAATCCAGTTCAGCAGAGCTTCCGTAAAGGTAGCACCGCCCTCGGTGTAGGTCATCTCTTCGCAGGAAAGAACGTTGTAGGAAGCAGGCATCATGATCTTGTTTTCCATAATAACACTCCTTTGAATCAAAGATCGTATCAGCACATTCTATGCACTGTTCACACCAGATCGAACCATCGATGAAGAGCAACTGCTCTATATCGCCATTGTACAACACCCGTTGATTTTTTGCAAGGGTGAATGGGCAGAGTGCGCAAAAACTGGAGAGACTTCCGAAAAGAACTAGAAAAATTTGTGAAAAAAGACTGCAATAATTTGACATAAAACAACAGCGCCCTTTCCTTTGCGGAAAAGGCGCTGCCATGTTTACCCGGCCACACCGGCACGGTAGAGGTACGGGTCGCTCTTGAAGCTGTCAAAACTGTAGAGCACAAGGATCTGGTCATAATCGTTATCCGCGATCAGCTGATCCAGACCGTAGTTGTAGTTGCGGAAGTCCACCACATCGATCTGGGCATAGTTTGCGGTCAGGTAGGGTGCAAAGCAGTTGGCGTAGCTGTCCTTGATCACCAGAATGCGCCCGACGCCGTCGCCCTCAATGCGGCTCAGGCCGTTGTTGCCATGCAGGAACATGGCGTACTTATCGTACACGTTCAGCTTGTCCGTGTCGTACAGGCCGGTGGTCTGGCCGTCTGCGGGCTGACCTGCAGCGGTGACATTATAGATGGTCAGGCTGTTCGGCAGGTCGTAGTAGGTGATAGTATCCGGCACGGCATTCCATGTGCGGGCCTTGGAGTAGTGGGTGCCGTAGAAATTTTCGGCGGTCAGAGCCGTGTGCGCGGCGGGGTCGAAGGGAATCAGGCCCAGCGTACCGCACAGCTGCTGGTAGGCGTAATAAGCGCCAAGGCTCGTCCAGTGATGGTCGGTGCGGTAGTAGATATATTCGTCCTTGTGTTCGGCAAGGGTCTGCCGCACATCCACAAAGCGTCCTCCGGCGGCCTGTACGGCAGCGGAAAGCTGGTCGAGATAGGCATCCTCGTCCAGCAACGGAGCGTTTGCAGGCACGTTTTCCGGGTAAATCACCGATGCTGCCGGGGCCAGCAGCACATCCACCTTACCCGGGTGGCGCTGGCACAGTGCTTCCACGGCGGCGGTGTTCTTGGGCAGGGTGCGGTTCTCGCTGTCCAGCAGGCTGAAGGTGCGGGGGAACATCATGTGCTCTTTGCCCAGCAGGATGCCGCCGTTCTGCTCCTTCTGCAGCAGGGTGGTCTCCACTACGCTCTGCAGGCTGATCCACTCATCGCGGCCGAACACCTGATCCTTCACGTACTTTGTGTAGGCGGTAAAGTAGCTGTTCAGCCCCTTGGCGGAAAGCTGGGTCAGCGCCGGGCGCTGGGAAAGGGTGGTGTTTTCCATCTCGCTGTAGGCGCGGTCCGGTGTAATAAGGTCCAGTGCGAACAGACCAAGAAAGAACAGGCTGAACACCACCAGCACCGGGTAGTGCAGGAGCGAGGAAGATTTTTTGGAATGCTTGTCCATCTTCACGCCTCCTTAAAAGTTGAAATAGAGGAACGGGCTGTTGGTACTGCCCACCACATAGGCGGTGGAGACCACCAGCAGCGCCAGAATGGCGGCACAGCGGGTGACGGCATTCTTTTTGAGCAGGTTCCAAATCTTCTCAATGAACGGGGTGCAGCAGAGGATGCTGACCACCAGCAGCACACCGTAGTTGCGCAGGAAGTACAGCGGCGAAACACCGCCGGAAGGAACGAACAGCTTGTGGAACAGCAGACCGAAGCTTACGCCCGTATCGTTGCCCACGAACATGGCCCAGCCCACCACCACGAGGAACAGGGTGTAGATGTGGGGCCACACTCTGCCCTTTTGCAGGTGGGGCAGCAGGAACAGCTTTTCTACAGCCAGCAGCACAAAGTAGTACAGGCCCCAGCAGATAAAGTTCCAGTTCGCGCCGTGCCAGATGCCGGTGAGCAGCTCCACCACGAACAGGTTGAAGATCTGGCGCTTCAGGCCCTTGCGGTTGCCGCCGAGAGGGATATACACATACTCCCGGAACCAGCCGGAAAGGGTCATGTGCCAGCGCCGCCAGAACTCGGTGATGGATGCGGAGATATAAGGGTAGTTGAAGTTTGCGGGGAAGTCGAAGCCCAGCATCTTGCCCATGCCAATGCCCATCATGGAGTAGCCGGAAAAGTCAAAGTAGAGCTGCAGGCTGTAGGCGATGATGCCCAGCCACACCAGCGGGGTGGATGCATTGGCAAGGCCCACAAAGGTGTGGAAGGGCTGTCCGCAACGCCGATGATGTCTGTCCACAAAGCACCGATGGCATCCGCCAGCAGCACCTTTTTGGCAAGGCCAAAGGTGAACAGGGTCATGCCCTCTTCGAGCTGCTGCAGGCTGTAGCGGTGCCGGTATACGTGCAGCTGGTTCGAGACATCGCGGTATTTCACGATGGGGCCGGCGATCAGCTGAGGGAACATGACCACATAGGCGCCAAAGTCGATGATATTACGCTCTGCCTTTACATCCCGGCGGTAAACATCGATGGAGTAGGAAAGGGTCTGGAAGGTGTAAAAGCTGATGCCCAGCGGCAGAGTGCCAATGCCTTGGATCTCGGCAAAGGCGGTGCCCAGCAGGCGTTTGCGCTGCGCAGCACAAAGTTTGCGTATTTGAAGTAGAACAGCATCCCAAGGCTGCCAATGAGGGCTATCAGCAGAAATGTCCTGCGCAGGGCCGGCTTTTGGTCGAAGTGCTCGATGCACAGGCCGCTGATGTAGTTGATGAGGATGAGGCCACCATGACCGGGAAAAACCGTACCTCGCCCCAGCAGTAGAACACCAGACTGCAGAGGAACAGCACGGTGTTCTTGAGCTTTGCGGGCGCAAGGTAATACAGCGCCAGCGTGATGGGCAGAAACCGGAACAGAAAGATGATGGTGCTGAAAACCAAAGCGTCAGCCTCCTTTTAGCCGAAAAAAGCCGATGCCGCAAATGGCACCGGCCTTGGGTAGATCCAGATTCAGTCTGCCAGTGCGCTGTCCACGGCGCTGTCCAGATCGGCAGTGCACTCGTTGGATGCGATCACCATGACCACGGTGTTGTCCTTGAAGGCGATGACGGCGTTCTCCACGTTATCCTGCGCCTGAGCAAACTCGGCGTAGTTGCCGTAGAAGGCCACCTGATCCTGCTGGTAGGAAGCCAGCTGGTTGGCTACGTCCTCGGCCTTGCCGTCGGCAGCTTCGAGCACCAGCACCAGACCGGCATCGCCGTTGTCGTTGCTCTTCACGCCCTTGTAGCTTACCACATCATCTGCCTGCAGGCCGAAATCGTACTCAATGTTCATGGCTGCGATCTCGAACTGGTTGGAGATGGGGTCGGCTTCCAGCAGAGCATTGAAAACACCGTCCAGTGCATCAGAGCCGTTCTCGGCAGCATTGTCCACAACAGCGGATGCGGCGGCGCTGGAAGCGGGAGATTCCGCAGCAGCGGTGGAAACGGAGGAGGGAGCGGCCGAAGAGCTGGCGGAACCGCCGCAGCCGGTAAGAGCAACAGCAGCCAGCGCGCCGGTGAGAGCAATTGTAAAGATTTTTGTGCGATTTATCATAAAATATTCCTTCTTTTGTTCAAAACATTTTTGCAGCTGCCCAAAGCGGTCCTGCATCAGGGCAGACTATTGTTATCTTACCATAACTGTGTGCAAAATGCAACGAAAAGCCCCTCGGTTTTACGGATTTTTAACCGGTGATCTTCTCCCCTGCAGCAAGCTTCTGCAGCACGGCAACGGCATCCTCAAAGCACAGGCCGCTCTGCTGGATCAGGGCCGCATTTTCCGGCCCCACATAGCGCCAGTGCCACGGCTCGTAGGTGATCTCGGTAACGGCTTCTGCGTTTTTGGGGTACCGCAGGATGAAGCCGTATTCCACGGCATGGGCGCTCAGCCAGCGGAAGGCCTCGGTGTTTTCAAAGCCCTCGGTCAGGTCGGTGTGCTCCGGGCTGTTCAGGTCGGCAGCAAGGCCGCAGTTGTGCTCCGAGTAGCCCGGCGGGTTCACGATATTTGCCGCCTGCTTTTTCGCTTCGGCTTCGCTCAGGCCCTTATTGCGGAAATACTGGGTCTTTTGGTCGTAGAGGTTCTTCTGGTAGTCCACACTGCGGTAGCCGCTCTGCATCCAGATGGTCACGCCGTCCTTTGCGGCGGCGGCCTGCATGGCGAGGAACGCATCGGCGGCTTCGGTCTGCAGGGTCTTGTTCACAGCGGTGGCCGAGCCGCACGCCTTGGTGGTAAAGGTATGATCGTCCGGCATTTTGTTCGTGTGGTTCACCAGCACCATGCGGGGATCATCCAGAATGGCCTGCGCCTGCCGGGCGGTCAGCAGACTGCTTTCTGCCTCTGATGCTGCCGAGGCGCTGGACGTGGAAGTTGCCGAGGCGGCAGGCATAGCGGAACGGCTGTGCAGCACGAACGAGCCCCGCCCACGGCAATGCAGGCCACGACGGTAACGGTGAGCACGCGCCGCACGGCGGGCCGCAGATGGCGGCGGTGATGAGGATGGACAGACGGGTTCATCTGGAATACCTTCTTTCCGGTGGATGTGCATAGAGTTTGCTTCCTATGGGAAAGATATGCCGGAGGGGAAACAATATGAAATGACAGCACAGGAATATGCGCGCCGGGTGCGGCGCATCGGGCCGCACTCGCCCTTGGGGCTGGACTGCCTGTGGGCTTTTGGCGTGGGCGGCGGCATCTGCCTGCTGGGCGAAGTACTGCGCCAGAGCTATCTTGCCATGGGCGTGGAAGACGACCTTGCCGGCACCCTGACCAGCTGCAGCCTGATCGTGCTCTCAGCGGTGCTTACCACGCTGGCTGGTACCAGAAGCTGGCCGCAAAGGCCGGGGCCGGGTCGCTGGTGCCCATCACAGGCTTTGCCAATGCGGTGGTCAGCGCGGCCATCGAGTTCAAGGCCGAGGTCGGGTGCTGGGTACCGGGGCCAAGATGTTCACCATTGCCGGGCCGGTGATCGTGTACGGCACGCTGGCGGCGGTGGTGTACGGCGCGGTGCTGTGGGTGCTGGGCATGGCGGGTGTGCCTGTGCTGTCATAAACACGGGCAAGTGTGCCATAAGATTGCAGCATGATGTTATTATACAACATTTTATGGAACGTTTTTCATCTATTTTCCACGAAGGAGAAATTTTGCCTATGACGGTCCGGTGCGGGGATACCCTGCTGTTCCAGACACTGCCGGTGATCGCTGCGGGTGCAGCGGTGGGCGGCAAAAAAGAGAGCGAAGGCCCGCTGGCGGCAGAGTTCGACGAGCTGAGCGCAGACAACCGCTTTGGCCAGTCCAGCTGGGAAGCTGCGGAAAAATGTCTGCAGCTGCGCGCCGCGCGGCTGTGCCTGCAAAAGGCGGCGCTTCCGCAGGAAAAGGTGCAGCTGGCCCTTGCCGGGGATCTGCAGGCCCAGTGCACGGCATCCAGCTATGCCATGCGGGAGCTGGGCGTGCCCTTTGCCGGTCTGTTCGGGGCCTGCAGCACCATGGCCGAGGGCCTTGCGCTGGGCGCTGCTCTGTGCGAGGGCGGTGCTGCGCGCAATCTGCTGGCCATGGCTTCCAGCCACTTCTGCGCGGCAGAGCGGCAGTTCCGTACGCCGCTGAGCTACGGCGCGGTGCGCACGCCCACGGCCCAGTGGACTGCCACCGCTGCCGGATGCTGCCTTTTGCAGCCGCAGGGCGAAGGCGTTGGCATTGCCGCTGCCACCTTTGGCCGTGTGCAGGATTATCAGGTAAAGGACATCAACAATATGGGGGCTGCCATGGCCCCGGCAGCGGCTTCCACCCTGCTGCACTATTTTAAGGATACCGGCACCGAACCGCAGGAGTTCGACTGCATCTATACCGGCGACCTTGGCAGGTGGGCAGTCAGCTGCTGCGGGAGCTGCTGGCCGCAGAAGGCTTGCTGATCAAAAACCATGTGGACTGCGGGTGCATCCTGTTCGACGCAAACGAGCAGAGCGTAAAGAGCGGCGGCTCCGGCCCGGGCTGCTGCGCGGCGGTGCTGTGCGGGCACATCCTGCCGCGCCTGCGCCGGGGCAGCCAGAAGCGGGTGCTGTTCACAGCCACCGGGGCCTGATGAGCCAGACCACCTTTTTGCAGAAGGAGACCATCCCGGCGGTGGCGCATCTGGTGGAGCTGCGTGCGCCGGAAAAGGAGAAGTAAGATGAACTATTTCTGGGCTTTCTGTGTGGGCGGGGCCATCTGCGTGGCGGGACAGCTGCTCATCGACCTGACCGGCCTGACCCCGGCCCGCATCCTGACCGGATATGTGGTGGCGGGCGTGGTGCTTTCGGCCATTGGGTGGTATGCCCCGCTGGCCGAGTTTGCCGGGTGCGGGGCCACGGTTCCCCTGCTGGGCTTCGGCCATCTGCTGGCAAAGGGCGTGCGCACCGCGCTGCAGGAAGAAGGTGCTGTGGGCATCCTCACCGGCGGGCTGACCGCCGCTGCGGCCGGTGTTACCACCAGCTTGTGTGCGGCGTGGTGTGCAGCTGGGTGGGCAAAAAGTCACGACCAGAACTGAAAGAAAGAAATACACCCAGAACATTTGTCCACCTTTGTCCGCCCACCCTTCGCCCTGTTTTTCCACCG
>ENA-OPZM01000550-OPZM01000550.1-human-gut-metagenome-genome-assembly--contig:-NODE-550-length-15966-cov-2.636972_pt1 | contig 15966 bp, 23 predicted proteins | sample MGYA00242478_ERZ504493 | MGnify/ENA primary metagenome ERZ504493 (study PRJEB26092, sample SAMD00036227) | human gut metagenome | host: Homo sapiens | study: EMG produced TPA metagenomics assembly of...
GTTAAAACGATTTCAAAATTAGGGGAGGGAGATAGTTTATGGATAAAAAGCAGTTAAAAGAACGATTTTTCAGTGTTCGATTTGATAATAAAAAACAAAATTTGGTTCTGTTAGTTGACCGTGAAATTGGAGTAGAATATCTTGGAGTGACGGCTGGTCTAGGTAATCCTTCGGGGATAACACCTTTACTTAATGCGGATGGGACACCTAAGATTAATACAGAATGGCAGAACCATCAGTTATAGATAAGGAAGCAGAGCTTGCTTTTTCTATTAGGCATATGGATTAAGTGGGAGTGATAAAATGTTAAGAAAGTTGGTTTATCAGTCTGAGTTAGGAGAAATAGTCGTATTAGCTAATGAAAAAGGGCTCTTAGGTTGCTATTTTCTAGGACAAAAGTATTTTGAATATGGTTATGAACGCGAAAAAATTATTGAAGAAACGACCATTTTTTTAGATGAGGCAAAAGTTTGGTTGGATGATTATTTTGCTGGTAAAAATCCCGACCTGAGTCGATTGACCTTGGTGCCTTATGGTACGGCTTTTCAGAGGAAAGTTTGGAAAGTCTTAGTACAAATTCCTTATGGGGAGACAATGACCTATGGAGAAATTGCCGAAAAAATTAACTGTGGTTCGGCGCAAGCCGTTGGTGGGGCTGTAGGTAAAAATCCCTTGTCTATCATTGTTCCTTGTCACCGTGTTTTAGGAAATCAAGGGCAATTAACAGGCTATGCTGGCGGAGTAGAGCGAAAGTGTTGGCTATTGGAACATGAGAAAGCTAATTTTTAGAAGGAGAAAGAAATGTTTACTTTTTATGAATATCCAAAATGTAGTACGTGTCGCCGTGCTAAGGCGGAATTGCAAGAATTAGGTGTTGATTTTGTAGCTGTCGATATTACAGTCGATACCCCAAAGGCAGAACAATTGAAAGAATGGATTGAAAATTCAAACATATACTATCAAGAATTTTTTCAACACTAGCGGACAAGTCTACCGTACCCTTGGTTTAAAAGATAAAATCGATAGTTTGTCAATTGATGAGGCAGCAAGCCTCTTGGCTTCAGATGGTATGCTCATCAAACGTCCAGTACTGGTTAAAGATAATCAAGTCTTACAACTTGGTCACCGCAAATCCTATGCAGAATTGCTAGAAAAATAAAATCAACCACTTTCGGTATAGAAAGTGGTTTTTTGTGGGAATTTTTACTCAATGAAAATTAGACTAGTGAGCTGATGTTGATAGATTATTTTTTCAAATTAAGCTAGTGAGGTCTGAATTTGATTTTCAACGAATGTTAATTATCTTGCAGGAGTTCGTTTAGTAATTTTTGGAAATCTTGGACAACTTCTCGGTGATTATCTTTTCGTTTGACGATAGAGCAAGCGATTCCTGATGTTTCTTCAAAGGGAATCCACATGAGATTTGGTGTATTGTCCTTTAAAAATCCTGGGACGAGGCAAACCCCACGACCAGATAAAATATTGGTAATGGTAGATGAGTGATTTGGGCTATCAAAGGTTTTTACTTGGGATTTAGAGATTACTTTTTCCTGAGCTTCTTTGAGTTCTTTGGGCTGATTTGGCTGACATTAAGTTTGATTGTTGAGGTCAGTAGATTTAGCTGTTTTCAAAGTTGATAGGGGATGAGAATTTTCAAACAACTAAAGTAAATCGGGCTTTGGTATAAAAAAAGTTGCTTCCAATTCTGTGATGTTTGGCAATGATGAAGTGATAGTCAGTGCTATGTCCAGTTGCCTGTTTAACAATTGTTCGAGAGTATCCGTAGCATTGAACTGCACATCAATAATTGATTATTTTTCCTACCTGAGATAATCATGGTGATTCCTAAAATGAGGAGGCTTGAAAAAACGCAGGAGCCTAGGATAATGGTAATGAGCCAGCTAAAGTAGGCATCGGCTGGACCACTGAATTGTCTTAGCATCATGGTTTGAAGGAAAAAAGAGTGAAAAAGGGAAGAAGCAAAAGAAATGTTTTTATTTGCTTTGAGATAATTCGTTGGCCTTATAACAGCAGTAGCGACTAATTCAGCTGCAACTTATGGTGTTAATGCTAATATCCACGGCATGAATGTCAGTTTCTTTGCTATGTCTTTCTTTGCTTTGATATTATTGCTACTTGCTCTCATCTGCCCTACAAGTGAAAAGTAAGAAGGCTTAATTTTTTTAATAAAAATAATCTCCTAAGCTAAAAAACTTAGGAGATTTTATGTGGGTTATAAATCAATTTCCAAGACAATTGGTGTGTGGTCTTGGCGTGCGCCTGAGTCAATCATTTCTGATTTTGTGATTTTGTCTGCGATACGACTTGATGTGAGCCAGTAGTCAATACGCCAGCCACTATTGTTGATTTTGCTTGTTTTGCTACGTTGAGCCCACCAGCTATAAACATCAGGAATATCGCCATGGATGTAGCGGAAAGTGTCGGTAAAACCTTTTGCTAGTAAGTTGGTGAATCCTGCACGTTCTTCGTCGGTAAAGCCAGGAGACCGACGGTTTGAACTTGGGTGTGCCAAGTCAATTTCTTTGTGAGCGACGTTGTAGTCACCTGTTGCCAAGACTGGTTTTACTTGGTCTAATTCTGCCAAGTAATCCGCATATTTTTCGTCCCAGATTTGACGTTCAGCCAAACGTTTTAAACCGTCACCAGCGTTTGGGGTGTAAACTTGTGTAACGAAAAATTTGTCAAATTCAAGGGTGATAATGCGTCCTTCACTATCCATGGTGTCAGGAGCACCGATTTCAGGATATGAAATGCTTGGTGTCAAGCTACTTTTGTAGAGAAACATGGTACCAGCATAGCCTTTTCTGGCAGGCTCAACAGATGAACGCCAAGAGACCTCGTATTCAGGAAAATAATCTTGCAAAATTTGCAAATGCTTTTTGGTCGGACCTTTGGCTGACAATTTTGTTTCTTGAATGGCAATGATGTCAGCGTTTTCAGTAACCAAGGTGTCAATAACAGCGCGAGACATAACAGCGCGTGCGGAATCGCTAGTCAAAGCAGCGTTGAGTGAATCAATATTCCACGAAATAAGTTTCATAACTAAGCTACCAGAACCTTGTAGGAAAACAAGATTCTCTTCTTTCTAAAAAAATCTAATCGTTACCCCCTATTTTAACAAAAAAAGAAATAGTACGCGACTTTGATGATTTGAAAGGTGGTTTTTTCTTACCATAAAATATGAAGAAAGTGTTATAATCTATTTAGAAAAATATCTAAATAGATTTTCTAAATAACGAAGGGAGGCAGCTATGGGATTTGCAGAGACTTTTAAAGCGTTATCACACCCAATTCGGCGAGAGATTCTGGAGTTATTAAAATCAGAACGCTTGCCAGCAGGTGATATTGCTGGACATTTTGACGTTGCAGGTGCGACAATTTCTCACCACCTTAATATTTTGAAAAAGGCTGGTTTGGTTGTTGAGAAACGTGAGAAAAATTTTATCTATTACGAATTAAGTACGTCAGTTTTAGAAGATATTATGACATGGTTAGCGGATTTAAAGGGGGATTCAGGAGATGAAGATTAATAAAAAGAGTTTGGTTAACACAAGTCTTGTCATTCTTTTACCAGTTCTTATCGGAATTTTATTGTGGAATCAATTGCCAAGTCAAATGGCGACACATTTTGATATTAGTGGAACTGCCGACGGTTATAATAGTAAAATTTTTGCCATCTTTGCTTTTCCGATACTTTTCTTACTTTTTCAATTGATTGTGCTAGTATCGTTAGAAAAGGATTCTGTTAAAGCTACCACGCCAGCTCGTATGGTAAAGATATATGCGTGGCTCATTCCTTTGCTTAGTTTAATTGTCCAGTTGTCGATTTATGCGAATGCACTTGGAGTTATCAAAAGTAGTCCGGCACTTGTAACTGCTTTTCTGGGCAGCATCTTTATTTTTATTGGAAATTACCTTCCTAAAACACAACGAAATTATACGATTGGCATTCGTTTGCCATGGACACTTTCTGATGACCGCAATTGGTATAAAACGCACCGTTTGCTAGTAAGATTTGGGTGCTGGGTGGCTTGCTTCTTTTATTTGATAGTTTTTTCCAACTTGCTTTGCCTTATGTTTTGGGTGGTGTTATTGGTGTAATGGTTATTGTGCCAGTGCTTTATTCGTTTGTGCTTAGTCGTCACTCAAGCAAGTAATTTCAGGTAATAATGTGTGATTTCAATAGCTTCGAGGTCTGGTTGGGCGTGTAGCACCAGCTAAGCGTTGTTAAAAAAGTATCAATAATATATTGGTCCAACAGTTGGTCAGGTAACGCGTTTTCTTTAAAGTAAATGGGCTTAAGAATGGGAACCAAATATTTTTGAAGTTCTGCTTGTAGACTGCGACTAAAATAATCGTCTTCCAGCTGGTAAAGGGTTGTCACTTTATCAGCATTTTCTTTGAAGTGTTGGTAAAGGTGAGTTACCTGCTCTTCAAGGCTGCCTTTGTGTAAGGATTGGTTGGTTTGATGTTCAGCAAGCGAAGAAGTCACAAAAACGTGTTGAAAAAGCTGTTGACAGACAGCGATTAGCAAATCATCTTTGCTCGTAAAATGACTATAAAAGGTTGAACGACCAATATTAGCTTTCTGACATAATTCGCCAATGCGAATATCGTGAAATGATTTTTGAGCTAATAAATCAAAAAATGCGGTAAAAATGGCTTCCTGTGTCTTGACTTCCTGACGTGTCATGAGATTTCTCCTAAAATGGACATTTTTTCTTTTTTGTCTATTATTGAACATTATAATATTTTTGCGTATGGTTTTAAAGTTAAAAGTTTAAGATAATAGAGATAATTTAAAGAAAGAAGTAATCTTATGACAAATACATTACATAAATCCATTTTAAATCTTGCGATACCAGCAACGATTGAAAATATTTTACAGACCTTGGTGGGCTTTATTGATACCTTGATGATTGCAAAACTTGGCTTGACAGCGGTGACAGCAGTAGGTGTTTCTAATACAATTCTTAATGTTTACTTAGCGGTTTACATTGCCATTGGGGTTGGAAGTTCAGCACTGGTATCGCGAAATATTGGTGCGAAAAATAGCAAAGCTGCAAAGATCGTTGCTGTTCAGTCGATTTATTTAGGACTCATTGTTAGTTTGGTTTTGGGACTGGTAGCGGTACTGTTTGGACATTATCTTTTACTTTGGATGGGGCTTGATGCAACAGAATTGGCAGCAGCCAAAACTTATTTTTACCTTGTTGGCGGATTGACGTGTTTTAATAGTTTGATGACTGTTTTAGCAAGTATTATTCGTGCAACTGGTGATACCAAGTCGCCGATGACGATTTCAGCTATCACAAATGTGACGAATGTCTGTGTTGATTATGTTTTGATTTTTGGGATTGGGTCGTTTGCTGGACTTGGAATATTGGGGACAGCGATTGGAACAGTAATTGCCAGAATCTTTGGAACGGTTTTGTTGTTTAAAAAATTACAATCTTCGGCACTAGCTTGAAAAGAGAGGATTTAAAGTTTGGAAGTCGTGATAAGGAATTGATTTCCTTGACCATTCCGGCGACAGCAGAGCGTTTGGTCATGCGTTTGGGACAAGTGGTTTATATGAGCTTGATTGTTGCGATTAGTAGTAAAACATACGCCAGCCATAATATTGCAGGGTCAATTGAATCATTTGTTTACATGCCAGCTTATGGTTTAGCAACGGCAGCAGCTGTTTTGATTGGTATGGCAAAGGGTGAAAAAGATTATCATAAAATTCGTCAAGTTGGTTTTTGGTCAACCCTTTATGGCGTTGTTATCTTAGGATTTTTCGGGCTATTTTTGTTTTTTGGTGGAGCTTATTTTGCCACTTTCTTTACCTCTGATAGCTCTGCGATTGCCCAAGTGGGCATTGCTTTAAAAATTGATGGTTTTATCCAACCTGTTTTGGCGATTAGTTTGATTTTAGCGGGAGCTCTTCAAGGAATGGGGGATACCAAAACGCCTCTTTACAGCACTGTTATTGGCATGTGGGGAATACGCGTGGTTGGTGTATTTCTCTTAGGACAATATCTTGGTTTAGGTATTGCAGGTGTTTGGTTATCGATTCTAATTGATTTAGCCATTCGAGCTATTTTTCTATCTTATCGCTTTAATAAAGTCACTAAAATCTTGGCGTGATTGCCAGGATTTTTTCGCATTGTTATGCGATTTTACCTATAATCAGCTATAAATTTATGTTATAATAAAGTGTTATCAATAAAGGAGTTTCATTAGCTCCTATTTGAAAGGAAAGAAAATGACTAGTAAACAACCATTTTACATTACAACACCTATTTATTATCCATCTGGTAAGCTTCACATTGGTTCAGCTTATACAACAATTGCTTGTGACGTTTTAGCACGTTACAAACGCATGATGAACCACGAGGTTTTTTATTTGACTGGTCTTGATGAACACGGTCAAAAAATTCAACAAAAAGCTGAAGAAGCAGGAATTACACCACAAGCTTATGTTGACGGTATGGCTGCTGACGTTAAAAAACTTTGGGAAATGCTTGATATTTCTTATGATAAATTCATTCGTACAACTGATGATTACCATGAAAAAGTCGTTGCTGATGTTTTTGAAAAATTGTTGGCACAAGATGATATTTATTTGGGTGAGTATTCTGGTTGGTACTCAGTATCAGATGAAGAATTTTTCACAGAAAGCCAATTAGAAGAAGTTTCCGTGACGAAAATGGAAAAGTCATTGGCGGGATTGCACCTTCTGGACACGAAGTAGAATGGGTTTCAGAAGAATCATATTTCTTACGTCTTGGAAAATATGCTGACCGCTTGGTAGAATTTTTCCATGCATACCCTGATTTCATCCAACCTGATGGTCGTATGAACGAAATCATCAAGAACTTCATTGAACCAGGTCTTGAAGATTTGGCTGTTAGCCGTACATCATTTACATGGGGCGTTAAAGTGCCTTCAAATCCAAAACACGTTGTTTACGTGTGGATTGATGCGCTTCTTAACTACGCTACGGCACTTGGTTATGGTCAAGAAGAACACGCAAACTTTGATAAATTCTGGAACGAGGGAACAGTTTTCCATATGGTTGGTAAAGATATCCTACGTTTCCACTCAATTTACTGGCCAATTATGCTCATGATGTTAGACATGAAATTACCTGACCGCTTGATTGCCCACGGTTGGTTTGTCATGAAAGACGGTAAAATGTCTAAATCTAAAGGTAATGTGGTTTACCCAGAAATGCTTGTCGAACGTTATGGACTTGACCCACTTCGTTATTACCTCATGCGCTCACTTCCAGTTGGTTCTGATGGAACATTTACGCCAGAAGATTACGTTGGACGTATCAATTATGAGTTGGCAAATGACCTTGGAAACCTTCTTAACCGCACAGTTGCCATGATTAATAAATATTTCGTTGGCGATGTTCCAGCTTACGTTGAAAATGTCACAGCATTTGATGCTGATTTGGCAGGTGTTGTCGAAGAAAAACTCACTGAATACCATAAACAAATGAATGCTGTTGACTACCCACGGGCACTTGATGCGGTTTGGAGCATTATTTCACGTACAAATAAATATATTGACGAAACAGCTCCTTGGGTTCTTGCAAAAGATGACGCTAAACGTGATGAACTGGCAGCAGTAATGGCTCACTTGGCAGCTAGTCTTCGTGTGGTGGCTCACCTTATTCAACCATTTATGATGACAACATCAAACGCTATTATGGAACAACTTGGTCTAGGAAGTGACTTTGACCTTGAAAATCTTACCCTTGCAGGCTTCCCAGAAGGTGTTAAAGTTGTTGCCAAAGGAACACCAATCTTCCCACGCCTTGACATGGAAGCTGAAATCGACTATATCAAAGCTAACATGGGTGGAGCAGCAGTTGCGACAGAAGAAAAAGAATGGAATCCAGCAGATGTTGAGCTAAAAAATGAAAAGAAAGCTATCAAATTTGATGACTTTGACAAAGTAGAAATCCGTGTTGCAGAAGTCAAAGAAGTATCAAAAGTTGAAGGTTCTGAAAAATTACTCAAATTCCGTCTTGATGCTGGCGACGGGGAGGACCGTCAAATCCTTTCAGGAATTGCAAAATTCTATCCAAATGAACAAGAGCTCGTTGGTAAAAAATTGCAAATCGTTGCTAATCTGAAACCACGTAAAATGATGGGCTTGCTTAGTCAGGGAATGATTCTATCGGCTGAACATGATGGCAACTTGACTGTTTTAACCGTTGACCCAAGCGTACCAAACGGTAGCCAAATTGGTTAATAGTTGTCACAAAAGATAATGAAAATACTCAGTACCTATAATGGTAACTGGGTATTTAACTTGTCTTTTTATGAAAAGAAATTCGCAAAAAATGAAAATAAATTTCAAAAATGACAATTAATTTTCATTTAAGTTTCCTTTGATAATTTTTAATGGCGAATTTTATTATGGTGAATTAGAATCGAGAAAAACAAACATGACTTTAAAAATCTTATCACGAGAAGATTATGAACAAGTGAGTGCCACATTTAAAGAACGTTCGTTTATGCAATCTGTTGAAATGGCGGATTTGCTTGAAAAACGTGGGTTTGACATTACTTTTCTAGGTTTGGAAGCAGATGGAGCTATCCAAGTGGCGGGTGTTTTGTACAGCATGCTGATGACAGGCGGACTTCACATGGAAATTAATTCGGGTCCTGCTTCGACAGATACGGCTTATCTGGCTGAATTTTACAGAGAATTACAAGCTTATGCCAAGGAAAATGGGGCGCTTGAACTGATTGTCAAGCCTTACGATACTTATCAAACATTTGATAGTCACGGTGAGCCAAATGACGACGAAAAGCCTGAACTGATTACGTGTCTGACAGAACTTGGCTATCACTTTGATGGTCTGCAAACTGGTTATCCTGGTGGCGAACCAGATTGGCATTATGTCAAAGATTTGACAGGATTGACACCTGAAACGCTGCGCAAGTCATTTAGCAAAAAAGGACGTCCGCTAGCTAACAAAACAAATTCTTTTGGTATTAAAGTGCGTCGTCTAGAGCGTGATGAACTCCACATTTTTAAAGAAATTACAGAATCAACTTCAGAACGTCGCGAATACGTTGATAAACCGTTAGATTATTATGAAGCTTTTTACGATAGTTTGGTGATAAATGCGAATTTATGATTGCAACGATTAATTTCCAAGACTATCTTAAAATCTTCAGTCTAGCCATGAAACGATTGCTTCTGAACTAGCTGTTTTAAATCAAAGAATTGCTGACGGTGTTAACTCAGCTAAGGTCAATAAACAAAAAGCGCAGTTGGATAAACAAATTGCAACCTTTGATGTTCGTATCAAGGAAGCCAAAGAGCTTATTGAGAAACATGGTTCAGAAGATGTGGTTTTGGCAGGTAGTCTCTTTATTTACACACCACAAGAAGCTGTTTACCTCTTTAGTGGCTCTTATACGGAATTTAACAAATTCTATGCGCCTGTCGCCCTTCAAGAACATGTGATGACAGAATCATTAAATCGTGGCATTCATTTTTATACTTTCCTTGGTATTCAAGGGATTTTCGACGGTAGTGATGGTGTTCTTCGTTTCAAACAAAACTTTAATGGCTATATTGTCCGCAAAATGGGAACATTCCGTTATTATCCACGTCCAATGTTGCATAAAGTCATAGCTGTAATCAAGAAAGTTCTAAGACGATAATTATAACGAGCTTACGAGCTCGTTTTTTGATATACTAGACTTAGTAAAATCAAGGAGAGAGAAATGACTTTTGAAGAAATTTTGCCTGGTTTAAAGGCTAAGAAAAAATATGTCCGCACAGGCTGGGGTGGCGCTGAAAATTACGTTCAGCTATTTGATACGCTTGAGCAAAATGGCGTGGCATTACCAGTAACACCGTATTTTCTCATCAACGTTTCAGGTGACGGTGAAGGCTTTTCCATGTGGTCGCCGACCCCATGTGACGTTCTAGCGACTGATTGGGTTGAAGTCCATGACTAAAGTTCTCATCACAGGCGTTAGTTCTGGCATTGGACTCGCACAAGCACGACTTTTTTTGAAACATGGCTGCGCGGTATATGGCGTTGACAAATCACAAGCGCCTCAGATTCAAGATGACAACTTTCATTTCTTGCAATTGGACTTGACGACGGATTTAGCTGCGCTGTACGATTCTGTTCAGGACGTGGATATCTTGTGTAACACCGCTGGAATTCTCGACGCTTACAAGCCTTTGCTTGAAGTATCAGACGATGAATTGGAACGTGTTTTTCAGACCAATTTCTTTGCGACAGTAAAAATTACACGCCACTATTTAGCCAAAATGGTGGAACGACAATCTGGTATCATCATCAACATGTGCTCAATTGCGTCATTTATCGCAGGTGGTGGCGGAGCAGCTTACACCGCTAGTAAACACGCTCTTGCAGGCTTCACGCGCCAGCTGGCACTTGACTATGCTAAGGATAAGATTCAAATTTTTGGTATCGCACCAGGTGCGGTTAAGACAGCCATGACAGCTAGCGATTTTGAACCTGGAGGATTAGCTGACTGGGTAGCCCAAGAAACACCAATCGGACGTTGGAGTAATCCCGAAGAAATCGCTGATTTGACAGAATTTTTAGCATCAGGCAAAGCAAGCTCCATGCAAGGCGAAATCATCAAAATCGACGGCGGCTGGAGTTTGAAGTAGTTATTGGTTATTTGCGAGCGTGGTAAATAGCATATTTAGAAACGAGATTTTAGCAATGGGTAGATAAACAATTCGGCATTGCTTCAAAGGTAGAATAATGAAAGAGAGACTTCAAAATGAAGAGGAGAAAACCATAGTGGGAAATTCTGTCAAACGGATTGTAAGAAGAAGTAAGACAGAAAAGAATAGGAGATAACCATGAACGCACAAGAACTTTGGAACAAGTATAAGAAAATCAATCCTTCAATCGGAGATGTCATTGACGCTTGGCAATTTGGGCTAGAAGCTGATTTGTTAGCGAAGCTAGTCCTTGAGGGCACAAAAACGGCGACGGCATCAGCTTATGACTTATATGTTGTTGATAATGACCCGCTACCTGAAGTTGGATCTTATGATGTGATTTTAGATAGCAAAGACCAAGCAGTTTGCATTATTCAGATTAAAAAACTCTCTGTTGTACCTTTTAAGGAAGTCTCGGAGAAGCATGCTTTTAAAGAAGGTGAGGGTGATAAATCGCTTGCTTACTGGCGAGATGTTCACGAAGCATTTTTTAAACCCTATTTTAAAGAATGTGGGTTGACATTCACACCAGAAAGCTTAATCGTTTTAGAAGAATTTGAAGTGGTTTATCCCACAGTTTAGCAAGATACGATAGGAGGAAATTCATGAAATTAGCCATTTTAGGAACAGGAAAAATTGTTGACGAAGTGTTACCGGTTTTAAAAGAAATCAATGGCATTGAGTTAAGTGCTATTTTATCAACACCACGAAGTCTTGAAAAAGCACAAAAACTCGCTGAAATTTACGGCATTTCTCAAGCAAGTAGCGATTATGATAGCATTTTGGCAAATCCAGACGTTGACACCGTTTATGTGGCACTTCCAAACCACTTGCACTATGATTATGCTAAAAAAGCACTTCTTGCTGGGAAACACGTCATTTGTGAAAAGCCATTTACATTGACTTTAGCAGAATTTGAAGACTTGGCCAAAATAGCAGAGCAAAACAATCGTATTTTGTTAGAAGCTATTACCAATCAGTACCTTGGCAATTTTGCAGCTATTAAAGACAATCTGGCTAAGCTTGGTGATATTAAAATCGTTGAATGTAATTATTCACAGTATTCTTCACGTTACGACGCCTTCAAACGTGGCGAGATTGCGCCTGCTTTTGACCCAGCAAAAGGTGGCGGAGCACTGCGTGACCTTAATATTTACAACATTCATTTGGTAATTGGCTTATTTGGTAAACCTGAAAAAGTACAGTATTTGGCAAATATGGAACGTGGTGTGGATACCTCAGGTATCCTAATCATGGATTATGGTCACTTTAAAGCTGCTTGTATTGGTGCCAAAGATTGTGCAGCAGAGATTAAATCAACGATTCAAGGCAATAAAGGCTCAATTGCTATTATCGGCGCTACGAATACCTTGCCAGAATTAGCTTTAAGCTTGAATAATCAAAGCATGACAATGATTAATGAAAATACCCTAAATCACCGTATGCACGATGAATTTGTTGCTTTCCAAGCCATTATCGAGCAAGAGGACATGACGGCTACAAAACTGGCGCTTGAGCATAGCCGTGCCGTTATGGAAGTCTTGGATGCAGCCGTTAACAGCTTGTAATGGTTAAAATGTGCACCTTGATTGCCATAAAATTAAGCTCAAAATAAGTAAATGTGATATAATGGAGTAGCTTGTGTGAGAAAAATAAAGGAATGTAACTTTGTTTATCCCACAGAACTACTCTATTTTTTAAGGAATTAGTTATGTCAAATTATGTAATTATTTTAGCCGCTGGTAAGGGAACACGTATGAAATCTGACTTGCCAAAAGTCCTTCATAAAGTTTCTGGCATTACAATGTTAGAACACGTTTTTCGTGCCGTATCAGCTTTGAATCCAGAAAAAAATGTGACGGTTATTGGGCATAAAGCCGAAATGGTTCGTGAGGTTTTAGCTGACAAATCAGAATTTGTCATGCAAACAGAACAACTCGGAACTGGTCATGCGGTCATGATGGCAGAAGATGAATTGGCTGGTCTTGAAGGTCAGACCCTTGTTATCGCTGGTGATACACCGCTTATTACTGGAGAAAGCTTGAAAGAATTAATTGATTTTCATGTTAGCCACAAAAACGTTGCCACAATTTTAACAGCGACAGCCGAAAATCCATTTGGTTACGGCCGTATCATTCGTAATGAAAACAGCGAAGTGCTTAAAATCGTTGAACAAAAAGACGCTTCTGAATTTGAACGTCAAGTCAAAGAAATCAACACAGGAACTTATGTCTTTGACAATAAACGCCTTTTTGAAGCGCTTAAAAATATCAACACTAACAACGCCCAAGGGGAATATTATTTGACTGATGTCATTTCAATTTTCCGCAATAATGGTGAAAAAGTCGGAGCTTACGTGCTTCATGATTTTGATGAAAGTCTTGGTGTTAATGACCGTGTGGCACTTGCGACAGCAGAAGACATTATGCGCCGTCGTATCAACAAAAAACACATGGTCAACGGTGTGACTTTCCAAAATCCAGCAGCAACTTACATTGATGTTGACGTTGAGATTGCACCTGATGTGATGATTGAAGCCAACGTTACCCTCAAAGGAAATACTAAAGTTGGTTCAGGTTCTGTCTTGACAAATGGTACTTATCTTGTTGATGCAACAATTGGTGAAAATGTCGTTATCACAAGCTCAATGATTGAACAATCTGTTGTTAAAGATGGTGTAACCATTGGACCATTTGCTCATGTTCGCCCAGATTCAACACTTGAAAAAAATGTTCACATTGGTAACTTTGTTGAAGTAAAATCATCTATCGTTGGTGAAGATACTAAAGCAGGACATTTGACATACATTGGTAACGCGACCGTTGGAAGCGAAGTTAATTTTGGTGCTGGTACAATCATTGCCAACTATGATGGTCAACATAAATTTAAAACAACCATTGGCAACAATGTGTTTGTTGGAAGCAATTCAACAATCATTGCGCCAGTTACTTTGGGAGATAACGCTTTGACAGCAGCAGGTTCAACGATTTCTGATGATGTTGAAAAAGATGCTTTAGCGATTGGACGTGGTCGTCAAGTTAATAAAGCAGGCTATGCGCTTAACAAACCACACCACCCAAACAATAAAAAGTAAGCATATTTTAGGAGGTTTAAATCATTAAGCTGTATTATGACATGGGCGATTTCTGCTTATTGTTCAGAGGGGACAGTATCAACTTGATTTGACCTCTTTTTAATGATTTTTTAGGGACATTATGGCAATTGACCGTGTAAGAATGGCATTTCTTGCTATTTTGTAGTAAAATTTATTTGGGAATATTTTTAGGGAGAATGCTTAGTATGGCTTTTGAAGAAAAAACGCTCAAACGAACAGAAATTTTTGATGGGCACATTTTTAAAGTTGTTGTTGACGATGTTGAATTACCAAATGGTTTAGGTCAAGCTAAAAGAGAACTCATTCTTCACCGAGGAGCTGTTGCTGTTTTAGCGGTGACTGATGAGAATAAAATTATTCTGGTTAAGCAATATCGCAAGTCAATCGAAAAAATTTCTTACGAAATTCCAGCAGGCAAACTCGAAATTGGTGAAAACGGCTCTGAACAAGATGCCGCTGCGCGTGAATTAGAAGAGGAAACAGGATACTCTGGCGATTTAAAACAAATTCATGAGTTTTATACTGCTATTGGTTTTTGCAATGAAAAAATTAAGCTATATCAAGCAACTCATTTGCAAAAAGTGCAAATCCACGTCCGCAAGATGATGACGAAGTCTTAGAAATTCTTGAATTAACCTATCAAGAATGTATGGATTTGGTGAAATCTGGAGCTATTGAAGATGCTAAAACAATCATAGCCCTTCAATATTATGCTCTGCATTTTGGAGGATAGACAAAATGGGAAAACCACTTTTAACAGACGAGATAATCGAACGTGCTAACCGTGGTGAAATTTTTTTATGATGACCAGTATCTAGAGGATGACGAGGAGACAAAAGTTATTCGTACAGACCTTTATGACACCATTGTGCCATATGAAGCAGAGGAAGAAGAAAACCCAAGGATTTCTGGATAAATGGAAAGATCGTAAGAAAAAAGACCAATACGTTTATAAAAGTCGTCGCATTGAAAATGCTAAACGTAGCAAGTTTCAACGAAAACTTAATCTAATCATGTTTGTGGTTATTGTTTTATTAATTGCACTCTTTTTCGCGGTGTTTAATCTCTAATTAAAAAAGTTAAGAAGGAGTAAGCAAGAGTTAGAAAACTAACTTGGAGAATCATCTTAGTTGAAAACTCTTGTATTTTTGTGATGAAAATTGGAATTATTGCAGCAATGGAGCAGGAATTAAAGCTTCTTGTGGAACATTTGGAAAACAAAGTTGAACATCAAGTTCTAGGGAATACTTATTATGAAGGTAGGCTTGGAAATCATGATGTTGTTCTTGTCCAATCAGGTGTTGGAAAGGTGATGTCAGCGATGTCTGTAGCTGTTCTTGCCGATCATTTTGGTGTTGATGCTCTTATTAACACAGGGTCAGCTGGTGCTGTTGCTACGGGTTTAAATATTGGTGATGTTGTCGTTGCCGATAAATTAGTTTATCATGACGTTGATTTAACAGCTTTTGGCTATGATTATGGTCAAATGTCAATGCAACCTCTTTACTTTGAGTCAGACAAAGGCTTTATTGACACTTTTGAACAAGTCTTAAACAAAGCTAACGTCGCTAGTAAAATTGGTTTGATTGCAACTGGGGATTCTTTTATCGCTGGCCAAGATAAAATTGATGCCATTAAAGCAGCATTTCCAGAAGTTCAAGCTGTTGAAATGGAAGGTGCTGCGATTGCGCAAGCTGCCCACAGTTTGAACAAACCATTTATCGTTATTCGTGCAATGTCTGACACAGCAGCCCATGATGCCAATATTACATTTGATGAATTTATCATCGAAGCTGGTAAACAATCTGCCAAAATTTTAATGGCATTTTTGGAAAAATTAGCGTAGTAACAGTGACTAAGGGATTATTTATTATAGTTAACACTTTACTCAAATAAATCAGATATATGGAAGTAAAATAAAAATAAGTCTGAGACAAGAAGTAAACTCAGAAAGCAAAAAGCAACAGTTTGATACTGTTGCTTTGCTTTGTAGCAAGGCTATCTCATGTATCTTCACTGTAACACAAATCAAACAAACTTACCATTAGAAATTGCTTCTTGTTTGTCTACTCACAAGGGGTCTTTTCTGGACGGAAAAT
>ENA-OPZM01000551-OPZM01000551.1-human-gut-metagenome-genome-assembly--contig:-NODE-551-length-15962-cov-2.562930_pt1 | contig 15962 bp, 22 predicted proteins | sample MGYA00242478_ERZ504493 | MGnify/ENA primary metagenome ERZ504493 (study PRJEB26092, sample SAMD00036227) | human gut metagenome | host: Homo sapiens | study: EMG produced TPA metagenomics assembly of...
ATTAGTTTATTAGTTTTAAATTATAATATATATATAGTAAAAAGGAAGTAGCTATTATATAATAGGCGCAGAAAGTAAAAACAAAAAACTAATAACTAATAAACAGCTCTAATCCCTTGATATAACTGGGATTTGAAATATTAAGGTGGAAACTAATATTTTTCCTAATAAAAACAAATATATATACATAAAATAATATTTGATTAAAAAATAAGAAAAACCAGAAAGGTAAATTAAGAAAATGGATAAACAAGATATGAAAATGATTCACGGAAATAGTATGGCTTTTGTGGAAGAGCTGGTCGATACAGTTCTGACAATCAAGGAAAGATACAAACTTGATGAGCAAACAGCGTTAGAAATCTGTAAGCTATCCGCAACGCTGTACAATAATTCTATGGCTTTTGACCGTTTAAACAGACAGAGCAAGAACGCTGATAAAATCCAAGACGAATTAGAAAACATTGCTAGCGCTATCTGGCAAATTAATTAAGCTACAAACAATCAAAAGATGAAAGAGGTAACTAATATGACTAACACAAACCAAACAACAGCACCAATGACCCTAGCAGAACTCAAAGCATGGGTAGAAGAAACATGCGAACTATCAACGCTCTTACAGACCAAAGACTATAAGAGCTATCTTCCTGAAGAGAAAAAAGAAGAATTTGAAGCAATCGCTTTTAGTGTTTTCAATTGTTTGGAAAGCTTCTTGATGATGTTAGAAGATAATGAATTACATTATCAACCAAAGCCAATCGAGGAAGAAAGTGACTTGGATAACCAAGCTGACGAAATGGCACAATATCATGAGCTGATGAAAGAAGTAGAGGACAGCGACAAGGAAGCGCGTGAGATTGTCTGCTATGAGTATGATGATACTATTCATGAGTATGTTGACAAACGAACAGAACAACTAAAGGAACAAGCAACGTTTGAGGAATTGATTAACAAGGTTGCGTTATATGAGAGTGAGTTGTTAGATTATGCAGAACGTTTGTTAAGTGATGAACCATTGAATGCAGATAGTGAAACAGCAATTGGAACACTTGATATGTTGGATGATGAAGCGATTGACTTATTTAAGTCTGTAGACGTTGATAATGAGTATCAAGGTTTAGAGTATTACAATACAAGTCTAAACAAAGAAGATTAAAGCAAAGTATGTTATCGTAGTATCAACAGACTAGATAGCAAAGGCAAGATAAGAAGCTTACTGATTATCAGTAGGCTTTTTTGCTTGGATAGAGAAACGAACACCGAGGGAAGTCCGAGAAACACGCGCTTCCCTTGTTTATTATTCGGAAATACCCCATTGATTTTTTATCGGGGTATACATAGTTCGGAATTAAACAACGCCGCCCTCTTCCGTGTGTGATTTTCCCTTTTTGATTTTTCTAGCACGTCCTTATTAGCCCCTAAAATGCCCTGTATGACATTTTAAGTGATTGGGGTATAATTATATCGTCCGAGTGTTTAAATTAACCCCCGCCCCTATCTTATGGCAAGGAGAGCCACCACAAGGTGTTTTCTTACACCGCAGACCAATTTTTCAGATTTTTAAGGGGTGTCATCACTTGCATTGAGTTTTGTTGCTATGCTATTTGTTAGGTAGCTAACAATATAATTAGCTCAGTTTTTAGGTATCAAAAAAAGACCATGGATAAACCACAGTCCGAAAGAAAAAGCCCTGTCACGCAAGCCCTCGTAAATATGTTAACGTTACTAATATCATAACATTTTCTATATTTATTTTGGCTTTGTGCCAATACATATATTATAACACAAAACAAAGAGATAGACGACCGCGCTCCTATGGGTGCTCGATTTTCTACCTCTTTTCCTACATTATAGCACAGGAGGCAGAATATGGAAATTAAAGAAAGACTAGCAAACATACAATATAAGCGTTTGTATATTGAGAGCTTGAAAGCAACTTTGGAGCATGATAGGGAACTAATCAAGCTTTTTCCAAAATATTTAGCAGAGTTAGAGAAAGAGGACTTGAAACAGATTGAGCAAGCAGAAGCAGACTTACAAGCTGACATAGATTTAATCAATAACCTAGATGATGAACTACAGCGTAACATACTGACTGAACGCTATGTAAATAATCTCAAATGGGATGACATAGCAGATAAGCTGTACTTTTCAAAACAAGTGTTATTCAGACATCATAACAAAGCCTTGGATAATCTCACGCGCCACAATCAATTTTAATCCTCACAGATAGCTTGTAGAATAGCCTACAGCAACTGTTAAGACTTTCCGAGGGTAATTATACCAGACCAATGTTTAGGTTTAATTTAACGCCTGTAGAACGTGTCTAGGAGCAAAAGAAAAGCCACCCCAAAATGGAGTAGCTTTCAAACTAAAGTGGATTAATGCAATAAGTATATTTATATTATACCAAACCAAAAATAAGAAAGCTACCCAAAAGGTAGCCATCAGAAAGTGTGATACATGAACGAATTTAGTTTATCAGTATCTAAAAAAGTTATCAAAAGATTATCAAGAACAACTATATTATACCACAGCCAAACTAAAAAAAGCACCTTTTGGGTGCTAGTTTCTTGCCTGCTGAACTCGTAAAATGTTGTAAACTTACTTTTTTACTCCCCTTTTTTTCGTTGTGTTTTTGCTTTCCATTGTCCCCCAACGGTTTTCAGCATCGTTTTTACTCCCCCTAGTTACTGTAAACTATGCATTACAGTAAAGTAAAGATATTGAATTAATAACGTTTTTAGTGTCTGGTGTCAATCACTTTCAACCATTTTGTAAACTTTATATAATTTTTTGAAATTTGGGGCATAAAAATTTACTCCCCCTTTTGTGGACTTTTGAAAGAAATGTAAAAAAATCGGTGTAAACTTGTTTTTAAAAAAACACTTTATTATCAATGGTTAAGAGGTGTAAAGCAATCTATGAAAAATCAGAATAATAATTCAAGTAATTATAACATAAACGTGGTATAATTTTAGCTAATAATGTGTTTTTTAGTAAGGAATTTGCAATGAAATTAGTTGAGGGTGTTGAATTACATCTTATCAAAAGTGAAAAATTTTAAAATGAATCACCTAACTTTTCGTTTTTCTGGTGACTTTAGTCAAAAGACGGTTGCGCGACGTGTTTTAGTCGCGCAAATTTTAGCGACAGCCAATGCGGAATATCCAACAGCTCAGCGTTTTAGAGAGCGTTTAGCTAGTCTTTATGGTGCAACGTTGTCAACCAAAGTGTCAACCAAGGGACTAGTCCATATCGTTGACATTGAGTTGGCTTTTATAAAAAATCAATTTGTAATGACAGATGAAAATCTGTTGGAAGAAATGATTGATTTTCTTTACCAAAATTTATTTTCTCCACTTGTGACGGTTGAGCAGTATCAGTCTAAACTTTTTAATATCGAGCAGACCAATTTGATTAATTATTTGAACGCTGATAAAGACGATAGTTTTTATAGCAGTGAGTTGGGGCTTAGGAAACTTTTTTTATGAAGATTCTGCTTTTCAAACTTCAAAATATGGAACAGCTGAATTAGTAGCTACTGAAAATTCTTACACGGCTTTTCAGGAATTTCAGAAAATGTTGCGGGAAGACCGTTTAGACATCTTTTTATTAGGTGAGTTTGATGATTATCGTATGCTACAGTTGTTTAATCGTTTTCCATTTGAAGAACGTCATAAAGATTTAATATTTGACTACCAACAAGAATTCACAAATGTTATTAGACAACAATTTGAAACAAAAGATGTTAATCAATCAGTTTTACAGCTAGGCTATCATTTTCCAATACGTTATCAAGATGAAGAATACTTTACACTACTAGTCTTTAATGGGCTGTTTGGAGGTTTTGCTCATTCTCGTCTGTTTACAGAATTACGTGAGAAAGAAGGCTTGGCATATACCATAGGAAGTCAATTCGATATTTACACAGGTTTACTGAATGTTTACGCTGGAATTGATAAGAAAAACCGAAATAAAACACTTCAATTAATCAATAAACAATTTTCGGATATTAAGATGGGGCGCTTCTCTGAATCACTTTTAAAACAAACGAAAAAAAATGTTGAAGGTTAATTTAAAATTGGCTTGTGATTCCCCAAGAGTAATCATTGAACGTGACTACAATCATCAGTATCTTACAGGTGATTTTAGTGTTGATAAGATGATTGACAAAATTGACAATGTTAGTAAAGAAGATGTTTTAAGATTCACAAGAAAAGTAAAATTACAGGCGCTTTATTTTTTGGAGGGAAAATAAAATGACGGAATTAAAGGAGCAAATTTTTTCAGAAATAAATGAAAAAATTTACTCGGCTGAGTTAGAAAATGGATTGAAAATTTTTTTTGATTCCAAAACAAGATTTTCAAGAAAGTTGTGGAATGATGATTGTAAATTTTGGCTCTCTTGACACAAAGTTTACATATGATGGACAGCCCAAAGAATACAACGAGGGGATTGCTCATTTTTTAGAGCATAAATTGTTTGAATTGGAAGATGGTCAGGATGTTGCGGAGCTATTTACTAATGCGGGAGCAAATAGTAATGCCTTTACAACATTTGACAAGACTTGCTACTATTTTTCTGCGGTTGACAACCTAGAAGAAAATGTGACACTTCTTCAGCAGTTTATATCAGAAACCTCCTTTACAGAAGCCTCTATTACGCGTGAAAAAGATATTATTGATCAAGAAATTGACATGTATCAAGATGATGCAGACTACCGTCTCTATCAAGGAATTCTTGAAAATTTATATCCTAACACTGCCCTTGCTCAAGATATTGCTGGCACGCAAGAAAGTATTGAAAATATTTCGGTGGCAGATTTAAAAGAGAATCACAGTATTTTCTACTCTCCACAGGAAATGACATTGTTGCTTGTTGGAAATTTCGATAAGGACTTGCTATTTAATCAAATCAAAAAAGAGCAAAAAGAAAAGGCAAGTAAAAAACACGTTGTTAAGCGACAAGGTTTGGTGTATGAGCAGGTAGTGCCGAAAAAGAATATTCAAATGGATGTCACTCAACCTAAATTGGCAATTGGTTATAGAGGAGCACAGTTGCCCAAGGGAACTTCAAGTTTACGTCAAGAATTGGCGTTGCGATTATTCTTTACCATGTTGCTTGGCTGGACATCAAAACGTTATCAGCAGCTTTATGAAAGTGGACAGATTGATGACTCTTTTGATTTTGAAATTGAAGTTTGTCCAGATTTTTCAGTTTTTTGATTATTTCTTTAGATACTTTGGAACCAATTGCGATGGCAAATAATATCTGTCAATATTTGAATAAAGTATCCCAATCAAGCAATTTGGATGACTTATCAGAAAAACACTTTGAAATTGTCAAAAAGGAACTGTATGGAGATTTCTTCAAAAGTTTAGATTCTATTGATAACTTATCAGCACAATTTATTAATCATTTATCAGCAAATGAAACTTATTTAGATGTTCCAAAAATATTAGCAACGTTGGGTTTTGCAGAAGTCTTGAAAATCGGTAATGATTTCTTAGCACATGCTGATGCAACAGAATTCACAATCTTACCAAAATAAATCGAAATACTTTCTAAAATTTGCTATAATAGACTTGATTACATTTTATTAAAAGGAAAAACCGCATGAGAGAACAAACGATTGGTGAGATTTTAAGAGAAGCTCGGGTGGCAAAACACCTGACATTAGAAGATGTTGAAGAAAAAGCAGCGATTCCTTCGCCACATCTTTTGGCTTTGGAGCTTGAACAATTTAAATTAATCCCTAAGGATAAGGTTGAAACTTACCTACAACAATATGGCGAAGCTGTTGAGCTTGACACTGCTGATTTGTTGGAAAAATATCATGAGCAAGAAGTTGGTTCATCAGATGAGGAGCAAGAAGAGCATGTAGTAGAATCTACTACTAATATTGAGAGCATTGTGAAAACACCACAAGATGAAACAATTAGCATTGCAAAATCAGTTAGCGATGATAGTATCATTATTGGTTCACGCTCAAGCCGCTACAAAGGAAAGGAAAAAACAAATTCTTATCTTCCGATTGTGATGCTTTGTTTGGTAGCCTTGGGAATTTTAGCTTTTGTTTCTTTCGTGACTTGGAATCAATTACAAAGTGATAGCAAGAATGCAAGTACAAGCTACTCCGTTGTTCATAGTAGTAGTGCAACAACGACAGACTCAACATCCTCAGAAAGTGCTTCTTCAACAAGTGAGTCATCATCTTCTAAGGAAGATACTTCTTTGAAAATGTCCACTGAAGGAAGTGGTAACAGCTTGACGGTAAATTTGTCAAATGTGACAGATAGTTTAACTGTTGAAATTAGCTTATCTGGTGCAAACAGTAGTTGGGTATCTGTGACAAATTCAGAATCTAATGACTCTGGGACGCTTCTTTCATCAACTGGAACAACAAGTTACACTGCAGTGCTTCCTTCTGGAACAACAAGTTCTTTAATTACTTTGGGGGTTACTGAAGGTGTGACAGTAACCATTGATGGACAAGAAGTTGATACTTCTGCATTAACAAGTACAGCACTAAGTTATATTACAATTAATATTCAGTAGGTAGAAAATGAAAATCGATTTTACAAAAAAAGAAAACATTCCTAATTTATTAACATTAGGACGTATTGTGATGATTCCGCTCTTCATTCTCATCCTTTGTTTCTGGAAGAGTTCGACAGGACATGTTGTTGCTGCAATTGTTTTTGCATTGGCAAGCATTACAGACTATTTAGATGGTTATCTTGCAAGAAAGTGGAAAGTTGTTACTAACTTTGGTAAATTCGCTGACCCATTAGCTGATAAAATGTTGGTAATGACAGCATTTATTATGCTTGTTGAATTAAAAATGGTTCCTGCTTGGATTGCTGCTATCATTATTTGTCGTGAATTAGCTGTTACAGGACTTCGTCTTTTACTTGTTGAAAATGGTGGAACAGTCTTAGCAGCTGCTATGCCTGGAAAAATCAAAACATTTACACAAATGTTTTCAATTATTTTCTTACTATGCCACCTTTCAATCATTGGTACACTCTTGCTTTATGTAGCATTGATTTTTACTGCTTATTCAGGATATGATTACTTTAAGGGGGCAGGATTCCTTTTTAAGGATACATTTAAATGACATTGAATAGCATTGACGTTAAACATTTAAAATTCAAATATGATGACAATCAGGATAATTACACCTTGGATGACTTATCGTTTCACGTGAAACAAAGTGAATGGTTGTCTATTATTGGGCACAATGGTTCAGGAAAATCAACAACAGTTCGTTTGATTGATGGGCTATTAGCCGCTGAATCAGGTGATATTTTTGTTGAAAACGAACTTTTAACGGAAGACAATGTATGGAACATTCGTCAGAAGATTGGAATGGTTTTTCAGAATCCGGATAATCAATTCGTTGGAGCAACTGTTGAAGATGATGTCGCCTTTGGACTTGAAAATAAAGGAATTCCTCTTGAGGAAATGCAGTCACGTGTTAAAGAGGCACTTCAATTGGTTGGAATGTCTGACTTTGCTGACCGTGAGCCGTCACGTCTTTCTGGTGGACAAAAACAACGTGTTGCGATTGCTGGAGCAATTGCTATGCGTCCCAATATTATTATTTTGGATGAGGCAACAAGTATGCTGGATCCAGAGGGACGTTTAGAATTAATTCAGACGATAAAAGAGATTCGTGATCAGTATAATATGACGGTTATTTCTATCACTCATGACCTAGATGAAGTTGCGTTGAGTGACCGTGTGTTAGTTATGAAAAGAGGAAAAGTTGAGTCCAGCTCAACACCGCGAGAACTCTTTGCTAGAGGAGAAGAATTATTGACGTTAGGACTAGATATTCCTTTTTCAGCCAATCTTATCTCTACTTTAAAAAATAAAGGGTTTGAATTTACAGCGAATTATCTTACGGAAAAGGAATTAGAAGATCAGTTATGGGAATTACTCTTGAAAGCGTAAACTATACTTATCAAGCGGGGACACCTTTTGAAGGGCGTGCCCTTTTTGACATTAATCTTAGTATTAAAGAGGGGTCTTATACTGCTTTTATCGGACATACTGGATCAGGTAAGTCAACGATTATGCAGCTGTTAAACGGCTTAATGTGCCTACGGAGGCGCCGTTATCGTAGATGATATAAAAATTACAGCTGACTCTAAAAATAAAGACATCAAACCTGTGCGTAAAAAAGTAGGACTTGTTTTTCAATTTCCTGAAAGCCAACTTTTTGAGGAGACTGTTCTTAAAGATGTCGCTTTTGGTCCACAAATTTTGGTGTTTCCATAGAAGAAGCTGAACAATTAGCGCGTGAAAAACTAGCTATGGTTGGCATTAGTGAGGAATTTTTTGAAAAAAATCCATTTGAATTATCAGGTGGTCAAATGCGCCGTGTTGCGATTGCTGGTATTTTAGCCATGGAACCAGAGGTGCTAGTCTTAGATGAGCCAACAGCAGGCTTAGACCCTAAAGGACGTCGTGAGCTTATGAGTTTATTTAAGGAATTGAATCAAAATGGTATGACGATCGTTTTAGTAACTCACTTGATGGATGATGTTGCTAACTATGCAGATTATGTCAATGTCCTTGAAAGTGGAAAATTAGTTCGTTCTGGTTATCCTAAAGAGGTTTTTCAGGATGTTGATTTTCTTGAAAGCAAACAGCTTGGTGTGCCTAAAATCACCAAATTTGCTCAGCAGCTTGTCAAACGTGGTTTACAGCTAGAAAGTTTACCAATTACTATAGAAGAATTTGCAGAGGTGGTGAAACATGGATAAATTAATACTCGGACGTTATGTTCCAGGAAAATCTTTGATTCATCACCTAGATCCACGTAGCAAACTTTTAGCAATGATTTTGTACATTGTTATTGTTTTCTGGGCTAATAATGTGGTGACAAACATTATTATGGTTGCATTTACCTTGATAGTTGTTTTGCTATCAAAGATTAAGTTGAGCTTTTTCTTAAAAGGTGTTCGGCCAATGATTGGTATTATTTTATTCACGACTTTGTTTCAAATGTTTTTTACACAAGGTGGTCAAACCTATTTTCAATTTGCTTTTCTTAAAATAACAAGCTACGGTTTTAGCCAAGCAGTTTGATTTTTATGCGTTTTGTATTAATCATCTTCTTTTCAACGTTGCTGACTTTGACAACAACACCGTTAAGCCTTGCAGACGCTGTAGAATCGCTTCTAAAGCCATTTGTTCGTTTTAAGGTGCCTGCACATGAAATTGGTTTAATGCTCTCACTAAGCCTGCGATTTGTTCCTACGTTGATGGATGACACGACACGTATTATGAAGGCACAGCGAGCGCGTGGTGTGGATTTTGGAGAAGGAAATCTGATTCAAAAGGTAAAATCAATCATTCCAATTCTTATTCCACTTTTTGCATCGAGTTTTAAACGAGCAGATGCTCTTGCTCTTGCTATGGAAGCACGTGGCTACCAAGGTGGAGATGGACGAACTAAGTACCGAGTTTTGCAATGGCACCTAAAAGATACTTTGGTTTTAATAGTGTTAGTTATTTTAGGAATTTTGCTATTTTGGCTTAAGAAAAGCTAAAACCCACTATTTGTATGCGCTTTCTTTATGTTAACACAATCTAATTGTAATAATTTTAATAAAAGACTAAAGTTCAGGTAACATTAACCCTGTATTATATATCCTATACTAATTTGTAAAAAGGAGCATATAATGCAAAAAAATACTTTAAAAAGTAAATCGAAAGCTATTAAGTTAGGAGTTGCTAGCGCAGCTTTTGCAGCAGCACTGATTGCCCCAGCAGTTGCTAATGCAGATTCTTACACAGTTAAATCAGGTGATACTCTTTCTGAAATTGCCTCAACTTACAATACGACAGTTGAACAATTATCATCCTTAAACGGTATCTCTAACGTTGACTTCATTACTGTTGGTCAAATCTTAGAATTGGATTCAACAGCTTCAACAACAGAAACTACAACTTCAGCAGCTACTACTGATGATTCATCATCAGCAACATCTGCCGCTGAAAGTACAGATACAACTACTACAAGTTATTCATCAAACTTGAGCTCATCAGATGCAGCTGCTAAAGAAACAATCGCACAACGCGAATCAAGTGGTAGCTACACAGCTCAAAATGGTCAATACTACGGACGTTACCAATTAACGATTTCTTACTTGAATGGTGACTTATCAGCTGAAAACCAAGAACGTGTTGCAGATGCATACGTTGCAAGCCGTTATGGTTCATGGTCAGCTGCCCTTGCCTTCTGGAATGCAAATGGTTGGTATTAAGATTTTAGATAATTAGTTAAAAAGATTTGAGAGTTTCTCTCAAATCTTTTTTGTTTGCTCAAAATGGCTTTAAAACAGTATTTTTTAGGAAAATTAGGGTAAGTTTCAATGTTTTTGTAACATTTTTAACATATTTTCAATCTCCGAGTAACAATTAAATTATATGATAGAAAAAGGAGTTTTAGAGAGGTATATAGTTTATATTTATGTATAGTAGGATTGCTAAAGCAAAACAAAGAAAAATAAGAAATATTATCGTTAGTGTGCTCGGAGCAACTTTGAGCTTGGCTATGATTATTTTACTTATTCCTAAAATAGAATTATTCTCAGATACGTTTACAACACGTGCTGAGGCAGAAGTTGTAAAAGCAACATCTACAAGTTTTTCATCGACTTTAAACGAAACATCAATAAGCACGATATCATCTGAATCTAGTTCGGTAGAAGTCAGTGAAGTGTCTGAAGAACCTGCTATCGAAGAAGTTTATACAGAATCAGAAGAGCCGGTTGGTGAAGAGACAACTGTTACAGAGTCAGCTGTTTATATGACAGATTCAGAAGTAGCTGATACAACAACATCAAATGGAAACACTGCTGGTACTGTCGGTACAGCAGCTGCAGCGCAAATGGCAGCGGCAACAGGTGTTCCTCAATCAACTTGGGAAGCAATTATTGCACGCGAATCTAACGGTGATCCAAATGTGACAAATGCTTCTGGGGCATCAGGGTTATTCCAAACAATGCCTGGTTGGGGATCAACAGCAACTGTTCAAGATCAGATTACGGCTGCTATAAACGCCTATAATGCTCAAGGGTTATCTGCTTGGGGTTATTAAGCTAAATAAAAAGGAAAGCACTAATCATCTTATAGTGATGATAGTGCTTTTTTAATGTCCTGTGGATGATGACAGATTATTTCAGCACCATATTCTTGTAAACTTTCAGCAGAACCAAAGCCCCAAGTAATACCAAGCCTTCTAATACCTGTTTTCTGACCACCAATCATATCAAATTTTGTATCACCGATGATGACAGCTTCGGCTGCTTTGATTCCTTGTTCTGTAAGACAAGCGTTAATCACATCTGCTTTGTGAAAATGTTCAGGAGTTGAACCATAAACTTGCTTAAAGTTTGAAATGACACCAAGCTCGGTTAACATTAGTCTTGCCATTGGTTCATGTTTACTTGTTGTGACATAGAGAGAGTAGCCTGACTTATTTAATTCTTTTAGTAGGTCGGAAATACCAGCATAAAGCGAAACTTGATGAACACCTTTAGCGTTGTAGTATTCTCTAAAAGTTTTTATTGCATGGTCAATATCAGCTTTCTCAGTGAAATAATTAGCAAAGGTAACTTCTAAGGGTGGACCGATGAATGTTGACAATTGCTTGTCAGTCTGTAAAGGTAACTGTAATCTTTCAAAAGCGTAATTAAATGCTGCTTTGATTCCTGGACTGGAATTTACCAAGGTTCCGTCGAGGTCAAACAAGATAGATTTCATATTTACTCTCCTGTAAAATAGTGTCAAGTTTCATTGACGATTTTGTCAATATCGAATGTTTTGCTACTATAGTATTAAAATACTAAATGCTTAGCAAACTATTCTCCAAAAATTTGAGTTTGTAATCGTCGTCCTGTTGGTGTGGCAGCTAAGCCACCTTCGGCAGTTTCACGAAAGGCAGTTGGCAGACTTGCTCCAACTTGATACATAGCATCAACAACTTCGTCAACTGGAATTTGAGATTCAATGCCAGCAAGTGCCATGTCAGCAGCCACAAGTGCAAAACTTGAACCAAGAGCATTACGTTTAACACATGGGACTTCAACAAGCCCTGCAACAGGGTCACAGATAAGCCCAAGCATATTTTTGATAACAAAAGCAACTGCTTGGCTGGCTTGGAAAGCAGAGCCACCAGCAGCCTTAACCAAAGCTGCGGCACTCATTGCAGAAGCAGAGCCAACTTCAGCTTGACAGCCACCTTCAGCGCCAGAGATTGAAGCATTATTTCCAATAACGAGTCCAAAAGCACCAGCAGTGAATAAAAAGTTCAACTGTTCTTCTTCAGAAAGTTTTAATTTGTCAATAGCAGTTGTCAGAACGGCAGGTAAACAACCAGCAGAGCCAGCTGTTGGTGTAGCACAAACAAGTCCCATTTTGGCATTCAGTTCATTGACAGCAATGGCATTGCGGACAGCGGTCAAGATAGTGGTATCTGACAAAGTCTTACCCGATTTAAGGTAGGTGTCCATTTTGACGGCGTCTCCACCAGTTAGACCACTAATTGATTTACTAGGTGTTAGTCCGTCAGTAACAGAATTTTTCATGACTTGAAGGTTTTTCGTCATGATGTGAATGATTTCGTCACGGCTACGTCCACTTAATTCCATTTCGGTGGCAATCATCAGTTCAGCAATATTACCGTTAAAATCTTTATCGGCTTGCTCAACCAATTCTTTAATAGAATAAAACATTCTTTTCCTTTCTAATCAAAGAAATTAACATTGTGCAAATGTGGAATTTGTTGAATCTGTTCAACAGCTTTGTGACAATCACGAGAGTCAACTTCGATAATCATGATTGCTTTTTCACCAGCACGTTCCCGAGTCACATTCATTTGGGCGATATTGATATTATGTTCAGACAGAATATCTGTTACTTTAGCAATCATTCCAGGAATGTCTTGGTGAACAATAATTAAAGTTGGTGTATTCATTTTCAGCGATACAGAGAAACCATTTAGTTCAGTTACCTCAATATTTCCTCCGCCGATTGATACGCCAGTAATACTCATGCTTTTGTCACCTTTTTCAACGGTAATTTTAGCGGTATTTGGATGTGGAGCGTTACTATCTTTAAGAATATCCCAATAAATGCGAACCCCTTTCTGGTGAGCGATTTCTAATGAATTTTTGATGTCAGGATTGTCAGTATCCATACCAAGGATACCTGCAACGAGGGCTTTGTCAGTTCCATGGCCACGGTAAGTCTTAGCAAATGAATTGTACAAATGAAAGGTTACGGAATCGGGAATTTCTCCGAAAATAGAGTTAACAATTTTTCCAATACGAACAGCCCCAGCCGTATGGCTACTAGACGGACCAATCATCACGGGACCGATGATGTCGAATACGGATTGGAATTTTAGATTTTTCATATCTACTCCTTTAAGAATCTATGCTTACTTATTATAACAGAGGAAGGCAAAAGGTAAATGAGAAAAAGCATTAGAATTAAGTGTAAAAGACTTACATAAATAAAATTTCGTGTTATAATAGTTTTCGCGTGGTTTCATGCATTCAAAATCGACCTTCAAATCGATTTTTGAAAAACTAGGCCCTTCAAGCCTATGTTCGAAAAAAATATCTTGATGGGAGGATTATCATGTCAGATAATTCAAAAACACGTGTTGTTGTCGGTATGAGTGGCGGCGTTGATTCGTCTGTAACGGCTCTCCTTTTGAAAGAGCAAGGTTATGACGTTATCGGTGTCTTTATGAAAAACTGGGACGACACAGACGAATTCGGTGTTTGTACAGCAACCGAAGATTATAAAGATGTGGCAGCTGTTGCTGACCAAATCGGTATTCCTTATTACTCTGTCAATTTTGAAAAAGAGTATTGGGACCGCGTTTTCGAATATTTCCTAGCGGAATATCGTGCAGGACGCACACCAAATCCAGATGTTATGTGTAACAAGGAAATCAAGTTTAAAGCTTTCCTTGATTATGCCATGACGCTTGGAGCTGATTATGTAGCAACTGGACATTATGCGCAAGTTTCTCGTGACGCAGACGGTACTGTTCATATGTTACGTGGAGCAGATAATAATAAAGACCAAACTTACTTCTTGAGTCAATTATCACAAGAACAATTGCAAAAAGTAATGTTTCCACTTGGGCATTTAGAAAAACCAGAAGTGCGTAAAATTAGCAGAACGTGCAGGTCTTGCGACAGCTAAGAAAAAAGATTCAACAGGAATTTGCTTCATCGGTGAAAAGAATTTTAAAGAATTCCTTAGTCAATATTTACCAGCACAAAAAGGTCGTATGATGACTGTTGATGGTCGTGATATGGGTGAACATGCTGGATTGATGTATTATACAATCGGTCAACGTGGCGGTCTTGGTATCGGTGGACAACAAGGTGGTGACAATCAGCCTTGGTTTGTTGTCGGAAAAGATTTGTCAAAAAATATTCTTTACGTTGGTCAAGGTTTCTATCATGAGTCACTAATGTCAACTAGCCTTGACGCCTCAAGTATTCACTTTACACGTGATATGCCTGAAGAATTTACAATGGAAGTTACAGCAAAATTCCGTTACCGTCAACCAGACTCTAAAGTTACAATACATGTCAAGGGTGACAAAGCAGAAGTTGTCTTTGCTGAACCACAACGTGCCATTACACCAGGTCAAGCCGTTGTTTTCTATGATGGTAAAGAATGCCTAGGTGGCGGAATCATTGATATGGCTTATAAAAATGGAGTCGCTTGTCAATATATCTAGTTGACAAAGTTGTAAAGATAAGTTGACGGGCTTGGCTTATCTATATAATCAACTATTGCTCGAAAAATTATCGGCAATTAAATTGACATTTTAACTTAATTTGATACAATAATCGTAACAATAATCATGATGGTCAAAGCTCATGAGAATTGTGCGTCTTTGCCGCACAATTTTCGAGGGTTTTGGCTGTTTTTTGTGCAGTTAAGGAGTTTTAAATGGATTTTAGAACTAGAATTGGTGAGCAGAGCTTTGGTGTTAGAGCATCAGCCTTAATTATTAAAGATGAAAAATATATTTAGCAAAATCTCCTAAAAATGAATATTATTTGTTAGGCGGAGCATCTTAGTAAATGAATTAACTGAAGATGCCATAATACGCGAAATGAAAGAAGAACTTAATATCGATATTGAAGTTAAACAGTTGGCTTTTGTTGTTGAAAATCAGTTTTCTTTGGATCTCACAAAACATCATCAAATTGAATTTCTTTACTTAGTGAACCCACTTTCTGACCTTAATAAAGAGATATATGAGGGAGGTCAGAAGCGTATGTGTGAGTGGATTTCGTTTGAAGAACTCAGTAAGATTAACCTAAATCCAAGCTTTTTAAAAATTACCCTAAAAAACTGGGATGGTCAAGTCAAACATTTTGTAAATAAGAATAAGGAGAAATAAAATGACACACGAATTTGCTGAAAATTATGATGTAATTGTTGTTGGTGCTGGGCATGCTGGTGTTGAAGCTAGTTTGGCTGCGGCTCGTATGGGTTGTAAAACGATGCTGGCAACAATTAATTTGGAAATGTTGTCCTTTATGCCATGTAACCCTGCAATTGGGGGTTCTGCCAAAGGGATTGTTGTTCGCGAAATTGACGCTCTCGGTGGTGAAATGGGTAAAAACATTGACAAGACTTACATTCAAATGAAAATGCTCAATACTGGTAAAGGTCCTGCGGTCCGTGCTCTTCGTGCACAAGCAGATAAGGCTCTTTACTCTCGTACAATGAAGCATACGGTTGAGCAACAAGAAAATTTGACATTGCGTCAGTCAATGATTGAAGAAGTTTAGTCGAAGATGGTAAAGTTGTCGGTGTTCGCACAGCTACTAATCAGAAATTTTCAGCTAAAGCCGTTGTTATCACAACAGGAACAGCCCTTCGTGGCGAAATTATCCTA
>ENA-OPZM01000552-OPZM01000552.1-human-gut-metagenome-genome-assembly--contig:-NODE-552-length-15953-cov-1.468975_pt1 | contig 15953 bp, 21 predicted proteins | sample MGYA00242478_ERZ504493 | MGnify/ENA primary metagenome ERZ504493 (study PRJEB26092, sample SAMD00036227) | human gut metagenome | host: Homo sapiens | study: EMG produced TPA metagenomics assembly of...
ACGAACCGGTTCCCGTCAATTCTGCCGTTTTTCACCTTACTTGTCCTCTTGCTTATTTCATTCTTCAAACATTTTTCTTTTCAAATGTTTTGATATTCAAAGTATATCATTCAAAATTCATTTTGTCAACCTTTTTTTATTGCTTTTTCCATTTCCCACTTCTATAATGAAACTATGTTCGGGATTTTTTCGAAACTATTTTTTCCGGATTCTATTATTTTGAGCCCCGGCGCAGGTTCTCTATCGAACACTCCGGCAGGCTCCAGAAAGGACACCAAACTTATGCAGGTTCCAATGTCATCCTATCTTGTGGAAATCAAACCACAGATTCAGGAACTGATCCGTCTGCTCGAGCGCGAATTCGATTATGTCAGCGTGCTCTGCACCGATGTCAAAGGTACGACCTACCGCGTCAGCATGCAATCAGACCACCGTCGGCGATTATCACTTCTGTGAACGCGGCTTCGTTGTCCGTGCATGGCAGGACGGTTCCTACACCGAATATTCCTTCAACAACCTCACCGATGCCGCAGATCTTGCGGAGGAAATTACTTCCGCGCTAATCCGAATTTCAGGCATTAAAGGCACTCGGCATTGCGCAGATGGAGTTCTCCTCTCGTGCAGGAAGAAGCCATCGCAAAAACGATGCAGAATGAAATCGAGATTGACCCAGAGACCGTCTCCGCAGAGGAGATTCTCTCCCACCTTCGGAAACTCTGCAACGCCGGCGCTGCCCATGAAGGAATTCTGGAATTCCAGAGTACCGTCAGCTTTGCCCGTGTCAACAAGCTGTTCCTCTCCTCCAAAAAGGATCTGATGCAGTCCTACGCTTTCTCGGAGGGCTCCCTTTCCGCAATCGGCACAGAAAACGGAAAACAGAATATGTCGTACCGTTCCTGCTCCGGCCTGAAAGGCGTGGAAATCTTAAATGAGATGGATGCGATTGTTGAGGAAATCATCGCCGTTCTGTACGACAAGCTCCACTCCGATCCGGTCACCCCTGGCATGTACGATGTCATCACCGCACCGGATGTCACCGGCGTGATTGCACACGAGGCATTCGGCCACGGTGTCGAGATGGATATGTTTGTCAAAGACCGCGCACTCGCCAAAGAGTATATCGGCAAGCCTGTTGCTCCCAGCTCTCCTCCATGCACGACGGAGCAGTCGGCGCACAGCAGGTCAGCAGTTATCTTTTTGATGATGAGGGAACGCTCGGCACCGACACCACGGTCATCGACCACGGTACACTCGTTACCGGCATCAGCGATCTCGTAAGCGCACTCCGCCTTGGCACCACGCCGACCGGAAACGGAAAACGCGAGAGCTTCGAGCGCAAAGTCTACTCCCGTATGACCAACACCTACTTCACCGCAGGCACAGACAAACTCGATGATATGATCGCTTCGATTGATCACGGCTATCTTCTCGAAAGCGTTCAGTCCGGTATGGAAGACCCGAAACACTGGGGCATCCAGTGCATGGTCGGACTCGGCCGCGAGATCAAAGATGGTAAGCTGACCGGAAAAGTCGTATCTCCTGTCACCCTGACCGGCTACGTTCCGGATCTCTTAAAGAGCATCTCCATGGTTTCCGACAAAGAAGAGCTCTTCGGCTCCGGCATGTGCGGAAAAGGTCACAAAGAATGGGTCAAAGTCAGCGATGGCGGCCCGTATCTGAAATGTAAAGTGAGGTTAGGCTGATGAACGAATTATACGATGTATTAAAAACAAGCAAAGCCAGCGACTTTCTGATCCGCGAAGAGCAGACCGAATCCCGCGAGGCATTTTTCATCGGTCAGAAGCTCGACATGAGCCGCGCGAAAAAAGTAACTCATACGTTTCTGACCGTCTTTGTCGACAGTGAGGATGGGAAATTCCGCGGAAGCGCAGAAAAAGAAATCCACCAGGGCATTTCCCGCGAAGAAATGCAGCAGGAAATTGACCAGGCGCTGTTCGCCGCACAGTTTGTGCAGAACCATGGTACCCTGTTGCAGAGCCATCGGATGCCCAGGCAAGCGCCGACATGGCTGATGCTTCCCGCGATCTTACCGCTAAACTCGTAAAACTGGTGCAGGCTATGCAGGAAATCAAGGCGGAAGAGGATTCCCGCGTAAACTCCTATGAGATTTTCGTCAACCAGAAGCAGACACACATCCGCAATTCCCGCGGTGTCGATGTCACCTTCTCCGGCTTTGACTGCGAGATCGAGGTTGTCACAAACTCCCGCAAGGATGAGCATGAGATTGAGATCTACAAGGATCTCGCTTCTCCGACACATCTGCCGAGAAGATCATCGCCGAAGTGCGCGGAATGTTCCACACAGGCCGCCAGCGTCTGAATGCTGTTCCGACCCGCCAGAATGAGCATGCTGATGTTCTCCTGACCGGAAATGCCGTCGGCAGTTTCTTCCAGTATTTTGCTATGCATACCAATGCTTCTTATCAGTACATGGGCGTCGCAAAGGCAAAAATCGGCGAAGCCATCACCGGCGCAGATGCCGATCCGCTGAATATCCGCCTCGTGCCGACGCTCGACGGCTCTGCCAAAAACGCGCCGTACGACGAAACCGGTATGCCGGCAGCCGAGCGCGTTCTGTTTGAAAACGGCATCTGCCGCTCCTACTGGGGCAGCCTTCAGCATGCCCATTATATCGGCATGAAGGATACTACTTCCCTGAATAACATGGTAGTTGAAGGCGGTTCGAAAACACTCGACGAGCTGCGCAGCATGCCGCATATAGAAATCACCGATTTCAGTGCGTTTGATATGGATGCCGTAAGCGGCACCTGCGGCGGTGAGATCCGGCTCGCGTATGAGAGCGACGGAACCACCTCCCATCCGACAACCAGCGGATCACTTTCCGCCCGTTATGACGATGTGCTGAAAAATCTGACTTTCTCGAAAGAGACACAGCAGATAAACAACCGCGTGGTACCGTGTGCGGTACTGCTGCGGGATGTGACGGTGGCGGGAGAATAACGTTTCCCCCAAAGGCGGCCAGTAACCGGCCGCCTCCGCATGAAAGCAAAATTGGCAACAAAAAGGAGCAGATCCGGTTTCCTGATGGAAATTTGGATCTGCTCCTTTTTGTTTGCTATTCTGTTTTAAGCTCAGTTACTTATGCTCTTTTCTTTCTGTAAGTAACAACCATTCCTGCTGCAGCTGCAACTGCTACGATCGCTACCCATGTCATGGTGTTTGCTTCGCCGGTTGCCGGGGAAGTGGTGCTTCCTACATTTTTAGCAGTGTTAGCATCTACGATGAATGCGAATGGGGAAAGAGAGTTTACAGTAAAAGTAATGGTTCCATTACCTGCTGTAGCCTTAACATCTTCCCATGCTCCATTGGTGTAGTGAAGTACAGCTACTGTAGAAGATTCTGTAACACCAGTAACCTTTACAGTAATTGTCAGTGGGAAAGTAACATTTGCGCCTTCCGGAACATGAAGATTACGAATGTCTACCAGTTCCATTCCCTCTTCAAATTTGTCACCCAGTGCTTCTTTTGCAATTGCTTTAAACTTTTCTTTGCTCTCTTTGATTTCTGCAACTGCTGTTTTCTCTTCCTCAGTGAAGTGCTGATCAGCTTCTGCCTCGGATACAGTCTCAATTTTGATATCAACTGCATTTCCGTCTGCATCTTTTGCGCTCTCAACTGCTGTTACCACACCGCTTACGCTTGGACTTGGTGCTGCAAATACATTTACTGCCATTCCAACAGTCATCACAGCGGCACAGAGTACTGCTACAAGTTTCTTCATGATTGATCTCCTCCTAACTCGCTTTTCTCAGAGTATTTTAAGGCTCTCGGTATCGCCCCCACCTTTGTGCTTCCAGGGACATTCTCACGAATGCAAACCAGATTCCCATTAAGCTGTAGCTATTATACCACGTTTATTTTTCTATGTAAAACATTTTTATGAGAATCTCCTGTAAATTTTCTTCATCTACATAAAATTCATCGTGTTCTCCCTGCTTCATCTCACCCTGCAGGTATTCTGTTTCATCTTCCAGAAATTCATAGCGGCCAAGCTGATTGATCTGGTCCGCACTTAAATCCGTTGCCATGTACGGCTCCAGAATCGGCTCCAGCATTTTGTAGTAATCGCCCCCAGAACCAACTTTCTTTCGAATAGACTGGATCAGCGCCGGAATATACTGCATCTGCCGCTGCATACGGCCATTGTTGCTTCCGAGAACCGTAATATCCCGCTTCCGCACATATTTCTCTGCCTGCTCCCCATTCAATGTAATGGTTGTCCCTGCGGTAAATGCAGGATCAATATCGGTATAATCTTCCGGAACCGTCACGGTCACACCGCCGACCGCATCATTTAAAATAGAAATTGCCGACAGAATTCAATGAAAAGATAGCCATCAATCGGCAGATCATACAGCAGCTCCGAAACGGTCTTCTTGGTTGCAAAGCAGCTGCTCTGTACTCCATTTCCATAGGCATACTGCGTCGCAATCTGTGCCTGAACCGTCGTATAATATTTTCCCGATACATCAAACAGATCCACATCTGTCATCGTGTCACGGGACACCTGCAGAACTCTGGCCGTCTCATTACTCTTGTCCATTGAAATCACCATCAGACAGTCTGCCTGTCCGGAAGTTCCCGGCATATTGGACAGCGAAACTTCCGCATCTTTATCAATACCCATAAAAAGAACATTGGTCAGATTTTTATTATATACATATTCTTTTCCATTATAAAAAATACTATCCGATGTATCGTTTTCTGCGCTTCCGCTGTTCATCGTTTCTTCTGACTGTTTCTTATTCAACCGGTTCAGCGAAACATTTTGATACAGATACCATAAAACAGCCGCAGCAATCAGAACAATTGCTGCGGTGAGTATCGTGATCAACATGGTCTTTTTGGTTTTACTGCTCATTTTTTAACACTGCCTCCAAAAGAAAACGCTGGTCATCATTGCCATTGCAGGTAGATAACGTAAGAATCCGATCTTCTGTCCCAACCTGCACATCATCGCGAAAATGTGTCGAAAAGTTTCGCACATTCTGTATGGAATCCAGATATTCCTGACGTCCCTCTGTGCTGGAAAAATCAAAGCTGTTTAAAATATGACGATTATCATAAGTGACAGCTGCGAAGATCTCATAGGTAAAAAATGTGATCTGGTGTATAAATATAGATCTCCGGATGTGCTGCCATGTACTCGGGATCTGCATACTGTGTCAGTGTTCCGAACATGGTTCCATTTTTCATCTTATGGCCATAATTACTGTATTGTAATCACTGAAATCCATGCTTGTCTGCGTTTCCGTATAAATGGAACCTGGCAGTCCCTCTGCTCCGTCGATGGTGTGGTTCAAATAATAAGAATCATCTCCGATTCTCTGTGCAACAGGATAATCAATCGCTGTATCCGGAATCTGAATCCATGCATAAATTTCTGAATTTTCTGCCTGAAGCGATGCAAAATCAATCGGTATCACCGGTTTTTCTGCCTCTTCCGTTGGAACTGCTGTGCTTTCCGGTGTAGGAGCTGCTGTCTCTTCCGGTGTTGGCGTCGCGTTGCCATTTCTGTTACGTGCGCTTCTTTTGCAAGATCTTCATATTTTTTCTTTTCACTCTGAAGTTTGACCGTATATCCGATTCCAACTGCCACTGCACAAAGAAAAATGATCAAAAAAACATAAAAGCTTTTCTTTCTTCCGTTCTTCATTTTCAGTCTTTTCTTTTCTTCTCTTTTCTGGATTTGCGTTTATTTCCGAAATCCGGAACAACAACCAGTGTGTTAAGTCCAAGATAATTTTCAACATCTTCCGATGTTTGATATTATCGTTCATAACTGTCTGCAATGTCAGAATTGCCAGAATCAAGACAAGTCCAAGCAGAAAGCCTTTTTTCTGTATTCTTTACAATATTCGGGCTGACCGGTGTTTGGGCTGGCTCTGCATCTTCTACGGTTGTCGGTGGATCTGATTTCGTGATCTCTGCCATCTGATCCTTTGTCGCATCTGCAACGCAGTTTGCAACGATACTTGCATCTTCCGGATCAGTGCTGACAGCCCTAATGACCAGAATACGAGTTTCCTGGTTGCTGACACTGATCATACTGAGAACCTGACTTCTGGTAAATTCTTTTCCCGTCTTTTCTTTAATTTTTTCTATCGCCTGATCAATAACAGGATTACTCTTTGCAATTACCGAAAAATCGCCTGCCAGTGCATCGCCAAGCTGAATATCGACCATAGATGTTACACTGGTCGTTTTGGAAAGCACATACAGCATTGCAGTAGATTCATACTTTGGCGTAATCAGAAAGCTGCTTACCGAAAACGCAATCACAGCACCTGCTAATGCTCCAAGCAAAAGCAGCCACCATTTTTTCACATAGACAAAAAACAGTTCTTTCAGGTCTATGACATCATTCTGCTGGTTTTCTTTTCTTGTTTCCATCTTCAACCTCTTTTCCTAATAATTTCCATAACCATATTCTTTGTATTTTCCATATTTGCCGTAATATCCAGTCGATTTTACATCTACCTTATTTAAAACGACACCAAGAATATTATCATTTGAAGATCGAATCTGTTCTACGGCAGATTTTGCCGCTGCCCTCGAAATTGCATCTGATTTTACAACCAGTACTGTTCCATCGCATTTTTTTGCAACAACTGCTGCATCAATCACGTTTCCAATCGGCGGCGTATCTATAATAACATACTGGAATACATCTTTCACTGCCTGAACGAGTTTGCTGAACCTCTCATTTCCTAACAATTCCGTTGGATTCGTTGGAAAAACGCCTGCCGGAATCATATTAAAGATTCGTTTTATTCGTCGCACAAATGGTATCATTGATATTACACTGACCGGACAGCACATGACTGAGTCCTTTTACCTCCTCCTGAATCCCAAGTCGATTCAACAGAACTGATTTTCTAAGATCTGCATCAATCAGAAGCGTTTTCTTTCCGTTTTCTGCAAACGCACTGGCCAGCTCGTATGATACTGTCGATTTTCCATCGTTCGGAGCACAGCTTGTAACGGCAATGACACGGTTTTCAATGCCGGTAAACTCAATGTTGGTACGCAGTGTTCTGTAGGTTTCTCTTTCCTGGCTGCTGATCTCTTCCACTGTGATCTCTAGTCTATTCACCGATTTTTTCTCCTTTAAGTATTTTTTTTGCATTCCTGCTGCAAAGCATCTGAGCTTTTTCAGCCCCTGCCTTCTTTTTCAGATACGCGGCACACGCTTTCATCTGCGGCGGTCTTGATGAAATATTATGGGCGTCCGTACCGACGAAATGCACCAGATCTTTTTTTTATCAGCTTCATTAAATAATGTTTCGTTCGAAATCCGGCTTTTCCAATGACACTCTCCGCATTTACCTGAATGTACGCACCAAGCTCCACCAGTTCCTCTACACGATCCATTTTCTTCAGCGCCTCGTAACGCTCAATGTGTGCCATAATCGGCAGATACCCTGCCGCCCAGAGATCCTGCACCGCCTGCCGAATATATGGATAATCCACATAAACTGGAAACTCTGCCAGCACATACTGTGTCCCATTCAGCGTCAGCGCCCTGCCTTCCCGCAGTCTCTGAACCATTTGGGAATCATAATAAAGTTCTTCCCCAAGATACAGCTTTAACCGGGGACTCACCTTTTCCGCCATAAGGCAGGCCTTTCGGTAAGCCGCATAACGTTTCTGCGTCGTCTCGTCTGACATCGTGCTTTTGTAATGCGGTGTCAGAATAACCGCCCGAATGCCCTCTTCATATGCCATCTGCAGCATCTGAAATGTCATGCCCGAGTCCTGTGAACCATCGTCCACCCCCGGCATGGAATGATTATGCACATCAATTAGCATGAACTTTTAATTCCTTATTTTGCAACTTGTTTTTTTGCTTCTGTATGACATTGTTATAAAATCTCATACAGATTTTAGTTTATCATTCCTGTTCTTATGTGTCAAGTTCTGCGTTTATCATTCACACGACAAACGCATGAATGACTATCTAATACCAATTCTGCTTTTCCAGTTTTTTTAAGCTTCTAAAAGTTCTTCCAAGTACTTAATTGGACGCAAGCTTACTACAAACCTTTTCTTTCTCATCGACAACTTATGTCTTGATAACTCTGCCGGTTTCAAAATACTCAGGCTCCATTTTCTTATTATACTATAAATGAGCAAGTTCGTGATTTTGCATAAAAAGAAAGACACCTTAAATCGTTTGTGTTGTATAATGAAAGTAACCAAACAAACATTGCAACATTTACGAAAGAAGGTGTCTCTCGCAAATACTATACATCATTCTACATTCATATACAACCAGTTTAAGAAATTAAATTTATGCAGATCTTTGTCGAACAGAGTGATCGGTCATCTCATGAGTATCCTGAGCAGTATCTTTATCTCGGGTTACCATGGAAAACTACCGGCTTTGCACAAAGCAGTTCCTGCCACAGAACTACCATCGCACATTTCCTCAATTCCGGGAAATGGGATGATACCTTACTTGAAAATACTTTAAAATCCTCCGTGGTTGAAATTATTTATTCAGAAGCACAGCGCACCGGAAAGCCTGTTTTCTGTATTGTGGATGATACGCCTTCGTCACAGGCTCTGCATCCAATTGAAGATGCGTATTTTCATCAGTCCCATTTAAAGGGAAAACAGGATTATGGTCATCAGGCGGTTGCTGTTATGCTTTCGTGCAATAGCATTGTCCTAAATTATGCTTTTTGTACTGTACAATAAATCCATTTCCAAGATTGATATTGTGCAGAGCATTGCAAAGGAACTGCCAGAACCTCCAGTCATGTCGTATTTCCTTTGTGACTGCTGGTATGTTTCTGAAAAATTAATCAACACATTTGTACAAAAGTGGTTCCATACCATTGGAGCTTTAAAAACAAACCGCTTGCTGTACCCGTCAGGAATGAAAAAGAAGCTCAGCGAACTTGCTGCTGAATTATCGGTAACAGAGAAGGGATTTGACCTTGTGACAGTCAAAAAACGAAAGTATTATGTGTACCGGTATGAAGGAAATCTGAACGGTATCGAAAATACGGTTGTTCTTTTAAGTTATCCTGAAAAGGCATTTGGAAACCCCAAAGCACTGCGTGCTTTTATCAGCACAAACGTGGCATTATCAACGCTGGAGATCCTTTCCTGCTATGTGTGCAGATGGCCGATTGAGGTCTTTTCAGACAATGTAAGACCTGTCTGGCACTGGATACCTACCAGATACGTTCCTCAAAAGGGATCCAAAGATACTGGCTGCTGATGTCAATGGCACATTATATCTGTGTTACAGGCACTGGACAATATCGGTCTTTCCAGGAAGGATATCAATTGATTCGCAGTACCATTCAGCAGGAAAAGTATCAATATTTGTTTCAATATGCAAAATCCTGTGTTGATTTTGAAGCGTTTATGAAATTAGCAGGATAATTTTGTTGCATTTTTGAAATTTGCTCATTTATAGATAAATACTTATGATTTCTGCTTTTTGCTAAAGTTAATGACATTGCCTTTTTTCGTCACTTTCCGAAAGCTTGAATTGACACTTTCTACTGCGTTTGTTGTATACAGTACTTTTCTTACTGCACTTCCATAATCAAACAGCTGGGCTACATGCTGCCAGTTTCGCACCCAGACATCTACAGCTCCAGGATACTGGCTCCATGCCTGTTTGAAACGCTCGAATTCCGATTCTGCGGCTTTCAGACTGGCAGCACCACTAAACCTTTTTCAACTGGGCTGTAAAGCGCTTATAATCCTTATTGGGCACCTCTCCAGTTCATTGTCCCAGCCGCAATAGCAGCAACGACCAATTGGCAGGAACTCCTCATGGATAGAAACACCAAATTTCCCACACTGGCTGCATGCAAAATCTGCTGTCCATACGTTATCACCTTTATTTTCGTACACATACGCATCCAATTTTTCAGGATATGTAAAATCTTAATAGGATCAGACCCCAATGTGTGTATATCCTTCTTCTTTTACCGTAGTAACGCATTAGTTGGTTAAACTGCCGATTTTTCTCCTTTTGAAAGTAGATTCTTTTGTCATAAATATCGAAAAAAGTATTTACAAATCCTTACGCATCAGTTATTATGTATATAATCCATTGAGAAGTTCGTGTAGAATTATGCAATTTTGTTTTTAATAAATACTCTGTTTCCTTTTTCAACGGCATTTTGTTGACTTTTTACATCAAGCAGAACGGATCAAAGGGTAAAATACCAAATTTTTTCGCAAAAAATCACTCAACGTAATTACAGATGAAATCGGATCCATATCCCTAAAAAACATCTGCACCTTATTTTCGAAAGGAGATAGCAATTTTATGTTTCATTTTCTAAAAGGAAAGAACAAAGAAAATGTTCTTTACGCACCTTGCAAAGGAAAAGTAGTTCCGCTTTCCGAAGTCCCGGATCCTACCTTTTCCGAAAAAATCCTGGGGGACGGATTTGCAGTGATTCCGTCTGAGGGAAAAATTTATGCACCGACAGACGGTGAAATAGCCATGGTATTTGATACTCTTCATGCCATCACGCTCACAAGCAGCTCCGGAACCGAAATCCTGATCCACATCGGCCTGGATACGGTTACACTAAAGGGCGCACCGTTTACCGCACACGTTGCAGCCGGCGATCAGGTCAAAAAAGGAGATCTTCTGATGGATGTCGATCTGGACAAGATCACCGGAGCCGGATTGAACACAGTCACTCCGGTACTGATTTGCAATACCGATGATTACGAGAAAATCAGCTTGAAAAAAGAGGGCGAAGTTTCCTTAGACGAAGCGTTCTCAGTATTTCCTGATCTTTTTTTGATCTTTCGTCAGATGAATCTTCATCCTCTTCTTTTATGAAATGAAATGTACGCTTGAAGTCTTTTCTGCACTTGCTTTTGTAAGTATATTGGGTGGATTCGGTAAATTCACGTATCTAATTGGAGGTATCCAGTTATATAAATTATCTTTTAAGGAGGGAGAAATATATGAAATTTCTTCAGAAACTAGGGAAAGCCCTCATGCTTCCTGTCGCAGTACTGCCGATCTGCGGTATCCTGATGGGTATCGGATACCGGCTGTGTCCGGCAACGATGCAGGGCGGCGAGATCTCGGGCGTAGTAAACCTGATCGGTCTGTTTCTCGTAAAAGCAGGAGCAGCTCTGATCGACAACATGGCAATCCTCTTTGCAATCGGCGTTGGTGTCGGTATGTCAGAAAAGAATGACGGTACCGGCGGAATCGCAGCTCTGGCATCCTGGCTGATGATCACAACACTTCTTTCTACCGGAGTTGTTACAACTATCATCCCGTCCATCGCTGAGAGTGCTACAAAGACGCTGGCCTTTGACAAGATCGAAAACCCGTTCATCGGTATCCTGGCCGGTATCATCGGATCTGCCTGCTATAACCGTTTCAAAGACACCAAGCTTCCGGACTGGTTATCCTTCTTCAGCGGCAAACGCTGTGTAGCAATTGTTTCCGGTGTTGTTTCTATCGTTGTATCTGCTGTTCTGTTACTGGTATGGCCATTACTGTTCGGTGCTCTGGTAGCAATCGGTAAATCTATTGTCAGCCTTGATGTTGTCGGTGCCGGTATCTATGCATTCCTGAACCGTCTGCTGATCCCTACCGGATTACATCACGCACTGAACAATGTATTCTGGTTTGACACGATCGGTCTTGGTGACTTGAAGCACTTCTGGGCTGGTGAAACATCTGCTGATGTAACCTGGAGCCTTGGTATGTACATGTCCGGATTCTTCCCCTGTATGATGTTCGGTATTCCTGGTGCTGCACTTGCTATGGTAAGATGTGCAAAACCTGCAAAGAAAAAAGCTGCGATCGGTCTGGTAGCTTCTGCTGCAGTTTGTGCATTCATCTGTGGCGTTACAGAACCTTTTGAGTTCGGATTTATGTTCCTTGCTCCTGCTCTGTACGTAATCTATGCATTACTGTATGGTATCTTTACTATGATCACAGTTGCTCTCGGCTTCCGTGCAGGATTCAGCTTCTCCGCCGGTGCTATGGACTCCTGTTCTCATCCTCACTGCCCGCAGCACAGAAAATATGCTGATCATTCCGCTTGGAATCGCAGCATTCCTCGTATTCTACTTCGTATTCCTGTTTGCTATCAAGAAATGGGATCTGAAGACTCCTGGAAGAGAAGACGATGATCTCGAAGCAGAGAAAAAAGTAGAGCTGGCAAGTGATAACTATACCGCAATCGCAGCTAAAATCCTGGAAGGCTGCGGCGGAAAAGAAAACATCACAAGCATTGATACTGCGTTACAAGACTGAGACTGGAAGTGAAAGATAATCACTGCCGTAAACGACAAGTTAATCAAATCTGCCGGTGTGGCAGGCGTGATCAAACCTGGCAAAAACCTCTGTACAGGTTATCGTTGGAACAAAGGTTCAGTTCGTAGCTGACGCTTTCTCCAAGCTTTGTGAATAATATTTACCCAGGTAGTCCAAAAGGAGCATATCGCTGATGCGGTATGCTCCTTTTAATTGCGCAAAGTTTTCCTTATTTTCTGCCCTTTCGCAGAGCAGGAACCCGGCTGTTGTTTGTCAAATGGCTGCTATCAAAACCAAAGGTCGGATTACTGGTGGTTCCGAAAACGTGTGCATATATGTGGGGAATCGCCGTGTGACCTCAGCTCTTGTTCTAAGCACCGAGCAGCTTTTCGGGACAGGTACAGCACAGTACATCGTTTCGTAAATGTATTTTTTTAAAATCTTTTTATGAAAAGGAGTGCGAAAAAAACGTAACTTTGTTTTTTCGCACTCCCATTTTCTCTCCCAAAAAACGCCGCAGCTCTCGTCTTACTTCGCGCTGTCTGCATCAATCACAGACTGGATCCCGATCGAATTCGTTGCAAACATCGGCAGAAGAATCACAAAAACAACAAGGATGATGTATTTCAGATACCGCAGCGGCTTTAACAGTAATGGGTCTGACCCCAATGTGGTTATTTATAATCGTGTGTTTTCAGTGCTGTCGTAATCAGATTGTGGACCGGCGTATCGTCTTCCACGACCAGTATCAATGTCTTATTCATTTAAATTCACCTCACTGAGCGGCAGCGTAAAACGAAAATGACAGCCGTGCGGAGCGCAGTCACGAAGCACCAGTTCCCCGCCATGCGCATTTACAATGGAACGGCACAGCGCCAGCCCAAGGCCAAGGCTTCTGCGGCTGTCACTCACCTTATTTTTTCCGGAATAGAACATTTCAAATACATGCTCCCTGCACTCCGCCGGAATGCCGTCCATTATCCTCCACCGCAATCCATACGTTTTTTTCTTCTTTTCCGGCTGTAATCCGGATCTTGGATCCTGCCTGTGTATATTTTACTGCATTGTTGATCAGGTTTACCAGTACCTGTACAATCAGCTTTGCATCCATGCGGGCGAGCAGTACATCTTCCCCGCAGTCCACCGTAATTTTATGTTCGTTTTTCCGCCGTTCTACATGGCGCAGCGCCTCACGGACTACATCCTCAACCACCTGATCGGATAACTGCAGTTTTACACTTCCATCTTCTATTTTCGTAAGCGCAAGCAGATTTTCCACCAGTTCAATCAGCCATCCGGCATCCTCATAAATATCCGAAAAAAATCTGTTTCCGCATCCTTTCGTCCAGTGCGTCAAAGTTACTGATCAAAGAGTCTGCATTGCCGAGAATTGATGTCAGTGGTGTGCGCAGATCATGGGAAATCGTCCGCAGCAGATTCACCCGAAGCTGCTCATTTTTCGCCATGACTGCCGCCTCTTCTTTTTCTCTCGCACTTTGTTCCCGATCCAGTGCCATGGCGCACTCTCCCAGAATAGAAAGCAGGATACTGTTCTCAAACGCATCCAGTGGCTTTTGTCCGATGAAAATGCCGATCACACCATATCTGTTCTGTGCCGCGTAGATGGAAAGGTACAGATACGGTTCTTCAGAAAAACGTTCTGTCATAGCTCCCGCCCTTTTCCGGTTTTTCAGAACCCACTGCAGGATTTCCTGTTCTTTCTCATTAAAAACTTTTTCTGATTTTATTCCTGTTTCGGCGTTATAAAGAGTTCCCTGCACAATGCCGTTTTTCTTTTTTTCTACCGGCGCCACAACCAGATTTCCTCCCCAGAAGCTTTATCAGCTGCGTTGCTGTAATATCAAAAATTTCTGACGCATCCTCTGCCTTTTGCAGAAGCTGGCTGGTATTAAAAAGAATCTTGGTTCGAAAGGCATCTCGTGCAGAAAGCTTTGCATTTTCTTTCAATTTTGAAGCAAGCGTACTGGTCAGGATTGAAGTGCCAAGCATGATCGCAAAGGTCACCGGATAGCCGGAACCATACGCATGCAACGAAAGCCTTGGCTCTGTCATAAAATAATTAAACAGGACAACACTTGCCACAGAGCTGACCACACTACAGGTATAACCGCTGGTCAGAATAGATGTCAGCATGACGCCAAACAGATATACCGTAATAATATTGGCATCCGTAAAACCGAGCCGAAAAAAGATTTCTCCGATTCCGGTCGCAGCAGCCAGAATCAGAACCGTAAGCATCAGTTCTTTCCAGGAAGGCAGCTCCATCCACTCCGGAAATTTTTTTCGTTTCTGATATCTCTGGTACACGTCTGAGTCTGGAATGATGTGAATTTCCAGATCAGGCACAAGATCCGTCAGACGCTCGGTCCACACCCTTCGCTGATGGAAATAGCCCTGCTTCATCATGCTCTTTCCAATGACAATCCGCGTCACCTCGGAAATTCTTGCGTACTCTGCAATCTGCAGGGCAATATCCTCACTGTGTGTCGTTACAATTTCTGCCCCGCTCTGCTCTGCCAGACGAACATGCTTCTGCAGCCTTGCCAGATCCTCCGGTGTTTTTTCTGTTTTTTCTGCTGTCTGCACATACAATGCCGTAAAGCCGGCTGAAACGCCTGTGCCATCTGCGCCGCAGTCCGAATAATTTTTTCATTGGATGGCGAAGAGGACAGACACACCAGGATATGCTCTTTTTTTTGTTTTCTTTTTCCAACTGTCTCACCCCACCTCCTATTGTAGATCATAAACGAAGAGAAAGCTATAGTCAGGAAATCTTTTTTTCTCCCGTTCCCTGTTCTTGTTTTCTGTTTTCTGTGAAATTTTGTCCCGTTTCCGGTTCCTCTCTTCTGTTTTCCGTGAAAAATGTCTCTATCTGATCTACGAGCACGCCTCCAGACAAAAAAACCGACCAGGGTAACGAAGAGCAGTCCTACACTTAACACAGAAATCACCTCTCTTTCAGATTCGAAAACATTTCTGGATCGCTTTATATTCACCAAGAACCAATATGGTAGCATCGCCATTCAGAACTGTCTCCGGAGACACCGCAACATCTGTTTTTCCATATTTTCTTGTTGCCAGAATATTAATACCGTATTTTTTCCGGATATCCAGCTGGCCGACATTTTTTTCCAATCCAGTTCTCCGGGATTTCAACCTCAAAAATCGCATACTGACTGTCAATTTCAATATAGTCAAACACATGATCCGAGCTGTAACGAATTGCTGTCCATTTTGCCATCTGTTTTTCCGGATAAACAACCTGATCCGCTCCGTTCCGCAACAGGAATTTTTCCTGTACATCCCGTTCTGCCCGGGACACGACCCATTTTGCGCCCAGCTCCTTCAAAAGACATGCGGTTTCCAGCGAATCCTGAAAGCTGCTTCCGATCGTCACAATACAGACATCATAATTTCCCACACCAAGGGATCGCAGAAAGTCTGCATTGACACTGTCACCGATCTGTGCATTTGTCACATACGGCATCACGCGTCGATCCGTTCCTCATTTCGGTCTACCGCCATCACCTGATGTCCAAGCTGATTCAGATGCATGGCAATATGTCTCCCAAATCTTCCTACTCCAATCAGTAAAATATTTTTCATCTCATCTCTTCCTCTCT
>ENA-OPZM01000553-OPZM01000553.1-human-gut-metagenome-genome-assembly--contig:-NODE-553-length-15944-cov-2.255358_pt1 | contig 15944 bp, 23 predicted proteins | sample MGYA00242478_ERZ504493 | MGnify/ENA primary metagenome ERZ504493 (study PRJEB26092, sample SAMD00036227) | human gut metagenome | host: Homo sapiens | study: EMG produced TPA metagenomics assembly of...
TCGTATCCACGAAATTCCCTCCCATCTTTTAGTTCAAAACTTTTCCGACAATCTCGAATCTTTGCTCTGGAGATATAATAATTGGTGAATATTTGGTGTTAAGAGAGACCAAAACCGGTTGATTGTGCACCACGCCATAGCTGTCGGTAAGGAATTCTGCTTGGGTTTTATCCGGGGTATGTTCATCGTATTTTTTCAGATATCCACAGTCATCATATACGAATATACCGATATCCCCGCATTCAAGTTCTTCGCAGCGCTTTACCCATACGATTTGTCCGCTATGATAACGTGGCTCCATACTATCACCGCTAACGTATATCCCGAACTCGGCACCAGCCGGAACGCTACTGGCAGGCACTTGTATCTGCTGGAACATTTCACCCTCAAGAAAAAGCTCCTAGACCTGCCGATACTGGCAACTCTGATACAGGCATCATTATGTAGTCGATTTCCGCGGGCTCTTCTGCGTCTGGCTGGTAGCGCCGGGATGCAATCAAGTCCATTTCGTACTCGGCGACTTTTTTTGCCCGATGGCATTTAGAAGGGCGGGTTTCTGGAAGTTCTTTGTAAAGTAGGAAGGACCCTCCTTGATGTTCAATGCGTAGCAGATTGCAACTAGTTGGTAGATGCTAGGAGTGGTATAGCCTTTTTCCCATTTGCTGATTCCTTTATCACTGACATCGACGCCATAGTGACGGAGAAGTTCAGAGAAAGTTACAAGTGAATAGCCATTCCTTTTTCGTGTGCCTGCGAGAATCTGACCAACCTCATTGCTATCCCTCGCAGCGACTGCATCATAGCGCACTGTGATGGGGCTATGTGCATTTTGGTGAGCGTGGTTTTCTTTTTCATAACAAGAACACTCCTTTGTAATCCGGTAGCTCTATTATAGTATAGAAAATATAAGAAATCAACAGGAAATCTCTAAAATGGCGACAAATGCGTAATTGACATCTCCATAAAGTGGGTGTATAATCAAACCAAATCCACAAATAACAGCCTTTTGGTGTTATTTTCGTATGGGATTGTGTTTGTTTGGCGTTTTTTTGCGAGGTGATACTATGAGAAAAGAAAATGTAAGATGTCCAATGTGCGGAACCATGAATTATGATGTGGATCTTGATGAAACCGGTGGCTGGACAAAATGCCGTCTGTGCAAAGCAGTGACCTGCTCTATGGATGAGTGGAAAAAACATACAGTGTCCGTTCCGCTGTTGAACGAAAAACAGCTCGTGGCACGCAGTATGATTCGCAAGTAATGCACGCCGTGTTTTGATAAATCCGCAAAAAGGAGGAATTCTGATGTGTGGTGATTACAACCTTCGCCGTGAGAAAAGATACGTCGAAGTGGATGTTCGTTTTACTCCTGACGGCAAGATCCGTCCTCTTGCCATAAACTATGACAAGGCTCACACTTATGGAATTGATCGTGTCTTGGCAGTCAAACATGGGACATCACGCCTAGGCGGAAAAGGTCACTGCTTCACCTGCCTGATCTGCGGTCAGAAGCGGAATCTTTGGCTTGAACGGGGCAAGTGGTTCGTGGAAGCCTACTGCTCCGTGCCGGAAAGCTGTGCTTCGTAATGGCAAGATACTTATCCCGCGCAGATCTTTCGCACATAGCGGGTAAGTATATCGACCAGTACTATACCCGTTTCGGGATCAGTAAAGATGACCCAGAACCCATTGACCCTGAACGGCTCGCAAGTTCTGTTCTTGCTGAATGTGAAAATGCTGCCGCTATGCAGCGATGGAAGTATTCTAGGACTGACTGTTTTCCAGAAATGCGGTTTTACCGTAACCTTGGGGGACGGGACAAAGCTTGTGGAGGTGTTTATGCCGAAGGACGTCGTAATCGATTCCGCCTTGCGTCAGACAGCTGCACCGGATGCCGGAATTTCACGATAGCGCATGAAGCGGCGCACCATATACTGGCTGACCTGTTTCCGAACGACTACGGAAAAGCAGTCAAGTGCCGTGGGCACATTGCCTATCGGGAACGAAACGGACAGCCCTCATGGGAAGAATGGCAGGCGAATACCCTTGCAGCGGAGCTGCTGATGCCAACATTTCTGGTCAACGCCGAAATAGAACGTGCAGCGCTGTGCCTGCCAAATGGAATCCTGTACAAATCCGCATCGGACCCGAACTATGAAAGAATTCTGGAGATGGCTGCACGGATCGGGGTATCGTGGTCTGCGATCAGGATCAGATTACAGCAGATGCAGGTCATCAACGGAAAACCCATCCACTGCCATCCATTGGATGTCATTCGATTTGGAGAATAATATGACTTGGTCAAATAATCGCTCTTTTAAGAGTAAACCGCTGAACAATATACAGCAGGCACAATTCAGCATTGGCTGGAGGTTTTGTCCGGTTTGCGGACACAAGCTCTACCAAAAAAACGAGAGCTGTTCAGGCTCTATCAGCATAAAGTGCCTCAAGTGCGGTAACATAGCAACAGTTGACTTAGCCTACCGCAGACGCTGACTTTTTTTAGACAAACCACAATTTCAAAAATCGGGTGCATTGCACCCTGAATATGGACTGTTCGTCACCGAGCAACGGGCCATTGCCGCAAGGCAATGTATGAAACGCGCACCAAATAGCCCGGGCAACAGCTGATAGAGTGATTCTGCTTTAGAACCGCTCTGTTAGTTGGTTGTCCGGCTATTTTTTTAGCCTTCAGGAAGCCTGCTCCCGCAAAAAGGAGCAGGCTTTATGTTTGTCCGTTTTTTGTGGATGCTCCAAACAGTTAAATATCCGCAGCGTTCCAAGCTCCCGACTTTTCACACTTTATCGAAAGTTTTGAAGTTACACATGAGTTTCAATACTGTCCCAATCCTTTGGCTTGAAGGACGTGCAGGAATGGTTAGGGCATCCTGATATAAAGATGACGGCGAATATTTACGGACATTTGGATACCAAAAGAAAGCAAGGCATTGCAGCAAATATGCAGCGACCTTTGCCTGCTGGATAAAATCGGTTAGAACTGACCCTATTTTCACCGCAAAAAAGCAAAAAAATAAAACCGCCAAGTTCTTCCAAACTTAGCGGTTCCGCGTTGAAAAACTCAACTCACTGTTTGGTCCGAGTGGCGAGAGTCGAACTCACGGCCTCTTGAACCCCATTCAAGCGCGCTACCAAAACTGCGCTACACCCGGTCGAACGTGGGCTGCTGTCATCAACAGGTATTATTATAACAGGCTTCTAAAGAAAGTCAAGCTTTTTTCTAAAAAAATTTTGATTTTTTTCGTATTTTTTCTTTTTCAGTTTCCTTTTCATCGTTCTGCCATACTTTTTGCCTGCTGGCAGCAGCTCACCTGTTTATAGTGGCTGCGTTTTCATGCGATTAGTGCCTGCATCAGGTCTTTGTGTTCTCCTGCTGCAGCTGGCTCTGCGTTTTTTCGGGCAGCAGGTTCGTCATACTCTTCAGGCTGATGCCGATGGTGGAAAGATTATGCAGCATAGCCGAGGTTGCCGGCTGCAAAATGCCCAGTGCGCCCAGAATGATCAGGCAGAGTTAAAGCTCAGCACAAAGCGATAGTTGCTCGCCACACGGCGCTGCATGGCGTTGGCAATGCTCTTGAGCTGCACCAACTCTTCCAAGCTGTCGGCTTTGATGGTAATATCGGCAATTTCGCGCGCAATGGCTGCGCCAGAGTTGATGGCGATGCCAACATCGGCAGCAGACAAAGCCGGTGAATCGTTGATGCCGTCGCCGATCATGACAACGGTATGCCCTTCTGCCTTTGCTTTTTGGACATACTCTGCCTTATCTTCCGGCAGAACCTCCGAGAAATACTGATCAATGCCTACCTGGCGGGCAATCGCGCTGCGGTGCGGTCACTGTCACCGGTCATCATCACAGTGTTGGTGACACCGATGGCGCGCAGCTGGCGCAGCACATGGCGTGCTTCGGGGCGCAGCGGGTCCGCAATGCAGATAACGCCCACCAGCTGGCCGCAGGCAGCCAGATACAGGTGCGAATATTCCGGTTCCAGATCGTCAAACTTCTGCTGCTCCGCAGCGGGAATGACGCACTTTTCATCCTCGAACACAAAGTGATGGCTGCCGATCACAACGCGCTCCCCGCGCACGCGGCTTGCAATGCCGTGGGCCACAATGTACTCTACCTCGGTATGCATCTCCTCGTGGGTAATGCCGCGCTCCTTGGCAGCACGCACCACGGCGTTTGCCATGGAATGCGGAAAGTGCTCTTCCAGGCAGGCGGCCAGCTTGAGAACTTCCTCCTCATTACACCCGGAGAACGGCACAACCTTGACCACTTTAGGACTTGCATGGGTCAGGGTACCGGTCTTATCAAACACAATAGTATCCGCCTTGGACAGGGCTTCCAGATACTTGCCTCCCTTGACGGTGATGTGGTAGGAGCCGCATTCACGCATAGCAGACAGCACGGCCAGCGGCATGGAAAGTTTAAGTGCGCAAGAGAAATCGACCATCAGAATCGAGATTGCGCGGGTTACGTTGCGGGTGAGCGCATAGGTCACGACCGTACCAGCCAGACACCACGGCACCAGGCGATCCGCCAGCTCCAGGGCGTGGTTTTCCGTGCCGGACTTGAGCTTTTCGGACTCTTCGATCATAGATACGATCTTATCGTAACGGCTGGCACCATCCACGGCGTTTGCAGCAAAAACGCATTCGCCTTCCTCAACAACAGTACCTGCATAAACTGTCGCACCCGTAATCTTGCGTACCGGCATCGACTCACCGGTCAGGGCCGCCTGGTTGACCATAGCTTCGCCCTCGATCACGGTGCCATCCAGCGGCACCATGTTGCCAGAACGCACAATGATCTCGTCCCCCGCCTTGACTTTGGTGATGGGCATCAGAACTTCGGTCCCCTGACTGCGCACCCAAACACGGTCAACGTTCAGGGACATGCTGCGAGCCAGATCATCCAGGCTCTTTTTGCGTGTCCATTCTTCCAGCAAAGCGCCCACATTGAGCAGGAACATAACGGAACCGGCGGTATTAAAGTCACCGCGCAGCAACGATACACCGATAGAAAGTGCATCCAGCACTTCCACTTCCAGCTTGCGATGCCACAGGCAGACCAGACCACGGCGGATAAATTCAATTGCTTTGAACACCGTGATAACGGCCTGCACCGGAGCAGGCAGAAACAGCTTGCGGAACGCACGGAACACCACCAAGTTGACAAAACGTTCCTGGTATTCCTGGTTGATCTTACGGCTGTCAGCCGAAGTAACCAGTGAATCCAGTTCCGGGTTATCAAACTTATAATGGCTCAGCACCGTTACTGCACCCGCACGGCTGCCCTTATATTGGATCAGAACATCGCCGGTGCGTTCATACACTTTGGCATGTTCAATGACTTCCGAATGGTTCAGGTATGCTTCCAAAACATCTGCACGGTGCAGGGTCATACGCACGGCATTTACATGCACACGCATACGGCCGCGGCTTTCATGTAAAATTGTACATTTCATAGTTGTATTTCCTTATTCAGCTTTCCCAACTGCCAATTCTGGCACAGCGATAAAGGCATCATCCGTTCAGCCGCTGTGCCCCACCACATAAAAAGGGCCGCCTGCAGGCGGCCCAAAAGAAGCAATTATTCTGCGGCGCTTTCAGCAGCGTCATCAGCGATAACTTCCTGTTCAGCTGCGGCTGCGCGGGCTTCGTTGATGGCCTTTGCATCTGCCAGAATGTCGCCAGCCTCTTCCTGAACGCGGCTGACCGTCTCCATAGTGCAGTCCTTCATACGCAGAACAGCTGCGGTGGTCTGGGTATAGACCTTCTTAGCGTCCTTGCTGGCCAGGATTTTGAAACCAGCGGAGCCAAACAGCATACCACCAACAAAAATTGCTACCTTCTTTACGTTCACCATAATACGTTGAACTCCTCTCTATTGATTCGACATTCCCAGGGGGTGCAAGCTGCTGCATACATTCCCCGGCTGCAATTGGCGATGTTTCACAAGATTAACTTCTTGCAAAAATCTTTATTCGCAAGTATAACGTATTTTACACTTTTTACAAGTGCATTTTGGATAAAAAATGTGCCGTCTGGTTTTATTTTTGAAAATTCTATGTTCACGTTCACCATTTCGCCCAGTTTCAGCCCACCGCTGCTGTGCGTTTTGCTGCGCTGTAATTCCACATCAGGCAATCGTTTTTTCTTCCGGCAGCTGGTCGGTGCGCACGCGGCGGCATTCCCGCGGGGTAATGCCTTTTTCGCGCTTAAACATTGCCGCAAAACGGCTGGGGCTGTCGTACCCAACCCGCTGTGCGATCTCCAAAATGCTCAAATCCGTTGTGAAAAGCAGCTGTTCCGCATGCTGCACACGGCAGCGGCGCAGGTAAGTATTGATTGGCAAGCCGTACACCTGTTTGAACGCCCCTTTCAGCGAAGTAAGAGAGATATGATACCGCTGCGCCAGTTCCGCCTGGGTTACGCGGCTATCGAGATGTTCCACCAGATACTGGTGCACCTGTTGCACACACTCGGCCTGTTCTTTGTACAGATAGGCCGAAGCTGTGGACATGGTTTCCGGTTCATTCACTTTCTGGCTGCGGCTCATTTTCTTCCACCTCCGTTTCGGCAAAGAGCGCACCAAAATGTTCCCTGTAATCCCGGTCAGGAAGCGCTGCAATCAACGCCAGCGCCGCATTGCGCCGTTCATCTGCACTGACCGGGAACGGATATTCCGGCATAGCGGCAAGGGTTGCATCCAGCAAGCGGCCGTAGTAGTTTACGGTAAACGCACCGCGGTCCGTCAGATAAATTTTGCCATAGTGCCGTTTTACCACCATACCATCCCGCATGAGAATGTTCAGGATATGCACAACCGAGGGTTTGGTAACCCCTAGTGCACTGGCAATCTGACGGGAAGATACATCCGGGGTTGCTGCAGCTGCATTGCTGATTGCAAACAGATATCGCAGGTGGGCATCGCTCAATGCCATGTTCATCACTCCATATCAAGCAGCCCGCACCATAGTGCAGCTGATAAAAAATGCGGCGGACCGCGGGCATTGCTGCCTGCGGCCCGCCGCGCTGGGATTCAGGAAAATTTTAATTCCCTTAAGCTTTAATGTACCTGACTTGCGTTAGCCTTTGCCTTTTCTTCGGCAATCCGTTTGAACTTTGCAAGCTCTTCTGCATTTTCTTTGCAGGAGCCATTGCAGCCACCGGAGCAGCCACACTCACCGTGGCAGCTGCCACCGCAGTCGCAGCCAACGCCGCCATGCTTGTGAGAGTGCCACACAATCAGGCCCGTGCCCCCAAACACAATAACCGCACCAATAATGGTAGGCAGATTAAAATTTGTGGCCAAGAAATCCATCATAGCGAAACACCTCTCTTATAAAAGGAACATCAAATTGTCAGTGATTACTTGGAAGCAGCAACCTTCTTGACATCAATCTTAACTTCGTTATCATTCAGGTACTTGTTGGGGCGAACCAGCATGTAGATGGTAAACACAATGATAGCGACAGCAACGATGGTGAAGATGTTGAAGCCAACTTCGCCGGTGATCAGGCCGCCGATCTGGTAAACAACCAGGGATGCACAGTAGGCCAGCAGGCACATATAACCAATGGCGATAGCAGTCCACTTGCCGTTGTTCATTTCACGCTTGATAGCGCCCATAGCTGCGAAGCACGGTGCGCACAGCAGGTTGAAGATCATGAAGCTGTAAGCAGAGATTGCGGTGTAGTCGTTTGCAACTTCGCCCCAAATTTCGTCGCCGTTCTCAGACAGCTCGCCGCCGAAGTGATACAGAACGCCAAGGGTACCAACAACGTTCTCTTTTGCGATCAGGCCGGAGATGGAAGCAACGGTTGCACGCCAGTTTCCGAAGCCTGAGGAGCAAAGATCCAGGCGATTGCACTTGCAACGGCTGCCAGGATGGAGTTGTCCTGATCTTCGACCATGCCGAAGACGCCATCCTCAAAGCCGAAGCCCTGCAGGAACCACAGAACGATGGTGGAAGCCAGAATGATGGTGCCGGCACGCTTGATGAAGGACCAGCCACGTTCCCAGGTTGCACGCAGAACGTTGCCCCATGCAGGTACGTGGTAAGCAGGCAGCTCCATAACAAACGGAGCAGGATCACCAGCAAACAACTTGGTCTTCTTCAGGATGATACCAGAGATGATGATGGCTGCAAAGCCGATAAGTAAGCAGAAACAGCAACCAGGCTGCTGCCGCCGAACAGGCACCTGCAAACAGGCCGATGATGGGCATCTTAGCGCCGCAGGGGATGAAGCAGGTAGTCATGATGGTCATACGACGGTCACGCTCGTTCTCGATGGTACGGGAAGCCATAACACCCGGAACGCCGCAGCCGGTGCCAACCAGCATGGGGATGAAGCTCTTGCCGGACAGACCGAACTTGCGGAAGATACGGTCCATGATGAAAGCAACACGGGCCATGTAACCAATGTCTTCCAGGATGGAAAGCAGGAAGAACAGAACCAGCATCTGGGGAACGAAGCCCAGAACCGCGCCGACACCGGCGACGATGCCGTCCATGATCAAGCCGTACAGCCAGTCAGCAATGCCAACGCTCTCCAGGAAACCGCCCAGTGCATTGGGAACGATCTCGCCGAACAGAACATCGTTGGTCCAGCCAGTTGCGAAGCTGCCGATGGAGATACCGCCATCGGCAATGGAGGTACCCATGGACAGCGCGTACATGAGGAACATGATCAAGGCAAAGATTGGCAGAGCGAAGATACGGTTGGTAACAACCTGGTCGATCTTATCGGAAACAGTCAGGTGCTCAACGCGAGCTTTCTTTCTGACAGCCTTCTCGACAACAGTGTTGATGTAAGCATAACGCTGGTTGGTGATGATGCTCTCGGCGTCATCGTCCATTTCCTTCTCACAGTCTGCGATGTGCTGGTCAATGTGGTCAACCAGCGCCTTGTCCAGCTTCAGCTCCTGCTGAACCTTGTCATCACGCTCGAACAGCTTGACGGCGTACCAACGCAGGAAGCGGTCATCAACCTTGCCCTGGATGGACTCTTCGATATGAGCGATGGCATGCTCAACGCTGCCAGTGAACACATGGGGCAGCTCGCCAGCCTTGCCAGACTTTGCAGCGGCAACAGCCATCTCAGCAGCCTTCATGCTGCCTTCGCCCTTCAGTGCGCTGATCTCAACAGCCTGGCAGCCCAGCTCTGCGCTAAGCTTCTTCAGGTCGATCTTATCACCATTCTTGCGGACCAGGTCGATCATGTTGACGGCCATAACCACAGGAATGCCCAGCTCAATCAGCTGGGTGGTCAGGTACAGGTTACGTTCAATGTTGGTACCATCAATGATATTCAGGATGGCATCAGGCTTTTCATTGACCAAGTAACCACGGGCCACAACTTCCTCCAGGGTGTAGGGGGACAGGGAGTAGATACCGGGCAAGTCCTGAATGACAACGTCCTTCTGACCTTTCAGGCGGCCTTCCTTCTTTTCAACCGTAACGCCGGGCCAGTTGCCGACATACTGGTTAGAACCGGTTAAGTCATTGAACAGGGTAGTTTTACCACAGTTCGGGTTACCGGCTAGTGCAATTTTGATGCTCATTGCGTTACCCTCTCTTCTCTAGTTGGAATCAAACCAATTCGATCATTTCTGCGTCAGCCTTGCGCACGCTCAACTCGTAGTTGCGCACGGTCAGCTCCATGGGGTCACCCAGGGGGGCAACCTTGCGGACATAGATCTGAACACCTTTGGTGATGCCCATATCCATGATGCGGCGCTTGACAGGGCCTTCGCCGTGCAGCTTGGCAACGGTGACAGTCTCGCCGACTTTCGCGTCTTTCAGAGTTTCATTTTTATCCTCCTCACAATATCTCTATCGGGAAGCCGCTGGATAAGCCGCAGCTCCAAAACAGCGGATTGGCGCTGTTTTAACCAATCATAATGCGGTTTGCCATGGTTTTGTCCAGTGCAATGCGGCTCTCTTTTACCTGAATGATCAGGTTGCCCGCAATTTCGTTCACAACGGTAACTGTTGCGTCCACAACAAATCCCAACTCAGCCAGGTGCTGGCGAACTTCGTCTTTACCAGTGATTTTTTTGATGGTGACAGTTTCGCCTGCTTTTGCCATCGTAATCGGCATCATCGTTTCATCCCCCAACGTCCAAATTGCTTTACGCTTATAACTTTCCGTTCTGTTTTTTCTGCATCTTTCACAGGCGCAAAAAAGCCGGAGTTTGACTCTTAATCCCCTGTGATCTGCCGCTTCCCGGCCACCCGCAGAAGATTAGCAGGTGCTAACTCCTTTGAACATTTGCAGTTTACCACTGCTAACCTGCAATGTCAATAGTTTTGAAGTCGTCCAAAATTAGTTTGTGCTAACCGATAAGTCGTGGCTAACTTTTTCACACTTTTTAAGGCAATTTGCACAAAGGACGCTGCGTCATTCAGGCTTTTTATGCCTTTGCCCCTTCTTTTGAGAGGAATATGCTGTATTCTCTCCGCTTGACAAATACCCATTGGGTTGGTATGATGAAGCCGTTATGAATTGCCGCCTGCCTTTTGGGTCAGTTTGGTTTAGGATACGTAACCTATTGCAGAAAGGATGAGTTTAATGGTTCAAATCACTGTTGGGGTAGATGGAATGGCATGCAGCATGTGTGAAGCACATGTTTCTGACGCAATCCGCAAGGCATTCCCCGTCAAAAAGGTAACCGCCAACCACACCAAGGGTCAGGCTGTTATTGTAGCCGAAAACGAAATTGCTGAGGCTGACATCGCTAAAGCGCTGGAACCGACTGGCTACCGCATGGTCAGCTACAGCTGCGCGCCTTACCAGAAGAAAAAGCTGTTTGGTATTTTTGGCTGATTGCCCAATCCGTGCGCTTCATCATCCGGCAGAGCCGCTACCCGGTGTTCTGCCGGATTTTTGTTTGTCTTTTCTATCTTATAACAGCCCTGATGATAAACTGTAAAAAGCAAACGGCAGTGAGCCGATGCCTTTTTCTCGGTATCGGTTCCCCGCCGTCATAATGCTATTTGCTCAAGGTGTAAGTGAGCGCCTCAGGACACTTTGCTCAGCAGACTGCCAGCTTTGCGCCCAGAGCGTTGCAGGCTGCGATTGCATCGTCGTCCGGTGCTTCGTTTGCCATAACGCCAGGTTCTTCCTGCATCACAGCGCCGTCTTCCTTGCAGCGTGCGCACCAGTCTTCCAGCACTGGCCAGAGCCCCAGCCGTAAGAACCGAACAGAGCAACCTTCACACCAGACAGGCTGCCTTCCAGGTCAGCGAACATGGGTTCAAATTCGCCTTCCTCCAGCTGCTCTGCGCCCATAGCGGGGCAGCCGAAAGCAACTGCGCCGTAATCGGCCAGCTTTGCGCTATCAAATTCTGCGCAGGTCAGCACATCGCTTCGCCGCCAGCATTCTTAACGCCCTCTGCCACAGCCTGGGCCATCTGCTCAGTATTGCCTGTGCCACTCCAATAAACGATTGCTACCTTGTTCATAATCAAACAGCTCCTTTATTATATTTTAAAGCAATACCGCATAATTCTAAGTGCCGATACGGTGAGCGAGGTGCGGCAGATGCCAAGCCAAAAGCGCAGATAATACTGGATGTCTTATCGAGCATTTTGGCAACGCAGATGCCGTGCCGCAGCCGTCGGAGCGGTGCTTAAGCCGTCAGGCGGGAATTGTGCGGTATTACCTTAACATGGGCGTGCGCCCATTATATCAAACGGCTACTGCGAGCCGGGTGATCGGTGTACCGCTCTGGAAACAGCGGAGATAAACTTCAGTGCATTTGCGGAAGCGTTCAAACGTCTTTTGTGCTGCAGCGGGGTCGCCATAGCATTTCCAGTAACCGCAAAACGTATAATTTTTGCCCTTGTTTGCCACAAAGCCAACGACATCTTCCAGCGGATAACCAAGGAAAACGCCAATCTCGTGCGGGAACTCTGCTTCGCAGCAAAGGCACCGGGAAAGATGATCCAAGCACTCCTGCAAGCCGCCCTGGGGGTAGCCTTCCCGCAGCAGGTACTGCTGCACATCTGGCTGCTGCAGGCTTTCTTCCAGGCTCTTTGCGCGGTAGACATAAACCAGATAGGCGTGGGTGACGGGGCATTCCTTGATGATAGAAACCGTAACGCCTTTGGGTTTTAGCTCGGCCGCCCAGCGCTCCGCCATGGCGTGCATGGCGCTTGCATCGGGTTCAACCCAGCGGAAGAGGTTTGCCACTTTAAGTCCCGCCAGAACAGGAGCACACTGCGTTACAAACGAGGTTTCAAAATTACGCTGCATGGTGTACCCTCCTGTTTTGACTGTATAATTAGTTTGCGCTAACTTCCAGTCATTAAAAATTCCCGCCGCCATTGCTATGTTTATGCAGAAAGTACGGGATATCCGTTGGTTAGGTCTATCTAACCAACGAAGTTAGAATACCATATCTTCCCCATGGTGTCAAGGGGCCTTCCCAAACATTTTGCTTTTATTTTTTCTTGGCTCCAAATTAGGCAATACCGCATAATTCTAAGTGCCGATACGGCGAGCGAGGTGCGGCAGATGCCAAGCCAAAAGCACAGATAATACTGGATGTCTTATCGAGCATTTTGGCAACGCAGATGCCGTGCCGCAGCTGCCGGAGCGGTGCTTAAGCCGCAAGGCGGGAATTGTGCGGTGTTGCCTTAGAACGATAATAAAAGAAATACCAAAAAAATAAAACCCCCAGCCTGTTTTGTCGGCCAGAGGTTTGTATGCTTCTCTTCTGTTTTTCTTTCGTTATTGTCCTGTGCTTACCCCTGTGACTTTTCAATCAGCTCGCGGGCGTTGGCAAGGCTGAGGTCTGTAACTTTATCGCCGGAGATCATGCGGGCTAACACCTGCACGCGGCCATCCAGATCCAGCGGATGGATTTCAGTGAAGGTCCGGTTGTCCCGCACCTTCTTTTCAATCAGCAGCTGGTTATCGGCAAAGGCAGCTATCTGCGGGGTATGGGTGATGCACAGCACCTGATGGCCGCTGGCGGTCTGCTTCAGCTTTTGGCCAATACGCCCGGCGGCAAGGCCCGAAACACCGGTGTCGATCTCATCATAAATAACGGTCGAAATCGCATCTTTATCAGCCAAGGCGCTCTTGAACGCCAGCATGATACGGGAAAGCTCGCCGCCGGAAGCGATTTTAGCCAATGGCTTGGGCTCCTCGCCGGGGTTGGTAGAAATCAAAAATTCAATGTTATCCTGTCCTGCGGAAGCTAACGGGCCGCGCTGATGGCGCAGCACCATACGCACGCCGGGCATGTTCAAAAATTCCAGTGCTTCCCGCATTTGGCGGTTCATGCTGGTAAAAGCTTTCAGGCGAGCTTGGGTCAGCGTTTCCGCTGCAGCCTTGGTCTGGCGGTACAATTCCTGTTTGCGCTGGGTCAGCTCTGCAATGCGCTTGCCGGAGGACTGGTACCCTTCCAATTCTTCGGCCGCCTTATCCCGCCGAGTCAGCAGTTCTTCCACACTGGCACCGTAACGCTGTTTCATACGGTAAATCTGGTCCAGCCGTTCTTCGATTTGATCCAGCTCCCCCGGGTCAAAATCATAACCGTCCAGGCGGTCGGCGAGGTCGGTGGCCAGCTCCCGCGCACCGTAATACAAATCGCTCAGGCGCTCGCTGAGCGGTGCCAGGCTCTCATCCAGGCGAGCGCTTTCGGCCAGCTCATTGACCACACTGCCCAGCAGATCCGCTGCGCCCATCATTTCGCCGGAATCATCACCGGAAAGCGCCTGGTGCGCCGCCGTCAGACCATCCAGAATGCCCTGTGCGTGCATGATGACCTTGCGGCGCTCCATCAAACGTTCTTCCTCGCCTGCGGTCAGCGCAGCGGCATCAATGGTATCAATCTCTTCCGAAAGCTCTGCGATCCGGCGCTGCTTTTCTTCCTCGCTGGAAGTCAACGCATCCAGCGCGCGCTTTGCCGTGACAAGAGCGCGGTACAGCGCATGGTAAGCGGCATACTCTGCCCCATCCTGCGCGTACTGATCCAGCAGGGCCAGATGGGTTGCCGGGTTGGTCAGGCTGGTGCTGTCGTGCTGGCCATGGATGGTCAGCAGCCCGGCGGAAATATCCCGCACCACGCCGGCGGTAGCGGGCATACCGTTAATACGGCAGCTGCCTTTTCCGTCCGCGCTGATCTCGCGGTACAGCAGCAGGTCATCCTGGGCACCATAGCCGCATTTTTCCACCTGCTCCCGCACATGGGCCGGGATAGATTCAAACGTGGCCCAAATGCGTGCCTTGGGCGCACCGCTGCGCACCAGATCACGCGAGGTACGGTTGCCCAGAATGGCATTGATGGAATCGATCATGATAGATTTGCCGGCACCGGTTTCGCCCGTCAGCACATTCAGGCCCGGGGTAAACTGTACTTCGGCTTTTTCAATCACGGCAACATTTTCAATTTTCAGCTCCGCAAGCATGGATGCTGCTCCTCCTCCGGCGGTTTAAGTGTGGCGTACCGTATAGCGCTGCAGCTGGCGGGTGATCTCAGCAGCGTTTTCCTCGGTGCGCATCAGGATAAAAAACGTATCATCACCGGAAAGTGTACCAACAACACCTTCCCAGGTTTGAGCGTCAAAAACTTCACAGGCGGCATTCGCCATGCCGGAAAAGCATTTGACCAGTACCATATGCCAGCATAGTCCACCTTGAGCACAGACTCCCGGAAAATGGTTTCAAACCGGTTGGGTGAATGAGCCACCTTGCCGTTGCCGTTTGCCGGCATATAGCGGTAGCCACCCTCCCCCGTTGCAGTTTTTACCAGGCGCAGTTCCCGGATATCACGCGATACCGTTGCCTGCGTTACATCAAAACCGGCACGACGCAGATGTTCGAGAAGATCCTCCTGCCGGTCAATCGGATATTTTTCAATCAGGTCCAAAATTGCCTGATGGCGCGCACTTTTCATTGCAGAGTCATCTCCTCATCAATTTTGTTTCTATCGCACGGAACTGCTCGGTTTCGTCAAAGGTAATCAGCCCCAGCTGTTCCACTGCCGTGGTAATGGTCAAACTTTCGCCCGGCTGCAAATCACAGCGGGAATGGCTGTCCGCGCTGGCGTACACGCTGTCACGGTTGGTTGCTTCCGCCACCACCGTCAGGGTACGGCTGGCCGAAAACACCAGCGGCACCGCGTGGATGCTGTGCGCACAGACCGGGGTAAGCACCATAACCGCCGCACAGGCATCCAGCACCGGCCCACCTGCGGAAAGCGAGTAAGCCGTGGAGCCCGTGGGTGTTGCGATGATCACCCCATCGCTGCGGTAGCGGCTGACAAAAGCGCCATCGCAGTAGACGGTATAATCCATGGGGTGCAGCCGGGAATTGCCGAACAGCACCACGTCGTTCATGGCAACCTGGTGCCAGTTATGGGCCGGGGCATCCGCGCGCAGCAGGTTGCGCGGCTCAATGGTATACCGCCCCGCAGCCAGGCGGGCCAGCTTTTCCGGCAGCTCTGCCACCTCGCAGGTAGCCAAAAAGCCAATGCGCCCCAGGTTGACACCCAGGACCGGCTTGCTTTGGGCAAGGCAGTCATGGGCGATGCGCAGCAGTGTGCCATCCCCGCCAATGGTGATAACCTGTTTTGCCTGGGCCAACGCCTGCTGCTGGGGCAGGAATACCGCCTTGGTATCCACCAATTCCCCAGCCAGCTCATCCGCCAGCAGGGCATGGATGCCGTGTTGATCCAGCAAAGCGATCACCTGACGGGTAACGGAAAAATCGGTATCTTTGATTCTGTTTGGAAAAAGAAAAACGGACAAGCTCTTTTCCCCTTTCCGGGTATGGTTTCAAAGGCAACACCGCACAATTCCCGCCTTACGGCTTAAGCACCGCTCCGGCGGCTGCGGCACGGCATCTGCGTTGCCAAAATGCTCGATAATGTCGGGTTGCGGTACCCGCATCGTGCTTCGGGGGCAA
>ENA-OPZM01000555-OPZM01000555.1-human-gut-metagenome-genome-assembly--contig:-NODE-555-length-15938-cov-1.984568_pt1 | contig 15938 bp, 19 predicted proteins | sample MGYA00242478_ERZ504493 | MGnify/ENA primary metagenome ERZ504493 (study PRJEB26092, sample SAMD00036227) | human gut metagenome | host: Homo sapiens | study: EMG produced TPA metagenomics assembly of...
TACGGTATTCTACCGCTGCCATTCCGATGAGCAGTATGTATGGGGCATTTACTTCTGCCCAAGAGATCAGGTCACGAAAGTGGACGCCGTATTCTCATCCCTGCACTTCGAAAGAATCTACGTTCCGGACGAGTACAGCGGAACGCCGGAGGATGCTTACGCAGCACTTCAGGCAGAAATCAAAAAGACAGACGATGCACTCAGCGAGTGCTCACGGAAACTGGCAAAATGCCTTTCGGATTCCGCAGAGGATCTGGTTGCAGCAAAAGAGCAGTTAGAGCAGCTCTCCGGCAACTTTGATGTCCGTCGCCTGGCAGCCTGCACGAAATCCAAGAAGGAAACCTTCTATATTCTGTGCGGCTGGATGTCGGAAAAAGATGCCGATTCCTTCCAGAAGGACATCGAAAACGACACAAATCTCTCTGCTTTATCGAGGATGATGCAAACAACGTTCTGCGTCAGCCGCCGACAAAGCTGAAAAACCCGAAAATCTTCCGTCCGTTTGAGATGTACGTGAAGATGTACGGACTGCCAAATTACAATGAAATTGACCCTACGATTATCGTAGGACTCACCTATGCCTTTATTTTCGGAATCATGTTTGCCGATGTAGGACAGGGATTGTGTCTGCTGATTGGCGGCGCACTGCTGTACCACTACAAGAAGATGGATCTGGCAGCGATCATGAGTACCTGCGCGGTATTCTCTGTGATCTTCGGATTCCTGTTCGGCAGCTTCTTCGGATTTGAGAATGTCATACCGGCCCTCTGGCTGCATCCGAAGGAAGCGATGACAACGCTTCCGTTCATCGGTTCGATGAACACCGTATTTGTCGCAGCGGTTGCATTTGGTATGTTCATGATTCTGACAGGAATGGTTCTGCATATGATCAATGCAGCAAGAAACCATAAGCTCGGCGAGCTTTTGTTCAGCCAGAACTCCCTGGCAGGCTTCATTTTCTACGGAGCCCTTGCCGTTACACTCGTTCTCCTGTTCAGCGGCCATAAAGCTCCGGCTGTCGGCGTGATGGTAGTCATGTTCGGTATTCCGCTTCTTGCGATCTTCTTAAAAGAGCCACTGGAGCGTATGGTAGAGAAGAAGGGCAATGCATTTCCGGATACCGGAAAGGGAATGTTCTTTGTACAGGCATTCTTCGAACTCTTCGATGTACTTTTGAGCTACTTCTCCAACACAATTTCCTTTGTCCGTGTCGGCGCATATGCAGTCAGCCATGCGGCTATGATGGAGGTTGTCCTGATGCTCGGCGGAGCAACAGGCGGCGGCAGCATCAGCTGGCCGGTTATTGTTCTCGGAAATGTCTTCGTTGCCTGCCTTGAGGCACTGCTGGTAGCGATCCAGGTACTGCGTCTGGAGTATTACGAGATGTTCAGCCGGTTCTATGAAGGAGACGGAAAACCGTTTGTTCCGTTTTTGAAAAAAGGCGAGAAATAAAAGAGGATTCAGAGCCATGCAAAATGGAAGCGAATATGGCGGGAAGCTGTATCGGGAAAAAGTGAAAATGGCTCCGGATCGCAGCAAAGAGTAAATTTAATGAATTAACTTCAGGAGGAAAACTATTATGAACTCAGCATTTGTACAGGTACTTACTGCAATCGCAATGGTATTAACCATCGTTGTTCCTATGACTTATTACTTCAAAGGTGAGCACAACAAAAATCGTTACAAAAAATCTCTGGCAGCCAATGTAAGCGGCTTCTTCGGCCTTCTGCTGATCGCAACCGTTGTTTCCTTCGCAGGCGCAACAACTGCATCTGCTGCAACAGAAGCAGGCGCTGGTCTTGCAACCGGTCTTGGTTACATCGGTGCAGCTCTTGTTACAGGTCTTTCCGGTATTGGTTCCGGTATCGCCGTTGCATCTTCCGCAAGCGCAGCTCTTGGAGCAATCAGCGAAGACGGCAGCATCTTTGGTAAATCCATGATCTTCGTAGCTATGGCCGAAGGTATCGCTCTGTATGGTCTGATCATCTCCTTCATGATTCTTGGTAAACTTTGATTCCAAAACCGGAAGGTATTGATCTTCACCTTAAGTTGGAGGAATCATAAATGAAAATGTTCTTGATCAGTGATAACGTAGACACTCAGACGGGCATGCGCCTGGCCGGAGTGGAAGGCGTTGTCGTTCATGAGCGCGAGGAGCTTTATGATACACTGCAGAAAACACTGGCAGACAAAGAGATCGGAATTATTCTCCTTACAGAAAAGTTCGGGAAGGAATTCCCGGACATTCTGGAGGATGTCCGCCTCAACCATAAGCTTCCGCTGCTCATTGAAATTCCGGACCGTCACGGTACCGGAAGAGCGCCGGACTTTATCACTTCCTTTGTAAATGAATCTATTGGATTAAAACTGTAAGAATGCCCTGGAGGTGACACACATTGACTACTGAGGAGAAACTTCAGAATTTTTATAATCATTCCCTGGACAGTGCAAACCGTGAAGCAGAACGTGTGATCGGCGATCACCAGAAAGCTCTGGATAAGATCTTCGAGGAGCATAAAGCAACCGCAAGACGTCAGGCAGAAGAAGAAGTTGCTGCCGAGACCGAGAAAGCAAAACGTGATGTCAATAAGACACTGTCTGCGGATCAGCTTCATATCAGACGAAAGCTGTCCCGTAAAAATCTGGAATTAAAAGAAAAACTGTTTAAAGAAGTTCGTGAAAAACTTACCGCTTATAAAAAGGATCCATCCTATGAGGAGTATCTGGAGCGCAAAATCCGCGAAGCCGTTACATTTGCCGGAAACGACAAGCTGACCTTATATCTGGATCCGTCAGACGAAGCTCATAAGGCTTCCCTGGAGCAGAAACTCTCCGTAACCCTTACCATTTCGGCCATGCCGTTCCTTGGCGGCGTGCGCGCGGTCATTCCGGAGAAAAATATTCTGATCGATAATTCCTTCGAGACCCTTCTGAATGAAGAGCGGGAGAATTTCATCTTTCACGGAGGTGTAGAGCATGAATAAAACCGGAGTTATCTATGGAATCAACGGTCCGGTCGTATATCTGAAAGGAAACACCGGATTTAAAATGTCCGAGATGGTTTACGTTGGTAAAGAACGTCTGGTCGGCGAGGTTATTGCCCTGACAAAGGATACCACTACAGTACAGGTTTTCGAGGAAACCACAGGACTGAAACCAGGCGAAACAGTTACCGCATCCGGAGATGCCCTCTCTGTTACATTGGGACCTGGAATCCTGAACAACATTTTTGACGGTATTGAGCGTCCGCTGTCCGAGATTGCAAAGCAGTCCGGTAAATACATCAGCCGCGGCCTTACCGTAGATTCTCTGGATACAGAGAAAAAATGGGATGTCCATGTAACTGTTTCGGAAGGCGAAGAGCTGATGGGCGGCGCAATCATTGCAGAAACACAGGAAACCCGTTCCATCGTTCACAAATCGATGGTTCCGCCGGATGTCAACGGCACGGTTATCTGGGCTGCCAAAGACGGAAAGTATACCATCCTTGACCCGATTGTAAAACTGAAACTGGAAGACGGCACCGAAAAAGAGATCACACTGGCACAGAAATGGCCGATCCGTGTACCGCGTCCAACCCTGAAAAGATATCCGGCATCCGTTCCGCTGATCACAGGACAGCGTATCCTGGATACGATGTTCCCGATCGCAAAAGGCGGCACAGCAGCCATCCCTGGCGGATTCGGTACCGGAAAAACCATGACCCAGCACCAGATCGCAAAATGGTCTGATGCCGATATCATCATCTATATCGATGTGGAGAGCGTGGAAACGAGATGACACAGGTTCTGGAGGAGTTCCAGGAACTGATCGACCCGAAGAGCGGCAACCCGCTGATGGATCGTACCACCCTGATCGCCAACACATCCAACATGCCTGTTGCAGCCCGTGAGGCATCTCTGTATTCCGGACTGACACTGGCTGAGTATTACCGCGATATGGGCTATGATGTAGCAATCATGGCAGACTCTACATCCCGTTGGCAGAGGCACTCCGTGAGCTGTCCGGCCGTCTGGAGGAAATGCCTGCCGAGGAAGGTTTCCCGGCATACCTGGCATCCCGTCTGTCCGCTTTCTATGAGCGTGCCGGCATGATGCAGACCCTTTGCGGCGCAGAGGGAAGCGTATCCATCATCGGAGCCGTATCTCCGCAGGGTGGTGACTTCTCCGAGCTGTTACCATGAACACCAAACGTTTCGTCCGCTGCTTCTGGGGACTGGACAAATCTCTGGCTTACGCCCGTCATTTCCCGGCGATCCACTGGCTGACCAGCTACAGTGAATACCTGCAGGATCTGTCGCCGTGGTACAAAGATCACGTAAACAAAAACTTTGTAGATATGCGGAACCAGTTAATGGGAATCCTGAACTCCGAGAGCTCCCTGATGGAAATTGTAAAACTGATCGGTAGCGATGTTCTTCCGGATGACCAGAAGCTGACCCTGGAAATCGCCAGAGTTATTCGACTGGGCTTCCTGCAGCAGAACGCATTCCATCCGGATGACACCTGCGTATCTCTGGAAAAACAGTACAAGATGATGGAAGTTATTCTTTATCTGTACAAGAAATCCAAAGCGCTCGTGACGATGGGCATGCCAATGTCCGTACTGAAAGAGGACAAGATCTTCGACCGCGTCGTTTCTATTAAATACGATGTACCGAATGACCGTCTGGATCTGTTTGACACATACAAAAAAGATATCGACACCTTCTACGATAAGGTACTCGAGAAGAATGGTTAAGGAGGGAATTCATCATGGCAATTGAATATTTAGGCCTTAGTGAGGTCAATGGCCCCTCTGGTTGTTCTGGAAGGTGTAAAAAATGCTTCCTACGAGGAAATCGTAGAATTTACCGTAGACGGCAATGAGAAAAAACTGGGACGTATCGTTGCTGTATACGAAGACAAAGCCGTTATTCAGGTATTTGAGGGAACTTCGAGCATGTCTCTTACCAATACCCATACCCGTCTGACCGGACATCCGATGGAGATCGGACTTTCCGAAGAAATCCTGGGACGTACCTTCGACGGTATCGGAAAACCGATCGACGCATGGGACCAATTGACGCAGAGGTAAGAAGAAACGTCAACGGCTTGCCGCTGAACCCGGTTACCCGTAAATACCCAAGAAACTATATCCATACCGGTATTTCTGCAATCGACGGTCTGACTACCCTGATTCGTGGCCAGAAGCTGCCGATCTTCTCCGGAAACGGACTTCCGCACGACCAGCTGGCCGCACAGATTGTACAGCAGGCATCCCTGGGAGATTCCGATGAGAAGTTCGCAATCGTATTTGCCGCTATGGGTGTTAAATACGATGTAGCAGAGTTCTTCCGCCGGACCTTCGAGGAAAGCGGTGTATCGGATCACGTTGTTATGTTCCTGAACCTGGCAAACGACCCGGTTGTAGAGCGTCTGATCACTCCGAAGGTAGCGCTGACAGCTGCCGAGTACCTTGCATTCGAGAAAGGAATGCATATCCTGGTTATCCTGACCGATATCACTTCCTTCTGCGAGGCTATGCGTGAGGTTTCCTCCTCCCGTGGAGAGATTCCTTCCCGTAAAGGTTATCCTGGATACCTGTACAGTGAGCTGGCTACGCTGTATGAGCGCGCCGGAATCGTACAGGGCGTAGAGGGATCCGTAACACAGATTCCGATCCTGACCATGCCAAACGATGATATCACGCACCCGATCCCTGACCTGACCGGTTACATCACCGAGGGTCAGATCGTACTGGACCGTCAGCTTCACGGCCAGTCTATTTACCCGCCAATCAGCGTACTGCCGAGTCTTTCCCGTCTGATGAAGGATGGTATCGGTGAGGGCTACACAAGAGCCGATCATCAGGACGTAGCGAACCAGCTGTTCTCCTGCTATGCAAAGGTAGGAGATGCGCGTTCCCTGGCATCCGTTATCGGTGAGGATGAGCTTTCTCCGATCGATAAACAGTACCTGGTATTCGGTAATGAATTCGAGCATGAATTCATCGGCCAGGGAATGGATGAAAACCGTTCCATGGAAGATACGCTGAACAAGGCATGGGAGCTTCTTGGACTGCTTCCGAGAGAAGAGCTCGACCGTGTCAACACCAAGGTTCTGGATCAGTATTATCATCCGACCACCATTGATGCAGTAGCAAAAGCAAAGGCAGAAGCCGATGCCATGAATGAGTAAGCGAGAGGAGTGAGATCGGAATGGACCCGAATACCTTTCCTACCAAGGGAAACCTGATTCTTGCAAAGAACTCTCTGAAACTTGCCCACATGGGTTACGAGCTGATGGACAAGAAGCGGAATATTCTGATCCGCGAGCTCATGGGCCTGATCGATGAGGCAAAGGATATTCAGCGTCAGATTGATGTGACGTTCCGCGAAGCATATGCGGCGCTGCAGATTGCGAACATGGAGATCGGTATCACCAACGTACAGACCGTGTCCTATACCGTTCCGGTGGAGGAATCTATCCGGATCAAGACAAGGAGTATCATGGGCGTGGAAATTCCGCTGGTAGAGGCTGATCCGTCCGGACAGGCCCCGACTTATGCTTACTACAGCACGAAGGAGTCCCTGGATCAGGCAAGACAGGCCTTTGAAAAAGTAAAAGACCTGACCTTAAACCTTTCCATGATAGAGAACTCGGCGTACCGCCTTGCTGCGGCAATCAAGAAAACACAGAAGCGTGCCAACGCGCTGAAGAACATCACGATTCCGCATTACACCCAGCTGTCCAAGGATATCGCGGACGCACTGGAGGAGAAGGAGCGCGAGGAGTTCACACGACTGAAGGTCATCAAACAGAGAAAGAACAAGGCAAGCTGATAAGGCTTTCCCGGAATAGAGATGAAAAACCCGCTTGGGCCGCGAAGAGATTTGCGGTGCCGGGCGGGTTTTTATGTGTCATGCAAAAAATATGTTTTTGGCTGCACTTTTTGTGCAAAAATTTTATAAAAATTTTCTATCTTTTTAAAACGGTCTTTGCTATAATACGTAAGGCGATTGTAAAGAAAAGTTAAGATTTTGTAAGCTGTAATGCTTTTTGGAGGTAGGAAGATGAAACACAAGAAACAGAAAAAAACGAAAAAAGCAGGGCGCATTCTGCTGGCTGTGTTTGCAGTGTTGATCGGAACGCTTGGCGTGCTGCTGTTTACGTCCGAGCGCTGGATGCGGAAAACATGGCCGAATCTGAGCATGGAAGAGCTTGTTTACCAGTTAAAGGCCCCGATTGCCGGAACCAGCCATGATCTTCTGATGAGTTATGTCTGCTCAAGTGCGCTGATCGCAGCGGCAGCACTCATCCTTCTGATTCTGGTCAGCATTTTTCTTCGGGAAAACGCAAAGCCCATGTGGCGTTCGGGATGATCTGTATCGCGGCAGGAGCCGCCAGCATCGTCTATTCCATCAATGACGTGTGGGCAGCACTGGACGTAAAAGAATATCTGAAAAATCAGAGCACGTACAATACCGTGGTAGAAGACAACTACGTAGATCCGGACCGCGTGAATATCACGTTCCCGGAACAGAAACGAAATCTGATCTATCTCTATCTGGAATCCATGGAGAGCACCTAGCAGACAAAGCTTCCGGCGGAGCATTCGATAAAAACTATATCCCGGAGCTGACCCAGCTTGCCACAGACAACATCAGTTTTTCCAATTCGGAGCTGCTCGGCGGCGGCCAGCCTACCGTAAACGCAACCTGGACCATTGCCGGAATTTTCGCACAGACCTCCGGTCTGCCTCTCAGCATCGGAATCCAGCGAAATGAGATGGCATATCAGACCAGCTTCTTCCCGGAAATCAATACCCTGGGTGATGTCCTGGCGGATGAAGGCTACAAGCAGTATTTCTTCATCGGTTCAATCGGACAGTTCGGCGGCCGGGAAGAGTACTTTAAAGAGCACGGCGACTACGAAGTAGACGATTACAACTGGGCTATGGAAAAAGGCCTGATCCCGGAAGGATATTACGAATGGTGGGGCTATGAGGATGAAAAACTCTTTTCCTTTGCCAAAGACCGTCTGACCGAAATCGCAGCAGAGGGAGAGCCGTTCAACTTCACCATGCTGACCGCAGACACCCATTTTGAGGATGGATATCCGTGTGAGCTCTGCGATGAAGAAAACGACGGTGACAACCAGTACGGAATGGTTCTGCACTGCTCCAGCAAGCAGGTCACCGAGTTCGTTTCCTGGATTCAGCAGCAGGATTTCTACGAGAACACAACGATCGTAATTTCTGGCGACCATCTGACGATGGATTCCGATTTCTGTGAGAACATTGATCCGGACTACACCAGAACCGTATACAACGTGATCATCAACTCCCCGATCCAGCCGCAGCAGGAGAAAAACAGAAGTTTCACCACCATGGACATGTTCCCGACCACCATCGCAAGTCTCGGAGCTACCATTGAGGGTGACCACCTCGGTCTTGGAACGAACCTGTTTTCAGGTGAACAGACGCTTGCAGAGAAGCTGACCTTCGACCAGCTCAATGATGATCTCTCCCAGAAATCCAAATTCTTCGAAAAAATGGAAGAGCAGGTAACCTCCATTTGGACCAAAACCGATGAGGGCTGGAAGTTCTATATCGAAGACGAAGACCGATGGGCCAAAAGCGAATGGGTTTCCCTGAACCCGCACCGCTATGCAAACGACACCGAGCAGAGATATTACATTGACGCAAACGGCTACGCCGTAAAAGGATGGAAACTGATCGACGGAAAATGGTATTACTTCTCCACACAGGGCAGCTACCGCCTCCTCGAAGGACCGTGCGACGAACCGTTTGAGGTGGATGAGTCGCAGTATTCTTAAAAAATAAAAAAGAGAAGGATTTTCGGCAGCAAAAAGCCGGGAATCCTTCTTTTTTTAATGCAGAATTGTGCCGCTCCGCCTTTTGGCGGAATTTTCTGCATTTTTTTGGTACAAAACGTATAAAGATTGTGAAATAAATAATTATCAATTGAATCATCTTACAAAACATGGTAAAATATGGCTATCAATCGGCGGACAAAGCGGAAAAAAAGAAAGGGGATTTTAAAACAATGGGTTACAAATCAGACATTGAAATTGCACAGGAATGTACCATGCAGCCGATCACAGCGATCGCAGAAAAAGCAGGTAATTGATGACAAATATCTGGAGCAGTACGGAAAGTACAAAGCAAAAATTGATTACAACCTGTTAAAAGACACCAATGCCGGAGGATGGAAAACTGATCCTCGTTACAGCCATCAACCGACACCGGCAGGAGAAGGAAAAACAACAACTTCTGTAGGTCTGGTAGACGGACTTTCCAGAATCGGTAAAAAAGCAATGGTTGCACTTCGCGAGCCATCTCTTGGACCGGTCTTCGGTGTAAAAAGGCGGAGCAGCAGGAGGCGGATACGCACAGGTTGTTCCTATGGAAGATATCAACCTTCACTTCACAGGTGACTTCCATGCAATCGGCGCAGCAAACAATCTGCTGGCAGCTATGATCGACAACCACATTTTCCAGGGAAACGCTCTGAATATCGATCCCGAGAAAGATCACCTGGAAACGATGCGTAGATATGAATGACCGTCAGCTTCGTAATGTAGTAGACGGCCTTGGAGGAAAGACAAACGGAATGCCAAGAGAAGACGGCTACGATATCACGGTAGCATCTGAGATCATGGCAGTTCTGTGTCTGGCAAGCGACATTTCAGATCTGAAAGAAAGACTTTCCAGAATTATCATCGGATATACCTACGGAAAAGTAGCAGAGCAGAAACCGGTAACAGCAGGAGATCTGCATGCGCAGGGCGCTATGGCAGCACTCTTGAAGGATGCCCTGAAACCAAACCTGGTACAGACACTGGAAGGAACTCCGGCTATCGTTCACGGCGGACCATTCGCAAACATCGCACACGGCTGCAACTCTGTAACAGCAACCAAAATGTGCCTGAAATTAGCAGATTACACTATCACAGAGGCAGGCTTCGGTGCTGACCTTGGTGCTGAGAAATTCCTCGACATCAAATGCCGTATGGCAGGCCTGAAACCGAACGCAGTTGTAGTCGTAGCAACTGTTCGTGCCCTGAAATACAACGGCGGCGTTCCGAAAGCAGAACTGAACGGCGAGAACCTGGAAGCTCTGGAGAAAGGTATGCCGAACCTTCTGAAACACGTAAGCAACATCACAAACGTATACAAACTGCCATGTGTCGTTGCCATCAACGCATTCCCGACCGATACCGAAGCAGAGCTGAAGCTGGTTGAGGAGAAATGTAAAGAGCTCGGTGTCAACGTTGTTCTGTCCGAGGTATGGGCAAAAGGCGGCGAGGGCGGTATGGCTCTGGCGGAAGAAGTTGTCCGTCTTTGCGAGCAGCCGAACGATTTCACCTATGCATACGATCTGGAAGGCTCTATCGAAGAGAAGCTGAACGCCATCGTTCAGAAGATCTACGGCGGAAGCAGAGTTGTCCTGACCGCAAATGCACAGAAACAGGCAAAACAGTTAGAGGCTCTCGGATTTGGCAACTGCCCGATCTGTATGGCAAAAACCCAGTACAGCCTGACCGATGATCAGACCAAACTCGGCGCACCGACCGGATTCGAAGTTACCGTACGTAACCTGAAAATCTCCGCTGGTGCAGGTTCATCGTAGCCCTGACCGGTGACATCATGACCATGCCAGGTCTGCCGAAAGTTCCGGCAGCAGAGCGTATCGATGTAGACGCTACTGGAAAGATTACAGGATTGTTCTAATAACACAGGATATTGTCTTGAAAAGACAGAATAAAGCGTGAAATAAAACACAGAAAAAGAGACATTCCTTCGTGAATGTCTCTTTTTTTACGTTTTTATTGCAAAATATTACAAAAGATAATATAATTTCTAATGATAACATGGAGAGAAAAGCAGATATAATATAGTAAGGGAGTTACTTGCCAATGACATCGAAGAAAAAAATTGAGAAGTCTTCTGGGCGGTACACTTTTTATGGTGCTGATGCTCAGCGTACATCCGACGACTGTTTCCGCGAGTGCTGTGGGGAGCAGCACGGTGATGGACCAGTCTGTGGAGACAGAGGATCAGCAGAGCGGGATACAGAGTGAAACGCAGACACAGGCTTCACAGGACAGCGGTGCTGCTGTGCGGGCCAGTCAGAATGGCTGGGTTAAGGCAGGCGACGGCGGCTGGTATTTTTATGAGAACGGACAGCTGAAAACAGGATGGCTTTACCGGAATGGAAACTGGTACTGGCTGGATCCGGACCGGAACGGCCGCATGGCAGAAAACAGCTGGTTCACATACGATAATAATTTTTATTATGCCAAGGGAGACGGAGCAATCTATAAAAATGGTTTTCAGGAAGTAGATGGAAACCTTTATTATTTCCAGAGCTGGGGCGGCATTCAGAGAAATGTGTATCTCAGCATCAGTGGAAAAATGTACTATGTACAGGAAAATGGTATCGTTGCCCGTGGAATAGTCAGAACAATGAATGGACATGGTGATCTCTGCGCATTTGATGATACTACGGGAGCGCAGATCACACAAAAAGGCTGGCTGAAAAAAGGCACATCATATTATTGGGTAAGAGAAGACGGCGTCCTGCAGACCGGCTGGCTGCTGTACGATGACAACTGGTACTGGTTTGATGATAATGGTGTCATGATGGCATCCGGCTGGAAAGAAATCAACAACAATCTGTATTACTTCCAGAGCTGGGGCGGCATTTATAAAAACGGTTTCCAGAGCATCGGAGGAAACGAGTATTATTTCCGGAGCTGGGGTGGTGTATATCGAAACACCTTCTTTACCGTAAAAGGAAAAACCTACATAGCGCAGAATGACGGATCGATCTATCATGCCAGCCAGACCGGCTGGGTTCAGCTGGGAGATCAGACTTACTGGATCAATCAGGATGGTTCTGTTCAGACCGGCTGGCTGAAGCTGGAAGGCAAATGGTACTGGCTGAAAGCGGACGGCACACGTGCTGCATCTGAATGGATCACGTATGACAACAACCGATACTATTTCGACGGTGACGGTGTGATGTACACCGGAATGAAAGAGGTTGACGGAACAAGATATTATTTCCACAGCTGGGGCGGCGTTTACCATAACGAATCTTTTACCTGGCAGGGAAAGAAATACTGGGCAAAGGATGACGGAACCTTCTATACAGGTGTCTGCGATATCAATGGAAAGAAATACTATTTTCTGGAAGACGGCGAGCAGATTACAAAAGAGGGCTGGTATCTGACCAACGGAACGTATTACTGGATCAACAAGGATACGTCGCTTCAGACCGGCTGGGTGAAATATGACAACAACTGGTACTGGATGAAAGAAGACGGTACGATGGCATCGTCTGAATGGATCACCTACGACAAAAACCGCTACTATTTCCGAAGCTGGGGCGGCATGTACACCGGAATTCATACCATCGGCGGAACAAAATACGCATTCCAGAGCTGGGGCGTCTGTACCATGATCAGACATTTACCATCGGCGGTAAAACATACTATGCCAATTCAGATGGAACATTTGCCACCGGCTGGGTGCAGAACGGCGGAAAAACGTATTATTTCGATGAGGACGGCACAAGCCATACGGGCTGGCTGCTTCTGGACGGAACGCATTACTGGATCAACGCCAATGGAACCAGAAGAGATGACGAGCTGTTTCAGTACGACGGAAACTATTATTATGTAGACAAAAACGGCGTTATGGCGACAAGCGGCTGGGTATACTGGGATTATAACTATTATTATCCGAGAAGCTGGGGCGGCATGTACAAGAATGCGTTTATTACCTATGATAATAACCTCTATTACCTTGGATCTGACTCGAAAATGGCAATCGGCTGGCAGTCGATTGGCGGAAATACATACTATTTCCGAAACTGGGGCGGCATGATAACCGGAAAACAGGTGATCGACGGAAAAACGTATGTGTTCGATGAGGACGGCAAGCTGGTACAGAGTCCGGACGGATTTGAACCGTCCGCGCAGATCGGTGTCCGCACCGTACGGAACTTTCTGAAAAATGCACTGCTTCCGCTTGGAAACACCCTGTATATCTGGGGAGGCGGCCACACAGACGCAGAGGCAGAGAGTTACGGCGTCAATGCGCAGTGGAAACAATTCTTCAATACACAGAATTCCACCTACAACTATTCCGATCATCTGTATGAGTACGGAAAAGGTCTTGACTGTTCCGGCTATGTCGGATGGACCGCACATCAGGTGACGAAAGAGTATGCAACGACAACCTCCACTGGAATGCCGGCCTACTTTGCAAGAAAAGGCTGGGGAACCTGCGTGACAGGCGATACATCCCAGAAATTTACGCCGGGTGATGTGGTCAGCAAGAGCGGTCATGTCTGGATTGTCATTGGCCAGTGCTCGGACGGCAGCGTGGTTGTCATTCATGCGACACCGCCGTATATTCAGCTTGGCGGAACCGTTTCTTCAACAGGAAGCATTAACAGTGAAGCTATTGAGCTGGCAAATGAATACATGAAAATGTATTATCCGGTTGCGTATGAGCGGTATGGTGTAAAAGTTCTTGACCGGTCCTATCTGACCGGTGTGAATCATTTCACCTGGAGCAGCAGTATCTTAAGTGACAGTGAAGGCTACCGCAGGAAGAAACCGGCAGAAATCCTGAACGATCTGTTCCAGTAAAATATCTTCTATAAAAAATAAGAGAGAATACAAAAAAACTTTGTAGTTCGTGTATTCTCTCTTTCTTTTTGCGCTGGAATTGTCTATACTAGAAGGTGCGTGAAAGACGCAGATCAGAAATACAAAAGAAAAAATCTGGAAAATAAAAATACAAGGGGAGTAAACATGCGAAAGAGCTGGAAATGGGCGCTCTGTCTTGGCGTAGTGTCGTTGCTGCTGCTGGGCGGCTGCGGAAAAGAAAAGACGGAACCAGTGGATCTGGTGCTGGTAACCGACGGCAGTGAGGTAGCTTCCGATGCCGTGTATCAGTCAGCATGGAACGGTCTTGCGCAGTATGGAGACGAGAGCGGTCTGAAATATGAAGCAAGTGTTCCGGCAGGACGGACAACAGAGGACTATGAAAACACCATCAAAGAGGCGGCGCAGAAGGAGCATCCGTTATCGTCTGTGCCGGAACGAGCATGAGCCGCGCCGTTTACGATGCACAGCGCGACTGGAAGGATGTCCGTTTTCTGCTGCTGGAGGCAGAACCGGTCAGTGAGAGCGGCCGCAGCCGTCTCCGCGGAAATACAGAAAGCCTGGAAATTGATGTATCAGAGGCCGGTTACCTGGCAGGATATGCGGCAGTACAGGCCGGCTACACGCACCTGGCTATATCGGACAGAAAAACGAAGAGAACGGAACAAAGTACGGGACAGGTTATGCACTCGGTGCAGAGGCGGCCGCTGCGGATCTGGGACTTGGAGAAAACAGCATCACGCTGGATTATACGTATCGGAAAAGCAGCAGCGTATCACCGTCGTATTTGGAAAAAATCAAAAGCTGGTATGGTGAGGGCGGACAGATTCTCTTCTCGGACGGTGCATCGTATCAGAATGTACTTGGCGCAGCAGCATCTGCGGCAGGCGGAGCACTGATCGCAAACGGCGGCGTGGAGGAGTACGCCAATGCCGTGTTGAAAGTACGTCTGGATTATGGAACTGCAGTTTACAATGCGTTAAAAGAAATGAAACAAAAGGATTTTGAAGGCGGGAAAATTGTAACGCGCGGCGTGACCAATCAGGAAATCAGTCTGGAATGGAATCAGGATGCGGTGCCGTACTTTACAGAGGATCAGTACCGGGCACTCTGTGCGAAATTCTCCGCAGAGGACTTTTCAATCCCTGACGGCGATGCGCTTTCCTCGCCGGATCAATACAAATTGAGTTGTGTGAGTGTACAGAAGGTAAAATAACATGTATCGTTACTGTTCACGAATTGTTTACAAAAAGTCGGGATATTTTTCCTTGCATCCATTTGTGAATTGTGATATTATGTAAAAGAATTGGGAAAAATATTTCAAAATTGTTACAGAATAATTGAATTTCTAAGAAACAGGGAAACCTAAAACAAAGAAACCTACATACAACGAATCAATTTGGGAGTGAAAGAATGAGAAAAAAATTTCTTGCCTTAAGTTTAGCAGTGATCGTAAGTGCAGCTCAGGTAATGACAGTAAGCGCCTCGAAACAAGGAGCAGTTACAGCAGCAGCAGGCAGCACAGGCAGAGACCAGCGCACAGCTTGACAACGCAAAAGCAGAAATCGACGATCTGGAAACCAAAAAGAATCAGATTACCGGCGAGATTGATGACCTGGACGCACAGCTTGTCGTAACCATGGCATCCGTGGAAAATCTGAAAAATGAAATTGCAGAGAAACAGACAGAAATTGAAACAACACAGGAAAAACTGGCACAGTCCCAGGCTGAAGAGGACGAGCAGTACGAGCTGATGAAAAAACGAATCCAGTTCCTCTATGAGAGCGGCGGAGACAACGGCTGGGCAGCACTTCTTCTGGAGGGAAAAGATTTAAGCAGCATTCTCAACCAGGCTGAGTACACCCAGAAGTTATACAAATACGACAGAGAGTGCCTGCAGGAGTACATGGATCTTGTACAGCAGGTAACAGACTACAGCAATCAGCTTGCAGATGAAAAAGCAGATCTCGAAGCTAGTGAGGCAGAGCAGGAAGCACAGCAGCAGTCCCTTGAGGCAATGCTTGAGCAGAAAAAAGCCGTTTCCGATGACTACGAAAACCAGATCGCAGACTTGAACGACATGGCTGCACAGTACAACGCAGTACTGGCAGAGCAGAACGCAAAGATCCAGCAGATCCAGGAGGAGATTGCAGCCGAAGAGGCAGCAAGAAAAGCCGAAGAGGCCCGTCAGGCAGCAGAAGCAGCCGAGGCAGCCCGCCAGGCAGAAGCAGCAAGAACAGGCAGCAGCAGAAG
>ENA-OPZM01000556-OPZM01000556.1-human-gut-metagenome-genome-assembly--contig:-NODE-556-length-15930-cov-6.327153_pt1 | contig 15930 bp, 18 predicted proteins | sample MGYA00242478_ERZ504493 | MGnify/ENA primary metagenome ERZ504493 (study PRJEB26092, sample SAMD00036227) | human gut metagenome | host: Homo sapiens | study: EMG produced TPA metagenomics assembly of...
TCTTGCGGAAACGCTTCTTGGTGCCGCTGTGGGACTTCATCTTAGGCTGAAATACTCCTTAATCGGTTTACAGAACACTAGTTACTTGGTATCGCTTGCCGCTTTATCCTCATCGAAGGCGCTTAATCGGGGCGAGCAGCATAAGCATGTTACGGCCTTCCATCTTAGGCTTGGACTCGACCGTAGCGTAAGGCTTGAGATCCTCGGCGAGACGCTCGAGAACGTTAAGGCCCTGCTCCGGGTGAGCCATCTCACGGCCGCGGAACATGATGGTGATCTTAACGCGTGCGCCCTTCTTGAGGAAACGCAGAACGTGGCCCTTCTTGGTCTCGTAGTCGCCAACGTCAATCTTGGGTCGGAACTTCATTTCCTTGACCTCGACCTTGGACTGGTTCTTACGAGCAGCCTTGGCCTTCATGGCCTGCTGGTACTTGAACTTACCGTAGTCCATGACCTTGCAGACCGGCGGCTCCGCGTTGGGAGCGATCTCGACCAGGTCGAGACCCTGATCGTCGGCGACGCGCTGGGCATCGCGGATGGCGAACAGGCCGAGCTGAGAGCCATCGAGCCAATCAAACGGCACGAAGATGCAGTGATCTCGTCGTTGATGCGGGTGTCATCAGACTTAGCTATTTTCCCTACCTCCATTCATAAAAAAATAACCCGGCGCTTCTTTGCAACCAGGTCGTACACATAGACATCCTCGATACGAGGAAGGGAATCTAAGTTGTATGACCAGTCAGCTGCTCATTGGCGCCAAAAGGTGGGAACCCTCGGGTTCCTCTTTAGGGCATTGCGGGAACAACGCCTTGCGAATAATAACACGTATAGTGCGCTATCACATTACGTACACGAAAAAGGGGGTCTTGACCCCTTGAACGCTCAGTTGCATGTATGGTGCCCGAGGCGAGACTCGAAGGGCCTTCGCTTCGCGAAGCCCCGGGCTTCGGGCGCATGGCGCCCTCGCCACGCTCCGCTACAAACAGGCCACGGGCCTGTTTGCTTAACGCTCCGCGCGTCACGCGAGTTCGGCACGAAAAAGGGGGTGTCTTGACCCCCTTGAACGCTCACTTGCATGTATGGTGCCCGAGGCGAGACTCGAACTCGCACGTTGTTGCCAACGGTGGATTTTGAGTCCACTGCGTCTGCCAATTCCGCCACTCGGGCACGTAATGCGTGAGTTAGTTTATCACAGCTTTCTGTTGATTAGTCCGAAAATGGAACTTCGAGCATTTCGATGAGTTCGACCGTGCGGAGCATCTCACGCTGACGGCATCCGCGACCGTCGACCGAAGCCTCACCCATCTGGTTATCGTAAGGGTCCTCGCGCATGCCGTCGAAAGAGGCTCAAACTCTGCTGGAATCGATTGTTGGCCACCATACGCCACGGGTCGAGATTGCCAAAGTAGTGATGGCGGCGCCACTCCTCCCCCATCCTGCGAGCAGAAGATCCAAATGACACGTCGGCGTTGAGCCAACCGGTCTGCGGCGTATAGAACTCTGCCAGTCGTGCGGCCCCACCGAATCGGGCGCAACATACAGGCCGCTCTGCCAACGGGCAGGCACGCCCGCGATACGGCACATGGTGATGAACGTGAGCGCCATAACGCCGCAATCGCCACGGAGCGAATGCGCGCAGTCATCGGCAATAGATCCCAAAAGCAGGTACGGCGGCTGATAGCGATAGTCGATATGCTGCGTCAGGTAATCATAGATAGCACGGGCGCGATCGAGCGGATCCTCGAGTCCGTCAACAACACCGGCCGTCAGCTGCTGCAGATACGGCGTGAATGCAATGTGCGGACGGTCCTCGGAAATATCTTCGGGCAACGGCGCGTCCATACAGGGATGCGCTGGAAGTGCACCCCCATAGATATCGCGATAAGCGGCATCGATTTGATAGCGATAGGTCACCGAGAATGTGCGATCGGTCGAGGAGACCCACGAGGCAGTACGCGCCGAGGCGCTCGCAGGAGCAATGGCCCCCTCCGGCGTCATATCAAGTATCTCGACCTGGGACTGCTGGCGGCAGGCGGCGGCAACGGGAAGCCACGCGCGAACGGTCTCCCCCTCCAAAGCACCGGGGACAGACACGCATGCCTTAAGCGTAATGGTGCGAGACAGCCCGCCCTGCGACTCCATCTCCTCGAGCATCTGGTTGCGCAGCGCAATTCCATCCGCAGAATCGGGACGCAGACCCGGAACCTCCTTGGGATACACGCGCAAAGAATCAAGGAAGTTGTCAAGAACGAACAGCTCGCCATCGATAAAGCGCCAATCGATACGCTTGCGGTCAATCAGGTCGTCAAACTGCTCTTCGGTAAACTCAGGCCACTCCTCGCGGATCATCTCGATAGCCCGATCACGCGACACCGAAAAATGAAGCGGCGTCTCGATCATGCGATACCGCTCGGCGCGAACGCAGGCAGCCAGCGAAGGCTCAGGGTTCTGCTCCAAAAGGCGATCGCAGGCAGCAACAGCCTGCGTCAAATACCCGGCATCCTTAAGACGAAGAATCTCAGGCGGTAGCCCAATATCGAGATGGCGAAAATCATCACAGCAAACATCAACAGAGCAACCAACAGGACCCTCGTCAATAACCTTCCCATCCGAAGGCAGCACATCAATAACAGCCACACCAAACTCCAAGTCATTCGAACTCCTGGAGTCCATTGTAACGAGATAGAAAGAAAGCCCCAACAAGGGAGCCATCAACGCCGCTGAACGGTACCTATAAAAATGAATTCAGCCCAGTAACCCTGTAGCGAGTTAACAAAGGAGGCCCCGTTCACCCGGAGCTTTTCCCATTGCGCGACTTCTGGCGAAGCCAGTAGCCACCTTAATTCAGACTCGTAACCCTGCGGCGTTAAACGAAGGAAGCCCCGTCCCCCGGAACTGTTTCCTTGGCGTGACTTCTGGCAAAGCCAGGTGAGCGCAAAGGAAACAGTGTAGGGGGACGGGGCTTCCGGCGGCAAGTTTAACGACGCTTACGCCTTGTTGACGGAGCCAAACTCCTCCATGAGCTCCTTGGTGCGAGCAACGATGTTGTCGCGACCAGGCTTGAGGAGCTTGCGGGGGTCGAAGCCCTTGCCCTGCTGATCCTTGCCAGCCTCGATGTACTCGCGGACGCCCTTGGCGAAGACGAGCTGCAGGTCGGTGTTGACGTTGATCTTGGAGATGCCCAGGGAGATGGCCTTCTTGATCTGATCCTCGGGGATGCCGGTACCACCGTGCAGAACGAGGGGCAGGTCGCCGGTCTGAGCCTTGATCTCGCCCAGACGCTCGAAGGAAAGGCCAGCCCAGTCGGCGGGATACACGCCGTGGATGTTGCCGATGCCGCAGGCGAGGAAGTCGACGCCCAGGTCAGCAATCTGCTTGCACTCAGCAGGGTCAGCGAGCTCGCCGTTGGAGGTCACGCCGTCCTCGGTGCCGCCGATGCCGCCGACCTCGGCCTCGATGGACATGCCCTTGGAGTGGGCAAGCTCAACGAGCTCCTTGGTGCGGTCGAGGTTAAGCTGGAAGGTCTCCTCGTGAGAGCCGTCATACATGATGGACGTGAAGCCGGCCTCGATGCACTTGAAGCAGTCCTCGTAAGAACCGTGATCGAGGTGAAGGGCGACGGGAACGGTAACGCCCGTGGCCTCGACGGCAGCCTTGACCATGTCGGCGCAGACCTTGAAACCGCCCATCCACTTAGCGGCACCAGCGGTGCACTGAAGGATCAGCGGAGACTTGGCCTCCTCGGCGGCTGGAGAATAGCCAGGGTCCACTCGAGGTTGTTGGTGTTGAAGGCACCGAGAGCGTACTTGCCGGCCTCGGCCTTCTTGAGCATGTCTGCTGCGTTGACGAGCATAAAAGAAACCTCCTGTAAGGTTGCTCCGATAACGCCTGAGATTTTACCACGGCGTACCCGAGCATAAACGTTCGTTTGTTCACGAATATCGTCCAAACAGACTTTTTTTGACCGTTTGCCCTACGGAATCGACCCGTTGGGGAAAAATAGCTTGACGTTTGGACGCTTCTCGTGCTTCAGGAGCTGACTATAAAGCTACACCTGCATGAAAGGGTTCTGCATGAGCTCGCGTGCCATGGTGGTCGAATCGCCATGGCCGGTTAGGCAAACGGTATCGGGCGGGAGAAGCCGGGCGAGCTTGGAGAGCGAGCGCAGAATCGCCGCCTCGTCTCCTCCAGAAAGATCGGTGCGGCCGTGGCTGCCCGGGAATAGTGTGTCGCCCACAAAGGCAATGTTCCCCTGCTCGGTGGCAGCAAACAAGACGATCCCGCCCGGCGTATGCCTGGCGTCTCGATCACCTGCAGGCAGATATCGCCCACCTCGATAGCATCGCCTTCGGCGAGCAGGCGCGTCGGCTCCCCGGGGTCAGGCGTCTCAATGCCCCACATAGCTCGCTGTTCCTCGATGTTCGCATGCGGCACCGCCACATCCTTGGCACACAGCTCATACTGGCAGCCCTCGCCAACGGTGGTTCGCACGCCGGCAACACCACCAACATGATCGGCATGGCCATGAGTGCATACGGCGCCAAGCACGCGTACACCGGCATGTTCGGCTCGAATATGCTCCACCAAACGCTCGCCTTCCCATGCGGGGTCGATAATCACGCACTCATTGTCCGAAATAACAGCATAGCTATTGGTCTGAATGGGACCGTTTACGAGCGTCTCAATCTCGACCGATCCCTTGGGAGTTAAATCCAAGGACACAGCACTCATGTCCCTCTCCTCTCTATAGAACTCGAGGCATCAAACGATGCTCGAGTGTAGCGAATATCGATAATGTGACACGTTCGTCGCGACTAAACGCGGCGCTTAAGCTGGGCTCCACCCTCGCCGGGCATCAGGCGGCGCGCGTCGTAGACCGAGTCGACGCTGCTGATAGAGGCCAGCAGCGGATCCAGACCACTCGCGTCCGAGATCTCGACCATAAAGCGCAAGGTTGCAATACCCTCGCGGTTGGTCGACGTGGCGGCGGAAAGAATATTGCCGCCTGCATCGCCAATGGCGATGGTGACGTCCTTGAGCAGGCCCATGCGGTCCAGGCACTCGACCACAATCTCGACCTGGAAAAGCGTATCGGCAGCACCATCCCACTCTACGTCAATCATGCGCTCGGGATGTTCCATAAGGCCCTTGACGTTGGGGCAGTTGGCGCGATGCACCGAAACGCCACGACCGCGCGTGATGAAGCCGACGATGTCGTCGCCCGTCACGGGGTTGCAGCAATGAGCCAGACGGACCAGCAGGCCGCTGTTGCTCTCGCCCTTGACGATAATGCCGTTACTGGCGCTCTTACCGCGCTTTTGCGGCTTGCGGTTGGAGCCGCGAGCGGGCTGCTTTACGACCTCGGCGATAGCCTCGGCCTTGGTGAGCTGTTCCTCGGGCTTGGGGTCCAAGATTTGCTCGACCTTATTGCCCACAGCGCGCGGGGCGACCTTGCCCGCGCCAACGGCTGCAAAAAGGTCCTCGAGCTGCTTGAAGTTAAACTGCTCCGCCACGGCGTTGAGCGCACGCGTGGATCGTGGCGTAGAGATGCCATACCCGCGCTTACGCAGGTCCTTGGCCAGTATATCGCGGCCGGCGGCAGCGTCGTCATCCTTGGTCGCGGCGGTGAAATAACGGCGAATCTTTGACTTGGCCGAAGGTGTCTTGACGATCTTGAGCCAATCGCGCGACGGCTTAGAGCTCTTGTTAGTCAGAATCTCGACACGGTCACCCGTCTTGATCTCGTGCGTGAGCGGCGCCACCGCACCGTTGATTTTGGCGCCGACACAGTGGTTACCGACCTCGGTATGAACGGCGTAGGCAAAGTCGAGCGGTGTAGAGCCGGCACGAAGCGCCATGACCTCGCCCTTGGGCGTAAAGACAAAAATTTCCTGGTCGAACAAGTCGACCTTCAGCGAATGCAGGTATTCCTTGGCATCGGTGATCTCGTCAGACGCCGCCCAGTCGAGTGAGTGCTTGAGCCAGTTGATCTGGTCGTCCAGACGCTGCGCATCGTTAGTCTTGGAGGCAGACGATCCGCCCGACTTCTTATACAGCCAGTGGGCAGCGATGCCATACTCGGCCTGCTCGTGCATTTCGTAGGTTCGAATCTGAATCTCGAGCGGACGGGCCGTGGGGCCGATAACCGTCGTGTGAAGCGATTGGTAGTTATTGACCTTGGGCATGGCGATATAGTCTTTAAAACGACCGGGCATGGGATGCCACAGGGTATGCACGGCACCAAGCGTGGAATAGCAATCGCGCACCGAATGAGTGATGACGCGCAGCGCCACCAGGTCGTAAATCTCGGAGAACTCCTTGCCCTTGCGCTTCATCTTTTGATAGATGGACCAATAGTGCTTGGAACGACCGTTGATCTGAAAGCCCTCAAGACCAATGCGATTGAGCTCATCGGTGAGCGTCTTGATGGTCTCGGCCAGATAACGCTCGCGAACTCGCGCGACTCGGATACCATGCGCGCGATGCGCTGGTAGGCATCGGGCTCCAAGTAGAAAAAGGACAGGTCCTCGAGCTCCCACTTGATTGAACTCATGCCCAGGCGGTCGGCCAAAGGCGCGTACACGTCCATGGTCTCGCGTGCCTTAAACAGGCGGCGGTCCTCGCGCAGAGCGGCAAGCGTGCGCATGTTATGCAGGCGGTCGGCGAGCTTGACGATGATGACGCGGATGTCCTTGGACATGGCGAGGAACATCTTGCGCAGCGTAAGCGCCTGCTTCTCGTCCATGCTGTCGACTTCAATGTTGGTGAGCTTGGTCACGCCGTCGACGAGCCCTGCCACGGTTTCGCCAAACAGACCCGAAACATCGGCAAGCGAGGTCTCGGTGTCCTCGACGGTATCGTGCAGCAACGCGGCGCACACCACATCGCAGTCCATCTTGAGGTCAGCCAGAATGATAGCTACCTCGACGGGATGGTTAATGTACATCTCACCCGAGCGCCGCTTTTGGTTGCAGTGCTTCTCGGCAGCAAAGCAGTAGGCCTGCTCCACATTGGAGAAGTCGTCCTCGTTCATATATTTGAGGCACAGACGCTCCAGCTTGTCGTAGCTGTCCGCCATAATCTCGGGCGGCAGCTCATCGGCATGTTTATAGTGCTCCATCTCCGAAAACGGCTGGAGGGTGGAATCATGGGCGGTACGGGCTGCGGCGTCCATCGAGGTCCCCTTCCCCTAGGCCCGCGGTACGATCGGGCGGTTAACTTTGGCTAGCATATCAGAAGCGCACGAATCGAGTGCCCAGCTCCGAAAAGCCGTGAACTCCATGCGCGAGCGCAAGCCCTCCAAATAGCGAATTGACCTGCTTAATTGCACGCGACCGGGGTTTTCCGCCATCGCGATGCGACGCGTATCGTCAAACCCCGAAACGCGGCAGAAACCGAGTTCTTCGAAGATTCCCAGGCCGCTTTCCACCGAGCGCTCGTCGACCGGCGTGCGGGCATCGATGGCAAGACACATCTGCGCAATGTCGATATCGCTCGCGCAGAATGAATCGTCCCCCGTCTTGCCACGGTTGGAGCGCCACATGGTCTGCAGCGCTCGATAGAGAGTGACAAGCTCATCGCGCTCGGGCGCGTAACAATCGAGCAGGCGCTCATTAATACGAGCGTCACGCGACGAATAGAGCAGGTGAATCACGGCGGGCTGTCCATCGCGGCCGGCACGGCCACTCATCTGGTTAAACTCAATCGCACCAAACGGCATGTGGTAGAGCACGACATGACGGATATCGGGCAGGTTGACGCCCTCACCGAAGGCAGAGGTCGAAACGATGCAACTGAGGCTTCCGTCGCGAAACGCTTCCTCGACACGGCGGCGATCGGAGCGCGCAAGCCCGGCGTTATAGAACGCAATATGGGTCGCGCAGTCGGGCACGCGTTTGCGCAACGTCTTGGCAAGCGCCACGGACTGGTCGCGCGAGTTGACGTAGATGACGGTCTTCTCCCCCGTCGCCACGATTGACACCAGGCGATTTTCGCGGCTCGCAAGGTCACGGTCGTCCTCGAGTTGCAGGTTCTCGCGAACGGTCTCGTCGACCACCGTCCTGGTAATCGGCAATACACGAGCAAGCTCCGCCACGACCGGGGCCGTCGCGGTAGCCGTTGCCGCCATGACAACGGGGTCGCCCAGGGCTTTGAGAATATCGGGCATGTCGAGGTAGCGCTCCGGTCGCCGCCTTTGGCAAGACCGGCATGGTGTGCCTCATCGATAACGACAAAGCCAATACGTCCAGAACGTGCAAAGCGATCGCGATGGATAGACAGGAACTCCGGCGTCGTGAGAACGATGCCGGTGCGGCCCGAAGCCAGGCCGGCAAACACGTCATCGCGCGCTGCCTCCACGGTCTCGCCGGTCAACACGCCCACGCCAATGCCGAGCGCAGCCATCGTCGACGAGAGGTGATAAGCCTGGTCGGCAACGAGCGCGCGCAGCGGATAGACAAAGATGCTCGCCCGCCCACGAAGGACCGCCTCGCGCGCGGCGTGCACATGGAAGATGAGCGACTTGCCGCGCCCCGTCCCCATAACGGCCAAGACGCTCTGGTGTCGGCGAGCGCGTCGAGTGCCTCGACCTGCGCGCGATGCGGCTGGTTCGAGCCGATAAAGCTATGGATAAGCGAGCGCGTGAGCTCGGTATAAGAAAGCTGGGCGAGCGTCTCACGTTTACGCGACTCCAGGCGCAGGCCAGAATCCGCTGGTTGCACGCCGCGGCGAAGCTCACATGCCGGATCGTCGATATTGGGCGCCGCGGTATCGCGCACCAAGACATCTTTAATCATGAGCTTGGGCTTCACACGTCCCTGCCAATGTTCGGCCACGGCCTCGAACACCAAGTCGACGGCACTGTCGCAATTGATGAGTTTATCGATCTGCGGCACGCGGAACATGATGGCCGGCACGCTCGCGGCGCCATCGGTCGCCACAAAGCGCATGTGCTCGCCGGTTTTGCCCACCACGGCGCGATCGCACATCGTCACGCCCTCGGCGGCCAGAAGCGGCACCTTATTGCCCTGGCCAAACGGCTCAAGACGGGAAATCTGCTCGATGGTCTCGATATTCAGCTCGGAGAGGTCAACGGTGGCGGCAACCTCGTCAGTGTCCTCAAAGTCATCGGCAGGAAGCTCCGATAGCACGGCCGAAAGGCGACGGCGGAACTCATCGAGCTTGGATGCCTCGATGGTCACGCCCACCGCACCGGCATGCCCGCCGCGACGAATCAGCAGGTCGGAGCAGCGTTCTACGGCGTCGAACAGGTTGACTTTGCCCACCGAGCGACCCGAACCGCGAGCGATACCGTCCTCGATCGAGAACAGCAGCGCCGGCACGTGATAACGGTTGGTCAGGCGGCTCGCCACGATGCCCTTGACGCCCTCGTGCCAACCTTCGCCGCCCACGACAATCGCGCGCCCGCCGTCATAAGTCTCCTCGACCTTCGCCATGGCATCGCGCGTAAGCTCGGCCTCGATCTCGCGGCGTTGGCGATTGATTTCCTCGAGCTCGGCGGCAAGCGCGCTCGCTTCGATGGGGTCGCGGGCAAGCAGCAGGTCGAGCGCCAGCTTGGGATCAGCCATGCGGCCGGCAGCATTCAGACGAGGGATGAGCGAAAACGACAGGCCGTCGGCCGTAATGGTAGAAAGGTCGGCCTTGGCAAGTGCGGCAAGCGCGATATAACCGGGGCGGGCCGTCACGCGCATCTGCTGGATGCCCTCGGCGACCAGTGCGCGATTCTCGGGCGTGAGCGGCATCATGTCGGACACGGTGCCCAGCGCCGCGACCTCTATCAGCGAACGCCAATACGACGGCTTGCCCAAACGCTCGCCCAGGACCTGTACCAGCTTAAGCGCCACACCGGCACCGGCAAGCTCGCGCGAGGGGCCCTCGTCCTCGAGCTTGGGGTCGGTCAGGGGCACGCCCTGCGGCACCTGGTCGGACGGCTCGTGATGGTCCGTGACCACCAAATCAATCCCCAGGCTCTCCAGGTAGGAGACCTCTTCCTTGGCAGCAATACCGTTATCGACGGTCACAATCAGGTTGGGTTGAGCAAGCTCGTTGACGCGGTCGAGCGCGCACGCGACAGGCCGTAGCCCTCGTCAAAGCGGTGCGGAATAAACGGCGTGACGTTGGCGCCAAACGAACGTAGCGCCTCGGTCAACAGACAAGTCGACGTAATGCCGTCGACGTCAAAATCGCCAAAGACGGCGATACGCTCGTGGTTGCGAATAGCACGCTCAACGCGGTCGGCGACGACCGCCATGCCCGGAATAACAAGCGGGTCCGCCCAGTCGCGATCGAGCGAAGGCGTCAAAAACAGCTGGCCTTCCTCGATGGATGTAATGCCGTGCGCAACCATAATGCGCGCCACCAGCCCGGGTATGCCCAGACCAGCCGAAAGCTCCTTTTCGAGCTCGGGATTTTGCTGAGCGACCGCCCAGCGATGCGTCGTCTTAAGCGATGACATAGGCGCCCACCCCCGATAGGGGCAGGTCGCCGCGATACCTCTCACGGTTCATAGCGATGAGTCCTCTGTGTATGCCCGCTTCGGCAGGCAGATCTGTTGAACGGATTTATTATACCGTGCGGCACGGACGCAGAGCCTCGCGGCACGCCCTGGTTTCGGTAAACGAGGCCGGTAATAGCCTCGAAATAATCGAGCGTTTCTGACGCACGGACGCATGCGAGCGTCTAGCATATCCATTCAAACGAGTTCGCGGATAAAGGGAGTCACGGGGCATATGAAGCAATGGGTTGGACTGGGAAAGTTCCTCGCGGGGCATATGCAGGTCATCGTTCCGATTTGCGTAACGCTCGGCGTGCTCTTTCCCCAGCAGATCGGCGTACTCAAGCCATCGTTCCCGCCCTCTTCGCCTTTATGACGTTCCAAGGTGCGCTCAGCAACACCTTCCACCAGGTCGCTGAGGTGTTCCGCCGTCCCCTGCACCTGATTTTGGCGCTGCTCGTCTCGGCGGTGCTTATTCCCATAGCAGCCTATGCCATGGGATCGCTGTTCTTTGGCTCCAATCCCAACCTTGTCTGCGGCATCGTGCTCGAGTACAGCGTACCCGTGGCGGTCACTGCCTTTATGTGGATTAGCATGTTCGGCGGCAACGGCCCGCTCGCGCTCACCATCATCCTGACGTCCTCGGTTATCTCGCCTGTGACGATTCCGCTCACGCTGAAGCTCTTGCTGGGTGCCACCGTCTCGATCGATGTGCCGAGCATGATGCAGGACATGGCCTTTATGATCGCCATCCCCGCCGTGCTCGGCATCGTGATCAACGAGCTCACACGTGGATGGGGACACGAGAAGCTCTCCCCCGCGCTCTCGCCCGCCTGCAAGTTCATGATGATGGGCATTATCGCCTCCAACTCCACCGCCATGAGCGAGTACGTCCTGCACATGAACGCGATGCGTCTGGAAGTCGCCCTCTTTATTTTGACCTTCGCCATCAGCGGCTTTGTCGTCGGTTTTCTGGTCGCCCGTGCGCTGCATCTGCCATATAGCGAGACGACTACCATGTGCTTTACCTGCGGCATGCGTAACATCTCTTCGGGCGCCGTCATCGCCACACAGTACTTTCCAGGCGAAGTCGTGTTTCCCGTCATGTGCGGAACGCTGTTTCAGCAGATACTCGCCTCGTTTATCGGGCATCTCTTTGAGCGTCTGACCGGCGAGGAGCGCGCCGCCCAGCGCAAGCGTGTCGAGGCCGGCCGCGACGCCATGGCGCGCTAGACTGTCCGCATTACACGGGTGTTAATCTTGCTATACGAGCGTTTCCAGATGCGCACGCAAGCGCTCAGCATCGATATCGAGCGTTGTCTCGGCATTGACCTGGGCCAAACGATAGCCGACAAAGTAGGGCGAAACCACCCAACGCGGCAGCGCCTTGGCAATGGTCCGACCGCCCAGGTGATAGAAGAACAAGTTGTACGACTCTGCGCGACCACCGTGGTGCTCGTTCAGGATATAGCGCAGAGCCACCTGGATCGCATCGGCGAAGAGATCTGCCTCGGCTTGGTCTCTTGTGTCATCGCTGGCGGCGATTCTGCGGGGCTGAAACGTTGACCTCAAAGAACCCCATGATCGGTTCGGTTGAGATGTTGGCCGCGATTCTCCCTGTTGCCAGACATTGATGCCTTCGAAATTGGCGGAAGTCAACGAAGCATAGCCGTCTTCCTGCTCCAAACCCACAATCTGCATGTGCGGATGAACGAGACTACCGCCCGAGAGAGGACCTTGTTCTTGTACATGAGCACGCTTCGATACTGCCGTGAATCGATCATCTGCTGCCAGCAATCCAGGGCAAACCTCATCACATGGTGGAGTTCATCTGGCTCATAGGTCACCAGGTCGGCATCGTGATCGGCTGACTTGATCAGCACGGTTTGACGGGTGGCGCGCAGGGTTTTGAACTTATTCTCGAGCCAGATGCAGTCGCCGTCGCGCCGGATGATATTGGCGAGTCCCTCGGTATCGCAAAAGGGGCACGCGGTGCCAGGGCGCCGGTTGTCGTCGGGCTTGCCGCTCGCCTGCTGAACGTCAAATACCAGCGCCACGGGTTACGCCTCCAGCGGCACGATCTTGGTGCCATGGAGCTCGGAGACGCCCAATGCCGCCGCCACGGTATCGCGGTTGGCCGTGGAAATGCCGCCGCCGGGAAGGATGGTCAGGCGGTCGCCCGCATACTCGACAAGACGCGATAGGTGCTCCAGATTGTCCTCGATCGGCGTTCCGGCAGCACCACCATGCGTCAGGATACGCGTGATGCCGCAGTCGGCGAGTGTGTCGACGGCATCGAGCTGAGCCTCGGGCGAGAGCTGGTCAAACGCCATGTGAAGGTGATGTCAAGGGACTCGCGCTTGCACTCCTCGGTCGCGCAGCCCGCGGCCATCACGAGGGCGCCCAACGTAAGCTCGTCGAGCGCCCAGCCGCCGGCACAAGGCTTGCAGCAGCCAAAGACCAAGCCATCGGCGCCGGCGCTCACGGCAAGACCCAAGTCCATCTCCATCATGCGCAGCTCGTCCTGGTTGTAGTGAAAGTCACCGCCACGCGGGCGAATCATGCACATCACTCGTGCGTCATGCTCGTGAGCATAGCTGACCGTAGCGCTGATAACACCAGCCGAGGGCGTAGTGCCACCGACGGCAAGGTTGTCGCACAGCTCGATGCGCTTTGCACCGGCATCGATAGCCGCCGGCACCCGCTCAAAGTTCTCGGCACAAAACTCGTACAGCATAGATAGACCCCCAGATGGCAAACGTTTTCCGATGGGCATTGTCGCACGCCCCATGAAGTTGCGGTGGAATAGGGACTGTTTTGGCCTCTGAGGCTCCCATTTAGTCCCTATTTCACCGCAACTTAAAGGGGGTAGTCGTTGGCATCTGCCACAACGCCGATGTTTTGGCAACGACAGCGAAAGCCCGCCAGAGCGAGCAAGGTGCCTTGAAACAAGGCGGCATTGACCTTCTGGTCATGCCGCCGAAGTTGAAAGGCAGATTGCCGCTCTGGCGGGCTTGCAGCGTCGGCTGGTTACGGCGTTTGGCAAAACGCCGTAACTATCTAGCCGCCCAGGTAGCTTTACGCACGTTATCGTCGTGCAGCAGCTCTTGGCCGGTGCCGGCCATGGTGATCTTGCCGGTCTCGAGCACGTAGCCGCGTGTGGCGATGGAAAGCGCCATCTGTGCGTTTTGCTCGACCAGGAGCACCGTGGTTCCGGCCTTATGCAGATCCTCGACGATCTGGAAGATCTGCTCAATCAGAATCGGTGCCAAGCCCATAGAGGGCTCATCGAGCATGAGCAGCTTAGGGTTACTCATAAGAGCGCGGCCCATAACGAGCATCTGCTGCTCGCCGCCCGAAGTACCGGCGACCTGGCGACGGCGTTCCTTCAGGCGCGGGAACTGCTCGTAAACGCGCTCAAGGCCCGGAGCACCGTGGACTTGGGCTGCGTATAGGCACCCATTTCCAGGTTCTCCTCGACCGTCATCTGCAAAAACGCGCGACGGCCCTCGGGCACCTGGGCCAGGCCCTTGCCCACCAGCTTGTCCGCAGGCGTATGGGTAATGTCCTCGCCCATAAACTTGATGGAGCCGGTCTTGGAACGCAGCAGGCCCGAGACGGTCTTAAGCGTCGTGGACTTGCCGGCGCCGTTGGCACCGATCAGAGCCACGATCTCGCCCTCGTTGACGTTAAAGGAGATGTCCTTGATGGCGTGGATGGCGCCGTACCAGACGTTGATGTTGTAGACGGAAAGCATCGGCTCTGCCATTTAGTTCTCCCCCTTATCCTGCTTGCCCAGATACGCCTCGATAACGCGTCGTTGTTCTGGATTTCCTCGGCCGTGCCTTGGCGATGACCTTGCCAAAGTTGAGCACGCAGATGCCCTCGCAGATGTTCATAACGAGCGACATATCATGCTCGATAAGCATGATGCAATGCCAAAGGTGTCGCGAATCTTGACGATGTTCTCCATGAGTTCCGCGGTCTCGGACGGGTTCATGCCGGCGGCAGGCTCGTCAAGCAGCAGCAGCTTGGGGTTGGTGGCAAGCGCACGGACGATCTCCAGACGACGCTGAGCGCCGTAAGGCAGCGATCCGGCCTGCTCGTTTGCCAGATGCTCCATATCAAAGATGGACAGCAGCTCCATGGCGCGCTCGTGCGCGGCCTTCTCGTGCTTCCAATACGTCGGCAGGCGCAGCACGCCCTCAAAGCCGGAGTAACGCTCCTGGTTGTGCAGGCCGACCTTAACGTTATCCTCCACCGTCATGGTGTTGAACAGGCGAATGTTCTGGAACGTACGGGCAATACCCATGCGGTTGACCTGATAGACCGACTTGCCCGAGGTGTCCTCACCGTCGAGCAGGATGGTGCCGTGCGTGGGCTGGTACACCTTGGTGAGCAGGTTGAAGACCGTGGTCTTGCCAGCGCCGTTGGGGCCGATGAGACCGGCGATCTCGGTCTTGCCGATGGTCAGGCTAAAGTCGTTTACTGCCTTAAGGCCGCCAAACTCAATGCCCAAGTGGATGCACTCGAGCGCCGGGCGCTGACCCAGGTCGCGGTCGGGAACGATAGCGCCAGAAGGATACGGGACCATCTTGCCCTTGTTGAACTCAAACTTACTGGGCATCGGCTGCCACCTCCTTCTTGGAAGCAAAGCGGTCCTTAATGCGTGCGAAGAATGCCTTGAGCTGTGGGTTGTTAGTAAAGACCATGACCAGGATCAACACGATGGCGTAGATGAGCATGCGGTAGTCCGAGAACTGACGGAGCAACTCGGGGAGCACCGTGAGCAGCGCCGCAGCGATAACGGAACCGCGCATGTTGCCCAGGCCGCCCAGGACCACGAACACCAGAATGAGGATCGACGTGTTGAAGTCGAACTTGGTGGCGGAGAGCTGCGAGAAGTTACCGCCGAACAAAGCTCCGGCAGCACCGGCGAGGGCGGCGGAAACCACGAAGGCGATCATGCGGTACTGGGTGACGGAGATGCCCACGGACTCGGCAGCGATCTTGTTGTCGCGCACGGCAATAATGGCACGACCGGTACGGCTGCGAACCAGGTTGAGTACAATCACGAGCGCGACCATAACCAGGATGGCGCCGGCAAGGAAGGTCGAATAGGTCGACACGCCCGATGCTCCCTGCGCGCCCTTGATGATGGCGGTGCCGTCCTCGAGCAGGTGCAGGTCGTTGATCGTGGAGTTACCCGTGATGTTAAAGATCACATGCAGGCCGCGGGAGTCGACGCCCACGATAAGGCAGGTAACGATCTCTTTGATGATCTCGCCAAAAGCCAGGGTCACGATGGCCAGATAGTCGCCGCTCAGGCGCAGGACCGGGATACCGATCAAGAAGCCCAAGATGCAGCGGCGATAGCGCCGACCACAATGCTGATGATCAGGCGCACTGGATCGGAG
>ENA-OPZM01000557-OPZM01000557.1-human-gut-metagenome-genome-assembly--contig:-NODE-557-length-15925-cov-3.527282_pt1 | contig 15925 bp, 18 predicted proteins | sample MGYA00242478_ERZ504493 | MGnify/ENA primary metagenome ERZ504493 (study PRJEB26092, sample SAMD00036227) | human gut metagenome | host: Homo sapiens | study: EMG produced TPA metagenomics assembly of...
ATCAGGCGCAGGTGCTGCCGTTGCCGACACTGGCCGACAATGGCAGTCCACGGCCGGACTGGCTGGAACTCGGGCATGAACGGCTCGCAAGCCGATCCGAGTGGTCACGCCCAAGAACATCATTCGCTTCCTTGCCGTAGGCATGGACGATGTCGGTCATTTCCTTCATCAGACCGGCAACCTCGCGGCGCTGGAATGCCTGGAAATCCTTGTACTCCTTGCTCGGCACGCGGTACTGGTTGTTGTAGTAGCCCTGATCGATGATGAACTCCGGGCGGAATTTGTAGCCGACTTCCTTCTCAAACTGCTCCAAAATATAGGGAGAAACGGACGCCGAGTAGCCGTACCAGTCCACGTACTTCTCGCGGCGCAGCTCGTCAAACACCAGCGTGAACAGGTGGAAGAAGGTCGTAAAGCGCACAACGTTGACATAGGGGTGGCTTTCGAGATACTCGCGCAGGCGGCGCATTGTGTAGGCGTGGGTCTTGGGCTGGCGCACATCGAACGGGATCTGGTGCTCGACATCCTTCCAGTCATTGATGACCGAGTTGTACATGTGCACGGGATCCCAGATCAGTACGCCAAAAAGCTGACCGTGTACTCGTGGTAGGCGGCGGGTGCGTCGATGACAACGCTCTCGGTTGCTGCGTCATAATGCCACGCGGCGGCATCCAACGGCTCGCCCGTCGTGCGGTCGATGACTTCCCACCAGCGGGTGATGTCGTCGTGGTCGTTGACCTTCATCAGCTCGCGGCTGATGCCCGTCATCAGGGGGATGGTCAGCGCACCGTCTGCAGCGGTATAGAACGGGGTCATAATGTAGCACTGCTGCGTTTCATCGGGGTTCGCCTTGGCCCAGGCGTTGTCCTTGCGGGTGGTGTAGTAGGTGGCGTAGATCTTGGCTCCGGTGTCCTTCAGCTCCTGCGGGAATTCGGTGCCGTCGCAGTCGCGGATGGCATCCGCGCCCCAGCGCTTGAGCAGGTCAAGGGTTTCGGGTACTGCGTCCATATCGGTGGGAATCGTTACACGACCTTTGGTATTCATTTCTTGTTTTCCTCCGTCCATTGGTAAGATTGAGTTTGTCCGGCCTGCAAGGTGACCCAGCAATGCGTGTTGCAAAGATACCAGCTTCCGTCCTGTGTTGCTTTTACGGTAAGGCTGTGCTTGCCGTCTGCTGTCCGCTGATAAGAAATCAGCAGACCATTTTCTGCCCGCAAATTCTGAAATGCAACAGGTTCATTTTTCCAGCCCTGCGGGCAGGCCGGTAAAACCTCGATATGATTCTTTTCGGAACGCAACAGCATTTTCTGTACTGCGTGTGCCGCCAGAAAATCCGCTTCCAGCGTAAAGGGGCGATAGTGGAAATCACAAACGCCGCTGTTTTTGTAGTCGCCGTTCAAATGAAATCCGTTCGGGCTCAGGAAATGCTCTGCGAAGCGGTGCAGCTCATACAAAGCACCATTTCCATTGCTGCGGGAGATTTGCAAAAGTGCCATCCAGCCGAAGGAGAATCCTACCCACTGCCCACTACCGAGGTGTACAAGGTGATCTACCGTTGCATCTATTACGCTGCGGTCCTGCGGATTTTCATAGCGCAGCATACACAGCGGCTCGATTGCCATCGCGTGGGAAAAATGGCGGTGCGTTTCCTGCAAGGTTTCATTGGGCGAAAGCATCAGCCCGGTTTCTGTATCTACGCTCAAAGGTGCAAGTTTTGCCTCTATTGCATGCCAATGGCTGCGTGGCTTACTTAGCTGGTACTCGATCTGTACCAAGGTTTGGAACAAATAGTGCAGCAGCGCTAGATCGTAGTTGCTGTTGGGAGTCAGCCATGAGGCTGCCTCATCATCGTGAATTTCCGGTGAGGACGAGACCGGTAAAACCAGCTTTCCGTCCGGGCCTTCTTGGAGGAGTTCTTCCAGGCAGGCTGCCGTGGCGGTAAAGTAAGGCTCCACGCGGGTACGCAGAAACTCTTTATCCCCCGTCAGGCGGTAGTATTCATAAAACATCTGGCAGAGCCAGATTTGATTGGTCGGTGACAGGGAATACATCGGCCAGCCGCCGAGCGCTCCGCCGTCAATGTCCATGACACTGGGCAGGCACACCCCTGCCGTACCGTAAAATGCACGGGCAAATTTTGCTGCCTGCGGACGCAGTGACCAGAGATAGTCGAGAAATACCTTTCCCTGCTCCGGGTGGTTGGCAGTCAGATAGTGACAGTAGGTGAATTGGGTGTTGAGGTCGTTGTGGTAATCACCTTTCCACGGTGGGAGCTGATCGTCATCCGCGCACCATACCCCTTGCAGCGGCATCGGGGCATTGCCCGGCTCGGAACCCGCTGCCAAAAAGTAATTGGCGCGGTACCAAAGCTGTTCGAGTGTTTCATCCGGCAGCTGCAAACTGCTTTTGCCCCAGTATTGCTGCCACCAGCGTTTATGCTGTTGCAGCAGCTTCTCTGCACCCATATCTTCCGCTGCACATAGTTCCAGCTTCGCCAGTCGGCTTGCCTTTTCTACGCTCTCTGCCTGCACAGCGGTATAATACAGCGTTGTGCCGCATTTTTTACAGAGCAGCGAATAGGCAGTCCGATCATCGACCTTTTGGGAAAAGCCAATCATGCCGTCCTCCGTTTCGAGGTTGGCATCCGGCAGGGCGAGCTGCTGCAAGCTGCCGGGAGACACGCTGTTGCCCGCTTCGGCCGCCTGCGTGCCATTGCCGAAAGAGGGGCGCTCCAACGTGAGCGTTGCACCCCGGTACGCCTCCGGCAGCATCAGTACCCCAACAGGCCGCCCCATACAGAGGAAGGCGCGCAGAATGGTTGTACCCTTTTGTGAAAAGGATGCCACCGCCGTGCCCAAATCAAGGCTTGCCTGATAGCTGCCCCGCGACAGTCCATCCAGGAACAAATGTCCTGCGGGGATTTTTGTAGGCGTCGGGCGGGCATAGGGCGTATCAAAGATACGGCGTGTTTCTGCCACATCGCCTTTCCGTGCAAGCTCTACCAGTTTTGCATAGGTAAATTCTTTATCGAGTTTTTCCTCCGGGCGGCGACGCAGCCACAGTCCGGCAATGTCCACGGAAATGCGCAGGTGCTCCATCGGTCCCCAAAAAAGAGAACCGAGTATGCCGTTTCCCAGTGGAATTGCTTCATCCAGCGGGGTATTGGGCCGGTTAAATTGATGTTGCAATGTTTTGGGGGCAGCATATCGGTTCTCCTAACCTATTCGATTTTGTTTAGCCCTTAACGCCGCCGACGCTCAAGCCCTGCACGAGCTGCTTCTGGCCGACGATGAAGAGGATGACGGTGGGAATCAGTGCCAGCACGAGGGCTGCGAACAGCGCGCCCCAGTCGGTAGCGTAGCGCTGGATCTCATACAGGTTGGCAAGGCCGACAGGCAGCGTAGCCTTGGTCGGATCGGTAACCATAACGAGAGCCACCGGGTACTCGTTCCATGCAGCCATAGCGGAGATCATGCAGACCGTCACGATACCGGGCTTGCACATGGGAATGATAATGCTCGTCAGAATACGAAACGGACCGCAGCCGTCGATCATGGCAGCTTCCTCGTAATCGCGCGGGATGCTGCGAAGGAAGCCGGTCAGCAGGAAGATTGCGAACGGGAACTGCATGGTTGCATACAGCACACCCAGCGCCGTCAGGCTGTTGAGCAGGTTCAGCTTGTTCATCTGCAAGAACAGCGGAATCATAATATAAGTAGCCTGAATGAAGATGGCCGCCATGTAGATGTTCAAAATCAATTTCGCGCCAGGGAACTTATACCGCACAAGGCAGTAGGAGCACGGCACAACGCAGACCACAATAATGACCAGTGTTTCCAGCACGACATAAATCGAGTTGCCGATGTTGGCAGCAAGGTTAGATTTTTCATAAGCGCGGACGTAGTTATCCCATGCAAGTCCTTGCGGCCATGCAAAGGGGTCCGTCAGAAACTCTGTACTGGTTTTGAACGAAGAAACGACGTTCCACGCCAGAGGGTACAGCATGATAATGGCAACCAAAATCAGGAACAGGCGCGTCACCCACTTGATGACCTTTGCTCTGATTTTGCTTTTTTCATTTTGTGTCATATTACTGACCTCCTTCGGAAGCATCGGTCAATTTGCGGGACAGCATGGACAGCGCCACGGAGATGGCGAGCGTAAAGACCGTGATAGCCATGCATAGCCAAAGTTGCCGTTGACAAAGCCCTGCGTGTACATATATTGCAGCAGAACGCTGGATGCACCGTTAGGACCGCCGCCAGTCATGACCTGCGAAAGCACAAAACTCAGGTTGATGGTGCCGGAGAGAGCCAGGACAAAGGTGATGCCGATAATATCTTTCATCAGAGGCATCGTAATACTGACGAGTTTGCGCCATGCGCTGGCACCGTCCAGCGTTGCGGACTCGTAGATTTCCGGCGAAATGCCGTCCATAGCCGCGATGTGCATGACCATGTAGTAACCGGCAGCCTGCCACAGCAGCGTGAACGCGATGCACCAAAGCGCAGTCTTGCTGTCGCCCAGCCAGGAACGCTGCAAGCTCTCCAGCCCGACAGCACCGAGAATCTTATTGACGATGCCCACATTCGGTGGAACACAAAACTCCAGATAATACCTACAACGGTCAGAGAAACGATGTTCGGGAAATAGAAAAGCGTGCGATACAAGACCATTTCTTTCAGCTTGCACTGGTTCAAAACGAATGCCAGCACCAGACTACAGAAAATTGTGATAACGGGAACAACCGCCATCAGCTTTGCTGTGTTTTTAAGTGCTTGAATGAAAGATTTGTCGTGGAACATATAGATATAGTTATCCAGTCCCACAAATTTGTTGTTAAGCCCCAGAGAGGTCGCATTGGTAAAAGAAAGATATAATGCCTGCACCGTAGGCCAGATCGTGAACATAAGAGTTAGGATCACGGCAGGCAGAACGCTGATGCAGATAAACAGTACGGGAAGCGGCTGCGCCTTCTTTTGGCGATGTTGGCAGTTTTTCAAACGAGTTTCCCCCTTAAAAAGAACCCTGCCAAGTTCGCATGGCGTTTACTCGGCAGGGTCGATCCTATTTTGGTCAGTGGAAATTCAGCAATTCAGCTTACTTGGAAGCAGCAATCTCCTCGAAAGCAGCCTCGATGCCGTCACGCCACTGCTCGGCAGTCATGTCACCATTCATAACGTCACTGGCAACATTGAAGACGGAATCAGCGATAACAACCTTGCTGGTGTCGGGCATTGCATCCCAACCGAAGACCATGAACGTGCCTTCCTGATAGATGTCGTTCATGTTGTAGACACCATCGGTAACGATGCCCTTGACCATCTCGTTGGCCTTCTTCAGAGCGTAGATGCCGTTGGCTTTTTCTGCGAACAGCTTAACGGAATCCTCAGTGTACAGGAAACGCAGGAACTCTTTTGCCAGTTCGGGGTTCTTGGCGTTGGCAGGAATCTCAAACTGCTCAACGGAGCTCATAACATAGCGGGTCTCGCCGTCATCCAGAACGGGTGCGCAGGTCAGACCAAACTCAAAGCCGTCAGCACGGGGAGCATCGGCCATTTCGCCTTCCATCCAGTTGCCGTTGGGGATGAACAGAGCCTTGTTCATCATCATATCAGTCTGGCTCTGGGTATGGTTCAGAGCAACGGTGCCATCCATCAGGTAGCCATCGGTGCCGATCTTTGCCATGTTCTGGAAGACCTTGAGGGCTCATCAGAGCTGAGGGAGCCGGGCGTGTAGGAGGCGATTGCTTCATGTTGTCGATGCCGGTGGCAGAAGCCAGTGCGGGCCACAGCATGCTCTCAAGGTAGCCGGGTAGATGCCCTGATAGGTAAACAGCGCGATACCCTTTTCCTTGGCCTTGTCGCCCAGTTCAAAGAAGTCATCCCAGGTCACAGGCGTTTCCCAGCCGTTCTCTTCGAACAGGGTCTTGTTGTAAACCAGACCCATCGGGCTGGCATCAAACGGGGCAATGTAGATCTTGCCGTCGCCGTAAGGAGAGCACTTGGCGGAATCCAGCAGGCCATCGATGACCTGATCCTTCAGCGGGGTGTCATCATCAATGCCGCCCTCCTCAAAGACATCGGACAAATCCATCAGTGCATGTTCCTTAACCATGGAGGAAATCAGGCCGGTGGAGTCGTTGTCGTTCATCGAGATGAAGTCGGGCACATTACCTGCCACGATTTGCGGGCGGATGATGTCGCCAATCTTCGGGCTGATCTGCATATTGACAGTGACGCCGGGATAGGCATCCTCGAAGCGTTTGATGATTTCGTCCCAGTAATCGGAACCGTAGCCGCCCTCGAACACCGCGATGTTCAGTTCATTGTTCTCAAAGGTCTTCTCACCGGTAGAGGCTTCGCTGCTAGCGGCGGACGTTGCTTCGGAAGAAGCGGCCTCGCTGGATGCTGCTGCGCTGGAAGATGCTGCGCTGCCGCAGCCTGCCAGACAGGTAGCTGCCATTGCAGTGGCAAGCATCATGCTGATTGCTTTTTTCATGGTTTTCCTCCTAAAAATTATTCCTTCTTTGTTTGGGATGCGGCTCATCTGTCGTTCCCTGATTGCACTCTTATTATATCGGGCAAGCCGGATTTGATAAATGTATTCCCTTTACTTAAAGATGGATTTTATTGACTTTTTCTGTCGTTGCCCTTATAATTCAGGTAATGTATGGATAGATTATAGTTACTTTGCACAAACGGAGGCCTATATATGTCACTAAATGCACAAAAAACGCGTGGGTTTTCCCCCAATGTGTTGCGGCGAATCAAACTTCGCACCCGTCTGTTTGTGACATTTTTGATTATTTCTCTTGTTCCCGTCATCACGATTGGTATTTTTTCTTACCATGCATACACCCAATCCATGAACGAAAAGGTCAAACAAGCTGCCTTACAATCTATCGAACTACTCAACAATAATATGTCTACCCAGCTTGGCATTTATAGCGACTACATTGGTTCCATCTCCGTATCTGATACTGTACAGAATGGTGTCGCATCTGTCAATAATGGGCACCCCCTTACAGGCGATATTGTAAACGGTATTGGTGAAATGATCGTCACAATTCCTTTTCAGAGCACACACCTTAAAAACATCCGCGTCGTTTCCAATGATCGCACAGTCATCTACGATTTGGGCTATGACGATATTACACCCCAGCGTTTTAATGAATTGCTGGATAATATTGAAGCCGCTTCTCCACAGGATAGTCTGCAATACATCCACACTTACCGCGCCAACGATAAAATTGTCATTGGCCGTAAAATCTATGATATACACCACATCAGCACGCCGCTGGGGTATATCATGCTGTACATTGACGAATCCCAGCTAAGCCGCTACATATTTACCGATGTTTCCTTTGGCGAGGGGTCCAACTTCCTGCTGATTGATGCCGCCGGCAATGTGGTATCTTCTCAGAACGCGGAACTGCTGGGAGAAGATTTGGCCGATGACCGATTTCCAGCAGATCACGGCGCTTCGGCAGGCGGGTGAAAACAACTTTTTATGTGAACTGAACGGCGTAGATACACTGACAATTTTCAAATACAACACAACCTATAATGTGTATCTGGCGGCCACGATTCCGCAGGCCTACATTACCAACGGCACAAGAACCATCAATATGATGCTTATTGCGCTGGCCGCAGTGCTGGTCGTTGTCAGTGTGTTCCTGACACTGCTTGTCTACCGCAGCGTCATGCACCCCATTGATAATATGGTTGCCGCCTGCAATGCGAAAAGCGATGAGGAAATCGGGCTGAAAATCAATGATCCCAGCCCCGACGAACTCGGATTTCTGGCGCGCACCATCGACAACATGGTCAACGAAATTGGTCTGCTGGCGCAGCGCTGGAGCGATGATCAGCGCAAAATGCGCGAGTTGGAATTGCAGACTCTGCAATATCAAATCAACCCGCACTTCCTGTTCAATACCCTGAACACCTTAAAGTGGATTGCCACACTCAATCATGTTACCCCGGTTAGCCATGGTATTGATGCCCTCTCTTCTCTGCTGCAAAGCACCCTTATTAAAAAGGATGAATTGATTCCGTTTGATGATGAGCTGCGCAACCTGAAGAACTACTGCGACATCCAGCAGCTGCGTTACGCAGGGCGCTTTGAGATGGAATATCAAATTGAAGATGCTGCCGGATACTGGACTGTGCCGCGCTTTATTTTGCAGCCGCTTGTAGAGAACTCCATCCTGCACGGCACGGCGGATGAAGATGATTTTGTCACCATCACCGTCCGTGCACCGTGAGCGAGAATTTGCTTACCATTCATATCTCCGATACCGGCTGCGGTTTTGACCCCAGTGCCATCAAGGAGAAAAATTCTGAGCGCTTCTCCGGCATCGGATTAAGCAACGTAGATGAACGTATGCGTCTACACTACGGAAATGAATACGGCCTTACGATTGAAAGTGCCCCCGGCATCGGCACACAATGTATTCTCTGTATTCCAAATGAAGCCATTCGTTGAGGTAACACAATGTATAATTTATTGCTTGTAGACGACGAGCCACTGATTAAGGTTGCTTTCCAGTCCGCCGTGGAGTGGGGCAAGAACGGATTCCTGCTGGCGGCAACAGCCAGTAATGGGCAGGAAGCGCTGCACATTGTAGAGACACAGCACATTGATGCGGTTATCACGGACTTGAAAATGCCCGGCATGGATGGGCTTGCGCTGATTCATGAATTGAAAAAGCGCAGCTTTACCGGCCCGATTCTGGTATTGAGCAACTATTCCGATTTCGATTCCGTGCGCACGGCCCTGACGGATGGCGCTTATGACTACTTCCTGAAAATCAATATGAACGGGGAAAGCATCGGTGAGCATCTGGAAAAGATGGCCGATTTGCTTCGTGTCCAGCAGCAACGCCAGACGGAGGAGGACCACCGATCCTTTGCCATTGAAGCGCAGAAAAAGGAGAATGCCTGATTCACTGCGCTCAATGGATAACATCCACTGCTGGGTCCTCCCCTGCTTCCAATCCGTTCTCCATGCTGCCGGAACCGCTGGTCTTTCCCGTCCGGCTGTTTACCGTCACTTTAATTCCCGCAAAAACTCATCCTATGCCCGCACTGGATGCTGTGACCGACTTAATTACCGAGGTTTTCGATGAAATCGGCGGCAAAGTATTTCTGCACACCCATGAGGATGAAATCTGCGGGTTGATCAGCAATGAAAGCCTTGTAGCCTCCGGGCGTACTCTGGATAAGAAACTTGCCCGCTTGCAACGGCAGGTCACAACATATTTTCTGGATGCCCCGGTCATCATCTACCACGACAAGCCCATTTCACTGGCTGAACTCCGCCAGGGCTACCAGCTGTGTGAGGATTCTAAGGCGCTCGCCTTTTATGTGGGGTGCAGTGCTCCCATAAAGGCAACGGCACACACAGTTACCGCCCAACCCTTCCATGTCTCTCAGGCAGAACTGTCCAAGGCCACCGCAGCAGCAGTGCAAAATGCCGATGAATTACAGATGCAGATTGCTGTTCATACTTTCTTCCAGAATTGTGCGGCACTCTGTATGCCGCCGCAGCGCGTCCGTGAAGCCTGCCATCTGTTGCTGGAGCGTCCCGGCGAGAATATGATTCCGCAGGAGACACTGGAGCAAACCTTTAAGGAAATAGAAAAAGCCCCCACCGCGGAGGCTCTTGAACAACTGCTCTGCTTGATTTTGCAGGAACGCATGGGACTTAGCAAAATTGCCTTGAGCAAATTCAAAAAAGAGGTGCAGGCCGTCATCATCTATGTAAACGCGCATTATATGGACAAACTGACGCTGGACGCATTGCCGACTATGTAGGCTGAACCGGGAATATCTGAGCCGCCTGTTCTCCAAAGAAACCGGCACCGGCCTGTTCCAGTACATCAACGAGGTGCGCATGAAACGCGCCGGTGAGATGATCCGCAGTAATAAGCAGGTCTATATCAAGGAAGTAGCTGCCGCCGTAGGTTTTGATGACCCCTACTTTTTCTCGCGAAAATTCAAAGATTTTTATGGGAAAACGCCGAGCGAATATGCTGAAGCGTAAAGAGTAAGACAAATGGAACAACCTATGCGATGCAAAATGATATTGTCCATATCAGATAGTCCTCAAGGGGCTACTTGGAAATTGTTTTGGAGATACTTCGCATTTGACGTCGCGGAGCGATTACATGAAAGCCCGCTTCGAAATTGAATAGCAACTGCTAAAGGATCGGTCGTCAAGCTGGTCCTTATTTTTGTGTCAAGGGCGCGGTTTCGTTAGGCGCTTACGCAATATCTCTTATTCTTCCGCTGATTATCACAAAGTACATCTGCTTGTCATATTGCAGTTATTATTTTCCCTTTGTTTCCTATCTTATTCTTGTACACTGCTTCAGCAACCGTCAAAAAATTATATACTTTATAGTATAAAATAATGCATTGCATCCGCACGATTGCCGTCAACTCTCACTTCCAGATGCAGATGGTTGCCCGTGACTCTCCCGGTATGCCCGACATATCCGATAACCTCTCCCGCCTGCACCTGCTGACCGGTGGTGACGCAGATGGACGAACAGTGGGCGTACAGTGTTTCCAGCCCTCTACCGTGGTCGATTTGGATGTAGTAGCCGTAACTGCCGCCCCAACTGTCAAGGCCGTTGGCAACGGTGACGATGCCGTCTGCGGCGGCGAGGATCGGCGTACCCTCGGCGCAGGCAATGTCGGTGCCGGTGTGGGAGCTGACTTCGCCGGTGATGGGGTCTACGCGATGTCCGAACTGCGAGGTAATCGTACCCGCAACCGGCAGCGGCCATTGTAATGTACCGGTCGGGGTGCGGGTGCTGTCCGGGGGCATAAGTTTTCCATCGTCCTGTGCAAAACCGCCGAGCAATTCCGCCCACAGTTGCTCGTACTGCGGGTCTTGCAGCAGTTGCAGGTAGGTATTCTGGCGGGTGGTATCCTTCTATATGCAAACAAAAAGCCGTCCGACAAAATGATATGCTCCTATATAGCGAACAGTGAAATAAAACACTGAAAGCTATATGGGGAGCATTTTGTATAAGGGGTCGACTGTTATTTTATATATAAGCAGGTTGATGGCTTTATCTTTATTTGCGCTATCCGCATAAGTAAACTTTGGGCTACCGCAAATGCCGCTGATACAGCAATACCAAAGCAAACGTTGTTTTATTGCATCAATCCATCCCAGCACCGATATCCAGGGCCGCGTGGTAACCCCAGTAGACGGCGTTGGTAATGGTGCTCACCTTGGCGGCATCGCCGATGATGCGCACGAACGGTGCGGTGCCACGCAGGCTTCTACATCGGCGGTGCGGGAGCGCTGGCCCAGCGCGCAGATGACGCTGGTGCCGGGGACCAGCACCTGTTCCCCGTCCTTGGTCTCGCAGAGGATGCCGTCGGGGCGCACTTCCAGGCCCTTGGCAGCCGGTGTGCACCGTGACGTACTTCTCGATTTCCTTGAGCAGCAGCGGACGGTGGCGCACGTTGGCATCGGGGGCCAGGACATCCCGCATCTCGACGAGGTGGACACGCTTGCCTCCTGGCCGAGGTGGATAGCGCACTCGCAGCCCGCGAGCCCGCCGCCAAAGACCACCACATCGTCGGTGACCTTGTCTTTTTCCTTGTAGTAGTTGTTAACGACGACCACATTATCGCCCTTGAGGCCCGGAATGGGTGGCACCAGCGGCGCGGAACCCACCGCGATGATGAGGCGTCGGGAGCTTCGGCCGCCACGAGTTCGGGGGTGACGGCGGTGTTCAGCCGGATCTCCACCCCGGCCTTACGGGCCAGGTTGGCGTAGGTGCCGGCCAGCTGGTACATCTCCTGTTTGAAGGGCAGGGCCTGCTCGCTTTTCAGGATGCCGCCCAGCTCGGCGTCCTTCTCGCAGAGAATGACCTGATGGCCGCGGCGGGCTGCCGTGTAGGCGGCATACAGACCGCCGGGGCCGCCGCCCGCGACGAGGACCTTTTTCTTTTCGGGGGCGGGGTAGATGGTGTCGCCCTCCAGCTCCCGGCCGATGAGGGGGTTCACGGTGCAGCGGCGGTAGAGGTGGCGGCGCGTTCCGCCATGCAGGTGAAGCAGCGCAGGCAGCGCACGATTTCGTCGCCGCGGTTGGCCATGACCTTGTTGGGCAGGAAGGGGTCGGCCAGCAGGGCACGGGCCATGTAGACGATATCCGCCTTGCCAGAGGCGATGATCTCCTCCATCTGGGCGGGGTCGTTCAGGCCGCCGATGGTGGCCACCGGCACCTTCACGTGCTTTTGATCTCAGCCGCCAGATAGACATTGCAGCCGTGCTCCTTGAACATACTGGGGTGAGTATCGCCGAAGCCGCGCTGGTAAGTGCCTGCGGAAACATGCAGCAAATCAATGTAGGGTTCGATCTGCTGGGCAATGCGGCAGCCTTCTTCCAGGTCGTAGCCGCCCTCGAACAGTTCCGAGCCGGACATGCGGAACTCGATGGGGAACCGGGGACCCACGGCCTCACGCACGGCTTTGAGCACCTCGATGGCGAAACGACAGCGGTTTTCAAGACACCCGCCGTACTCGTCGGTGCGCTTGTTGAAGTAGGGAGAGAAGAACTGGTTGATGAGCCAGCCGTGACCGCCGTGGATCATCAGCATCTCGAAGCCTGCCCGCTTGGCAAGGCCCGCCACATGACCGTAGGCCTTGACGATATCGGCAATCATCTCCTTGGTCAGTTCGCCCACTTCCACCCCGTCGGGGCGGGTACAGGCAGAAGGCCCCCACTGGGCCATGCCGTGCTGTTTGGTTTTATCGGTCATATAGGTACCGGAGTACATGCCGGAGTGGGAGAGTTCCAGGCTGGGCATGGCACCGTGGCGGCGGATGGCATCTGCCGTGTAGGTGGCGGCAGCCAGAGAGTTGAGGATGCTCTCGTCCAAATGGTAGGCGTGGGAGCGTCAGTGGCCGGGTGGACCATGCACTCGGAGACAGTGACCGCACCGGCGCCGCCCTTGGCCCGCAGCTCATAAAATGCGGTGGACTTGGGGCCGATGCAGCCGTCGTTGGTGATGTCGGTGCCGCCCATGGGTGCAGAGAACATCCGGTTGCGGAAGGTAACGCCCGCGATGGTGATGGGTGCGCACAGATGAGGATACTGGTATTGCATGGAAAACCTCCCTTATAAGTTATCGCCGTTGGTTGCAATGACATCCCGATACCATAGCGCCGAGTCCTTGAGGGTACGCTGCTGGGTAGCATAGTCCACATGAATCAGCCGAAACGGACATCATAACCAGCGGCCCATTCAAAGTTGTCAAACAGGCTCCAGTAGGAATACCCCAGCACCGGGATGCCATCCTCCAATGCCCGGGCAACCTGCCGCAGATAGCGATGCAGGAAGTCGATGCGCTGGGGATCATACACCTTGCCGTCCAGCATGACGAAGTCGTTGTTTGCAAAGCCGTTCTCGGTGATGAGCACCGGCAGACCGTACCGCTCGAACCAGAACTTGCTGGCATAATATAGCACATCAGGCGTGATGTTCCACCAATAGCCGTGCGGGGGCTCCCCTGCCCGGCGCATTCCGGGTAGCTGGCGGGGTCGGGGATCAGGTCCACCGTATTCTGATAGCAGTTGAAGGCATAAAAATCCAGGGGCTGGCTCACCAGTGCCCACTCTTCGGCATTCATGGGGTAGAGCAGGGTGCCCAACTCGCCTTTGGCCCAGGCCGGGTACCGGCCCAGAAAGATGGGGTCTGCCCACCAGGTGTTGCTCATCAGGTAATTGGGGTAGGGTGACAGCGAACGGTCCCGTGCCTTTTCCACCGCCAGGGGCTGTCATCCTCCGGCAGGCAGCAGTCCCCGGTAGGGGCAATGCCGATTTTGGCGCCGGGGCAGTTTTTCCGTAGAATCCTCACCGCTTCCCCATGGGCCAGCAAAACATTGCGGGTAATAATCATCAGATCGGCGTCTTCGTTTCGCTCAAAGGGTGCATGGACACCGATCTGCAGCCCCAGTCCACAAAACATCTGCGGTTCGTTGAAGGTCATCCAGTATCTGACCCGATCCCCCAACGCACGGGAAACCACATCCGTATACGCGGCAAACCAGTTGTGGCTTTCGGGATTCTTCCAGCCGCCCTTTCGGTAGAGTGCCGTGGGCAAATCCCAGTGATACAAGGTGACCAGCGGTTGAATTCCGTTGCGCAACAGTTCATCGCACAGGTCCCGGTAAAATTGCAGACCTGCCTCGTTGACAGGGCCTGTCCCCTGGGGCAGCACCCGGGACCAGCTGATGGAAAAACGGTAAGCATTCAGGCCCATCTCTTTCATCAGGGCCACGTCCTCCCGCCAACGGTGGTAAAAGTCGATGGCCACGTCAGCGTTTTCGCTGTGGGCGATCTTGCCGGTGCATCGTGAACAAGGGTATCCCAGATGGACTCACCCTTACCGTCGGCGTTCCAACTGCCTTCGATCTGGGTGGCGGCGGTGGAAGCGCTCCACAGAAAATCCTTGGGAAATACGCTTATTAAGAAGCTCCTTTATCAGTTGAGAAACCGGACCAGGGCATCGGCCGAAGCCTTTGCCCCACCCAGGCTGCGCATATCGGCGCTGAATTCCTGCAAAGTCTCGCGGTAGGAATCATTCTGCAGGATAGTCTCGATGGCCATTTTCAAGCTTGGGAGGTAACGCTGTTCTTGCCGTGGAAGGCGATGCCCAGACCCAGTTTTTCGATTTGCCCCGCCGTGACGGCCTGCTCGTCCATCTGGGGAATGGCGATCATGGGCACGCCGTAGTAAATGGATTCTCCGGTCGCCCCCCATGCCCGCATGGGTGATAAAGACCGACGCCTGAGACAGGATGTCCAGCTGGGGCACCATCTGGCCCAGCTCCACATTGGCGGGTACATCCTGCAAGCTGGCCGGATCAATGGAGCCCAGCGCCGCAAAGACATGAATATCCAGGTCCCGTACAGCATCAAAGAGGATGGGGTAGTATTCCGGCCAGTTGTTGAAAGCGGTGCCCAAAGAGGAGTACAGCAGGGGTTTGCCATCAGCGGGGGCTTTCCAGCTACCGAAGGCCGTGCGCTTGCCGATCTGCACCCCGGTAAAGACAAAGCTGTCGTCGAAACTTTCGTTGTGGGGCACCAGCCGCTTCTGCATCATGACCAGGTTCAGATCTCCCCGACCGTCAAAAATTTCCTTCACGGTCATCTTGCGGCAGCCGTACTGTACCACAAAGCGATCGGCCAGTTCGTCGGCGGCCACCCGCAGGGGATGGTCGGGGGACACCGTCTCGAACCCGGCCGCCACCGAGTACTCCCCGTTGGCCGGGTAGCTGGTGTAGAGCATAACGTTGGGCACTCCCAGCACATCGGCGGCCAGGGTACCGGCAATGCCCGCAAAATCGTGGACGATGGCGTCGGGGCGGTCCTCTTTCAGCACCGCCAGCACCGGTTCCAGATAGGCCTCCGCTTCATGCAGGAACAGAAACGGCACAGTGGCAGCCACATCTGACTTGTCCTCCCCGGATTCACCGGCATGTGCTTCCATCCAGGAAGGCACCGCCACGAACTGGGCACCCGTGGGCTCCACAATGGTGCGGAACCCCTCGGTACAGAAATAGGTCACCCGCACACCCCGGCGCACCAGTTCGGTTACCAGTTCCAGAGTAGGGTTCACGTGCCAAAGGCTCCCAGAGAAACAACGGCAATATGCATAACAGGCAGCTCCTTCCCAATCAGCAGATGTTTACCTTTTGATTTCAGTATACAACAACATACCGAAGGTTGGTTCCCTGTTAGGAAAAGCAGTTTCAGAAAGGGGCAGCGTGTCAAAAAAACCGGTCTCAAAATTTGTAGGATTTTGTCAAAAAAAGAGCAGGTGCCCGTCGCGGACACCTGCTTACAAAAAGTTTATTCAGAGATATTCTTTTCCATACTGACGCAGATATTGCAG
>ENA-OPZM01000558-OPZM01000558.1-human-gut-metagenome-genome-assembly--contig:-NODE-558-length-15903-cov-3.415695_pt1 | contig 15903 bp, 16 predicted proteins | sample MGYA00242478_ERZ504493 | MGnify/ENA primary metagenome ERZ504493 (study PRJEB26092, sample SAMD00036227) | human gut metagenome | host: Homo sapiens | study: EMG produced TPA metagenomics assembly of...
TTTGTCTTTTTACCGGTCTACTAATCACCATGCTTCTTTAGTTTTGCGAAACAGAAGAAAATGTACACGTGCAAAAATACATCCGTATATGATTGCTACCAGTAGGTATCCGATTTTAGCACTTTGACTGCCAAGTTTCCAATCAGTGAACTGTAATGATATTGATAATTCCAATTGCAACCATTGCAGATACTGAACGTGATGTATTAATCTTTGCACGTTCATCGATATCCTGTGTCATTGCTCCACAAAGGGTGCCATACGGGATATTTACACAAGTATATCCAAGTACCAGCAGACAGTATGTAATTACCATATAGATAACCTTTGATCTGTCCGACCAGTCCGGATGTGCCCAGAATGTCATAATCAGAAGCACGGCCGTGATCGGAGCTGCAATGAGAAGCCATGGACGATAACGTCCCCATTTTGTTTTGGTTTTATCTGTCAGTCCACCCACGATCGGATCATTGATCGCATCCCAAAATCTCGAAAACAGCATCAGGCAGAGACTGCTGCCATACTAATTCCAAATACGTCTGTGTAAAAAATCATGAGAAAATTACTGACGAACATCCAGCTGAAATTACATCCTACATCGCCAAATCCATATGCGATTTTACTGATCAACGGAACTTTTACATTTTCGTTTTTACTCTCCATAATTCCTCCTGCCTGCTGCCATCCTCCGTCTTTCCGTTTACTCATGTGTTCTTTACAGCAGTCTTTTTTATTATATCTTGGTCTTACATAATGCTTATGATCAGCAGGGTATTTTATTTTTCCTGCACATTGATAATCACTTTCATTGTGGTCTCACGGTTATCGTCAATGTACTGGTATGCTTTCAGATAATCTTTAAATGCAAATGTCTTAGAGATCAGCGGTCTTAAATGCACTTTTCCTTCATTCACCAGTCTGATTCCGTCTACATAATCATCATGTCTGTACATCATTGTGCTCTTGATATCAAGCTCATGATCATTTGCAACTGCCAGATCGATCTCAGCCATTCCTGCAAAAACTGCAACCAGCACAATCACGCTTCCTTTTCTTGCATATTTGATTGCCTGTCCCATTGTAATGTTATTTCCTGCACAATCATAGATAACATCTGCCTTATCCGGTCCAAAGGCTTCTACCATTGCTTCCCCGAAATTTTTATTTCTTGTGTTGACACATACGTCAATTCCACACTCTTTTGCTTTTTCCAGACGAAGATCACTGACATCTGTGATCATAACTTTAGCTGCTCCCATCCCTTTTGCAGACTGCGCTACCAGATTTCCGATCGGACCGGCTCCTATCACCACAATATTCATTCCTGTTACATCGCCCATCTGTTTAACACCATGAACAGCTACTGCCAGAGGCTCGATCATTGCGCCCTCTTCATAAGACATATCTTCCGGTATCGGTGTTACTTTTGATGCATCAACTGCAAAATACTCGGATGCAGTTCCTGTTGTCTGGAATCCCATTACTTTCAGCTCTTCGCAGAGATTGTATTTTCCGTGACGGCATGGATAACAATGTCCACAATATACCTGTGGCTCAATTGTTACTTTCTGTCCCACATGAAATTCTGTTACTGCATCACCTGTTTTTACCACTTCTCCTGATACTTCATGTCCCTGGGTTACCGGATATTTTGTAAAAGGATGTTTTCCGTGATATACATGGATATCAGAACCACAGATACCAATATTCATAATCTTAACCAAAACCTGGTTGTCTTTAATCTCTGGTACGGGAACCTCTCTGAAAATGATTTCTCCTGGATTTGTCATAACCTGCTGTAACATAATATTTTCCTCCTTGTTTGTTGAATGTACTTTGAACTTCTTGTTGTTTACTATCTTTTATTAAATGTTTTATTAAAGTAATTACATTATTATTCAAATATATAACTTTGTCAATAAATATTTAAGAATATTTCTCATTTCTACCAGTTGCACAAAGTAAAGATTTTGTTTTTATGCAGATTTTACTATAGCAATCCTTCTGATTGTCTTCGGAATTCCCTCAACAAAAACACCCTGATCACAACGTTTCATTGTTGTAATCAGGGTACTTTTTGTATTCAGATATTTGTTTACTATGGTATATCAGCAGATTATCAGTTGTTCAAGAATGCCATCGTATATCTTTCCGATAAAATCCTGCAAGAAATGCTTTGCTGCACCTACAGCTGAGGCTTCTTTCTTATAAGAACAGTTTTTCAGATATCTCAGATCATGATCAAATCCATTATACTTCATTACTTTTTCCCCAAGAGGTATCATATAATCTGAGAGATATCCACCCATTTCACCTCCAAGAATGATATCCATATCATATGCCATACGCAGATTTGAAATCAGAATTGCAAGATAATCAAGATACTCTTCCCATTTTTTCTCTGCCTTTTCATCATTGTTTTGAAGCAGCTGCATAAACTGTTCCACAGAATCCTTTGACTCACCAACAAGTGCGCCTGCAGCGCAATAAGCATCTGCACAACCTGATTTTCCGCAATAACACTTTCGGCCCTGAGGTACAAGTATCATATGTCCAAATTCTCCGGCCTTCTGATTTTCTCCGGAAAACAAATTTCCCCCTATGCAAAATGCACCACCAAGAGTCTGATTCAACGAAAGGTAAATTGCATTCTGATAGATGTTCATATCTTCTGCCATCATTGCCGCATTGGCATCATTTGAAAAATAAACCGGGACAGAAAATGCCTGTTCCAGGAAACTGAGACTATAGTTTTCAAGTTTCAGTGCGTGGGATTTTATCACCAGTTTCTGCTCCTGATTAATGATTCCCGGAATAGAGATTCCAATACCCAGAAGCTTTTCTTTCTGTTCTGCATCATTCATATTATCCAGAAATTCCGCCGCAAACTCTGCCACCTGACTGCAATATGACATATCAGGTACAAATTTCAGACGGACCCGCTCTGATTTCACAATCTCATACTTCAGATTTACCAGCACCATTCCCAGATGATTTGCAGTGATCACAATTCCCATTGCATAACGATAGGATGGATTGATTCCAATACTTTTTAGCCTTTCTTCCTCCTGTGGATTCATATTCTCCATTTTCTATTATGATACCTTTTTCCAATAAATCTTTTACATTAGACAGAACTGTTGGCATACTCAGATTCAGTTCTTTGGATATTTCCACTTTTGATGTGGATTCTCTATTTATAATATAATTTACGATTTTTGATTTCGTAGCAAATTTCTTTTCCAGTCCGCTCATTCTGTTTCTACCTTCTTTTATTAATGTATTTATAAAAGAATGATACCTGTTATTGTCATATTTGTAAATAGCCATTGTCTCTGCAGAGTATGTTGCTTTTTGCAATTGAAGCAGGGAACTTAACTTATTCAGCTGATTCAGTTAATATATCTACAATAACAGATAAATTTATATCATTCAGATGAAATATTATATTTCATTTTTCACGTTAATGATATAAATTATCGTAACTGTTCAGTACCTTCACAGTTACGAGCCAAAATGCATTAAAAATCACCTGCGGTGATGGCATTTTGGCTTGTATGTCTCGGGATTTTGGTACTTACGTGCCAAAACACCTCGCGGGATAGCAGACTACTGAATAGTTACAAATTATTAATGTAAATATCAGGGCATATTCGAATAATCATTTCTAAACTTTTTCAAATATGCTCCGGAAAGGAACTTTTATACTAATGAAAACCAAGATTCAGGATATGACCTCCGGTTCACCGGGACGGTTGATCATTCTTTTTGCAATTCCCCTGATGCTGGGAAATATCTGTCAGCAGCTTTATACAATGGTGGATACCATGGTTGTTGGCCAGATTGCAGGTGTGGAGGCTCTTGCCGCACTGGGTGCTGTTGACTTTCTGATGTGGGTTGTCACAGGAATATCCACAGGACTCACTCAGGGATTTTCTATTCAACTCTCCCAGTATTATGGGGCAAAGGATTTCGAAAATCTGCGTAAATCTCTGGCTCACAGTTACCGGCTGACCGCATTCATCGCAGCCGGAGTATTGATTCTCAGCCAGTTATTTGCTTCGCTGGTATTAACAGGGCTGCATACACCTTCCAATATTATCGGAATGTCTCTGTTATATCTGCGCATCATTTTCTGTGGAATCCCCGCCACAGCAGCCTATAATATGTTTGCCTCTGCCCTAAGGGCTATGGGAAACAGTAAAACACCGCTGACCGCAATGATCATCGCATCTGTGCTGAATGTCTCACTGGACATCCTTTTTGTGGCAGGCTTCGGATGGGGTGTGGCAGGAGCAGCAATCGCAACTGTGATCGCACAGAGCTTCTCCGCTGTTTACTGTTTCCTGATTTTACGCAGAATTGATATCGTTCATCTGACCAGAGCAGATTTTATGCCTGCCTCCGGCATGAATGTCCGCCTGATGAAACTTGGTATTCCTGTTGTATTCCAGAATATCATCATCGGTGTGGGCGGTCTGGTAGTCCAGTATGTGATCAATGGCTACGGTTTCCTTTTTGTGGCAGGATTTACAGCTACAAATAAGCTTTATGGTCTGCTGGAAATGGCTGCTATTTCCTATGGATATGCCATCGTTACCTATGTGGGTCAGAATCTGGGAGCCGAAAAGATTGACAGGATCAGAAAAGGCGTCCGCAGCAGTATGCTGCTTTCCCTGCTTACCTCACTGATCATTTCTGCTGCCATGTTTTTATTTGGAAAAAATATTCTCTCACTTTTCATCTCAGGTGAACCGCAGCAGACACAGCAGGTACTGGCAATTGCTTTTAAATACCTTTCTATTATGGCTGCCATGCTCTGGGTTTTGTACTTTCTGTACGTGTACAGATCTGCACTTCAGGGGCTGGGAGATACCTTAATGCCTATGGTAAGTGGTATGGCTGAATTTGTCATGCGTATCAGTACTGCACTGATTCTTCCCCATTTTATCGGACAGGACGGTATTTTCTTTGCAGAAATTGCAGCATGGAGCGGAGCCACTGTGATCTTATGCATCAGCTATTATGCACGGATGCATAAATATCATTAAGACAAAACAGGCACATAGTCCCGGATATCCGGTATATGTGCCTGTGAAGCGTGTAAAATTATGTAAGATTCTTAATCCATTTATATTTCTTATAATGTTTATAGACCACCGGCAGTTTAATGATCTCGTCCAGATTGAGTACAAAGTAGACAACCATAACCGGCAGTTTCAGGATAAATGCGCAGATGCATCCCAGAGGAACAATGATACACCACAGAGTTACAGAATCACACAGCATTCCAAATTTGGAGTCTCCGCCTGCTGCGAAGATTCCTCCTATTGTCATACAGTTTACTGATTTTCCTGCGATGTAATAGGAAGAGATCAGCAGCATTTTTTGCAGATATCCGCGGGCTGTCGGGGTGAGATCTACCATTTTTGTGATAAATGGTGATAAGGCGATCAGGACAAGGCCTGATACAATTCCTGCAATAATCGCAGTTTTGGTAAGTGTCTCGCCTACCTCTTTTGCTTCCTGCAGGCGGTCTGCACCAAGACGGTTTCCCACTATGATACTGCCTGCATTTCCAAGTCCGAGGCAGAAGCATACAACAAGATTTTTGGAAATATTCGCTATTCCATTGGCGGCAACGGCATCCGTTCCCAGATGTCCCATGATCACAGAATACATGGAAAAACCTATTCCCCATGCAAGATTATTGATCAGTAACGGAACTGCTTTCTGCCAGAAACGGCCAAATAACTTTTTCTCACAGCTTCTGAGACTGAATTTCACAGCTCTGATCCTGCACAATACATAACCAACACTCCACAGGAACTGCACAACTGTTGCAAGTACGGTTGCCAGTGCAGCACCTTTAATCCCCATCTTCGGGAAACCGGACAGGCCAAAAATGAAAACAGCATTCAATGCGATATTGAGAATTACCATAACCCCATTGATCAGGGTACTCATATTTACTGCACCACAGTTCTTCATGATTGCCAGGAAAGTCTGTGCAATTCCCGAAAACACATAGGAAATGCCGATGACTCTTAAATACTCACTTCCCAGAACAATCAGAGTTTCCTCATTTGTCAGGATTCTCATGAGCTGTTCCGGAAAGAAAAGGGTTCCTGCCAGAAATACTACTGCAATACATCCACAAATCTTTGTCACAAGGCTGAACACCTGGGAAATACCTGTGTAATCCCCTTTTCCATAATATTGTGCCACAAACATATTCTCGCCTGCCATAAATGCAAACATAAACAGATTAAATACAAAAGTAACCTGTGTAGCCAGTGATACGGCTGACATGGCATCCTGACTTAACTTTCCCAGCATGATCGCATCGCATGCTCCGACCAGGGCTGTCATGAACTGCTGAAGTGCGATCGGAAATGCCAGCCTGACTATTTCTTTTCTTAAACTTCGTTTACGCTCATCCATTATCTTTTTTGCTCCTGTATAAAATATTAGTGATACTCATCAGTCAATTTTCAGAATCATATTCAGGATTCTTCTTGCGCTGCGACAGATTTCTTCTTCAGTAATAAAACCTTTTTCGTAAGCTTCTTTTATGCGTTCCGGATATCCTGCTGCCATCTTGATATCGTTTCCTGCCTTTGTTTCACGGTAATGCTCTCCGAAGGTCCACCAGTCTGTTGTAACCAGTCCGTCGAATCCCCATTCATCCCGGAGAATACCTGTCAGGAGTTCTTTGTTCTCTGAAGCGTGGATGCCGTTGATCAGGTTATAGGAGGACATAATTGTATATGGATGAGCCTCTTTTACAATGATCTCAAACTGTTTCAGATAAATCTCACGGAGTGCTCTCTCTGATACTCTGGAATCAGAATCCTTACGGTTTGTCTCCTTATTATTGGCTGCAAAATGCTTCACACTTGCTCCGATATGCTGAGACTGGATGCCTCTTACCATAGCTGCACCTGTCTTTCCTGCAAGGTACGGATCTTCAGAATAATACTCAAAGTTACGGCCACAGAGCGGGCTTCTGTGGATGTTGCAGGCAGGAGTAAGCCAGATACTGATATTATTTTCTTTTACTTCTTCTGCTCCTGCTTTACCAACTTTCTCTACCAGTTCTTCATCCCAGGTGCTGGCAAGAAGTGTGGCACATGGCCAGGCAGTTGTGTTCACTCCGCATTTCGGAAGAATACGAAGTCCGGCTGGTCCGTCTGCAGTCATCACATTCGGGACTCCGTATTCCGGAAGATTTCCCATTCCAAATGTATTGGCACATCCTGTGTTTGGCTGTCCGCCAAGGAGATTGATACAGTCATCCAATGTCAGGATATCCATAAACTCATCCAATGTCATTTTACCATCTGCTACATCAGAGAAGCGAACTCCCTTGGAATCAAGAAAATCAAGAAAGTCTATTCCTTTTTGTCCTCTTGTATCAGGACATGGAAGACCGATGGCATATTTATCCTGTCTCGGAAGTCCTTCTTCTTCCACATATTCACGCTGTGGAAGTTCCTCATAAGAACCGTCCGCAAGCATACGTTCCTGAAGATGATATGGCGCTGCCTTCTGGCTTAACTGCTCAGTTACAGTGTCTTCTTTTACTACATATGTAAAGTCAATCTTCACTGCATCTCTTACATTTGTACCAATATAGATTACATATTCTCCTGCTTCCAGAACATATGCAGACTTGCATACTTTGCCCAGATCATCGTAAGACACCATCTGATTTACAGGAAGTTTCAGGGTAAGAATCTGGCGTTCACCTGGCTGAAGAAGGCTGGTCTTTTTAAATGCCCCCAGTACTTTCGCAGGCTTTCCGAGTTTACCCTGTGGTGCTCCGTAATAGAGCTGGATAACTTCTTTTCCCGCTGTTTTTCCAGTATTGGTTACTTCTGTAAGGACTGTGATCACACCGTTTTCTTCGGAAGCACCTGTCACCTTCCAGTCGAAATCTGTGTAGGAAAGTCCAAATCCAAACGGATAATTTACTCTCTTTGCTGCACCCGGAATTGTCTCAAAGTAACGGTATCCTACATAAATATCTTCTGTGTAATCCACATAGAATGCAGACTCATGGAAGTTTGCTGTGGATGGATAGTCTTCCAGATTTTTTGCGTAAGTATCGGATAATTTACCGGATGGATTAACATCACCACAGAGTATATCTGCTGTTGCAAGACCACCTTCCATTCCCCCCTGCCATGCCATCAGTACTGACTGGATCTCATCGCAGTCTCTGAACCATTTCGTGTCCACGATACCGCCAACATTCATCACTACGATTACATGTGTGAATGCTTTCTTTACTTTCTCTACCATGATATTCTCTGCATTTGTCAGGCAGAAATCACCGTTTTCAAAAATCTTCGCTGACAGCTCGGAGTTTCTTTTTTCCTCTCCGTCAAGAACGTATCCGTCCTGTGCAGCTTCACATTTTCTGTCCCATCCTTCGCCTGAAAAACGACAGATGGTAATTATTGCAGTATCTGTATATTCTCGCGCTTCATTCAGAATTTCATCCGGGAGCTCCGGCTCAACTGTCATACCTGGTACTGCACCATCTGCGTATTGTTTCTGAATATCTTTTTCATAATATTTCGCAAGTTTATCGAAAACTTCTACTTTTCCCTCATCCTCTTTAATCTTCATGCCCTCATAAAGATTACGGATGTATTCTACAGTTACATCGCCGCTTCCTCCGCCGCCTTTTACGTAGTCTACAGTACCCTTACCAAAGAGTGCGACTTTCGTCCCTTTCCGAATCGGAAGTGTATTTTTCTCATTTTTCAGAAGAACCATTCCCTCTCCTGCTGCCATTCTGGAAAGTGCAATATGTTCTTTACTTCCTGTAACTCTTCGTCCATCTTCCCCCAGCGGAAGCACAGGCTGGAAAAAACTTCTCTGCCATTTTGCCATTATTTTAATCCTCCTTTAATTCTCCTTAGTCAAGTAGATAAAATCATCCGCTTCGCTACTTGCTTGATTTGGTTAAAGTTCTTCCTTCAAAAATGCAAAAGGTTCTTCATCCTGAAGGAAATGCATAAGCTGATATGCACACATGATTGCTACATTTTCTTCACGCAGAATCCTCTTTACTTCTTCTCTGTCAGCAAGTACAACTTCAATTTCCTCTGTGTCTTCCTGTGCATCTTTACTGATTTCACCTTCCGCATATCCATAAACAGTTGCGCAGGATTCATCTGTCATGCCAACCGTTGTGAAATAAGGTTTCTCAAATGCAGGATCTACTTTCAGCGGTGTGAATTTCAGTCCTGTTTCCTCGTACATTTCTCTTACTGCACCCTCATGGAATTCTTCGTTCGATTCTACCAGACCTGCCGGGAATTCGTAGATATATTCGCCAATTGCGTATCTGTACTGACGTACTAATACAACTCTGTCTCTCTTTTCCCCATAAAGACTGTAAATGATCACGCCATCCGGAGTGTTTTTACCTGTTTTTATCTTTAATTCGTTAATACTCTTCGCACGGGATGCCACGAAATATGACACAGGAGTGTTGTGAATGCTTGTTGCATTTAAATGGTACAAATTTAAAAATTTACAATCTGTCAGTTTTTCAATATTGTGTATCTGTCCCATAATGGATACTTCCTTTCGCTTTCTATACCTTCGCTGATTATCACAGCCAGTTTTCTTCTATCTCTGTTTTTAATTCGCAAAACATCTGATAAAACTCTTCTTTTGCATCAGCTATAATTCCTAACGCAATTTTCTGATTGTAAGAATGTGTAACATTATTTCTTGCCTGCAATGCACGAAGCCACTGCTCCTCATCTCTTATCATTCCTGCTTTATAGGCAGTCTTCAGAATGATTTTCGGTGAACCTGTTGCTCCCTCTGCATATCCATGAATCTCCAGTATTTCTTTCATCATTTTCCATGACTGCTCAAAACAAATTTCATACAATCCTACGAGTCCGGTAATCACTACATTATCATATGGTTCTTCATAATTATAAATATCTTTCATGTTAGACAGTGCATTGCAGAAATTCTCATATTTTCTCATACAAAATCCTCCCTTCCTTCTCTATAGATTCTCTTAATTCATCCTGCATGTCACGATCAAGATTTACAATATCATACTCCAGAAGAGTACTTGTCTCTTCATCCACATCTAACGCAAACCTTGCAAAATCTCCTCCTGTGACTGCAATATCTATATCACTTGTTCTTCTGAAATCCCCTCTTGCTCTCGAACCAAAAAGAATTACTTTTTCAATATCATATTTTTGCGCAAGGTTTCGGATTTCTTCTATAACTTCCGGTCTGATTCCTGTATCATTCATTTTATAAACCTCACATTCCGATGTTTATATCGTCTGTTTTATCTTACCATATTATCGTATCTTTTTTAAGTCTGTCTGACAATTTCCGTAATTATTTTTTGCACATAAAAAGAAGGGGCTGTCGGTTAATACCACATTTCGGCATCCTCAGTAGTAATTGAAAGGATCCCTGTAAGGACGAGGCTTGTTAGCCTTCTACCTTGCAAGGGATCCTTTTTTCTATGAAAGATGAAATTTATTTTTGGCCGCAAAATCCCTTGTCTGGATTTTTACAGCTACACTTTTGATCAAACTGTTTTTCCCTCAAACTTCTTTAATTTTTCATTGAGAAAACGACAGTATTTATTTATATTCCTTCCGATTGCATACAACATGAATTCTTTGTACACTTTATCTGCAGAACGGTAATTAAAACGCCTAAAGTTTTCGTTTTCTTTGATATCACCGAAATGTCCTTCTGTCTGGATCGAACGTGTCTGCCGTTTCAGGATTCCACGCTCACTTTGGATGTTTGCATGGGATTTTTCACGCAGTTCTTCCCACTGCTCATTGATCTTCATTACCTTGTTTCTTTCAGTATCTTTTTCGGCATTATATTTATACAGACAGCGTGCTTTATGTTCGCATCCACTGCAATCGGCGCAGCTGTATACTTCAAAGGTCTGGGTATCACCATTCTGCTCTTTGGTTTCCGTTCTTATGTGACGTAATTCACGTCCGTCATGGCAGATATAAAACTGCTCATCTTCAAACACCTCAACCTTCATATTGTAATATTTGCTAATATCTTCTGCATATGCACGTGTTTTACGTTTCTCATGATCCTGCAGTTTCAGGATCTCAAGCGGAGAGCAGTTATCAATCTCAATAACTGTATTATTTGCGAGTTTCTTATGCTTTGACAGCTTCCTTTTTCGGTTCTTTTCTATTACACTGCGGACTTTATCCATTCCTTCGATCACAAACATCTGCGCATTCCCGATATCATACTTTAGCCCATAACCATTCTCCTGCAAAAATGTATTATATCTGGTAAAAGTCAGCTCGATAGAATCCAGCAGGTCAGAAAAATCTAAATCCTCCATCACTTTTTTCAGGGTAGAAAATGGATCGTCGTCGGGTAAACTCAATTCATAGAAACTAAAGTTTAATTTTCTGTTGCCCTAATTCAAAAAAGTCGGTATAATAATTATAGTAATCCTCGTAAATAATGCATTTAAGACAGTTCAGCAGAGTGCGAAAGACAAGAAAGATATCTGCAGGCGTGCTGACGCACGGCAAAGATATCTGACGCAGGATTTCACACTCTGATGGGCTGGATTAAGATGCATTATTTCAGAGGATTGCTATAATAATCCATACCGCATGCATATGCCCTTTCGATCAGCGCACGGTCATTAATCACTGCATCATAGAAACGGAATCCGCCGGAAAAATTGTATGTTTCATATCCATTTCCTTCCAGAATACGACTGGCAATATAACTTCGCAGCCCGCTCTGGCATATCAGATAAACAAGCTTTTCCTTCTCAACTTCATTGATCCGTTCTCTCAGTTCATCTACAGGAATATTTTTAAATCCATTAATATGCCCCCTGTTAAATTCACCTACCGTTCTCACATCCAGCAACACAGCACTTTTATCTTTAGAAATCTTATCCATATCTTCCAAATGCCATTGTTTTAAGGTACCTTTTGCTATATTGTCTATCATGAATCCGGCCATATTTACAGGATCCTTGGCAGAGGAATAAGGAGGTGCATATGCGAGATCCAAATCTTTCAGCTGGGTTGCCTTCAGCCCTGCATGGATTGCTGTTGCCAGCACATCAATACGTTTATCAACTCCTTCATATCCAATAATCTGAGCGCCAAGCAAACGATAAGTCTCTTTTTCAAAAACCACCTTCATGGTCATCACTTTTCCACCAGGATAGTAACCGGCATGACTCATAGGAGAAAGAATTACTGTATCTACCTCTAACCCTGACTTTTTAGCATTGGTTTCATTGATACCTGTAGTGGCTGCTGTCATATCAAACACTTTGATAACGGAGCTTCCCTGACTGCCTAAATAATGGCTATCACCACCACAAATATTATCAGCAATGATCCTTCCCTGCTTATTGGCTGGACCAGCCAAAGAAATCAGTGCATCATCACCCGTAACATAATGTTTTACCTGAACTGCATCACCTGCTGCATAAATATCCGGTACAGAAGTTTCCATCCTGTCATTCACTACGATACTTCCCTTGATGCCAAGCTCCAGACCGGCTTCTTTTGCTAATGCTGTGTCTGGTGTAACGCCGATTGCCAGCACCACCATATCAGCCTGAAGGGACGGATTATCTTTTAATAGAATCTCTACTCCATTGTCCTTTTCTCTAAATCCTTCTACCGTATAACCCAGAACCAATTTTATCCCGTGCTTTCTCATTTCATTATGGATCATGGATGCCATATCCGGATCAAAAGGATTCATCAGCTGCTTAGGCCGTTGAACAATTGTAACATCCATGCCAAGCTCTCTCAAATTTTCTGCCAGTTCCAGACCAATAAAGCCACCACCTGCCAATATAGCCGATTTTGGATGGTTCTTATTTATATATTCCTTTATACGAAAAGTGTCTTCTACTGTACGAAGTGTAAAAAGTTTATCAATACTAACTCTAGGAAGTCTCGGCTGTGTTGGCTTTGCACCTGGAGAGAGGATAAGTTTATCGTAATTTTCTTCAAATATTTCACCATTCTCCAAATTTTTCACTGAAACAGTTTTACGATCCGGATGTATGGAGATAACTTCATGATGAATTTTCATGTTGATATGAAAACGTTTAAAAAAACTCTCTGGTGTCTGTAATGTAAGTTCTTCCGGATCTGTGATCACGTCTCCAATATAATATGGAAGCCCACAATTCGCATAGGATATGTATCCGGATCTTTCAAACACAGTAATTTCTGCGTGTTCATCCAGTCTGCGTATTCTTGCTGCGGCTGTAGCTCCTCCTGCTACACCGCCTACGATTATTACCTTCATCTTATTTTTCCACCTTTCCTCATTAAAGCATTTCTAAAATCGCCTTCTTAGGTCTTGCCCCTGAAACTTTTGTTACAATCTTCCCATTCTTCATAACCACCAAAGTTGGAATACTCATAATCCCAAATTTACTTGCCAGTTCAGGCTGCTCATCCACATTGATCTTTCCAACTTTGATATCAGGGCGTTCACTTGCAATCTCCTCTATGATAGAAACCACCATACGACAAGGAGCACACCAGGGAGCCCAAAAGTCTAAAAGAACGGTTTTCTCGGAATCCATTATTTCATTCTGAAAATTATTTTTATTGATATTAATAGCAGACATTTTACAGTCCTCCTTGTTTTTTCTTTTGTGGCTTTATTATAACCTGAAATTCATTTGTTTTCTGTGATATCATCACATTATTATCGTGATTAATTTTTTATCAAAAAACCTCCGCAAACATTACGTCTGCGAAGGTCTATTTCTCTCAGCATTTGACTAATCTTGGATTAATTTACTTCTCACTCCTGTAGATCTTTATCTATAATCTCCCAGTAACCATTCTTTGGAGAACCATGTCCTATGAGAATACCATATTCTTTTAACTTCTTAATATTGTTCTCAATATTTCGACTGACAACCCCGATTTTTTCAGCTAACTTAACCGCTGATAATTGATGATCTTCTGAAAGCAACTTTATAATCTTTTGCTGTGTATCGTTAAGGTCTGTTCTCCACTCTACCTCCGATGTTTTCTTTTTCATTTGTCACCGGAAATGAATTACGGAACAGCTCTATCCGAAACATATTATCAAATCTATTACTTACAAAACTCAAATGCCACATAATACACATAATCATTTTTTGAAAGAAAATCTGTTTGGCTATTTATAAAATCGTCTAAAGTCGGAACACTCATTTCATCATTATCATAAACAAAGGCAATAAGTGGCTGCTGCTTATCGTATCTAATGTCTACGACATTTTTTATTTCAGTTGCTGTTCTGCCATAGTATTCTCTATTTTCTACATTTTCTAAAATAGGAATTTCTGTTGACAACCTACTACCACCTCCAGAAATAATTAACTTAATTACATAATTATCGAAATCAGACACCATTACGATTTCACCACTTTTTGGCGAACCAATATCTTCAAATCCCATTTCAACTTTGTCCTGATCACTCAATTTTCCTGATTCGTATCGATAAATATGTAATCTGAGTTTTTTATATTCATCCGTTGTGATAAACTTATAGACAAATGCTCCATCCGGTCCAGCAAGCAGTTCTGCTGTCTGCATTTCTATGCTATCCTTTGCAACAGGAGAAATATAATTCTGTGGTTTTTTCAGACGGTATATGGTAAATCCGATTACTGATACCGCACAGATAGATATAACTAATAATATACATTTCATAACCTTTAGACATTTCTGTTTATCTATATTATCTCTGATCACTTCAATAATATTTGTTTCTGACTTCTGAATCATATTCTCTTGAGCTATATCTTCTCCAGCCAAAAACTCATTGAGGCTAATACCAAGAATTGAACAAAGTTCTTTATAAACAGATACATCCGGCAGGCAAACTCCCGTTTCCCTTAATTAAAGATATTGTTGGGTAAAAAAGAAAGGTCAGTCGATTTTGCGATGAAGCGGTAGTAGATTTCTACTTCCTGCTCACGGCTTCCATCCTCGCCCTTGACAGCTTCGTGGACGGTTATTTTTTCAATTAGAGTGTTCAGAAGTTCGGCGGTCAGCTCCACAGGGTTGACATACTGTTTCATTAGGGCAATCCACTTTTCAGCATCCGCTGCGGTCTGTACGGCGGCTTCCATCGTTTCGTGAAGCTGTCTTATTTTTGTTTCAAGCTCCTTTTGCTCGTTCTGGTACTTCTCGGACAGCATATTGAAGTTATACTCGGTTATGCGTCCGGCAGACCAGTCCTCATACATTTTAGCAAACAGCCCGTCAACCTCGGCTTTACGCTTCTCTGCCTTTTTCAGCTCCGCAGCCTGCTTTTTCTTCGCAGAGTTTCTTTCCCTGTCGCTGGCATTGAGCAGGCGTTTCAGCAGATTGTCCTCGTCTTTCTGTGCCAGCATAGACCAGTATTGCAGTCTTGCAAGCACATAGGCATACAGTACATCATAGCGGATATAGTGCATGGAACACTGGCGTAATCCCTGTCCGTTCTTGCTGCAATGGTAGTACCGTATGGGTTTTTGTTCTGCTTGTTTTCCCCATAGGCTAAAGACCATCCGCAGTCTGCACATTTTATCAATCCTGCGAAAATCTGTGTCGTACCGTTTCTGCGTTTCCTGCGTCTGCTTGCAATCAGCTCTTGAACTTTTTGGAACACTTCTTCGGAAATGATGGCTTCGTGGGTATTTTCCACACGATACCATTCTTCCTGCGGCTTCCGCACCTTTTTTCTTGTTCTTGAATGAAATGTTGCTCTGCTTGTTGTGAACGCTGTGATGATGTAGTTTCCTCTTTCAAAATGCTCTTGACCTGTGCTATCGTCCACGCATAGGCTTTTTTCTGCGGGCGCACCGCGTAGATATTGGCGAAG